>Ga0302157_10001563_pt1 | contig 27680 bp, 21 predicted proteins | sample I_Bog_N3_3_FD_193502 | JGI IMG/M metagenome (GOLD analysis project Ga0302157, IMG submission 193502) | Peat permafrost microbial communities from Stordalen Mire near Abisko, Sweden - I_Bog_N3_3 | ecosystem: Environmental > Terrestrial > Soil > Wetlands > Peat | place: Sweden: Abisko, Stordalen... | reverse complement strand
AGGGAATCTGGCCGGGGCGCGCCTTGGCGTCGTCGACGAAATCCTTCAGCGTCTTCCACGGCGCCGAGGCCGGCACCGCCAGCAGCGTCGGATCGGCGAGCACGCGCGCCACCGGAGCGAATTGCGAGACCTCGTAGAGCGGGGGACGGTCGAACAGCCGGTCGGCTTCCGGCAGCACCGCCAGCGACGACAGCGTCATCAGCAAGGTGTAGCCGTCGGGCTCGGCGCGCGCCGCGGCCGCGTTGCCGATCGATCCGCCGGCGCCGCCGGCGCGGTTGTCGACCACGAAGGGTTTGCCCAGGATCTTCTCCAGCGCCTGCGCCACCGGCCTTGCGGCGAGATCGGCCTGGCCGCCGGCCGGAAACGGCACGATCATGGTGACGTTGCGCTCCGGCCACGCCGCTTCCGCGCGCGCCGAATTCGGCAGCGCGAACGGTGCCAGCGGCAGCGCGGCGGTGACCTTGAGAAGTTCACGTCGATTCATTGGCCGTCTGCTCCCGGTGTTTTTTGGTTTTGGTTGGCTACAGCCTTACCGAAACTATGGTGGCGGCGATAGCCGTAAGGTGGGCAAAGGCGCGCCGCGCGCCATGCCAATCGTTCGCTACGGCCGCTCGTAGATCATCCGGGCGCCGAAGCTCGCCAACAATATTCCGATGGTTCGCTCGGTCCACTTTCCGAAGCGCCGTAGAAGGCGAGCGCGGAGCCAGTCGACAGCATCGCGGCAACCACTCCATACCAGAGGGTTTCGACAATGAAGCAGCCGGCAATGATCGTTACCTTGGCCCAGAGGGCGGTATCCGGCGGGACCGCGACCGCATAAAGCCCCATGAAGAATGCAATGCTCTTCGGATTGGACAGATCGACGACGAATCCGGTTCGCAGGCCGTACCAGCCACTGCGCACCGCAACCGAGCCGTCGGATATCGGCATCGAGCCGGCGCCGATCCACGCAGTGACACCAAGATAGATCAGATAACAGCCGCCGCAAATCTGGATGGCGCGCGCCAGCCACCCGATCTCCCTGAGCAGAACGCCCAGGCCGGCCATGGACAACGTTGCATAGATGACCGAAGCGAGTCCGATCCCGACCGAAGCCCCGTAGGCTGCTCGCCGCGAACTGGAAATGGCCAGCCGCGAGACCACGGCGAAATTGGGACCGGGGCTAATGGTGACCGCCAGATAGAGCGCCAATGTCGTCATGATCGCGGTAAAGTCGGCGTGCACGGCGGTTCTCCCTGTCGAAGCGATCTTAGCGGAGGTTGGTCGTTTCTCAACCCTGCGGCAGGCGGCAGCCGTAGGGTGGGCAAAGGCGCGCTTCGCGCCGTGCCCACCTTTCACTCGCCAAACGAACCCTGAATTTCGCGCATGTCGCCGCCCCAATCCTCGGCAAGCAGTCCGCGCTCGACGTGACGATGGAAGCTGCTGTACGGCCGGTCGACCACGCGTGCAACGTGTCCATGTTTGACCGGATTGAAGTGGACATAGTGAACATGGCGCTCAAGATCCGCGTCATCGCGAATCGCATGTTCCCAATAGCGGCGATGCCAGATTCCCTTCTCCCTCTTGTTCAATTTGCTGGCGGACCGTGGGCTGGAATCGAGCCCCCGTGAGAAGCCGCTTTTAATCAAGCTCCAACGGGTGGAGAAGTCGGTGTCATCCTCCGGCAAAGCCCAAACCGCGTGAAGATGATCGGGTAGGACGCAAATCGCGACCGTTTCGAACGGACGGCGCTGTTGCACGGCTCGGTAAGCCCGCCGTAAACGAGCGATCTCGCGCACGAGAAGATCATTTGGTCGCTCGGCAAGAACGACGGTGAAAAAGAAAAGACTGCCTTTGATCTTGGCTCGAATGTACCGCGGCATGGTGCATCATATCGCTCAATGGTGGGCACGCTTCGCTTTGCCCACCCTACGAGTTTTCACGCTACTTCCGCTTCTTGGCCCCGGCAAAATGCTGCGCCAGAAAATCCGCCAGCACCTCGACGCGCGCCGGGCGCGGGCCGCCCGGCGGCGTCACCAGATGCACCGCGCCTTCGGTCTGGTTCCAGTCCTTCAGGATCACTTCGACCTCGCCCGAGGCAATGGCGTCGCCGACGATGAAGTCCGGCAGATCGGCGATGCCGAGCCCCGCGACCACTGCCGGCAGCAGCGCCTCGCCATTGTTGACGCGCAGCGGCCCCGCCGGGCGCACGCTGGCCTGTTCGCCGGCGGAATTGGTGTAGTGCCAGACGTTGGGCGTGGAGAGATAGGCATAACCGAGGCACTGGTGCCGGGCGAGATGCATCGGATGCGTCGGCCGGCCGTGGCGCTTGAGGTAGGCTGATGAGGCCACGGTGTAGCGTGGCATCGCGCACAGCCGCCGCGCGATCAGCGATGAATCCGGCAGGCTCGCGATCCGCAGGCCCGCATCGAACCCCTCGCCGATCAGGTCCACCATCGCGTCGCTCAGATGCAGGTCGATCGTGATGCCGGGATAGGCTTGCAAAAACTGAGGCAGGATCGGCGCCACCGCCCGCACCCCGAACGTCATGGGTACCGCGAGCCGCACCAGCCCGCGCGGCGCCACCGACTGCGCCAGGGCCTCGCTCTCCGCCGCCTCGCCGTCGGCCAACAGCCGCGCGGCACGGTCGGACAATTTTTGCCCGGCATCGGTCAGGGCGAGCCGCCGCGAGGTGCGGTTGAACAGCCGCGCGCCGAGCCGCTGTTCCAGTCGGGTGACGGCCTTGGAGACGGTCGCCTTGGACAGCGCGAGCTCGGTCGCCGCAGCCGCAAATGACCGTAATTCCACGACTTTTGCGAAAATCGCGAGCCCTTCGAAATCCGGGAGTTTTGCCATGGAAGCCGCCCTATTAGCTTAATAATGGAAACAATACATTTCCATAGTTTCTATTTCTAAACTAGCGGCGAACGCCTATCCAGACTGCAACGCAAACTCAACTCAAGGGACTATCCCATGATCGAACTCAGACCCTTTGCAAAACTCGGCGGCGCCGATCACGGCTGGCTCAAGGCCAAGCATCACTTCTCGTTCGCCAGCTATTACGACCCCGGCAATATGGGCCATGGCGCCTTGCGGGTGTGGAACGACGACGAGATCGCGCCGAACAGCGGCTTTCCCGCCCATCCCCACGCCAACATGGAAATCATCACCTATGTCCGGGAGGGCGCGATCACCCATCAGGACAGCCTCGGCAACAAGGGCCGCACCGAAGCCGGCGACGTGCAGGTGATGAGCGCCGGAAGCGGCATTCGTCATTCCGAATACAATCTGGAGCCGACCAGGACGAAGATCTTCCAGATCTGGATCGAGCCGACGACCGAGGGCGGCGCGCCGACCTGGGGCGCCAAGCCGTTTCCGAAGGCGGATCGCTCCGGCAACTTCGTCACCATCGCCAGCGGAATCGCGGGCGACAAGGACGCGCTGCCGATCCGCGCCGATGCGAGGGTGCTCGCCACCACGCTGAAGGCCGGCGAGAGCGCGGAATACGCGCCGTCGCCGTCACGCAATCTCTATCTGGTGCCGGCGGCGGGCGCGGTCGAGATCAACGGCGTACGCGTCAACGCCCGCGACGGTGCCGCGATCCACGATGAACAAAAGCTCCGGATCACCGCGCTGGAAGATTCCGAACTGGTGCTGGTCGACGCGGCGTAAGGCTCTCAGGCGTCATGCCCGGCCCTGTGCCGGGCATCCACGTCTTCCGAACCGCAAAGAAAGACGTGGATGGCCGGGACGAAGCCCGGCCATGACGCTGACTGCTTTCGAACTTCCCAACCCCAACCCCCAACGGAGACCCCCCATGACAAAAGTACTCGTCCTTTATTATTCCGCCTATGGTCACATCGAGAAGATGGCGAACGCGGTTGCCGAAGGCGCGCGCGAGGCCGGCGCCACCGTCGACATCAGGCGCGTGCCCGAACTGGTGCCGCCGGAAATCGCGAAGGCGTCATATTACAAGCTCGATCAGGCCGCACCGGTGGCGAAGGTCGACGAGCTTGCCAATTATGACGCCATCATCGTCGGCACCGGCACCCGCTTCGGTCGCATGGCGTCGCAGATGGCGAACTTCCTCGATCAGGCGGGCGGGCTCTGGGCCAAGGGCGCGCTGCACGGCAAGGTCGGCGGCGCCTTCACCTCGACCGCGAGCCAGCACGGCGGCCAGGAAACCACGCTGTTCTCGATCATCACCAACCTGCTGCATTTCGGCATGACCATCGTCGGCCTCAATTACGGCTTTGCCGGCCAGCTGAAGCTCGACGAGGTCACCGGCGGTTCGCCCTATGGCGCGACCACGATCGCGGCCGGCGACGGCAGCCGCCAGCCTTCCGAAAACGAACTCGCGGGCGCGCGCTATCAAGGACGCGTGATCGCGGAGACCGCCAGAAAACTACATGGCTGAACTGCATGGCTGATGCGATGCGGGCGGCATTCTTTTTCGGGAATGCCGCCCGATTTGCGCGCCGGGGCGCCACGGAGCGGAACCGGACGGGGTTTGCGCCGTTGTCCTGCGCACATCCGTGCCCGGAGTTTCCTGAGATGACCAACAAGCCCGAAGCCAAAAAAAGCAGCACGACGTCCGCCACAGGCCATACCGGCATGATGGGCGACGGTAGCGAAGAACAGAATCTCGGCCAGCCGGGCAACCCGGAAGCCCGCATCAAGAAGGACGAAGTGGACGCAGCCTTCGCCAAGACCCCGAAGAAATAACGCGCAGCATCCCCAATCGCGGGAAGTTCGCCTATAAAGGCCGGGCCGGATCAGGCCCGGCCTTGTCGTGCCGGAAACACCGGTCACGGAAATGCAATGGTGACGCATGGGCAATGCCCTAAAATCCCCCTGGCCGGAATTGCCGACCGCGGGCTGGCGCGAGACGTACGAAACGCTGCATCTGTGGACCCAGATCATCGGCAAGATCCGTCTGGCGCGCTCACCCTGGCTTAATCACTCCTGGCATGTCGCGCTGTACGTCACCGCGCGGGGGCTGACGACGTCGCCGATCCCGGACGGTACCAGGACCTTTCAGATCGACTTCGATCTGATCGATCATGCCTTGCGCGTTTCGACCAGTGACGGCGCGGTACGGCAGTTTGCCCTGGCCGGACACTCGGTGGCGAGTTTTTATGCGGCCGTGATGTCGGACCTCGCGAGGCTTGGCATTGCCATCGTCATCGACGAGATGCCCAACGAATTGCCGGAGCCGATCCGGTTTTCACAGGACGACCGGCACGCCACTTACGATCCGGATGCGGTGCGGCGCTTTTTTCAGATCCTCGTCAGCGCGGATTCCGTGTTCAAGCAGTTCCGCACCGGCTTTCTCGGCAAGGCCAGCCCGGTGCATTTCTTCTGGGGCAGTTTCGACCTCGCGGTGACGCGTTTTTCCGGCCGACGCGCGCCGCGCCATCCCGGCGGCGTGCCGCATTTGCCGGATGAGGTCGCCTGCGAGGCCTATTCGCACGAAGTGAGCAGCGCCGGCTTCTGGCCGGGCAGCGGCGCGATCGACTATCCCGCATTCTATTCCTATGCCTATCCCGAGCCCGCCGGCTTCCGCGCCACCCAGGTGCGCCCCGATGCGGCCTTCTTCAGCGAGGCGCTCGGCGAATTCATTCTGCCCTATGACGCCGTGCGCATCGCCGCTCAACCGGAGCAGGCGCTGCTGGATTTCCTGCAAAGCACCTATGAGGCCGCGGCCAACGCCGCGAAGTGGGATCGCGAGGCGCTGGAATGCGCGCCGGGCAAGCCGGGCGTGGTGCGTCAGATCCCGTCTTGATCCGCAGGCGAGCCCTGGCCGCGCTGCCGCTAACCTGGAGTTTGAATGCGAGCGGCCGGCGTCGGAACTTCGTGATCGAACACGGGCACACCGATGATGCGGTCGATCCACTTGGCATTCTTGCAGGCGCGGCGTACCGGATCGGCCAGCCGGGGATAACGTCGCAACCACTGCGCGGCGCGATCACGCATCATGAACGGAAGCCCCCGCCAGCTGAGCGCGAGGCTCGCATCCGTCAATGGGACGTGCACGGCGCCGAACCGGCGCTTGTAGCTGTAATTACCGATGCTCAGGTCGAACCGTCGGACACCTTGCTTGTGCAGCGCCGCCATCGTGCGATCGATCGTGAGCAGCCCCGGGGAGCAGCTCGACCATTTTATCCCGGCGTTGCTGGTGCGCAGCAGTACATAATCGGCTCCCTGCCTGATACCCAGGGTCGTGGCAACCACGCCCTCGTCGCACGTCAGCGTCGATATGACGACATACCCTGCTTCGAGGCCTCTGGCGACCAGATTGCGGTAGAACTTTCCGCAGCAGTCGTCGCTCAAGAAGAACTTGAGTCCGAGGCGCTCCATGCGATCGCCTTGTTGCACATCCATGGTGTCGAGAACAGCCAGCGCCTCGTCGCGATCGGTGACGACACGAAACGTCGCGCCCGGATGACGGTTGAAGACGCGCCAGTACCGCGGCATTTGCATCTTCTTGATCGATGAGTTGTGCGCGTCGAGGTTATCGCCCATCTCGACAAGATTGCCGTTCAACGAGCTCGAACCCGTGCGCCCGAGCATAGCGAGGGGGTTCGGCTTGCCGCCGACATTCACCGGCATCTTCTTGAAGCGGATCAGGTCAATACCGTCAGGCAAGCGCCGCAATGCAGCCAGCAACGCCTGACAAAGTGCACGGGCTTGCGCCGCGTCGCTCGAGGCACAGCAACCCAATATGGGCGCATTATAATCAGTCAGACCGCAATCGGCGAATTCAGCAATACGGATGCCATTGCGCACACGGACGATCAACGGCACCAGGGCGACCTGCTGGCCGGTCGCGATGTCAGAGATGATGGCAATCAGGGGAGCAACCGTATCAAAGGCACGGTACCACGCATCCAGCCAATACATCTGCTGGAATGGCGTGGCATGAACACTATTGTCCCAGCATGCCGCCGCGAGGCTCCACTCGCGGACAAAGTCCACGCGGAACGAAGCCACGGACGACACGGCCCGCCCGCTTGTCCAGGCGCCAGAACAGTCGACTTGTTCAATGCTTCTCATCAATATCGAACCGGTTACGCTCCATCCGCGAACGCATGTCACTATTGTCCCGCACTATCTTGTAGGCTGCGCCTCGCGGCCAGTGCAATCGTCGCGGGGAACCGGGCGTCCATAATGTGTGGTTAACGGTACAAAGTGACCAAGCACGAGGCCGGGCTGCGCAAACGGCCATCAGCCAGCGATCGAGGCGCGATCCCGGCACAAGCGTCGCGAAACTGAATACGGCAACGTCGATCGGCCCCGTTCCGTTAACCCTTCGCCCGATTCCACGGGATCCGCACGCAGCTTGCGACTATCGCTTGCGGCTTGGGATCGATATCAACCGCAACTCTGGACGAGCCCAACCCGAGCAGGCGCGGCCGACCGACGATTCACCAATGCTTAGCAAGCAGCCCATACGCTAGCCATTTCCGACAAGAGCGCTCGCCATGCATTCCGTCGCCCTACTGACCCCGAGCCACAGCAAGGATATCGAGCGCTTCGCCTTGCTTTGCGAGAGCATCGACGCGTGCCTGACCGGCTACACCACGCACTATGTCATCGTTAACGACGACGACGTTCCGCTGTTTGCGAAATACCAGTCGGAAAAGCGCGTGGTCGTCCCGGTGTCGCGCTATCTGCCGAAATGGCTCTGGGCCGTGCCCGCGGCGCTTCTGCGCAGCCGTCGGCGCATCTGGATCTCGCTGTTGTCCCACCCTGTGCACGGATGGCACGTTCAACAGATCGCCAAGATCGCGGGCGCTCTCGCGGCTCCCGAGGAGCGCATCTGCATCATCGATTCCGACAATTTCTTTTTCCGCAAGTTCGATATCAGTCGATATGCGGGTACGGAACAATCACCGCTCTATATCGATCGCCGGGCAATTCAGGCCGACGCGCCCCTTCATCCGACCTGGTTACGCAACTGCGATCAGCTCCTCGGCCTGCCCGCAACCCCCTTCCCCGCCGACGACTTTGTCGGCAACCTTCTGGTCTGGGACAAGGCGACTGTCCGGGCGATGACCGAAGCGATCCGGACGGCCACCGGAAAGAGCTGGCCGCTGGCGCTGTGCCGGAAACGTCCGTTTTCCGAATACCTGCTTTACGGGCGTTTCGTGACGAACTCGCCGGCCCATTTGGCGGCGCACCAGATCGTGGAGCATCCGCTCGCCCTGGCGCACTGGGACGAAAACCGGCTCGACAAGTCCTCGATCGAAGCGTTGATGCACGATGCGTCACCCGAGCAGGTCGCGCTCTGCATCCAGTCCTATTCGGGAACGTCGATCGGGGATATTCGAAGCGTCTTGTCCGCGACGCCGGAACACAGCAACGCTAGCTGATATTGCGCGCCGCCGCTGCAAAGACCCGAAGCCCAAGCGCACGGAGATTTGTTCTGGCTTCGCAGATGTTCAATCCGATGGCTGCCAGCGCATAGATCAGCACGCCGCTGGCTGCGAGGACGCCAAACGCCGCAGCGCCCGGCACCGGCAATAATTGCTTCAGCGCCAGGACGGCGCCCCCCATCAAGCATCCGGCCAGAAGGGTCCGCGCCAGGGGCCCCAGCAAATAGGGCAGCGGATAGGTGAACCGGGTCAGCACCAGGCCGACCGCCGTCCCGCAGGCTTCCGAGATCAAGAAGGACATCGCGGTTCCCTGCAGTCCCCAGGCGTCCGTCAGCGGCCAGATGCACGCGACGTTGACAGCCACGCTTGTCAGCCCCTGAAGCAGCGACCATTCCGGCCGCTTGGCCAGATGGAAGCTGACGTGAACGTAGAATTGCGTGAAGCATTGGAACAGCCAGCCGGCGGCGAGAAGCGGGACGATCGACGCCGCGGTGTCGCGAAATGCGGGCCCGAGCAGGAAAGAGGCGAGATACGGCGCCGTCAGTGCAAGGCCGATGGCCGCCGGCACGAGCACGGCGAGCAGGATTTCGCCGAAGCGTTCCAGATTCTGCCGCGCCCTGCCGGCGCCAAACTGCGCAAGGCTGCTGACGGCGATCGGGAACGCGGCGGCGGCGATACTGCCGGCAGGCATCTGGATGATCTGCCGGGTCAGGTCAGCCGAAGCCCCGTACAGGCCGGAGAAATCCTCGCCCAAATGCCACGCCAGAAACAACCGGTCCATCGAGCATTGGAAGGTGTAGACAAAGCCGGTGATCGTGAAGACGAACCCTAGTCGGAAAAACAGACGAAGCTGGTCAAGATCGGCTTTGGCGCGAGGCCCGCGCCAGATGGTTCGGGCAGAAAACGCCGCCGTCACATAGTAAGCGAGGACGGATCCCGCCAGCAGGCCCAGTCCGCCCCATCCCAACTCGATGGCGGCGAGACAAAAGACGAAGGACAGAATCGCGCGCAGCGCGGCGCCGACGGCAAACTCGCGCACCTGAAAGCGCGCCCGCATGATCTCCTGTCCCAGTTCGACCAGACCGATGCCCAACGCAAGGACGATGGCGCAAGCCACCTCCTGCCACCCGCGGACCTCCAGGTGCATCATCACGGGAAACAATAGCGGAGCCGCGGCGGCCGAAATCCCGTACCCGGCCAGCGCCGTCGCGCGAAGGTCTTGCTGACCTCCCTCCGACTGAAGACGCATCACCGAAAAGCGGACCCACGTAAAGAGAATCGAGGATACAAAGCCGGCCATCCCGATGCCGATGACATAGACGCCGTAGTCGCCCGGCGAGAGGAGCCGAGTGAACGTCGCGGTGCCGAGAAAGCCGAACACTGCGGCGATCACGCTCGCGATCATGTACTGGGAGGCGTGTCGAAGCATCGCTCAGACCCAAATCGCCGGCCGAGGGTTTCCGCCACGCGTTTTGCCTTCGCTGGTCACCTCAGATGGCCTCACGGGTAAATTTCGCAATGACGTCCATGAACGGCTTCGGCCGAAACCCGGCGTCGAGCGGCAAGGTGCGGTTGGGCAGGCCGTCGGCGCGGGGAAACATCTGATTGATCCAGCTATAGCGGTCCGAAATCCCCCAGGTGAGGATCGACCGAAGCGCGACCTCCGATGAAATGGAGGCCAGAACGTCGTTAACGCGTTTGGCGACGATCGCGTCCCGCTCCGCCACGGGGCCCGGGAGCTTCTGGTCGTCGACGTCGAGCTCGGTGACGATGACGTCGAGACCCCAGGAATGGAATTCCGCGACGCACTTCGCGAGGCCATCGGTGTCGATCTCGATTTCGCCATGCAGGTGACACTGCAAACCGACGGCATGAAGCGGTGTGCCCGTGTCGAGCAGATCGGAAACGAGATTGCGCAATGCCGCACGCCTTGCGGCAAAGCGCTCGCCGACCGACTCGATGTCATAGTCGTTCAAGGTGAGCTGGACATGGGGGTCGGCATCGGCAGCGGCGCTGAACGCCATCCGCAGGTAGTTGCTGCCCAGGTAGCTCAGCCACAACGAATCGCGCCGCTCCGTCGGCCGCTTCGGAAATTCGGGGACGGCTTCGTTAACGACGTCCCAGGACGTCAGCTTGTCCCGATAATAGCTGACCACGGTCGCAATATGATCGCGAAGCGCACGCTCGGCGCTCCGGGCGTCCGTGATCTGGTTGGTCCATTCGGGCAGGTCCGCATACCAGACCAGGTTGTGGCCTCGCATGGTCAGCCCGTTCTGCTTGGCGAAGTCGAGCAAGGCGTCGGCCTTGTCGAAAGCAAAGGTGTGGGGGTCGGGCCGAAGCGTCCGCCATTTGAGCTCGTAGACCGGGACGATTTGCGTGCAATACGCGTTAACCGCTTGCTTGAGCCGAACGTCAGACTGCAAATCCGCCAGGGTGACCGCCGCTCCATAGCCATCGCGACGACTGCGCGCGCCCGCGGCCAGCAGCGACGCGCAACCAACCGCTCCGGAAGTCGCCACAGCCAGGCTGCCTGCGATGAGCTCTCGCCTGTTAATCTTCATCAGCTTGCTGCCTTCAGCGGACACGGTTGCTGAATATCAAATCGCCGCCGGCTACAGTGCAAGTTTCCCTCAACTACGTTAATTCAAATTGAAGCGGTAAATGGCCGGCTTCCTGCACGCTGGCACGGACATTGCTGACATGTATCGAACCGTGTCCATGGCTGTTCAGCTCTGGCACATCTCGACACTCGCGCGGCGAATGCAGGTCTCTATGTGGGTCAATGTCGTCATTCCGGTGAAAAACGGCGCCCGGTTCATCGGCGAAGCCGTTGCCAGCGCACTGGGTCAACCCGGCGTCACGAGGGTCATCGTCGTCGACGATGGGTCGACGGACGATACCGCTGAAATTGCTGCCCGCTTCAGCGATGAACGGGTGACGTTGATCCGGGGTGGCGGACGAGGCGTCTCGGCCGCCCGCAATCTCGGATTTGCGGAGCTGGAACGCTTGACCCCCGCGCAGGAGAGCGATCGCAGCTGGGTGATGTTTCTCGACGCCGACGACCGCCTCGTCCCCGGCGCGATTCAGAAGCTGCTCGCCGGCGTCCAGGCCGACGGTGTCGCCGTCTACGGAGACTACGAGCGCATCGATGCCGGCGGATACCGCATCGGACGACGCGGCATGTTGCTTCGGCGGGCCAAACCGAGCGGCGTGATCCTGCGCGATCTGCTCGCCGGCAATTTCATCGTCAACGGCGGCGTCATGCTGATCCGCCAAACCCAATTCAGGCGGGCCGGCGGTTTCGATGAAGCGCTTCGCTACTGCGAGGACTGGCACCTGTTCTGTCGCCTCGCGGCGCTGGGGCCGATCGTTTGGTGTCCGCGGACCACCGTCCTGGAATATCGCGTTCACGATACCAGCGCGATGATGAACGGTCGGCTCGATTTCCGGGATTACCAAGCAGCCGTCGAGCGCATCTTCACGGACCCCACGATCGTGGGCAAGGTGAGCCGTGCCGACGTCGTGCGGTTGCGGCGAAACGCAGAAGTGCATCTGAAGACCTATCTGGCCTGCCAGGCGATCCGCGCCCGCGCCTATGGTCGCGCAATGAAGGAAGCGGCCGAAGCGATTGTTCTGCTCCCGTCGCAGATGCCGAGGACGCTCGCCCACGCCCTGGGCGCGCTGGCAGGTCTCTGACGCGATCTTGGATCGAAGGATGTTTGGAATGAGCGACTTGAAAACCGTCGGGGCCGTGGTCTGCATACCGACCTTCCGGCGGCCGGCGGGTCTCAAAAGGACCCTGCAGTCGCTGGCTGCGCAGGCTGGAACAGAAGCTTTCACCGTGGTCGTGGTCGAGAACGACGCGCAGAAGCGCGAGGGCAAGCAGGTCGCGGACGAGATATTTGCATCGGGGGCACTCGCCGGTTTCTGTGTCGTCGAGCCCATGCAAGGCAATTGCCACGCGATCAATACGGCGTTCAGGACGGCCCGGGAGAGCTTCCCGGCGGTGGAATTCTTTCTGATGATTGATGACGACGAGGAGGCTTCGTCGACATGGCTTGCGGAAATGATCGACACGGCGCGCTGCAGCGAGGCCGATCTGGTCGGCGGACCCGTCGTGCGCCGCTTCGAGACAGATGCCCACCGGAGCCTGCAAAAGCATCCCCTGTTCCATTCCACCATCACCAGGTCGGGAGCGACGACCTCCTTGCACGGCACGGGAAATTGCCTGATCCGCAGGAGGGTGTTCGAGACCTTCGGCGAGCCGACCCTTGATCCCCGGTTCAATTTTCTCGGCGGCGGCGACATGGACTTTTTCACGCGCTGCCACCTCGCCGGCTTCAAGTCGTACTGGAACGAGAAAGCAGAAGTGTTCGAGATCGTGCCGGCCCAACGCATGAAGGCTGGTTTCGTGCTTGGCCGATCAATCGCCACCGGCGTGATCAACTACACCATCGACCAGAAGCGCTTTCAGGGCCGTACCGGCGCTGCCCGGCTGGTCCTGAAGAACCTCATCTCGCTGGGAATTGCGCCCTTTCGCGCGGCGAGGGCGTTGCTGGCGACGGGGCATTGGCTCCCCGCCTCTCATCCGCTTTGCCTGTCCATCGGTCGCAATCTGGCCGCACTGGGGCTTCAGCCGACTCCCTATCGCGCAGCCGATGTCACACCGGGGCTCGAAATCGCGCCAGATAGTGCAACCCGAATACGGCAATCAGGAACGTGAACCAGATCGGGTCGGCACGGTCGAGAAAGAAGCTTTCGAACGCCGCCAGATAGATTCCGAACAACCAGAGGCGCAAGAAGGCCAGCGTCAGCGGCCCGTTGTTGCCGCCGCGATCCGCAACATGGAAATCCCGCAAGGGCATGATCACCAGCACCGCGATCAAAAGCACCAGACCGGGCAGCCCCATGGCCAGCGCGGTGTCCAGATAGCCGTTATGGCTGTGGGCGACAGTTGCCGCCCACTCCATGCCCTCGGGCGTCGACCTGTTCGCTCCCGTTCCCCAGAAGGCCGCGAAGCCGTAGCCCAGGGCCAGGCGCGGCTGCAGCGATTGCAGCGCGAATATCCAGATTTCGGTTCGACCGGTGAAACTCGTATCGAAGGGCATCGCTTCGGCGATCGCGGCGAGCCGCGCGCTCATGACCGTACCAACGCTCAGCATGTTGAGCAGAACGAGCGGCGACAGCAGCACGATCGCCCGCAGCCAGAACGAGCGGATGACGGCGGTCAGCGAACTCAGCACGAACGTGAAAACGCCCAGCGCAAGCGCGCTTTTGCCGCCGGCATTCACCAGGAAGACCAGCGCCATCGCAACGCTGGCGAGACCGGCGGTCCATAGCCCGCTGCTCGCGATGTAGATGCCGAGGAACAGCATCATCACCATCACGGCCGCCGCGACATTCTTGTGTCCGAACACGCCGCGCCAGTCGCCGGCAAGCAGCGGCTCCTGCAGATCGGTCGCCAGGTGGATCGACAGGTTCGGCGCGAACACGATCCCCAGATAGCAGGTCGCAAGCAGCCCCAGCACGGCGACACTGAGCCATCGGGCCATCTCCGACTGCGATTTCGGCAGAAAGAACATCATCGAGGCCACCGCCGCGGCGGCGGCCGTCAAGGCGAACCGCTTGATCGATACGGCCGGGTCCGTCGACAACACGACGCTGACGACAATCCATCCGCCGAAGATCAGGAATCCCGGAGACAGCAGGGTCGCGAGCCCCCTTCGGTGCTCGGGGATCGTCAGGGCCGCAACCAAAAGAGCCAGACCGCCGAATACCGCGTAGGTCATCGTGTCGTTGCCGGTGGATGCGTCCGCCAGATCGAGTTCAGCGAGATCGACGAACGGCCGCAACGATATCCAGGCTACCAGCAGCGCGCCGACAAAGGTCGCCGCGCGGAGCACGGCAACGACCCCCTGGCGGCGCAGAACGCCGAGCAGCGGGGAAGCTTCGGACATGGCGAGAAGCTGGCTCATCACCTTGAAATTCGAAGCCTCGCGGGTTGGGCCTGGCGTCGGCAACGGCACCGTCACCCCGGGTGATGACGAACGCGTCGCCACCGCAGGCCAGTGGAATGTGTAGTCGCGCCACGCGACCGCTACCGATCGTAGCCGAGTCAACCAGAGCGGAGCGTCATCCCAAAAGGTTAATACATTTGGAATTGACCGTCTTATTCGTCAGCGGGCGTCGTGGAGACAGGCAAGCCTGACCGTGAACCAATATGGCATCGGCAGGCCGAAACCGAACGGCCAATTCCATCACGGAATGAATTAACCCGGCGTCAACCATTGCGGAATGCGCGCTCCTGCGCCGGTCGCTTTCGGCACCGATATTGCTCAATGGTACGCGTCATGGAGCAAATCCCGCACCGAGCAATGCCACCAGCTGCCGCCGACCCGGTATTCAGGGTCGTTTGCGGCCGGCCGGCGCGATTTGTTCCCGCTGCCGGTTTCTCCGATCGAATGTTGGTGTCCACGATGGACGTCTTTGAGACGGCGCGCCGACGGCAAATCCCGATCTGGAACAGCGCGGACACCGCTATTTGCGGGCGCTTAAACGGTTTCTTTGCCATTTCGGTGAATAGTCCCTCAATGAGTATGGTTAATTGTTCGTGTTGCGTTTGTTCCGCGCCGCAAGCATGCGCGCCTGGCGTAACCCGACCAGTGACCTCTCAACCGATGCGTACGGCGGTTCGAATGGAAGCTGGGACCCATGCTTGCCTATGACCAACCGATAAATCCGGCCAAGCCGGACGGCAGCAACGCCCCGCCGCGCGGCCGCGCGGACTTCAGCGTGCTGGAGCTGGCGAATTTGTTGTGGCGCCAGCGAACAGCGATCGTGATGGCCGCGCTGATCTGCGCTTGTGCCGCCGTCGCGATCGGCAAGAGCCTGTCGCCGAAATACGCCGCCACCGCTCAACTCTATGTCGATCCGCGCGAGCTGCAGCTGGTCGATCGTGAACTGACGCCCCGCACCCAGGATCTTTCCGGCCTCGCCATGGTGGTGGAGAGCCAGGCGCGCCTGATCACCTCCAACAGCGTGTTGCTGCGGGTGATCAGGGAAACCCATCTGGACAAGGATCCGGAGTTCGGCGGCGAATCCCGGGGCATGCTGGCCGCGCTGCTCGGCCTGTTCGGACTGGACGTTCATCCGACCGCCGAGACCGTGGTGGACCAGACCGCGGCACTGGAAGCCCTCGACCGGCACATCAGCGTCAAGAAGACCGATCGCAGCTTCATCGTCGACGTCGAGGTCTGGTCGCAAGACCCGGCGAAGGCGGCGATGCTCGCGAACGCGATCTCCAGCGCCTATCTCGCGGAATCGAAGACGTCGCAGGCCACCGCGGCGCGGCGGGCGACCACCGACCTGTCGGGCCGTCTCAAGGAATTGCAGGACCGGCTCCGCAACGCCGAGAACGCGCTGGCGACCTACAAGGCGCGAAACAATTTCGTCGGCACCCAGGATACGCTGATCAGCGACCAGCAGCTTTCGGCGAGCAACCAGCGGCTCGCCGCGGCGCGGGCGCTGACGCTCGACGCGCAGGCCAAATACGACCAGATCGAGGCCAGCCGGCGTGCGGCGACCGATGCCGGCGCGATCCCCGAGGCGCTGCAGTCCCCGACCATCGGCAATCTGCGCGCGCAATACGCCGAGGCGCGCAAGCGCTACGCGGAGCTGACCAGCGAATTGGGGCCGCTGCACCCCTCGCTGCGCCAGATGGAAAAGCAGGTCGACGACCTGCGCCGCACCATCAATGAGGAAATCGAGCGCTACGCGCAGTCGGCCAGAAACGACCTGACCCGCGCCCGCGACTTCGAAGCCTCGCTGAACACCGCGCTGGAAGCGCAGAAGCGCCAGAGCGTCCAGCTCAGCCAGGCTTCGGTGCGGCTTCGCGAGCTGGAACGCGACGTCGAGGCGAGCCGCGACGTCTATCAATCCTTCCTCAAGCGCTCGCGCGAAACCGAGGAGCAGGAAAGCCTCAACACTTCGAGCGCGCGCATCATCGGCGAAGCCACGGTGCCGCAGCGGCGCAGATTTCCGCCGGCGATGAGCCTGCTCGCAATGATCGGCCTGATGCTCGGGTCGCTCGCCGCATCGGCCTGGGTCGTCGCCGTCGATCGGTTGCAGCCCGACACCCGCGAGCCGCGCCCGGTCTCCTCGCAGAAGAAGGCGCTCGCGCAGCCGGACGAACAGCCGCCCGCCGATCAACCGCGGCCGCAGGCCACGGTCGCGGCGCTCGAAAAACCGCAGATCGCGCGGCTGCAGGAAACCGACGTGATGCGGACCCTGGGCGGCATCCTGAAGGTTGGCGGAATTCCCGACCTGACGCGGATGGGCTGGCCGACGCTGCGCGCCGGTCTGCCCCTGATGAGTTTCCCGGGTGCGATGCGCGACATGCGCGCCACCGCGGCGCGGCGCTCGTCCGCCGGCGCGATGCCGGTGATCGCCGTCATCGGCCCCGGCGCCGGCAAGGACCGCAGCATCGCCGCGCTCAACGTCGCGCTGGCGGCGGCGCATGACGGCGCCAGGGTGCTGATGATCGACGCCGATCATGCCGGTCACGCGCTTTCGAACAAGATCAATGGTTTCGGCAAGAGCGAGGCCTCGAGCCTCGGCTGGCTCAGCATCGGCAGCAGGGCTGCGCGCGCGGTCAAGACCGCGAACGGGATATCGATCCTGCCTGCGATCACGGGCGCGGACGCCAAGGCAGGCGATGCGATCCGCAAGGCCATTGCGCAGGCGCGCGCCGCCGGCGGCTACGATCTCGTGATTCTCGACGGCCCTGCGGTGCCCTTTACGGCCGCGGACCGCAAGCTATTCGATATCGTCGATGGCCTGGTCGCGGTCCTGCCGGCCAATCTCGATATCAATGACTGTATGGAAGACATCATTGCGGCCCTCGACGGCGGCGAACGAAAGCTCGTCGGTGTCGTTCTCAATGAGCTAAAACCCGCGGCCATCGACCGCCAGCGAGGCAAACAATATGCATGAGCGCCGTGCAAATCCGGTCGGCAGAGCCGTCACCGCCAGCATCCCGAGAATCACGCTGGGAGGGCTGCGGCTGGCTGTGCTCGATATCGAGCAGACCGCGAATTTCATGATCGACGTGGTGTTTCCGAAGCGCCGGCTCGGCCGTCCGCTGTATCTGACCTCCGCCAATGGCGAGGTGCTGGCGCGCTGCTCGACCGAGCCGATGACGGGACGGCTGTTCCGCGCCGCCGATCTCATCAACGCCGACGGCCAGCCGCTGGTCACGGTCTCCAAGTTGAATTCGAAGACCCCGTTGCCGGAACGGGTCGCCACCACCGACCTGTTCCACGTCGTCGCCCGCAAGGCGCAAGCGGCGCGGTTGAGCTTCTACATGTTCGGCGCCGACGAAGAGGAAAATGCCGCCGCGATCGCTAACGTCCAGAGAATGTACCCGGATCTGCGGATCATCGGCCGCTCCCATGGCTATCTCAGGGGCGACGCGCTGCGCGCCAAGGTCGACGAGATCAACGCGCTGGCGCCGGATTATCTGTGGGTGGCGCTCGGCGTTCCCTACGAACAGTCCTTTGTCGAGGAATTCGCGTCACGGCTCTGTAATGTCGGTGTCATCAAGACGTCGGGCGGGCTGTTCAACTTCCTGTCGGGCAGCCGCGCCCGAGCGCCGCTATGGATGCAGCGGGTAGGGCTCGAATGGGCGTGGCGGATCTGGCTGGAGCCGCGCCGGCTGTTCTGGCGCTATTTGACCACCAATCCCCTCGCGCTCTATCTGTTGTTCAACAAGGGCCGCGGCTCCGATCGTACCCCCCGAGGCTGATATGAAAGATCGTCCGGCCATTCTGGTCACCGGCGGCGCCGGCTATATCGGCTCGCATGCCTGCCGGGCGCTGCTCGCGGCCGGCTATCGCCCGGTCGTTTTCGACAATTTCTCGACCGGTCACCGCAGCTTCGTCGCGGGATCGCCGGTCACGGGCGACCTGCTCGACCGGGCCGCGCTCGATCGCGTCTTCGCCGAACACGAGATCGTCGCGGTCATGCACTTCGCGGCGTCGAGCCTGGTCGGCGAATCCGTCGCCGATCCGCAGAAATACTACGTGAACAACGTGGCCGGTACGCTGTCGCTGCTGCAAGCCATGCGCGCGGCCGGATGCCATCGCCTGGTGTTTTCGTCCACCGGCGCGGTCTATGGCAACGCCGACAGCAAGGCGCTGCCCGAAACCTATCCCTGCGAGCCGATCAATCCCTACGGCGCCTCGAAATGGATGATCGAGCGCATGCTCGCCGACTCTCGCAACGCCTACGGGTTCGGCGCGTTTTGTCTGCGCTATTTCAACGCCAGCGGCGCCGACCCCGCCGGCGGCATCGGCGAACTGCGCGACAACGAAACCCACCTGATTCCACGCGCCATGATGGCGCTGCAGGGCCACGTACCCGACTTCGCGGTGTTCGGCGACGACTACGATACACCCGACGGCACCGCGATCCGGGACTATATTCACGTGACCGATCTGGCGGCGGCCCATGTAGCGGCACTGGAACTGCTGCTGCAGGGGCATCGCGGCGGCGCCTTCAATCTCGGCACCGGTACCGGTTTTTCGGTGCGGGAAATCCTTTCCGCGATCGCGGCCGAGACCGGCCGCGAAGTGCCCCATGTCATCAAGCCGCGGCGGCCGGGCGATCCGACCTATCTGGTCGCCGACCCCGCCGCAGCGCGCGAGACCCTGAAATTCCGCGCCACGCATTCGGACCTTGCGACCATCATCCGGACCGCATGGGCCTGGCACCAGACGGCGCACCCGCTGAAGAAGCCGCCGCCTCCGGCGGCGTGAGATCGGACCTGATTCAACTGGATTGAATCAAGCCCGTCGCATTTTTCGCGAAGCTTTTCCGAAAGCCGGTCTCCGCTTTTCGCGACCAACCCTACAGCGGCTTGATCTGAACCTTGCGGAATTTAACCACACCCGAGGCGTATTGCAGCGCGAACGGACCGTTCAGATGCGTTGAGTCCTCCACGTCGACGGTCTTCTGACCGTTGAGCACGATCACCAGATGCGGTCCCTGCGCGGTGATTTCGTAGGTATTCCACTTGCCGGCGGCCTTCGGCATCGGATCGACCTTGCCGACGCCGACGATCGCCCCGGTGCCGTAGCTGGGATCGGGCCGCTTGTCGAAGATGTTGACCTCGTAGCAGATCTTGGAATCGATCTTGGCCGACTGATCGCAGCGGATGAAGACGCCGCTGTTGGCTTCCTCGTCGGTCCAGAACTCCGCCCTGATCTGGAAGTCCTTGTAGGAGTTCTTGCTGACGAGGTAGGCGGGATCCTTGCCTTCCAGGAGCTTGTCGGCGCCCACCGCCCCGTCTTTCATGGCCCAGTTGGCTTTGCCGACCTCGTCCCAGTCGCCCATCTTGCTGCTGTCGAGCAAGGTGATCCATCCGCCGTCGCTCTGGCCGGAGGCCCGGCCGGCAAACTGGAATGCTGCGGTTCCGATCAATAGCCCGATGGCGAGCGTCGATAGGTGCTTCATGAAGGCGTCCTCCCTGTTTGTTTTGATTGGCCGGGAAACTATCACCTCGATGCGCGAGGTAAATGCGATTTCCATGCTGCAGGTGCGTTGTGCATCCCTCCCCTGCCGCGCATGCAGAGAGTCGTCTTGCCCGGCCACAACCAGACCGGCTAGCATGGCCGTTCCATCAGACGAGCGTGCAGGCTCGCGCGCCCCCAAGAGCGGAGGAAACCATGAAAGCCACCCGCCGGTTCTGGCAGTATCTCGTGATGCCGCTGGCCTTCGCCGCCATGCCGGGCGCGAGCCCGGCTGCCGAACTCAATCCCGCCGCCGTCATCTACAAGCTGCCGGACCAGATTCCCTGGGGACCGGTCGACGCCCGCGGCGCGCAAAGCGCCGTCGTCGTTGGCGATCCGGCCAAGCCCGGCTTCTATATGGTCTACAACAAATGGACCAAGGGAAACCATTTCAGCCGCCCGCACTTCCATCCCAACGACCGCTACATCGTCGTCCTTCAGGGCACCTGGTGGGTGGGCTCGGGCACGAAATTCGACCCCACCAACACCACCCCGATGCCCGCGGGCAGTTTCGTCACCCATTTCGGCAAGCAAGTGCATTGGGATGGCGCCAAAGACGAGGACGCGGTGCTCCTGATCATGGGCGAAGGCCCGGCGACCGCGACCGACGCCGAGGAGAAGTAGACCGCCCCGCAACCAATCCCGCGATGGTGCGTTGCTCCAGTGCCCATGCAACTCGGGCAACGCGGCGCGGGCATGCTTCCGACGCCGTCGACATGCCGCATCCTGGATCAAGGGAAATTCGATGCATCCAGCCGCGAATGTGCCATTCGAACGCGTCGTGCGCGAATTCGCCCGCTGGCGCGCCGTCCCCGAGCCGGAGCGATCGCGGGCCCCGGGCTGGTGGTGGGGACCGGCGTTCGAACTGCGCGACGTCAGGCAGCCGATGCCGGCCGACTGGTGCGCGCGCCTGGAATTGCCGGTCGGCTCCTTGTTCGCCGATGGCGCGCGGGTCTTTCTGGACAATCTCGCCGGTCAGACGTCGCTGCCCTGGCCCGACGAGTTCCCGGGCCGCGCCCGGCAACCGAACCCGGTCTGACGATCAGCCTCGAACCGCGGATCTTTTTCGCGATGACGGCCGGGCATTTTCTTCCGGCACGGCATCCGCCGTAGGCTGCAGCGGTGGCGATGCCGTCCGCGGCGCGGGCCGAAGCAATTCCGCCAGTTGTTGCGGCGGCAGCGGCTTGCTGAACAGGTAACCCTGCATCTCGTCGCAGGCGTGATTGCGCAGGAACGCCTCCTGCTCGACGGTTTCCACGCCTTCTGCAATCACGGTCATCCCCAGCGCCTTGCCCATGCTGATGATCGCCTGGGCAATGGCCTGGTCTTCGGAATCCTTAGGCAGATCGCGGACAAAGGAACGGTCGATCTTGATGGTGTCGATCGGAAACTGCTTCATCAGCGACATCGACGAATAACCGGTTCCAAAATCGTCGATCGCAAGGCGGATGCCTCGGCTCTGGATGGCGTCGAGCACCTTGACCGCCCGGGAAACGTTGCGCATCACCATGCTTTCGGTGACCTCGAGCTGCAGCAGCACCGGCGACATGCCGCTCGCCGCTAGCGCCTCATCGACGTCCTGCAGCAAATGCTCGTCGCCGAACTGCCGCGGCGAGAGGTTGACCGCCATCGAGACCGGCCGCAGCCCCCGGCGCTGCCAGGCCATGTTTTGCGCGCAGGCTTCCTTCAGTACCCAACGGCCGATCGGAACGATCAGCCCGGTTTCCTCGGCGAGCGGGATGAATTGCGAGGGCGGCAACACGCCGAGCTCGGGATGGGTCCAGCGCAACAGCGCCTCGACGCCGGTGATCTGCCCGGTCGCCATGTCCACCTTGGGCTGATAATGCAGCGCGAGCTGGTTGCGGTCGAGGGCGCGTCGAAGGGCGGTTTCCAGCGTCAGGCGCTCGATCGACTGGGTTCTGATTTCCTTGTTGAAGAAGCGGACGCCGTTCTTGCCATCTTCCTTGGTGAGATACATCGCCATATCGGCGTTCTTGGTCAGGGTCTGCGCGTCAGAGCCATCCAGGGGATACATGGCGATGCCGATGCTGGCCGTGGTGTGACATTCGTGGCCACTCAATTGTAGCGGCTGGCTCAGCACGGACAGCAGATTGTGGGCGATCCGTTCGACGTCACCGCGCTCGGCGGTTTCCTCCAGGATCACGACGAATTCGTCGCCGCCCAGCCGCGCCACCACATCGCTCGAGCGCAGCGCGCCGCGTAGCCGGCTGGCGACTTCCACCAGCAGGATATCGCCGGCGTCGTGCCCGAGCGAATCGTTGATGACCTTGAAGCGATCGAGATCGATGAACAGCACCGCGAATTGCCGCTGGTGACGTTGCGCGGCCGAGATCGCGTAGCGCAACATTTCGTTGAACATTTCCCGGTTGGGCAGGCCCGTCAGGCTGTCGTGCGAGGCAAGGTATTCGATGCGTTCGTCCGCCCGGGTCTTTTCGTCACCGCGATTGAAATTCTCCATCGCGAACGACACGTTGTCGGCCAGCCGTTGCAGCAGCTCGACGAATTCCGTCGTGAAGGTTTCCTTTTCCAAGGACATATAGATCATGATGCCGACGGCCTGCCCGCCAATCAGCAATGGAAATGCGGCACCTGATCTTGCCCCGTCGCTTCGAACGATGGGGTGGAATATCCTGACTCGCTCGTCGTTCAGATAGTCATTGCTGATACAGGGCTCCTGCGTGCGGAACGCAGTGCCGGCAAGCCCGCGTCCCTCGGGACAGTCGGCGCTGGCCGAAAGCCTGACATTTCGTGTGGTCTCCGCGGCCGGGCCGGCCGCGGCCACGATCTCGAGAAGATCGCTGTGGGGATCGGCCAGAGCGATGGTGGTCGAGGTGAATTTTCCACCGTTCGACGCGGCCGCGCAGGCGAGCTCGAACAGTTCCGTCCGGGATCTGGCCCGCATGATGGCTTCGTTGGTGGCGCTCAGCGCCGCGAACATCCGCGTCAGCCGTTCCTGTTGCTCGTCGGCTTTGGCCTTTTCTTCCGCGCGGTCGAAATTATCGAGGGCGAACGACACGTTCTCCGCGAGTCTGGCGAGCAACTCCACCAGATCGCCGGTGAATGCGCCTTCATCCATGGAGAGAAACAACAGCACGCCGATGGCCTCGCTGCCATTCTTCAGCAAGGGAAAACATGCGCCGGATCGGGTTCCGTCCTCCCTTGCCTGGCTGCGCCAGTGGACGGTTCGTTCGTCGGCCATGAAATCGTTCATGATGCAGGGTTGCCGGGTCCGGAACGACGTTCCGGACAAGCCGCGGCCTTCGGGATTGGCGGCGGATGTGGCGAAGCGACGGCCTCGCATATGCTCGTAATTCAAGCCCTTCGTCGCCGCAATCCGAAGGAACTCGCCATCGGGCTCTACCAGCGCGATGGTCGCGGAGGCGAACATCCCGCCCAGTACGGCGGCCTGGCACACCAGGTCGAACAACTGTGCACGGGTCTTGACCCGCATGATCGCTTCATTGGTCGCGCTGAGGGCCTCGAACATCCCGGCCAGGCGATCCTTCTGCTTTTCGGCTCTCGCCTTTTCGTCGGCCCGGGCGAAATTTTCCAGGGCGAAGGTGACATTCTCCGCGAGCCGCTGCAGCAGCTCGACGAATTCGGGCGAAAACGTGCCTTTCTCCACCGCGTTGAAGATCAGCACGCCCTCGGCGCGGCGGCCATTGAGCAACGGCAGCGCCGCCGCGGAGGCCAAACCGCAGCGACGGCCGAAGTCGTGCCAGGGCCTTGTTCGTTCATCGGCCAGATAGTCGTTGCTGATGCAGGGTTGCCGGGTCCGGAAAGCGGTTCCGGTCAACCCGCGGCCCTCGGGCAACGCCTCCGTAATCGCGTAGACCTGATCCCTTACCTCATTCGTGTTCGGCCCGTTCGTGGCGACCACGCGCAGAAATTCGGAATTGGGCTCGGCGAGCGCGATCGTCGTGGAGCCGAATTTCGCGCCCTGCACCGCGCCGGCGCAGACCAGTTCGAACAACTCGGTCCGCGACCGGGCGCGCATGATCGCCTCGTTGGTCGCGCTGAGCGCCGCGTACATTCGCGCCAGCCGCTCCTCGTGCTCGTCGGCTTTCGCCTTTTCGTCGGCCCGATCGAAATTTTCCAGGGCAAACGAGACGTTCTCGCCCATTCTCGCGAGCAGCGCGATGATTTCCTCATCCGCGGCCCAGGCCTGGCTGACACAGAACATCAATACGCCGACGCTCTTGCCGACCTTGACCAGCGGAACCGCCACGCAGGCGACGACTCCGCGCTCGCGTGCCGCCTGATGCCACGGCTTTGCCAGCTCCGAGCTCAGGATATCGTTGTTGATGCAGGGCCGCTGCGTACGGAAGGCGTTCCCGCATATGCCGGTGCCGTAGAACTCCTCCGGATCGCTCGAGAATGGCGTCCCGGTGACCAGTTCGACGATATCACCGGTTCCGGCGACCGGTTTCAGCCATGCCGAACCCGGCTCCGCCAGCAGGACCGCCGTCGCCACGGATTTGCCGCTGTTGACCGCGGCGTCGCAGACGAGCTGGTAAAGCTCAGGCGCCGTCTTGGCGCGCAGAATGGCCTCGTTGGTGGCGCTGATGGCGCCGAACATCCGGTTCAGCCGCCGCATCGCCCGTTCACCGTTCTTGCGTGCATCCTCGCGCTCGAAATTGCCAAGCGCATATGAAATATTCGCCGACATGCGCTCGAACAGCGATACGGTCTGGTCATCGAGTGAGCCGGCGCTGCGCCGGGTGACCAGCAGAACGCCAGCGCCGCGACCGTTGCAGGTCAGTGGCAATGCCGCCGCCGCGCCGACATGCGCCTTGACTGCCCCTTCGCGCCACGCCAGCGAGCGGGGGTCATTCAGAAAATCATTGCTGACGATGACCTTTCGGTCGCGAAACGCCTGCCCACAGACCCCCGAACCCTCGGCGGTATCGGCGACGATGGAGATATCGATCTCGCGCAGCCGGACGACATCCTCGCCGAAACCGGCCGCAAACCGCAGCAGGTTGGTCCCGGGCTCCAGCAGAAAGACCGCCGTTGCCAGGAAGTTTCCGCTGGAAAAGGCGGCTTCGCAGACCTGCCGGTACAGTTCTTCGGGTGATTTCGCGTACAGGATGGCTTCGTTGGTCGCACTCAACGCAGCAAACGTCCGCGCCATTTTCGTCTGCAAGATCCTCGCCCCCAATTGGCCTTCTGGCCGGCTCCGGAGATTTTATGCGCGGGGGACAACTAAACGGCCGTTATTGGCCGGAACAAGTTCCGATTCAGAGTAAATGCCACGCCAAGATGGATGGCAAAAACTCCGAAGAAATACGGTTAAACGCGCGGGACCGATCGCCCGCGGGGCCGCCGAACCGCCGCCGGCGACCGGCGACGCCCGGCCCGGCGCGCCGCGTTACGCCCAATATTTTGGCGGGAAGTCATTGCTAACGGGCGACGGCTTTGAGACCATACCGGCGACAACAAGCAAGACCCGCTTCCCGCGCGGGCTGAAGCCCGAGGAAATCCCATGCCATTGGTGCAGGCCGATCGTCTCACACGCATTGGCGCGGCGCTGCTCAGGGCCGCCGGCGCATCGGAGGAGGAAGCCGATGCCGTGGCGGTCGGTTGCGTCAACGCCAACCTCGCCGGTCACGACTCGCACGGGGTGATCGCGATCCCGACCTATATCGACCGCATCAAGGTCGGGCATATCGTGCCCGGCGCCAAGTGGACGATCGTTCAGGAAACGCCGACCACGACGGTCATCGACGGCCACTGGGGATTTGGCTTCCACGTCAACGCCAAAGCGATGGCGCTGACCGTCGAAAAGGCGAAAACCGCCAATGTCGCGGCCTGCACCGTGTTCCGCCAAAGCCATGTCGGACGGCTCGCCGCCTATCCCATGATGGCGATGCGCGAGGGCATGATCGGTCTGGCCACCGCCGATTCCGGCCGCTCTCCCAAGCACGTCGCGCCGTTCGGCGGCCGCGAGGCGCGGCTCGGCACCAATCCGATTTCGATCGCGGTGCCGTCCGACCTCGAGGCGCCGTTCTATCTGGACATGGCGACGTCGGCAGTGGCGGCCGGAAAGATCCAGCTCGCCGCCGCCCGCGGCGAGGCGATCCCGCAAGGGTGGATCGTCGACCGCGAGGGACGGCAAAGCACCGACCCCAAGGCATTCCGCAATGGCGGCGCGCTGTTGCCGCTCGGCGGCAGCGAAGGCTACAAGGGATCGGGCCTTGCGGCGATGGTCGAGGTGCTGTGCGGCCTGCTCACCGGCCTCGGCTTCGGCGTCGAGCCCACCGGCCGGCACAATGACGGCTGCTTCATGGCGGTGTTCAACGTCGCCGCGTTCCGTCCCCTGAAGGATTTCAAGAAAGAGGTCGCCGAATTCGCGCGATATCTCAAGGCGACGCCGCCGTCGGAAGGTTCGACCGGCGTATTCTACCCGGGCGAGGTCGAATATCTGCGCGAACAACAGCGCCGGGTTTCGGGCATCGACGTCGAAGACGCCACCTGGGACAAACTGCGGGCGCTCGCCGGCGAATACAAATTGACCGCCGAACTCGACCTGACGTGACCAGCTGATCCGGCAGGCACAGGGAGAACAGCATGACGCGACAAATGGTGATGGTCGGCTTCCTGCAAGCGCAGAACTGCACCAACCTGCCGAGTTCCTGGCGCCATCCGGAATCGCGCGACGATTCGATGTCGGCGGATTATTATCAGGAGATCGGCCGGATCCTGGAATCCGGCAAGTTCCACATGGCGTTTTTCGACGACCGGCTGGCGATGCCCGACCGCTACGGCAACGATCACGCCCACACCGTCGAATACGGCATCCGCTGCGTGAAGATGGATCCCGTGATCGTGCTGACGGCGATGGGGATGGCGACCGAGAAGCTCGGCCTCGCCTCGACCTGCTCGACCACCTATTTCGAGCCGTTCGACGTCGCCCGCCGCTTCGCCACCCTCGACCTGATGACCGGCGGCCGCGCCGCCTGGAATGTGGTGACATCGGTCAATGACGGCGAAGCCCACAACATGGGCAAGGACGCCCATCTCGATCACGATTTCCGCTACGACCGCGCCGACGAATTCATGGAAGTGGTGCTCGGCCACTGGGATTCCTGGGAGGACGGCTCGCTGCTGATCGACAAAAAAAGCGGCCGGTTCGCCGATCCGGGCAAGGTCAAGCGGCTCGATCACCACGGCCAGTTCTACAAGTCGCGCGGCCCGTTCACGGTGCCGCGCTCGCCACAGGGCCATCCCGTCATCATCCAGGCCGGCGCCTCCGGCCGCGGCCAGCGTTTTGCCGGCCGGTGGGGCGAAGTGATCTTCACGGCGGCGCGCAATCTGGCGAACGCCAGGCAGGGCTATGACGCGGTCCGCAGCGAAGCCGCGAAGGCCGGCCGCGATCCCGACCAGATGTTCCTCTGCAATCTGACCACGCCGGTGTGCGGCGCGACCAGGTCGGAGGCCGAGGACAAGATGACGCTGATCGAGAAGCTGCCGCTGGAGATCGATGCGCTGTCGCTGTTGTCGGAGGGGTTGAACTACGATTTCGCCTCCAAGGGCATCGACGAGCCGTTGACGTCGGAAGAGCTCGCCAGCATGCAGGGCATTATCGGCATCCGTGACGGCGTGCTCAAGACCTCCGGCAAGAGCCATCCCAGCGCGCGCGATTTCGTCACCTTCAGCGGCCGTGGCCAGACGGCGGACGCCATCGTCGGCGGCCCGAAGGAGATCGCCGACAGACTGGAAGAGATGTTTGTCG
>Ga0302157_10001561_pt1 | contig 27704 bp, 26 predicted proteins | sample I_Bog_N3_3_FD_193502 | JGI IMG/M metagenome (GOLD analysis project Ga0302157, IMG submission 193502) | Peat permafrost microbial communities from Stordalen Mire near Abisko, Sweden - I_Bog_N3_3 | ecosystem: Environmental > Terrestrial > Soil > Wetlands > Peat | place: Sweden: Abisko, Stordalen... | reverse complement strand
TGCGCCGTTGATCTTCTCGCCCACGTGGGGCACGAGCGGCAACAGCATCAAGACAATGGCGGCGCTAAGGGTCAGGTAGCGGTAACGGTCAAGGTCGCGTACGCGGCGCACGAACTTGAGCGTGAGTACGACGCCCACCGCGCTCACGAGAAACCAGACGGCTTGGTAGCTCGCCTCGCTCGGATTCCAGCGCGCGATCTCCACGTAACCAATGCCGTTGAGCAACGTCGCGATTGGTAAGAGCACCTGGGAGGCGTTGGGGGCGTAGTGCCGGATCGCGACGTGCATGCCCAGCGAGATCGCCACGATGCTGCCCAGGAACAGCCAGATGCGAGGCGGCATGTGGCCCTGGGCGCCGTAGGAGGCGAGTACGTAAAAGGCGGTCACGATGATCCAGGCCAGTGTCATCAGGCCCAACTCGGTGGAACGTGACGTCTTGGTGACGAGCGCCTGACCGTAGGGAGGCGTACTTTTGCTCAAGGGTTTCGCCACGAATCAAGAGTAGTCGTAGCATGTTCGATACCACTTTCATTATTTGAGAAAGAGAATGTGTCATGCCAATCGATCTGCTCGCGTACGGACCCGAGAGGTTCTCGAGCCGCGAGCTGTCGAGGCTCGAGTTCGGGGCAAGACTCCTCGACCTCGCCGACGACCACCGTCTGCCAATCCTCGAGCGCTTCAAGTTCGTGGCGATCTTCGCGGACATGATCGATGAGTTCTTCCAAGTGCGCGTGGTGAGCCTCGAGGACAAGGTCGCCGCCGGGGTGCAGACCCCCTCGGTCGACGGCGTGCGTCCGCGTCAACAGCTCGCGGCGATACGAGAACGCGTGCTCTCGCTCGTGGAACGACAGGACCGCATCGTGCTCGACACGTTGCTACCTGAGTTGGCGAAGAGCGGAATCCAAGTGGTCCACTACCGCGACCTCGACGAGGTGGAGAAGAAGCACTTGAACAAGTACTTCGACGAGAACGTCTATCCGGTGCTGACGCCCCTCGCGGTCGACCCGGGCCACCCGTTTCCCATGATCTCGAACCTCTCGCTCAACATCGCGGTGACGGTAGGTGACGACAGCACCGGCGAAGAGCGAAGTGCGCGCGTGAAGGTCCCGAATTCCTTGCCTCGTTTTCTCCAGGTCGCCGAGAACCGCTGGTGTCTACTCGAGGACCTGATCATGGAGAACCTGGACCGTTTGTTTCCGGGCATGCGCATTGGTCGCGCCGACCTGTTTCGCGTCACGCGCAACGCGGACCTCACCCTCGAAGAGGACGAGGCCGACGACTTGCTCGTGGCCCTCGAGGTGGAATTGCGTCGTCGTCGTTTCGGCGAAGCACTGCGCGTGGAGATCCAGAGCGGCATGTCCCCGGACTACCTCGACCTGCTCGTCGCCCAATTGGAGATCGACCGTTCGAACGTCTACGTCACCGACGCACCACTCGGCCTGCACGACCTCTGGTCGCTCTACGCCATCGACCGACCGGACCTGAAGGGTGAGGGTTGGTCGCCTATCACCCCTCGACGACTGCTCGACGGCGATCACGTCGGTGACATCTTCGCCGCGATCAAAGAGGGCGACATCTTGTTGCACCACCCTTACGAGTCCTTCACCGATTCGGTCGAGGTCTTCATCGCCCAGGCGGCGAACGACCCCAAGGTCGTGGGTATCAAACAGACCCTGTACCGAACCTCGGGTGATTCGCCCATCGTCGCTTCCCTGATCCACGCGGTCGAGCGCGGCAAGCAGGTCGTGGCGCTGGTCGAGCTGAAGGCGCGTTTCGACGAAGCGACCAACATCGAATGGGCCAAGGCCCTCGAAGACGCGGGCGTGCACGTGGTCTACGGCGTCGTGGGTTTAAAGACCCACTCAAAGACCGCGCTCGTGGTGCGAAGCGAAGGCGAATCGACTGTCCGCTACGCGCACGTCGCCACGGGCAACTACAACGCCACCACCGCGCGGCTCTACGAGGACTTCGGGTTGCTCACCTGTGACCCCGAGATAACCCACGACGTAGGTGAGTTGTTTAACTTTCTCACCGGCTTTGCGCGTAACGGGAATTACGAGAAGTTGATCGTGAGTCCGACTTCGACGAGGACGCGCGTGATCGAACTCATCAACGCGCAACGCGACATTGGATCAAGTGGTCGCATCGCGATCAAGGTGAACGGGCTCACCGATCCCGCGATCATCGACGCACTCTACGAGGCGAGCGCCGCGGGCGTGGAGATCCGTCTCGAAGTGCGTACGCTCTGCTGCCTGCGTCCGGGCGTGAGCGAACTCTCCGAGAACATCACGGTGCACAGTCTGGTGGGCGAGTTCCTCGAGCACTCGCGCGTGTTCATCTTCGGACGTCCGGGTTACGGGTCCTATTCAGTGTTCATTGGTTCGGCGGACCTGATGGAACGCAACCTCGATCGTCGCGTCGAAGTCGTCGTGCCCATCGAAGATCCGTTGCTGCAGTCAGAGCTCCACGAGGCCTTCGAGATCACCTGGCGCGACGACCTCTTCACGTGGGCGCTCGGTACCGATCGACGCTGGCGTCGCCTGCAGCCGGTCAACCTCTTCTCGGCCCAAGCGGAGTTCAAGCGTCTGGAGACGTCGCTGTCCCGTTCGGTCCCGCAACTGTAGCGGGACTCTTTCGCCACTGCAGGCTCGCGTACGCGGCGCCGCCGACGGGAATCGGGATCCAGAAGTTCACGAGACGGTAGGCGAGTACCGCGAGGATCGCCTGGCTGTGGGGCACGCCGAAACCAACGAGGGTCCCGATCAGTACACCTTCGACGACGCCCAGTCCCGCCGGGGTCACCGGAATAGCGGCGAAGATGTTGGCGAGACCGTAGGCGACCAACAGGTCTATGGGCGAGATCTCGGTGCCAAAGGACCACACGAAAACCCACAGACACGCGGCGTCGAGCAACCAGTTGAGCCCCGCCCAGGCGAAGGCCCACCAGAGCGTGCGACGGTTGTTGATCAGTAGCGTGATGCGTCCGGCGACTTTGCCCAAGAGTTCAGAGATCTTGTCGGGATGGAGCACGGGTAGGTGTCGAGCCGCGGCGCGTAGCCAACGGTCGGCGTGTCGCTGGCCGCGCGTGAGTAGCAGGATCGTCCCGAAGAACGCCAAGAGAAGGAACACTCCCGCCAACGCCGCGAAGCCGTAGGCCGGATTAAAACCGTTGAGCGGGATCGAGATCACGAGCGCGCACCAGAAGATCAGGTTCAACACCACCGCGGATCCGGCCCCCTGGGCGGCGAGCCCGAAGGCGTTGGTCTCCTTGGGCACACCGAGTTCGTTGAAGATGCGATAACTGAGCGCGCCCGCGGGTGCGGTGCCGCCGGGTACGACGTGGCTGATGGCGAGTCCGGCGAGGTTCACCCGCATGGTGTTATAGCGACTGGGCGCGTAGGGGTACAGCACGGTACGCGTCAACTCCACGTAGGCGAAGATCGCCGCCGCCTCGAAGAGGATCGCCAGGATCACGATGACCGGGTTTAGTCGGGCGAGCAGGTGGATGGCGGGTCGGGCCGAAGCGAACTGGGGCAGCACCAGGTACTCAAAGACGAAGACCAGGCACCCGGCGCTGAGGATGATCCGAATCTCTCGAGGCATGGTGAAGCGTTTCTTAGAGACTTCGCTGGTCATAAGAGTTCTCTAAACGCGTCGCTTTCCCTGGGTCGTTGGCGTTCTTCGACCATTGCAGTCTAGGTGAGTTCAGTAGAATCTTCGAGTGCGCACCCTTGTGGTTTTACCCACGTATAACGAGATCTTGAACGTCGAATCGATGTTGCGCGCACTTCGCAACGCGGTTCCCTCCGCGGATGTGCTGGTCGTCGACGACGGTAGCCCCGACGGCACGGCGAAGAAGGCAATCGAACTCGCCGAAGAGCTCGGCAGTGTCGAAGTCCTCCAGCGCAGCGAGAAGAGCGGACTGGGTGGCGCGTACCGCGCCGGGTTCAGTTGGGGCCTCGAGCGCGGTTACGACCATTTCGTTGAGATCGACTGCGACTTCAGCCACGATCCCGCGGCGTTGCCGACGTTGCTTGACGCGGCTGGGAACCACGACGTCGTGATCGGTTCGCGCTACGTCAAGGGTGGTCACATCCCCCAGTGGACGTTCCTGCGCCGATTCATCTCGCGCGGGGGCAATCAGTACGCGTCGATCATGCTGGGACTGAAGGTCGCGGACTCGACGGCGGGTTTTCGCGTGTACTCGAAGAGCGCGCTCGAGAAGATGGACTTCGCGACGGTGAGCGCGAACGGCTACGGCTTTCAGATCGAAATGACGTATCGCGCGCGCCGCGCGGGTCTGTCGATCATCGAGGTGCCGATCTCCTTCACCGACCGCGAACTGGGCGAGTCCAAGATGTCCGGTGCGATCGTGGGAGAGGCGCTCGTGCTCGTGACCCAATGGGCGCTGCTTCGTCCCTTCGGACGCGCACCGCGTTAGACGCGGTCGACCAGCACCGAGGACAGCACGCTCGCGAGTTTGTCCTTGGTCTCTTCACGTTCGGCGATTGGATCGGACTCACTGACGATGCCCGCGCCCGCCCAGGCTTCGAACTCGGTGCCCTTCACCATCACGCCGCGGATGCCGACCCACCACTCACCGTCGCCGTTGGCGTCGAGCCAGCCCACGGGACCCGCGTAGTGGCCGCGGTCGTGCTGCTCGAGTCGACTGATGAGTTCATAGGCGCTCGCTCGCGGGATGCCGCCCACCGCCGCGGTGGGGTGCAAGAGCCGAAGCACTTCGAGCGCGTCGGGGGCCTTCGCGCTGGTGGCGGTGCCGCGCACCCAGGTACCCAGGTGCGCGACCGTGCGCAGCGTCACGATCGAGGGTTCGGCGTCGACGGTGATGTCGTCGTAGAAACCCGAGAGCGCGGTGACGACGTCGTCGACGAGCACGCCGTGTTCGTGCAGGTTCTTCGTACTGCCGAGCAGCCAGTTCTGGTAGTCGTCGGGCGCGACGTTGGGTGGCAGCGCGATGGTGCCCGCGAGCGGGTGGCATTCAATCTGGTTGCCGTGGCGACGCGCGAGTAGCTCGGGACTCGCGCCCACGAAGCGACGTCCGTCGGTGGTGGGCATTGAATAGATGGTGCAGATCGGCTCTCGCTGGCGGAGCCGTTGGGCGATCGACGCCGGGTCGAGGGGATCGGATACCGAGCCCAAGACCGCGCGCGCGAGCACCACCTTGTCGATCTCCTTGCGTCGAAGGATCTCCACGGCGAGAGCGACGTTGTGCGCGTATTCCTCGGGGGTGGGCTGATAGGTGATGGACCTTACGTTCTGGGTCTCTTGTAACGCGGGGGCGACGTCGAGGAGCAGACTGCGAAAGTCTGGCGACCCATCGAGTTCACTCAGCCACGCCTCACCGTCGCGGGTCTGGGTGATGCTGTAGCGCGCCACGTCGAGGCGTGCCGAAGCGTTTCGGTCAAAAGGCAGGGAACCGAACGCGACGATGCCGGTACCGGTGGGTCCCTCGTCGCCGACCAACTCGTGCGCGTCGAGCAAGCAGACCGCGTCGGTGGGCTCGTCGAGGTCGGTTAGGTCGATCGTGTCCGCGACGCCGCCGAATCCGACGCGCAGTGTCGTGGTTGTTTCAACCAACCATCCCTCGCGCGCCGCGACGGCGCGCAAGGCGTCACGCGCTTGGGGCTCGATCTGGTAGCGGCGGAACTTCACGCGGACCTCGTGGCAACGAATTGTTGACTGAGACCACCCATGACGTGTCGGTGATTGACGGCACTGAATCCCGATTGATTGAGCATCCCTACGATCTGCTCGCTGCTCGGCAGGTACGCGGTCGACTCGGGAAGGTAGTGGTAGGCGGCACGGTCCGAGACGATCGATCCAATGAACGGCACGACGCGGCGAAACCAGATACGAAAACCCGCGCGCAAGATACCCGACCGGGGCTCGGCGACTTCGAGTAGTGAGATGCGCCCCCCGGTGCGCGTCACCCGGGCCATCTCGTCAAAGGTCGCGGCGAGATCGGTGAAGTTCCGCAGCGCGTACCCGCAGGTGATCCCGTCGAAGCCCGCGTCACGAAAGGGGAGGCGCGAGGCGTCCGCCTGGACGCGGAACTTGAGCGAACGGCCCGCGTGCAACATGCCATAGCTGAGGTCGGTCGCTACCGGACGCTGACCTTGTCGGGCGAGTTCGCGGGTGAAGTCGCCCGTGCCCGCGGCGATGTCCAGGACCAGGCTCGCCGGCGGCAGTCGCAGGTCCGCGACGGCCCTGCGACGCCACCTCGCGTCCAGACCAAAGGTCATCAACTTGTTCACCATCTCGTAGCGACCCGCGATGGCGTCGAACATGGCGCGGACCTGACGCGTCTTCTCCTCACCTTGGGGCAGGGGGGTGCGATTCACGGCCTAGAAGTAGTAGCGAAAGACCACTTGGGCCACGCAACTGGGTTTGGCGGCGTCTTTGACCTCGACCGTGACGTCCAGGGCCACCTGGACACCGCCGGGGACGTCTTCGACCGAAGCGAGGGTGGCGCCCGCGCGAACCTCGGAGTCGACGGGAACCGGACTGGTGAAGCGGACCTTGTTGGTGCCGTAGTTGACGCCCATCTTCACGTCTTTGACGTGCAGCACTCCGCCGAGGAGGACGGGCACGAGTGAGAGCGTCAAGTAGCCGTGGGCGATGGTGTGGCCGAACGGGCCAGCCTTGGCCCGTTCGGGATCGACGTGGATCCACTGGTGATCGCCCGTCGCGTCGGCGAAGAGGTTGACCTGTTCTTGGGTGACGGTTCGGTACTCGGAGTACCCGAGGTGCGAGCCCACGAGGGCCTTCAGTTCCTCGGCGCTCTTGACGTTCGTGGCCATAACTACCTCCCCTAAGACTCTACTTTGGGGACTGCTGCGACGAACGCGCGCACACTCGACTCTAGGATTGCCACGTGAGCGCCGGACACCCCCAAGAGCATCACCGTCAAATCTCGGGCGGTTGGATTCGCGCGGCGATCTTTGGCGTGAGTGACGGACTCGTTACCAACATCTCGTTCCTCTTGGGCTTCGCGGGTGCGAACTCGAGTCACAACGTTGTTCGACTCGCCGGGCTGGCGACACTCGTGGCGGGCGCCTTTTCCATGGGCACTGGTGAGTACCTCTCGATGCGCGCACAAAAGGAACTCTTCGAGTACGAGATCGGCGTCGAACGTCAGGCGCTCGCCGATCGCCCCGAAGCCGAACGCTTGGAGCTGCGCGACCTCTTCGTCGCGCGCGGCATCGACCCGGCGCTCGCCGAACGACTCTCGGTGGACCTCATGCGCGATCCGGATATGGCGCTATCGACGCACGCGCGCGAGGAACTCGGCGTCGATCCCACCGCGACCGGCAAGCCAATCGCGGCCGCCTTTTCGTCATTCGGTTCCTTCGCCGTGGGAGCGTTCATCCCGCTCATTCCTTGGCTGTGGTCGGCGAATGGAAATCCGATCCTCTGGTCGGTGGCCTTCGCGGGCGTGGGATCGATCTTGGTGGGTGGGGCGATTGGCAACATGACCCGTCGCGGAATGGTTCGTTGGGCGCTGCGCCAACTCGTCATCACCGTGATCGCCGCTGGTGTCACCTACGGCGTTGGTCGGCTGGTGGGTACGCGCTAACGCGCGAAGCGCAGAAGCCGATCCTCTCGTCGCAATTTGAAGCCCAGTGACTCATAGAGCTTGCGTGCGCCGGTGTTGGACTCGTCGACGAAGAGCACCGCTTCGCCGACGCCTTTCTTTCGTAGGGCGGCGAGACCCTGGGTGACCATCACCTTGCCTAAGCCTTGGCCTTGGAAGGCGGGGTCCACCGAAACGACGTAGATCTCGCCGAAACGGTCAGGGTGCAACTCGTGGACCTTGGTCCAGCACGACGCGGCGAGTTGACCCGCGATCTCGAGCAGCAGGAACCCCGAAGGGTCGAACCACGGCTCGTTGGTGCGCTCGTCTAAGTCCACTCGCGACCAGGCACCCTGTTCGGGGTGGTCGGCGAAGGCCGCGTTGTTCTGGGTGAGCCAGGCCTCTTCGTCGTGGCCCGATTCGAAGCTTCGCAGCACCGCACCCTCGGGCACGCCCACGCTCGCCACGGGCAGGCGCAGTTCGAGCAGTTGCAGGGTGCGAATTTCGTGACCCTGGTCACTGCGGTTGAGTCCCCGGGTCCACCAGTCGATGACGGCGTGACGCTCGAGGACCGCCGCGAGCAGTTCGGGGTCGAACCCGCCGCCGCACATCTCGACGGTGACGTGCTTGATACCGTTCACGACGGCGAACTGGGTGAGTACGCCGTGTTCGTACTTGAGCCAGAGTTCGCCCGGCCAGCCGTGCACCACGATTCGTCGTCGACCCTCGTCCATGGCTTCGCGGCCCAGCTCGGCCTCGGTGCGATTGAGCAGGTTGAGCACCTCGAGGCGCTGTTCGCCCGACAGCACGGCGCTGCACTGCCAGGTTTCACTCATGGTCGCACGTTATCGGGGGCTACTTCACCCGACTCGCGACGCGGTTGAGTCGGCGCAAGAGCGCCGTCACCGTGCGTTCGGCGGCGACGAGTTCGGTGTACACGTCGCCTTCCATGTGTGATCCCTCGGTCTCGACGAGGTGGGTGATCCGCGCGGAAAGCTCGTTGATCGACGAGGTGATGGTGTTCAGTTCGTTCTGCATGGACACGGTGGGAGCCTTCGCAAGCTTTCTGGTCGTTGGCGCCTAGCGTAATGGTCCATGAGTCTTCAAAACGCCATCGACGAGCACGAGCCCTTTCTCTGGTCGCGGATCGTGGTGCGCGGGCCCGCGAGCGAGGCGTTGCTCCAGGGTCAGTTGAGCCAGGACCTCACGGGACTTCGCGAGTCGGGCGCGTGGTCGCTGTTGCTCGATCCCACGAGCGACGTGCTCTGCACGGTCGCGCTCGCCCCGAGCGGGGGCGGTTACGAACTCCTGGTGGCGCGCTCGCTCGCGGAGCGGGCGCTCGCGCGGTTGCGACGTTTCCATCTACGCGTGGACTGTACGCTCAGCCTCGAGGACGCTGAGCGCGGTCCCTACAACACGGTCGGCGAACAGATCGATCGAGCTGAACCGGGCCCGGCGGAGTTCTTGGGTCTCACGCCCCAGTGCTACGGCAACTCATTGGTCGAGCGAACCGTCTCCTTTACCAAGGGCTGCTTCACCGGTCAAGAACTCGTGGCTCGTCTGGACGCGAGGGGATCGAGTGTGCCCTGGCGCTTCGTTTCGGCGAGAGGTCCGTCTCTTTCAAGCATCGAAGAGGTCCTGAGCGCCAAGGGCCCCAAGGGGCCCAAGGGCGTCACCAGCGCGGTCGCGCGAGACGGCGAGGTCCTCGCGCTCGGCTTCCTTCACCGCAGTGCGCTCGAGGACCTGGGCCACGATGACCAACGGGTGAAGGTCACGGTGATTCCCTGAAGTCACGAAGCACCCAATTAACCTTGGCCTAGGAGGCATGTCGTGCGCTTTAACACTGAGGGTCTGTTCATCAAGGTTTCGGGCGTGACCTCGGAACAAGACGCACTGTTCTCGATTGGCCTGGGCGCGAACGCCGTGGGATTCGAATTCGGACCCACCCCTCGACGAATCAGCCCGAACGAGGCGCACGACATCGTGCGCCGTCTGCCCCAGGGGGCGATCTCGGTGGGGGTCTTCATCCACGAACTACCCCAGAAGATCGTCGAAGTGGCGAACACTCTCGGACTTTCCGCGGTCCAGCTGGACGGTCCCATCACGGCCGCTTCGCTCGCCTGGGTCGCCGAGCGCGTCACCACCGTGATCCGCACCCTGCCCAACGCGGAGGTGTTGCGCGAGACGAGGTTGATCGAGGGCGTCGACTACTTCTTGCTACCCGAGTCCGACGACGTCGAGACGTTGATCGACTGCCTCGAGGTGTTCGCGGACCGCTCGATCCCCACACCCCTCATCGCCTCGGGTGGTCTCAACTCGTCCAATGTCGTCGACGTCGTGCAGAACTTTCCGGTGTGGGGCGTGGACGTGCGCTCTGGCGTGGAGATCGAACCCGGGCTGAAGGATCCCTCGCTGCTGGGTGAATTCGTAGCGAACGCGCGCTGGGCGAACGCCAACAGCTACGTCGAACGCCAGCGCGAGGAGTGGCGAAACTTCTAAGCCACGTAGCGGCGAAACAGCACGCAGCCGTTGTGGCCGCCAAAGCCGAAGGAGTTCGAGAGCACGACGTCGATGTTCCCGGGGCGCGGCTCGCCCGTCACGACGTCGAGTCCCACTTCGGGATCGATCTCGTCGGTGCCCGCCGTGGGCGGCATGAGCTGGTTCTGGAGGGTCAGCACTGAGGCGACGCCCTCGAGCGCGCCCGCGGCGGCGAGGCTGTGGCCGAGGTGGCCCTTGATCGACGTGACTGGCGGTGCGTGATCACCGAACACCCGGCGTACGGCAATCGCCTCGGCGAGGTCGTTCAGTGGCGTCGAGGTCCCGTGGGCGTTGATGTGCGAGACGTCCTTCGCGGTGATGCCCGCGTCGGCGAGGGCGATCTGCATGCAACGCGTCGCCCCACTGCCCTCGGGGTCGGGCGCGGTGATGTGGTGCGCGTCGGCGGTCGAGGCGGCGCCGATGACCTCGGCGAAAATGGTCGCGCCTCGCTCGTGGGCGTAGTCCCAGTCCTCGAGGATCAAGATGCCCGCGCCCTCGCCCATCACGAAGCCGTTGCGCGAAGCGTCAAAGGGCCGCGAGTGTCCCTCGTTGCTGAGTGCGGTCATGTTACGAAAACCGGCTTCGGCGATTTCGACGATGACCGCTTCGGCGCCACCGGCGACCACGACCGGACAGCGTCCGCTCGCCACCAGTCGCGCCGCGTTACCAATCGCGTGGGTGCCCGCGGCGCACGCGGTCGTCACGGTCTCGCAGGGTCCGCCCAGTCCGAAGCGCATTGAGACTGCGGCGGTGGCGGCGTTGGGCATCATCATGGGCACCATGAAGGGCGAGACGCGATCGGGTCCCTTCGCGTTCAGTACCGCCACCTGGTCGAGCACCGTCTGCAGCCCACCGATGCCCGTGGTGACGATGCTGCCCGCGTCGACGAGGGGACCCTCGAGTCCGCTCTGCTTCCAGGCCTCGTCAGCGGCGATCAGTGCGTAGAGAGTGAAGGGGTCGAGTCGTCGAAGTTCCTTGGGCCCACCGAGGTGCGACGCGTCAAAGGGGGCGATGCGCTTGGAGGGAGGAGCGGTGTCCTTGATGAGGGCCGCCCACAGCGCCTCGACGCCGACGCCCGCGCAGGTCAGGGCCCCGAGTCCGGTCACGGCGACGCGGCGACCTTGCACCGGCCCCGAGGGGGTGGTGGCTACTCGCACTACAGCTTGGCGTAGACCAGCTCGAAGGCCTCACCTACGGTGCGGATCTCCTTGAGCTCGTCCTCGGCGACTTCGATGTCGAAGGTCTCTTCGAGGGCCATGACGAGTTCGACGAGGTCCAGACTGTCGGCACCGAGGTCTTCGAAGGACGTCGTGAGGGTCACTTGGGACGGGTCCACGGCAAGAACTTCGACGGCGTTGTCGGTGAATTTCGTGAGTGCTTCGTTACGGTCCATGGATTAACCCCTAAGTTTCTGTCGCTACATGGTACTAAACCAACCGAATGACTCTAGTGACCTAGTGGCCGAGTGAGAGTCCTCCGTCGGCGCAGAGCACCGCGCCGGTGATGTAGCGGGCGTGGTTACTCGCGAGAAACCCCACCACACCAGCGATATCGTCGGGCTGGCCGAGACGGCCCATGGGAATCATGGCGGCCATCTGGTCCTTCGCCGCGCCGAGATCACTGGTCATGTCGGTCTCGATGAGTCCCGGTGCGACCACGTTCACGGTGATCCCACGCGTGGCTACTTCTTTGGCCAAGGCGCGAGCCAGTCCTACGAGTCCGGCCTTGGCGGCGGCGTAGTTGGCCTGGCCCGGGACCCCGATGAACGGGCTGATCGATCCAATGAAGATGATCGAACCCTGACGAGCGCGCACCATCGAAGCGAGGGCTGCTCGCGCGGTGTAAAAAGCACCGTCGAGGTCGGTCGAAAGCACTTCGCGCCACTGCTCGTCGGACATGCGCAGCGCCAGTCCGTCCTTGGTGACGCCCGCGTTCACCACGACCACGTCGACCGGACCCAGTTCGGCGACCGCCCGCTTGACCGCATCATTCAGCGCTGCTGAGTCCGCGACGTCGAGTGAGAGGCTGAGCGCGCAACCCTCGGGTGCGTCTCCCGAGCGCGAGAACGCGACGACGCGGTCGCCCGCGGCGATGAAGAACTCGGCGATAGCGGCGCCGATGCCGCGACTGGCTCCGGTGACGATGACGTGGCGGCTCATAGTGGTATCTCCTGGAGTTCTTCGAGTGATGACGGGGCGTACTGGTGCTCGAAAGGTCGGATGCGTTTGGTGAGACCGGTGAGCACCCCGCTCGGCGGCATCTCAATGGACGTGGTCACGTTCACGGGCAGGGCCAGCGTCGCTGCGAGGAACTCGACCGGGGAAGTCAACTGGCGTGACAGGAGTTCTCGCCACTCACGCGCGTCGCGGTGCACTTGGGCGTCGACGTTGGCGATCAGGGTCACCTCGGTCGTGCCCCAGATGACGTTGGCGAGCGCTTCGTCGAGTTCCTCTTGGGCGTGGGCCATCAGCGGCGAGTGAAAGGCGCCCCCGACGGCCAAGGGTGTCGCGCGACGCCACCCGAGCTCTTTGTGCGTGGCGAGCAAACGTTCGAGGCCTCGCGTGGTCCCACTCACCACGAGTTGGCCCGTGCCGTTGACGTTGGCGATCCATACCTCGTTGAGGGACGCGAGTGCTTCGCGCGCACCGTCGTCGCCTCCCATCAGGGCCACCATCGAACCCGGTTGCGCGCTCGCGGCTCGAGCCATCGCCGCGCCTCGAACTGCGATCAGGCGCGCGCCGTCCTCGAGCGTGAGCAGCCCCGAGGCGACCAGCGCGCTGAACTCACCGAGACTGTGACCGAGGAAGTACTGAGGTCGCACCCCGCGCTCCAGCAACTCGTGAAAACCCAAGAGCGAGAGCGCGAACGTCGCGATCTGAGCGCGGTCGGTGCGTACGACTTCTTCGTCGCTCGCCTCAAGCAGCAGGCTCGCCACGTCGATCGAACTCACGTCGCTCACGTTTTCGACGATGGACCAGTGGGTCGAGTGACGCCAGGGCTTTCCCGCGCCACCGCTTAGCGAACCTTGTCCCGGGAAGAGTACGACGCAGTCGTCGCGGTTAAAACCGTGGGGCTGAATCGACATGTCCTAAAGGTAACAGTGTGCCCGGAGTGGGACTTGAACCCACACACCCTTTCGAGTAAAGGCTTTTGAGGCCTCCGCGTCTGCCGATTCCGCCATCCGGGCTGCGGCGACAACGGTATCAGGTACTTTAAGGTTGGTGCGGTGAAACTGACTCTCTGGCGTGATGAGGAAGAATTAGCCAAGCCCGTCACGGCCGCTCATCAACGTCACGACTCGCGCACGAGGCTGTACCTGGAAGTCGAGCACGATGGCGTCGAGGGTTACGGCGAGATCGATCCCCAGCCCTTTTCGTTGCACGGTGACCCGAGCGTGGTCGACGTGATTCAAGAGCTCGACGGCGTCGTGCTGCTCCAGGTCCAATCAGCGTTCGCCCGAGAGGGCGAGGTGCCGTCCTGGACGCGCATTGCGCGCTTTGCGGGACCTCGCGACGCGAGCGGCCCCGCGGTGACCCTCGTCGAGATGGCGCTGTTGGACCGAGAGCTGCGCATGGCGGGTGAGTGCTTGAGCGACCGGTGGCCCGTGCGCTTTGACACCCCGCGCCAGGTGACGACGTCGCTGCTCGACGCGACGTTGGGTGTTGAGGTTCCCAGAGACGTCGCGCGCGTTCGAGTAAAGACCGCCCCGGGCGTGCTCGGCGCTCGCGAGGTCGCGTTTCTCGAGTCGCTTCGCTGTCCCGTGCTCTTGGACTTCAACTGTTCGGCGCGATCGGACGCGGACGTGTTGGAGCAACTGGCGAGCATCCCTTCGAGCGTCGAGATCGTCGCGGTCGAGCAACCCTTTAGCCCGGGCAACGTGGTCGACCACGCGCGACTCGCCGAACAGACCCCGGTGCTGATCAGTCTGGACGAAGGGGTGCGCAGCCTGCGTGATCTCGACCAGATCGTGCGCTACCGCGCCGCTACGATCGTGTGCGTGAAACCGGCGCGCGTTGGGGGCTACGCCAACGCGCGAACGATGCTCGAGCGGGCCAAGGAACTGGGACTGCGGCCCTACGTCGGGGGCTTCTTCGAATCGCCGTTCGCTCGTTCGGTGAACCGGGCCCTGGCCCGGCATACGACGGATGAACCCAGTGACGTCGGGGACGTCACCACGAGTTCTGACGCCGCGCACGACTTTACGAGCACGCCCACCGGCTTCGGGCTCGGGCCAGCCAAGGGTTTACTGGAGAAAAGCGTGCTCGTAGCCTCGCTCGGTTGAGCCTGGATTTACACTCAAGGGCATGGCCCCAAAGGTGCAGCGGCGTTTAGAAGACCTCCAGCGCCGCCTGATGGCCGCGCGCGAGAGCCTCAGCGTGCTCGAAGAGCAGGTCCGGGTCTGGGACGACGCCCTCGATGACGCCCGAATTCGTTCGCTGGTCTCAGAGACCCCACTCCAGCAGCAAGAATATAACGAGTTGTCGCGCCACGTCGCTGCGGCGAACGCTGAAATGAAACGGCGCACCCAAGAAGTGCGAGCATTGATGAGCGAGCGTGACGAACTCTTGCGCGAATGGAAACCGAAGGATGAGCATGGATAAACGAGTAGTGATAGCCGACGACGAGTCGATCATCCGACTTGACCTCAAGGAGATCCTCGAGGGTGACGGCTACCTGGTGGTGGGTGAGGCGGCGCGCGGCGACGACGCGCTCGCGATGATCCGCGAACTCGAACCCGACCTCGCGCTGCTCGACATCAAGATGCCCGGTCTCGATGGCATCGAGGTCGCTCGTCAGATCAAGGGCGGCGACACCGTGGTCGTGCTGCTCACCGCCTTCAGTCAACGTGCGCTGATCGAGAGCGCGCGTGACGCGGGGGTCGTTGCCTACCTGGTCAAGCCGTTTCGCAGTAGCGAGATCCTGCCCAAGCTCGCCGCCATCATCAACCCGCTCTCGATTGAACCGCTCGAGGCGCCCGAAGTCTCGAACGTGGACGACAAGATCGAGACCCGTGAGATCGTCCAGCGCGCCAAGGAGTACCTCATGGAACAACGCGGCCTGGACGAGCCGGCCGCCTTCGAGGTGATCCAGCAGTCCGCGATGCGCGGGCGCACTCGCATGCGCGACATCGCCCAACAGATCCTCAAAGGCGAGTTCGTTGGTTGAGGCCGCGTCCGACCAACGGCCGCTCGTGTTGTTAGACGGCATGTCGCTGGCCTTTCGCGCGTTCTTCGCCCTGTCCACGGACATCAAGACCTCCGAGGGCGTGGTGACCAACGCGCTGCACGGCTTTGCCTCGATGCTGCACTCGCTCGTGCGCACCCAAGAGCCGCGCGCGATGTGCGTGGCCTTTGACCTCACGGGGGGCACGTTCCGTGACGCGATGACCGAGGACTACAAGGGCGGTCGCGCCGAGACGCCCCTCGAGATCGAGCACCAGTTTGAGCTCATCCGCTCGCTCTGTGAGGTCTTGCACATCCCCGTGCACGGCGTCCCCCAGTTCGAAGCGGACGACGTGCTCGCCACCCTCGCCACCTGGGGACGCGACGCGAAGATTCCCGTCGTAGTCGTCTCGGGGGACCGCGATACCTTTCAACTCGTCGAGGACCCCTTCGTCAAGGTCCTCTACAACCGGCGCGGGGTCTCGGACTACTCGCTCTACGACGAAGCGGGCATCTTCGAGCGTTGCGGCATCGAACCCAAGCGCTACGCGCTGCTCGCCGCCCTGCGCGGCGACACCTCGGACAACCTGCCCGGGGTTCCCGGGGTGGGCGAGAAGACCGCCGCGAAGCTCTTCGCGCAGTACCGGGACTTCGACGACCTCTACCAGCACCTGGACAGTCTGACGCCTAAGTTGCGCGAAAACCTCGCTACCTTCGAGCAGCGCGCTCGTAACAACGCCGAGGTCATGGAGCTCGTGCGCGACGTGCCGCTCGACTTCACGCTCCAAGACCTCACCATGGGTGGATGGAAGCGCGAGGAGGTGGCGGCCTTCTTTGACCGCTTCGAGATGAACGCCATGCGCACGAGGTTCGAGAAACTGATGCGCGACGGCCTCTTGGGTGATCCCGACGCCGCGAGTACGCCCGCACCCGCGGCGGGCAAACCCGCCAAGGTTTCGACCGCGCTCAAGCGTGCGGGTTCGCTGGCTGACGTCGTCAAAGCGAAGGGCGCCTACGTCCTCGCCTACGCGCGCGGTCGCGTCGCGGTGCTCGATCCCGCGACCGCCACGGTCGCTCTGGCGAACGAGCCCGAGTTCTTCGCGCTCGCGAGTGACTGTTCGCTCAGTGGTCACGATCTAAAAGAGCTGTACCGTCACGCGAGCGAAGCGGGCGTCGCGCTACGAGAGCCGACCGACGACACCTCAATCATGGCGTTTCTGGTGGACGCGACGAGCGGTCAGTACGAACTCGCCGACGTCGTCCAACGTTTCCTCGGTGAGAGCATCGCGGCGCACGCACCGTCACTTTTCGACGAGACCTCCGACGACGACACCCTGGTGCGCGACGTCGAGGTGAGCGCACGACTGCGCGAGGTGCTGCGCGCCGACATCGATCGTTGGCAACTGGGTTTCGTCTACGAAGAGGTGGAGTTGCCCCTCGTCGCGGTGCTCGGTCGCATGGAGGCGCGCGGCATCTGCGTGGACGTGGGGATGCTGCGCACCATCAACGACGAGTTCGCCAAGGAGGCGACGACGCTCGACGCTCAGATCCAAAAGGTCGCCGGGCACGAGTTCAAGGTGAATTCGCCTCAGCAACTCCAAACGGTGCTCTTTGAGGAGTTGGGGCTCAGCGCGGTGAAGAAGATAAAGTCCGGCTTCTCGACCGACGCCGCGAGTCTCGAAGCCATCCAAGACGAGCACAAGATCGTGCCGTTGATCCTGCGCTACCGCGAAGTCGAGAAACTACGCAGCACCTACGGAAAGCCCCTCATCGACGCGGTCGGTCCCGACGGCAAGATCCACGCCGAGTTCCGCCAGACCGTGGCGCGCACTGGTCGGCTCTCTTCGGAGAACCCGAATCTGCACAACATCCCGGTGCGATCCCAAGAGGGGCGCCGCCTGCGCTACGCCTTCGTGCCGAGTCCCGGGTGGTCGCTCTGCGTGGCGGACTACAACCAGATCGAACTGCGCATCCTCGCGCATCTCAGCCAAGACACCGGTCTGCTCGCCGCCTTCGCCTCGAACGAGGACGTGCACCGCACCATCGCGGGCTCGGTCTTTGGCATCGCTCCAAAGGACGTCAGCCACGAGCAGCGCGAACAGGCCAAGGCCGTCTCCTACGGCCTCGCCTACGGCATGGAGGCCTACGGGCTCAGCCAGCGTCTCGGGGTCACGGTCTCCTCGGCGAAGGAGATCATGGACCAATACTTCTCGGGTTTCCCGTCGCTGCGCGCCTACATGGACGCCACCATCAAGGAGATCCGCAATCAGGGCTACTCGCGCACCGAGTTCGGGCGCATCCGACCTTTCCCCGACCTCGTCACCGCGGTCGGCCCCCAGCGCCAGGCGGCCGAGCGCCAGGCCATGAACGCCGGTATCCAGGGTCTCGCGGCGGACGTCTTTAAGTCCGCGCTCGTTCGCTTGGACCGCGAACTGACTGCGGGCGCGCTCGAGGCGCGCTTGATCCTCCAGGTGCACGACGAGGTGCTCGTCGAGGCACCGCCCGAGGAGAAAGATCGGGTCGAAGAGATCGTGCGCGACGCGCTGACCAACGCGGCGCACCTGTCAGTGCCCCTCGAGGTGTCGCTCTCCTGGGGCGAGAACTGGGCCGCCGCGAAGGGCTAAGTCGGTTAAAAGACCGGGTGATAAGGTGGAAACCTGGGTTAACACCGGAGACCCAGACCCCTTATTGTCTAGAGGACCCCGGTGTGGTCGTATGAAAGAAGTACGCATGTCGGACGGCACGAGCCTCCTTTCCTCCCAGCAAATGGGAACCTTCGACGCAGACGGAAAATACGTTCCGCGCGTCATCACCGAAGACGACATGGTCGGCACCGACCTCGCCACCCTGGTGGGCGACAGTGTGCTCGAGTTCGAAGACGGCGACCTGGTCACCGGCACCGTCGTCAAGATCGACCACGACGAAGTCCTGCTCGACATTGGTTTTAAGTCCGAGGGCGTCATTCCCTCGCGCGAGCTCTCGATCCGCAACGACGTCGACCCCTCCGAGATCGTCTCACTGGGCGAGCGCGTCGAGTGCCTGGTCCTGCAAAAAGAGGACAAGGAAGGGCGACTGGTCCTTTCGAAGAAGCGCGCTCAGTACGAGAAGGCCTGGAGCAACATCGAAGAACTGAAGAACCGCGACGAGGTAGTAAAGGGCGTCGTCATCGAGGTCGTCAAGGGTGGACTTATCGTGGACATTGGTCTTCGTGGGTTCTTGCCCGCGTCGCTCGTCGAACTGCGCCGCGTTCGTGAACTCCAGCCCTACATCGGCAAGACCGTCGAGGCCAAGATCATCGAACTCGACCGCAATCGCAACAACGTCGTGCTCTCGCGACGCGCCTGGCTCGAAGAGACCCAGAAGGAACAGCGAGGCGACTTCCTCAACAACCTAAAGCCGGGCGAGCGTCGCCACGGCGTCATCTCCTCGGTCGTTAACTTCGGCGCCTTCGTGGATCTGGGCGGCATGGACGGACTCATCCACGTCTCTGAGCTCAGCTGGAAGCACATCGACCACCCGAGCCAGGTGGTCACGGTCGGCGACGAAGTCGACGTGGAAGTGCTCGACGTCGACTTCTCCAAGGAGCGCATCTCGCTCTCGTTAAAGGCCACGCAGTCCGACCCCTGGCAGGTCTTCGCCGACAGCCACGCCGTGGACCAACTCGTCTACGGGCGAGTCACCAAGATGGTGCCCTTCGGCGCGTTCGTCCAGGTGGGCGAGGGCATCGAAGGTCTCGTGCACATCTCGGAGATGGCCGCGCACCACGTCGAGTCACCCGACCAGGTCGTGAGCGCGGGCGAGGAACTCTGGGTCAAGATCATCGAACTCGACACCGCCCGTCGACGCATCAGCCTGTCGATCAAGCAGGCCGCCGAGGGTGGCGAAGTCAGCGAAGAGTACCGTGAGGCCTTCGGCAGTCACGCCTACGACACCGAGGGTAACTACATCGGTGGCATCGAGTACGGCGAGTTCACCCCCGAGACCGAGGCGCAGGCCGCCTGGGCCGAGTACGCCACCGAGGTCGTCGTCAAGTCGCCCGAGGGCGACGAGGCACCCGAAGTGTCCGACGACGCGACCGTTGAAACAACCGACGAGGCACCCGCGAGCGAGTGACCTCGCGGGTTAGGCGGCCGTGCGCGGCTTACGGATTCGTGGCGTCTTGATCGTCAGTGGGTAGTGGCAGGCGACGCTGTGCCCGGGGGCGACCTCGGCGAGTTCGGGTTCTTCGTCGGCGCATTTTTGGGTTGCGTAGGGACAACGCGTGCGGAATCGACACCCACTCGGCGGGTTCATAGGGCTGGGTGGTTCCCCCTTGAGCACGTCGCCGTGCACCGGCGAATCGGGGTCCGCCTCGAGGGCGGCGCCCAGTAGGAACTTCGTGTACGGGTGCGCGGGCGCCTCGTAGAGCGTGTTCGAGGGCCCGATCTCACAGATCTTGCCCAGGTACATCACTGCCACGCGGTCACTGACGTTCTTCACGACCGCGAGGTCGTGGGCGATGAACAAGAGGGTGAGACCGTATTCCTTCTTGAGGTCTTCGAGCAGGTTCAAGATCTGCGCCTGCACTGAGACGTCCAGCGCCGAGACCATCTCGTCACAGATCAGTAACTTGGGCCGCATCGCGAGCGAGCGTGCGATCGAGATGCGCTGGCACTGACCACCGGAGAACTGACGGGCGTAGCGATTGCCGTAGACCTTGGGGTCGATGCCGACTTTGACGAGCAGGTCGCTCACCATGGCGTCGCGTTCGAGACCGGTCACGGTCTTCCAGCAGTCGAGGGGCTCGGCGACGATGTCCTTGATGCGCCGGCGCGGGTTGAGCGAACTGATGGGATCCTGGAAGATCATCTGCATGCGCGTGCGTACGTTGCGCAGCGCCTTGCCTTTTTGCGCGCCGAGGTCCACGCCGTCGAGTTCAATGGTGCCACTCGAAGGTTCAACAATGCGCATGAGGGCCTTACCCGTAGTGGACTTACCGCAGCCCGACTCGCCGACGAGTCCGAGAGTCTCGCCCTCGAGCACGTCAAAGCTCACCCCAGCGACCGCCTGGATCGCGTGGTGGCCCACGCCGAAGGTGACCTTTAAGTCGCGGACCCTAAGGAGCGGTTCGGGGCTACTCATGTTGTCTTCACCGTTCTCTTGCGGGTAGCGGGTAGCGGGTTCCAGCACGCGAAGGCGTGTCCCGGCTCGTCGGCGTCCTGGAGTTCGGGACGTTCCTTGTGGCACTGGTCGGTCGCGAACGAGCAGCGCGGAGCGAAGCTGCACCCATCGGACAGTTTCAACAGGTTGGGCGGGCGACCGGGGATCGTGACGAGGCGAGTGTGTGGGTCATTGGTGACCTTGGGCGAACTCTCGAGCAACGCACGGGTGTAGGGCATGCGGTGCGCGGAAAAGACCTCACGGGTGCTGCCGATCTCGACGATGCGACCCGCGTACATGACAATGATCCGCGACGTGCGCGTGGCGACGACGCCCAGGTCGTGGGTCACCAGGATCACCGACATGTGGAGGCGCTCTTTTAAGTCATCGAGCAGGTTCAGGATCTGAGCCTGGATCGTGACGTCCAGACCCGTCGTTGGTTCGTCGGCGAGTAGCAGTTTGGGCGAACAGGCGAGCGCGATCGCTATCACGACGCGTTGACGCATCCCGCCCGATAGTTGGCCCGGGTAGGACTGGTAGCGGTGCTCGGGTGAAGGTATCCCCACCAGCTCTAGTAATTCGATGGCCCGAACCTTCGCGTCAGCCCTGGACATACCGAGGCGCACCCGGAGGGCCTCGTCGATCTGCTTACCCACGCGCATCACGGGATTGAGTGAGGTCATCGGGTCCTGGAAGATCATCGCGACCTCGGTACCCCAGACCGCGCGCTTCTCCTGTTCGCTGGCGCCCACCATCTGGTGTCCGTCGAGCAGCACCGAACCGGTGACGTTCACGTTGGTGCGCTGTTGGAGACCCATGATGGTGCGCGTCAGTACCGTCTTACCCGAACCGGATTCGCCCACGACGCCGATGGTCTCGTTGGCCATGAGTTCAAAGGAGACTCCGCCAACGGCGGGCAGGGGTCCGCCCGCGGTCGAGAAGGTCGTGGCCAGGTTCTCTACCACCAGGAGTTTCTCGTTGTCCGGGCTCACAGTTTCACCTCGGTCACGTCGAAGTGGTGACGCAGTCGGTCGCCGATGAAGTTGAGACACAGCAGGAACAGGCACATGGCGAGCGATGGAAATACGGCGAGCCAGGGATTCTGCTGAAGGATCGTGCGCGACTCATTGATCATGTTGCCCCACGACGGCGTCGGGGGAAGCACCGAGAGTCCGAGGAACGCGAGTGCCCCCTCGAGCGCGATCACCGTCGCTACGCCAATGAGCAAGAACGAGATTCCGATCGGTGCAATGTTGGGTAACAATTCTCGAAGCAGGATGCGTCGATCAGTCGCACCCTGGACCTTGGCCGCGATGATGTAGTCCTTGGTGGCGACGTTGAGTGTGGCGGTGCGTATGACGCGATAGACGAGGGGGATCGACGCGACGCCGATTACCACGATGATCTTGATTAGGGAGCGGGGCGTCCAGAACGAGAGGATCGCAATCGTCGCGATGATCGCGGGAAAGGCGAGGAACACGTACATGAGGTTGGTGAGGATTGTGTCGAATCGCCCTCGACGATAGGCGGCGAGCATACCCAGTGGCGACCCAATACCAAAGCCAATGAGCATCGAACCAGCACCCACCGACAGCGAGATCCGCGATCCGTACACCACGCGCGCGAAGAGGTCGCGTCCCAGGTCGTCGGTACCAAAGAGATGGTGAAGCGACGGACCGACGTTGAGTGCGTTGTAGTCCTGGAACTGGGGGTTTTGCAGGGGAAGAACGTTGGCGAAGATGGCGCCGATGATGTTGAGACCAATCCAGCCCACGCACAACCAAAAGAGCAGTCCGAGCGGTTCGCTCTTCTCCGGCTTTTCTACGAGGGCGATCTCTTCCTCGGCGATCATTTGACTGAAGTTACTCACGACTGATCCTCGGGTCCACGATGTTGATGACGAAGTCAAAGATGAAGTTGATGAGGACGACGCCCACCGACACCACCAGGACGATTCCCTGGACCAACAGGTAGTCGCTCTCGTTGATCGCCTGGATCAGGGTATAGCCGAGCCCGGGAATGTTTAGTAGGTACTGGACAATGAAACCGCCCGCCAAGAGCCCGCCGATGTTCACGCCCGCCGTGCCGAGCAGGGCGACCGAAGACGGGCGAAAGGCGTGGCGCCACATGATGCGTCGCTGGCTGATGCCCTTCGAGCGGGCCATTGTGATGAACTCCTCTTGCAAAGTGGCGATCAGGTCACTTCGCAGGACTCGAAAATAGACGACGAAACTCCCGATGGCGAGCGCGATCGTGGGCAGACCCATGCTCTCGAGGTTCACGATCCAGTCCTGGTTGAAGGGCACGTATGACGAGGGCCCGGTGTGCGGTACGCCGAGTTTCACCGAGACGAACAGTACCAATAGGACGATCACGATGAACGAGGGCACGGATAAAAGGGTGAAGCTGCCCGCGCTGAAGATCCGGTCGAGCCAGCCGTCGGGCTTTCGCGCCGAGCGCATGGCGAGGGGGATGGCGGTGGCGAAGGCAACGACTTGGGAAAGGAACATCATCTCGAGGTCGATTGGCAGGGCGGCGCGGATCGTGCTGGCGACCGACGTCTGGGAGATGAAAGAAGTCCCGAGATTGCCTCGAAGGACGTTACTGATCCAGATGAAGTACTGCTGAAAGAGGGGCTTGTTGAGACCAAGAAGCTTGTACAGTTTGGCCTGGTTCGACGGACTGGCTCCGGGTCCCTCAATGACAGTGGTGATGTTGCCCGGAAGCAGGTGGATCAGGTAGAAACTGCCGACCGAGATAATAAAGACGATGCCCAGAAGCATGAGCAACCGTCGCGTTACATACCTGAGCACTTCTTCCCCCGTTTAGGACTTCTTAGGACAATAGCCAACTCCGTGTACCCCCTAGTAACACCTGGTCGCTGTTAATCGTGGTGTCACAGGTGATGGCTAGCGTGCGAGCGTGAAGATAATTGCGATCGCCGGGGGTATCGGTGCGGGAAAGTCGGCGGCGACGGACTACCTCGCGGATCGTGGCTTTGCGGTCATCGACGCCGACGACGTCGCCCACGCCGTCACTCAACCGGGCGAGCCCGCGTGGGCCGCGATGCGCGACGCGTTCGGCGATGCCGTGCTTGGACCAGACCAGACCCTCGACCGCGCCTTCGTCGCTGACGTTGTTTTCCATGATCCGAGTGCGCTGAAGCGTCTCAACCTGATCACGCACGGTCGTATCGGCGAAGGGATCCTGACTCGTATCGGCGGAGCTTCGTCAAGGGCAGTCTTTATCGCTCTACCGCTCTATCGTCCGGAGCATCGGGCGATCTTCCAGATCGACGAGGTCTGGGCGGTGCTCGCTTCGCCGGACGTGGCGTTGTCGCGCTTGGTCGAACACCGCCAGTTCTCGAGAACTGACGCGCGGGCGCGCCTGGCGAGCCAGGACACCAACGAGCAACGGGCGTCGATCGTGGACCACGTTCTGTGGAACAACGGGACCTTCGATGAGTTGTACGCGCAACTTGACGGACAATTACTGCGTTGCGGGTTGATTGATGGATAAGTTTCTGGTCGAGTCACCGTTTCAGCCCTCGGGCGACCAGCCCACGGCTATCGCCACCCTCGCTGAAGGTGTACGTGATGGATTGCGATTCCAGACCCTCGAGGGCATCACGGGCAGTGGAAAGACCGCCACCATTGCCTGGCTCATCGAGAGCGTCCAGCGTCCTACGTTGATCCTCGAGCCCAACAAGTCACTCGCGGCCCAACTCGCCTCGGAACTAAAGGAGATGCTGCCCCAGAACCGCGTCGAGTTCTTCGTCTCCTACTACGACTACTACCAACCCGAGGCGTACATACCGCGCACCGACACCTTTATCGAGAAGGACAGTTCGATCAACGAGGAGATCGATCGATTGCGCCACGCCGCGACCTCGTCGCTGCTCACCCATCGCGACACGATCGTGGTCGCTTCAGTGAGTTGCATCTACGGGCTCGGTTCTCCCCTCGAATACCGCGAACGGATGTTGCCCCTTGAAGTCGGCGCGACGTTCGATCAGCGCGAACTCCTTCGTCGGTTGGTGGAGATGCAGTACAGCCGCAACGAGTTGGTGCTTGATCGGGGATCGTTTCGCATGAAGGGCGACACTCTCGAGATCCAGCCCGCGTATTCCAACGAGGCGGTGCGGGTGTCGTTCTTTGGAGAAGAAGTCGAGGAAATCTCGTTCTTCAATCCGGTCACCCAGGAACAACGCGGCAAGGTGAACGAGTTCACCTTGTTCGCCGCGTCGCACTACGCCGCGAGCGCCGTCACGATCAATCGGGCGTGTCGTTCCATTGAGGCCGAACTGCAGGTGCAGCTCGCTACGTTCCAGTCCGAAGGCAAACTTCTCGAGGCCCAACGTCTGCGTTCGCGCACCGAACACGACCTCGAGATGCTCGAGCAGACCGGTGTGTGTGCGGGGATCGAGAACTACTCGGCGCACCTCGACGGACGCAGCCGGGGCGAGCGTCCCTACACGCTGCTGGACTACTTTCCCGAGGACTTTCTGGTCGTCATTGACGAGTCGCACGTGGCGGTGCCCCAGGTGCGTGGTCAGTACGCCGGGGACCGGTCGCGCAAGGAGACCCTGGTCGAACACGGGTTCCGATTGCCGAGCGCGATGGACAATCGACCGCTCAACTTCGACGAGTTCATGGAGCTCGTGCCCCAGATGATCTTCGTGTCAGCGACTCCCGGACCCTACGAGATCGAGCACAGCGACCAGATCGCCGAACAGGTCATCCGGCCCACTGGTCTGCTCGACCCGGTGGTGAGCGTGGTGCCCACCAGGAACCAGATCGACGACTTGCGGATTCGACTCGACGCGGTGATTGCACGCGGCGAAAGGGTGCTCGTGACGACCCTCACCAAGCGCATGGCCGAAGACCTCACGGACTTCCTCGCCAAGGCCGGCTACCGGGTCCAGTACTTGCACAGCGACATCGACACGATCCAGCGCATCGAGATTCTTCGCTCATTGCGCCTGGGAGAATTCGACATCCTGGTGGGGATCAATCTCCTGCGTGAGGGACTTGACCTACCCGAAGTGTCGCTCGTGGCGATCCTGGACGCGGACAAGGAAGGGTTCCTTCGTTCGCGCAGCGCCCTTATCCAGACCATCGGACGCGCGGCGCGCAACTCGAACGGTGAGGCCGTGCTCTACGCGGATCGAATGACCGATTCAATGCGAGAGGCGATCTCGGTCACCGAACGTCGGCGTCTGCTCCAGATCGTCTACAACGAGGAGCACGGCATCAAACCTCAGACCATCATGAAGAACGTCGCCGACATCCTGGGACGACTTCGTTCGGAATCTGCGCGTGAACCAACGAACCGCATTCACGGCATCACCTCGCTCGAGAGTTCGCTACCCGACGACCTCAACCTGGAAATCGCGCGCGTCGAAGAGGCGATGTTGGCCGCGGCGGGCGAACTGCGTTTCGAGGAGGCGGCTGCGCTGCGCGACTATCTCCATTCCCTGCAGCGTCAAGGACTCGATTCGACGCTCGACAGCCTGAGCGACGTGTCTTGACCGGTAGATTGCCGCTATGACCTCGACCATTCGCGTCCAGGGCGCGCGCGTCCACAACCTGAAGAACCTCTCGGTGGAGATCCCGCGCGACCAATTGGTGGTTTTTACGGGTCTTTCGGGATCGGGTAAGTCCTCGCTAGCCTTTGACACCATCTACGCCGAGGGCCAGCGCCGCTACGTGGAGAGCCTCTCGGCCTACGCGCGCCAGTTCCTGGGCCAGATGGACAAGCCCGACGTCGAGTTCATCGAGGGCCTCTCCCCGGCGATATCCATTGACCAGAAGACGGCGTCGCGAAATCCGCGCTCAACCGTGGGCACCATCACCGAGATCCACGACTACTTGCGACTGCTCTTCGCTCGCGTGGGCGTGCAACACTGCCACCTGTGCGGACGCGTCGTTACGCGCCAGACGCCTCAGCAGATCGTCGACCTCGTGCTCGCGCGACCCGAAGGTACCAAGTTCCTCGTCCTCGCCACGGTGGTCGAGGGCCGCAAGGGCGAGTACAGCACGTTGTTGAACGAACTCGCCGCCCAGGGATTCAGTCGCGTGCGAGTGGACGGCACGGTCCTCGAACTCAGCGAGCGCGAGACGATCGATCTCGCGCGCTACGAGCAGCACACCATCGACGTGGTGCTGGACCGTCTCTCGGTGAAGGCCTCGAGTCGACAGCGGCTCACCGAATCGGTGGAGACCGCGCTCAAGCTGACCAAGGGTCTCGTCTCGTTTCTGTTTCTTGATTCTGACGACATCGAGCAGTTCTCCGAGAAGATGGCGTGCAGTCACGACGGCATCAGTTTCAGCGAACTCGCTCCGCGTGACTTCTCGTTCAACTCGCCCTACGGTGCGTGTCCGGTGTGTACGGGTCTCGGCACGCGTTTCGAAGTAGACCCCGAGCTCGTGGTTCCCGATTCGACGTTGTCGCTCGACCAAGGCGCACTGGCGCCGTGGTCGGGCGCGCGCTTTAAGTACTTTGAGCGGCTCATCGGTGGCATCGCGGACATGGGCGGGTTCAGCGTCAAGACGCCGTGGAACAAGCTGCGCGCGAAGGATCGCAAGCTGATCCTTAACGGCGTTGAGACGAAGACCGTTCCGGTCAAGTATCGCAATCGTTACGGCAAGGTCCGCACCTACGACACGACGTACCGCGGCATCATCGAGTGGCTCGAGCGCAAGCGCTCCGAGGCCGACGGGGACTGGTCACGTGAACAGGCCGAGCAGTACATGCGCGAAGTCGAGTGCACGACGTGCGCGGGAAAACGTCTCAAGCCCGAGGTGCTCGCGGTGCAGGTCCACGGCCACAACATCGCCGACGTCAACGCGATGACCATCGACGAGGCGATCGACTTCTTTAAGAAGCTCAAGTTGACCAAACGTGAGGAGACGATCGCGCGTCAGGTCATCAAGGAGATCCTGGCGCGTCTCACTTTCTTGATGGACGTGGGCCTCGACTACCTCACCTTGAGCCGGGCGTCGGCGACGCTCTCGGGCGGCGAAGCGCAGCGCATTCGCCTCGCCAGTCAGATCGGCAGCTACCTGGTCGGCGTGCTCTACGTCTTAGACGAGCCGTCCATTGGCTTGCACCAACGCGACAACCGCCGCCTGATCGCCACGCTCGAGCGGCTCCGGGACCTCGGCAACTCGGTCATCGTCGTCGAGCATGACGAGGAGACCATTCGACTGGCCGACTTCATCGTGGACATCGGACCCGGTGCCGGTGAGTTCGGCGGCGAGGTGGTGCAC
>Ga0302157_10001559_pt1 | contig 27724 bp, 23 predicted proteins | sample I_Bog_N3_3_FD_193502 | JGI IMG/M metagenome (GOLD analysis project Ga0302157, IMG submission 193502) | Peat permafrost microbial communities from Stordalen Mire near Abisko, Sweden - I_Bog_N3_3 | ecosystem: Environmental > Terrestrial > Soil > Wetlands > Peat | place: Sweden: Abisko, Stordalen... | reverse complement strand
CGCCGTTGGCGCGCGCCTGGGCTTCATACTTCGCCAACTGGGCGACCTCGTGCATCGAAGTCGCGACGATCAGCTTGCCGACGCGCCGGTGCTCGACCGCGTTGCTGGCGCAGTACCGGTACAGCAGCTCACGCCCGGCCACGCACAGGCGCGCCTTCATCGATCCGGTCGGATAGTAGATGCCGGCGTGGATCACCTCGGAATTGCGGCTGCTGGTGCCGGTGCCAATGGCACTCTCCGACTCCAGTACGATGACCTCGCGACCCGCCAGTGCCAGCGCCCGCGCGATCGCCAGTCCGACGACACCGGCGCCTATCACCGCGCAATCGATACGCTCGCTCATCGGTTGTCCCGGTTCATTCGAGCAATAGTTTACTGCCGTGGAACCCCTCGGCCCACCCGGATTCCCCTCCGGACTCAATGCCGCGCAGGCGCATCATGGCGCGGAAGGTCTCATCCGTGAACCAGCGCTTGGCGCGTTGCGTAGCGTAAGCGGACCACAGGATCGCGATCTTGCGCTCCACCTGCGCCTGCGTCAGTGCCACGTACACCGACGGCGTCGTCAGGCCGCCCTCGTACTTCGGGATCTCGTATTCGAGGATCAGGTGATTGCGGAACGTGTTCCAGGTCAGTTCGGCGACCACGCGATGATCCTGGTGCGCATCGCCGCGCTGGTGACTGAACACCAGGTCGGGGTCAGGCAGCCGCTTGAGTGCCTCGAATTCCTGCTTGATGTCGGCAAAATACGCAGGAAAAAAGCCGTCGCGGAACTTGTGCGCAATCACCTGGTGCTTGCCGGCGCGCCGCAGGAAGCGCCGCGCGCTGGCCCGCAGCTCGCGCTCGCGCACCGGATTCGAGCCCATGACCACCCAGGTGACGTGAGCGCCGGGATGGCGCTCGAGCAGGCTGAGCATCGCGCCACCGCAGCCGATGTCGATGTCGTCGCAATGCGCCCCGAGCGCGAGAATCTGCAGTGGTTGGCGGCCGCTGGTGCGCCTAGCGAGCTGCAGCGGACGCATGACTCTTGTCCCACACCATCCACGGACAGGTGCCGCGCGCCTCCATGCGGTCGAAGGCGATCTTGTCCTTGAAGGTATCCATGCACTGCCAGAATCCTTCCCACGGATAGGTGATCAGCTTGCGTTCGCCGATGAGGCGCTTGAACGGCTGTTCCACCAGCTCATCGCCCTCGTGGATGTAATCGAAGATCTGAGGGCGCAACGCAAAAAAGCCGCCGTTGATCCACATCGGCTGGTCCGGCATGGCGCCGAGGTGGGTGACCAGTCCGCCCGGCTCGCTCTGCACCGCATGGAAGCTCTGCGCGCTGCGCACCGCGATGAAGCTGGCCACCGCCTTGTGGCTGGCGAAGTTCTCGAGGTAGCGATCCAGCGGCAGGTCGGACAGCCCGTCGGAATAATTGGCAAGGAATACGTCTTCGTCCTGCAGGTAATGGCGCGCGCGCAGCAAGCGCTGGCCGATATTGCTGTGCAGGCCGGTGTCGACGAAGGTGATGCGCCAATCTTCGATGTCGCGACCGTGCAGCTCGATCTTGCGACCGCCCTCGCTGAGGGTGAAATCGTTGGACATGGCCTCCGAGTAATTCAGGAAATAGTCGCGGATCATATCTCCGCGATAGCCCAGGCAAAGGACGAAGTCCTTGTGCCCGAAGTGCGCGTAGTAGCGCATCAGGTGCCACAGCACCGGCCGGCTACCGACGCCCGCCAGCGGCTTCGGGATGGTTTCGGAATGTTCGCGCAATCGCGTTCCCAGCCCGCCGCAAAACAGCACAACTTTCATCGCTTGCCTCCGCTTCCCGATTTTCCCGACTTGGCCGATTTTCCCGACTTGGCCGATTTGCCCGATGTGGCCGATTTGCCCGACGTGGGCTTGGCCGTGCGCGCCGCGCGCGTGCGAGCCGCAGCGCTTGCCCGCGTCCGGCGTTTGCCGGCGGCCGCGGGTACCGGCGCCAGCAGGCCGGCGTTGATCAGTTCATCCGCGGCGTTGTGTATCGCCGTGTAGTCCAGGCGCGAGCGCCGTGCGATATCGAGCAGCGAGGCGCCGCCGTCAGACTGATTGAGTATCCACAGCATCGCGTGCTCCCGTTCCGCCGGGCTGCGCCCACCCATGGCGCCGTACAAACCGCGCTTGCCAAGCCGCGGCTCGCCTTTGGGGGCGAGATTGATGAAGCGGCGGTTGCTCTCCAGTATCTCCACCGCGCGCTGGCACAATTGCAGGCTGCGTTGCAGCTGTCCGGGGCTGATCAGCGACAGGTCGTCGGCCGAGCTGTGGTATTGAGGGTAGCCGTCGTTCACCGAGCGCGTCAGCCGGCCCACCGGCAGGTTGAAGCCCGGCGAACACAGCTGCCTCTCATCGTAGCCGTAGGGTTCGAAGTCGATGACGCTGCCGGGCGGATCGGCCGCGGCCACCAGGTAGGCAAGCAGCTGGTCAATGTCGCAGTCGCCGCGGCGGCTGCGCTTGTAGGTCAGCGTGCCCGGATCGCCCAGCAGTCCCAGCACCAGGCCATGGCGCACATTCTTCAGGCGCTGCTGGTTGCGACTGAGCCAGCACAGCGATCCGATGGTGCCGGGCGCGAACACGAAGCGATAACTGTAACGGCGCGGCTGCGAGCCGATCCAGCTCGCCAGGAAGCTGGCGATCGCCATGCCGCTGGTGTTGTCGTTGGCGAGCGATGGATGGCACACATGGGTGAAGAACAGCACCTCTTCGCGGCTCTTGCCGGGGATGAAGCACTCGCCATAGGACAGCGAACCCGGAGCCAGCGAACTGTCGATCTGCACCTGGTAGCGACCCGGACGCAGCGCCTGCAGCGCCCGATCGCGCATGCAGAAGCCCCAGTGGCGCCGGTAGTAGCTGGTGCGATAGGGAATCCAGTCCGGATGCGCCGGCAAGCTGTACAGGTGTGGACGCAGTTGCTCGAGCGTCAACTCGCGCTGCACCGGTTCCGAATAGCTGACGATATGCAGGTTGTGGGCGCGAAAGTCCACCACCCGCTCGCCGCCGGGGCCAAGCACGCAGGCGTCGTCGATGTTCCACTCCAGCGGCACCTCCCAGTCGAACACGCGCGTGCCGCTGGCAACCTCGTGTCGCTTGAGCTCGATGCGCTGGCCGATCAGCCCGAGCGTCTGGCGCACGCCGTTGCCGGTAATGCTGCGGCAGATCGGATAGAGCTGCGTCGCGAACGCGTACAGCGCCTGGCCAACGTCCGCGACGTCCGCCGATGGCCTGCCGACCGCGGTTGCATCTGCGCTCACGACGCTCTGTCCAGCTTAAGTGCGCCCGAGCGGCGGCTCAGCTCCGCCTCGAACGCGCTGCGGTCGAAATCCGGATAGCCGGCGTCGCGCTCGGAGATTGTCAGCTGCGGCATGCTCTCCCAGGCAATCGCAAAAGCCGGATCATTCCAGCGCACCCCGGCGGCCAGCTCCGGCGCAAAGCGGTCGGTCATCTGGTACAGCACTTCGGTGTCGGGCGCCAACGTCTGGAAACCATGCGCGATCCCCGGCGGAATATACACCGCGTCGCGATTGTCCTCATCGAGCGTGACCGCGACATGGTGCAGGTAGCTCGACGATTCCGGTCGCAGGTCGAGCAGCACATCGCGCAGCCCGCCACGGATGCAGCGCACCAGCTTGCCCTCGCGCGACGGCGGCCACTGGAAATGCATGCCGCGTACCGTGCCGGGGTGCTGGTTGTAGGAAACGCTCGCCTGCAGCGCCTGCGTCGGCAGCCCGGCGGCGGCAAATTCATCGACACAGAAGCTGCGGGCAAAGAAACCGCGCGAATCCTGATGCCGTTCGAGGATTACCAGCGCGGCGCCAGCGATCGCCAGTGGCTCGAAGCGCATATCAGCGCCAGTAGAAATCGTCGTCGATCTGCCCGGTGCGCGACAGGTAGCGGATCTGCTTCAGGCGGGTGAACGCCCGGTATTCGTAGGTTTCCTTGTCCAGCTCGATCTGCTCGAAGCGCGCGCGCAACTCTTCGGCGCCGGCGCGCGCGGTCCAGGCACAGCTGAACCCGGGCAGGCGCGCGGTTATCTTGTCGAACGACACGCGGTAGCTGCGGTTATCGGAGCTCGACTTGCCGGTGGTCAGTTCGCAGCCCGGGAACACATCGGCCACGATCTGCGCGATCTCGCGTACCCGGTAATTCTCCGAATTCTTGCCGACGTTGAATGTCTCGCCGCTGACGGCGTCGACCGGCGCCTCGAGCACGCAGCGCACCGAGGTGGCGATATCCTCGATGTGCACGATCGGCCGCCACGGGCTGCCATCGCTGTTCATGGCGATGCGCTTGGTGGTCCAGGCAAGGGCACACAGGTCATTGAGCACGATATCGAAGCGCATGCGCGGCGACGCGCCGTAGGCGGTCGCATTGCGCATGAACGTGACGCAGAAGTTCGCATCCACCAGCGGTTTGAGGTCGCGCTCGACCAGTACCTTGCACTTGGCGTAGGCGGTCTGCGGATTGACCGCACTGGTCTCATCCAGGAACTCGCCGCTGCCGACGCCATAGACGCTGCAGGAGGAGGCATAGACAAAGCGCCGCACCCCGGCGGCTTTCGCCTTGCGCGCCAGGTCCACCGAACCCTGGTGGTTGATCTGATAGGTGATCTCCGGCCGATTCTCGCCCAGCGGGTCGTTCGACAGTTCGGCCAGGTGCACCACCGCATCAAAGCCTTCGAAATCCTTCTCCTCGACGCGGCGCAGGTCCTTGATGATCGTGAGTGGCGTCAGCCCGAGCTGGCGTGGGTCGCTGTAGAGCCAGCCATCGCGATAAAACCCCGCATCCAGGCCCACGACCTCGTGCCCGGCCGCCATCAACAGCGGCGCGAGACGCGAACCGATATAGCCTTCCGTTCCCGTGACCAGTACCTTCATGCGGATGTACACCTGTCCATAGATATGAATGCGACGCGACTGTCGCGACGCCGTGACGCAGGTCTGCCAGATGCGGCCCGCTGACGTTGCAGAGTCCTAGTCTATTGGCATTCCATGGCTGAAAATAGGTAACAGCTCACATCCGCGGTCGCTGTCGCGGATCCTGCAAGTGAACGCTGCAAGTCGCACGCGCAGTGTGCTGGCCAATCGTGCTGGCCAATCGTGCTGGCAGATTTTGCGAAGTGGTTCGCGCTTGGCGCGCGCAGAGTTGATTTCGCGCTGCTTTGCACTAAGATTGCGGCCCTTGATGGAGTGCCGCATGCGCTACATCTTCAAACGGTTGAAGCCCTCATCATGCCCCACCTGCAGAACTCATGTTCGTAGACGCCAGGCAACTGCCGCAGGACATGGAGGTTGAGGCGGATATATGCATTGTCGGAGCCGGGGCGGCCGGAATCACGATGGCACGAGCGCTGGGCGGCGGCAATCGCACCATCGCGGTGTTCGAAAGTGGCGGCTTTGATTTCGATGTGGACACGCAGAACCTGTATGCCGGCGACGTCATCGGCTACAGCTACACGCCGATAGATCGCGACCGCCTGCGCTACCTGGGCGGCAGCACCAACCACTGGCAGGGTTCCTGCCGCCCGTTTGACGCCTTCGACCTCGACGACTGGCCTTTTGGGCTGGACGTGCTCGAGCCCTACTACCGGCAGGCGCAACAGGTCTGCCAACTCGGCCCGTACAACTACGATCCGCAGGCCTGGATCGACGCCGAAGCACGGCCGATCAGCGGCAGCAGCGCCGACAGCCTGAAGACCGAGATGTTCCAGTACAGTCCGCCCACCCGGTTCGGCAGCGTCTATCGCGACGATCTGGCTACGGCCGCCAACCTGACGGTGTACCTGCACGCCAACCTCGTGGGCATAGACACCAACCAGGCGGCGAGCAGCGTCACCGGTGTCGAGATCGCGTGCCTGACCGGCAAGCGCTTCCGGGCGCGCGCCCGGTACTACGTGCTGGCGACCGGCGGCATCGAGAATGTGCGCCTGCTGCTGAATTGCACTGCGGTGCAGAAATCCGGGCTGGGCAACGGCAATGACCTGGTGGGCCGCTACTTCATGGATCATGTCTACGTCCCCAAGGCGGCGACCGTACTGGCCGACATGTCGAGCCCGGAGGTACGCTTCTACGATCACCACCTGGTGCGCGGCCAACCGATCGAGGGCATATTCTGCGCTTCCGATGAGCTGCGGCGCGCCAAGCAGATGCCGCCGTTCTATATCGGCTTTCGCGTGCCGACGCCCGCGCCCGCCGAGCTGGGCGTAGACCGGCTGCCCGCGCCGATCCGCAGGCTGCTGGGGGAAGGCGTGTCCAACAGCATCGAATACTATTATTCCCGCACCAGCAGCAGCATGCAGCTGCCGGCCAAGTGGCTGTACGAGAAACTGTGGCGCACGCCGCCAGGGACCTTCGTCACCTGCTACTGCGTCGGACCGAACCCGGATCCGAACAGCCGCGTGACACTGTCGGATACCGTGGATGCACTCGGCCTGCGCCAGACCCAGCTGGACTGGCGGCTGCCGGCGGACTTCGTGCAGGACATGCACCGCGCCCACGAGCAGCTGGCGCAGCTGCTGGGCCGCACCGGCGTCGGCCGGGTACGCATCGAGACGGAGGCAACCGGCTATGACCCGATGCAGGACGTCGTCAACGCCCACCATCACATGGGCACCACGCGGATGCACGATGACCCGCGCCAGGGGGTAGTGGATCGCGACTGCCGCATGCATGGCATCGGCAACCTGTTCGTCGCCGGCAGCTCGGTGTTTCCAAGCTACGCCTGCGACGATCCGACCATGACGATCGTCGCACTGGCGCTGCGCCTGTCGGATCATCTGAAGACACTGACCAGCTGAGCGGAACTGCACCTGATGAGCTACACGCGGCGCTACCTGCTGGTTTGCCTGGGATATGCTGGAAGCATCGGCGCGGGGCCGCTGCTCCCGTGGCGCCTGCCGCCGGCGGCGCTGCCAGCTGCAGCGCCGTTGCCGGGCGCCGCCGCCAGGCTGCGCCGGCTGGTGGACGATCGCGTCCAAGCGCGCCTGCTCGGTGGCAGCTACCGCGCACAGTACCCGGCGGAAAGCGACCCCGAGGTGCTGGCGCGGCTCATCCTTGACGCCGTGGCGCCACTCGACCGCAGCCCCCAGGCGCTGCGGCACGAGCTGCTGCTGCCGGCACTGGACGGGCGCGTACGTGCCGAGTTCGGCAGCGGCACGACGGTGCGCGTGGACGGCTGGATCCTTGCAATCACCGAGGCCCGCCTGTGCGCACTGTGCGCCTGATCCGTGAGGCAGTCGTTGACCTGCTGGCCTCGGGTCTGAGTGCCCTGCTGCTGTACGTCTCGCTGCAGGAGCTGCGCCGCAAGCCGGGCCACGACACCGCGATGCTGGACAGCATGGTACCGGTGACGGAGCGCAAGCTGCCGTGGCTGGTCGTGATCGCGGTGCTGCTGCTGCTGCTGTGGCTTGGCGCGCGCGCCATCGGCGGCCCGCGCGGCACCCTCTGGGGCGCATGGTCGTGGCTGGTGCGAGCCGGCTGGTGGTGGAGCATGGTGGCGCTGCTGCTGTTGATCGGCGTGGCCCTCTACGGCGGCATCACCCGCGGCCTGGCTGACATGAACTGGAGGTTCGCGCTCGACTACCTGGCGGTGGTGGTACCGCTGCTGCTTGCCTGCGGCTATGCGCGCCATCGCGCCGCGTAGGACTGAAGGACACCCGAGGCGGTGGATTTCGCGCCACGGCGGGATATCGCGTGAAGCCGTCCACAGTCGTGCAACCCGGATTCTCTTGCCATCCGCGAGCTGAAGTAAGATAACCAGGTGTTCTGGCCCGATACGCCCGGCCACGAAACGAGGTTTATAAAGTGTTCGCAAGACCAAATTCCGGCGTTCTGTCGATCCTGCTGTTATTGACGCTGCGGGCTACCCTGGCCTTCGCCGCGCAACAGGCGCCCGCGGCCGCCCTGGCGGTCCCGGCACCGGCGGGGGTACCGGCGGCCGCTAACGCCGTGGGTCCGCTGACGCCGCTCGGACCAGGCGACTCGGTCACGATGCACGTGTTCGGCCAGCCAGATATGGATAGCGTGCTCGGTGTCGCCGACGACGGCAGCATTCGCGTGCCGCTGGCCGGTTCGATCCAGGTCGGCGGCTTGTCCCCGGAAAGTGCCGCCCGGCGGGTAGAGAAGGCATTCAAGGATGGCGGCTTCTTCATTGATCCGCACGTCACGCTCACCGTCACCCAGTCCCTCAGTCAGCGCGTCTCGGTGCTGGGCGAAGTGAAGACGCCGGGACGCTACCCGGTGGACGCCAAGACTTCGATCATCGACCTGCTGGCGCAGGCTGGCGGCGAAACCGAGTTCGCGTCCGATACCGTCTACGTGCTGCGCGCTGATGCGACCGGCACCGTCAAGCGCTTCCCGGTGAGCGTCAAGGGGCTGGTGGGTTCCGGGCCATTGACGCCGACCCAGCTGCTGCGCGCCGGGGATTCAGTCTACGTGCCGCGCGCCGAGCAGTTCTTCATCCTGGGCGAGGTGCAGAAGCCGGCGATGTACAAGCTCGAACCCAACCTGACGGTGATCCAGGCGATATCGGTCGCCGGCGGCGTCACGCCCAAGGGCAGTGACCGGCGGGTGGAAATCAAGCGCGTCGGCAAGAACGGCGAGCAGGTGGTGATCAAAGCGCACGCCAACGACCTGGTGCAGCCAGACGACGTGATCCGGGTGAAGGAGAGCATCTTTTGAGAATGTCCAGGAATCTCCCGGTACTCGCCGGTAACCCGCCGCCGCCGCCGCCATCGGCACCGATGGTGCCGGCGCAGTACGCGCAGAGCACGCTGTCGATGAAGCAGCTGCTGGCGATGCTGCGGGCCCACAGGACCCACGCGATCATCATCGGGCTGGCGCTGCTGACCGTGACCGTCGTCATCGTCAAGCTGCTGCCCAAGAGCTACACCGCCCAGGCCACGGTGCTGGTCAATTTCGAGTCCAACGATGGCACGCGCCAGGCGCCGCCGGATCTGTTCACCAGCTACCTGCTCACGCAGGTGGAGCTGCTGCAGAACCGCGAAGTGTTGCTGGCGGTGATCGATCGGCTGAACCTGACCCAGGATCCGGAGTTCACTGCCGGGTACCGTAATGACGGCGTCAACACGCTGCGCGACTGGGTGGAGAAGCAGCTGCGCGCCAATCTGCTCATCGAGCAGGGCAAGGGCATCCAGCTGCTGTACGTCTCGGCCACCTCCAGGGACCGCACCATGGCGGCGCAGATCGCCAATACCATCGTCGAGGTCTACCAGGCACGCGAGTCGAATCACGGCGATGATCCGGGCAGCGGCCGCTCGCATGAATACAATGCGCAGCTGGCGGAGCTCAAGGCCAAGGTGACGGCGGCCGAACAGAAGATGGCGGATTTCCGCCAGCGCACCGGCATCACCGACATCATGGCGGCCAACGACGGCGAGACCCAGGTGCTGGCGCAGCTCGAGGCGCAGCTGCTGGCGACGCAGAATGTACGGCGCACCGCCGAATCCAAGACCGGCCAGAACGAAGGCGCGAGCGACACGGTGATGGCCTCGGTGCTGGTGCAGAACCTCAAGACCCAGCTGTCGACGCTGCAGGGCGAGCTGGCGGAGTCCACCGCCACGCTCGGGCCCAGGCATCCCAAGGTACTGGAGCTGCAATCGCAGATCGCGGCCACGCGCCGCTCGCTCGATCGGGAAATCCAGAGCTTCTCGCAGAACAGCAGCGGCACGGTCGCCAGTTCCTCGGAGCTGGAAGGCAAGTTGCAGCGTGCGGTGAACGACCAGCGCGCCAAGCTGGTGAAGATCCGCCAGATGCAGGACGAGGGCCAGAAGCTGCAAATCGAACTCGAGTCGGCGCAGACCGTGTACAAGCGCGCGCTGGACAGCGAGGACCCCGTGATGTTCGCATCCTCCAGCATCGTCAGCCGCGCGGCGGTGCCGCTCGCGCCCAGCAAGCCGAACAAGATACTGCTGCTGGCGATCGGCGCACTGGTGTCGCTGCTGGCCGGCGTCGCGGGGCCGGTGCTGTATGAATTGATGTTCAACCGCCGGTTGCATTGCCGCGACGATATCGAGCGCGAGCTTGGACTGCCGGTACTCGCTGAATTCGATGCTCTTCCTGCCCTACCGAGATTCACATGAGTGCAGAACGTGCTGAAGGTATCGTGCAGCCGCTCGACGCTGAGCTCAGCGACGCGCTGATCGCGCATTGCAACCTGTCGGGCCAGGACATCGACCGCATCACCGAGACCATGCGCACGCGGCGCCAGAGTTTCATCGAGGCCGCCTTCCAGCTGCAGCTGGCGACGCGCGCTGACATCGACGATGTGTCGCACTTCGTGCGCGACCACTCGCGCGGCGCCCACGGCGGAGTGATCGAGAACGCCATACGCGGTGCCCAGGGCGGAGCGCAGGGTGGCGCCAGCCAAGCTGGCGGCATACCGGGCGCGAGCACGGCGCTCACCGTGCGCCAGGGCGTCGCCCGGCTCAGCAGCGAACTGCTGCACACGCGCGACGCCGATCACCATCGCGCCGAGAAGATCCGCGCGCTGCGCACCGACCTGATGCTGCTGAACGACTCGGCGCAGCGCGGCAACGTGATCGCGCTGGTGGGTCCGGGGCGCGGCGAAGGGCGCTCGCAGTTGTGCGCCGAACTGGCGATGGCGTTTGCGCAGCTCGGCCGGCGCACCTTGCTGGTGGACGCGGACCTGCGCCACCCGCGCCAGCACGTGTTGTTCACGGCCGACAACCAGTGGGGACTGGCGCAGTCACTGGCCGTGGGCGAATCGCCGTACCTGCACGCGGTCGAGGGGCTGCCGGAACTGGCAGTGCTGACTTCCGGCGCAATACCGCCCAATCCGCTCGAGCTGGTATCGCACCAGCGCTTCGAGCGACTGATCAGCGGGCTGCGCCGCCAGTACGATTTCATCGTCATCGATACGCCGGCGGTATCCCTGTATGCCGATGCATTGCAGATTGCGACGGTCGCCCAGCGCGTGCTGATGGTGACCCGGACCGAAGCCACCTCCTTCCAGAGCATGAAGGATACGCTGCGGCGACTGGCGGTGACCGAATCGAAAGTCCTGGGTGCAGTCATCAACAGGTTTTGACTGCTGCAGGGCGCGGCCGTCGACAGCCCACGCTCGCCATGAAAGTCAGCGTCTGCATTGCCACTTTTCGTCGCGCCGAGCGTCTGCGCGCGGTACTCGGCGACCTGGCGCAGCAGAGCCGCCTGCCCGACCAGGTGGTGGTGGTTGACAATGACGTCGCCGGCAGCGCCCGCGCGCTGGTGGAGCAACTGCGTGCCGGCGGCGCTCCCTGGCCGATTGCCTACGACATCCAGCCCGAGCGCAATATTGCCGCGACCCGCAACCTGACCGTGCGGCTCGCCGACGGCGACTGGCTGGCATTCATCGACGACGACGAACGCGCGCCGCCAGGCTGGCTGCAGCAGCTGCTCGAGGCGGCCAGCGCGCACGGCGCCGACGGCATTCTCGCGCCGGTCGAGCCGCAGCTGCCGGACGATGCGCCGCACTGGATCCGTCGCGGCCGCTTCTATGATTTTCCCCACCTGCGTAGCGGCGAGCAGGTGCCGCTGAATCGGATGCGCTTCGGCAATGTGCTGCTGCGTGGGTCGGCACTGCGCTGCGAGCCCGGCCCGTTCGACATCAGTTATGGCCTCAGCACTGGCGAGGATGGTGACCTGCTGGTGCGCCTGGCGCACAAGGGCCACCGCATCCTGTGGTGCGATGAGGCGATCGTGTGGGAGCCGATCGAGAGCCGGCGCCTGTCGCTGCGCTGGCTGCTGATGCGGGCGCTGAGCGGCGGACAGGAATTCGCTCGCCAGACCGTCAACGGCAGGTACGGCCCGATCAGCAGCATCGGTCGTGGCGCATTCTTCTGCCGCGCGCTGCTGCAGCTGCTGGTGGCGGCCGGACTGGCATTGCTGTCGTGGCCCGGTGGCCGGCACCGCGCGGCCCGCTGGCTGATCACCGCCTACGCCAACCTCGGCAAGCTGTCGGTGTTCTGGGGCTGGCGCTACCGCGCCTACGCATGACGGGCATGCGATGAACCTGCTCACCGTGCCGATAGTACTGCTGCTGCTGTCCCTGGGCCTGCCCTGCACCGTGGCCTGCCTCTATCTATTGGTGCAGACGCTGATGTCGGCATCGCTGCCGGCGGCGCCGCGCTCAATGCGGCAACTTCGATTCGATATCATCGTGCCGGCGCACAACGAGGCGGCAGTGATCGCCCACACGGTCGCCAATCTGCGCCGCATCGATTGGCCCGCCGATCGCTATCGCATCCTGGTGATCGCCGACAACTGCACCGACGCCACGGCGACACTGGCGGCCGCCGCCGGCGCCACCGTGCACGAGCGCTTCGATGCGACGCTGCGCGGCAAAGGCTACGCGCTGCTGGCCGGCTTCCAGCGCAGCCGCGATGATGCCCGCGCCGACGCCGTCGCGGTGGTCGATGCCGATGCCGAAGTGTCCGCGAACCTGCTGGAGGCATTTGCCGCGCGACTGGAGCACGGCGCGCACGCGGTCCAGGTGCATTACGGTGTGCTCAATCCCTGGGGATCCTGGCGCACCCGGTTGCTCACGGTGGCCATGGCCGCCTATCACGTCGTGCGCTCGCGGGCGCGCGAGCGCCAGTGCGTTTCCAGTGGCATACGCGGCAACGGCTGGTGCGTCACGCATAAGCTGCTCGACAGCGTCAGCTACAACGCATTCTCGCTGGCCGAAGACATCGAATATGGCATCGCGCTCGGACTGGCCGGCTACCGCGTGCATTACGCCGGGGAAGCCGATGCCAGCCAGGACATGAGCGCCAGCCGGGAAGCTGCCGGCAAGCAGCGGCAGCGCTGGGAGCGCGGCCGTTTCCAGCTGATCCGCTCGCGCACCTGGCCGCTGCTGCAGGCGGCATGGCGCCGGCGCAGCGCGGTGTGCCTGGACCTGGCGCTCGACCTGCTGGTGCTGCCGATCAGTTACGTGGCGCTGGGGGTAGGCGCGCTGCTGCTCGCGGCGCTGCTGGCCACCTGGTGGAGTGCCGCATTCAGTGCGTGGATCTGGCTGGCGCTGTGCTGCGTGCTGGTGCTGGCAGCTTATGTCTTACGCGGCTGGCAACTCAGCGGCACCGGCGCACGCGGCCTGCTGGATCTGCTCGGCGCGCCGGTGTTCGTGATCTGGAAGTTGCTGCTGATGCTCAGCCGTCAGCGCTCGACCGAGTGGGTACGCACCGAACGCAAGCGCACCTGAACGCGGCGCGTAGGCAGGTGCGGCGCGCGTCCTCACGCCGCTACTGGCTGTCACGGATTTGCGACACGTCGCTGTGTGCAGACAGATTGTCGTGCATTCATGTCACGACGACACTGCAGCCTCAGAAAGAGTGTGCTACCGGGGACGTTGATGATTGGGGTAATTCGCGGAGGCGTGCTGTGCGCGCTGATAGGCATGCTGGCCGCGTGCGGCGGCTCGAACGATGCCAGCGACGCGAGTGCATCCACCAGCGCAACTTCCACGACCAGCACTACATCCACCAGCAGCACCGGGCTGGTCGCGTCCGCGAGTACCGCGATGATCCCGTCGGCCACCCGGATCGTGGACAGCGCATTGAACGTGTGGACCGTGGGCAGTGGCGTTGTCTATGAAAACGGCGTAGCCGCCGGCTACTCGGCCAACGTCGCACTGCTGCTGTATTTCGGCGGGACCATCTACCAGGAGAGCGACTCCTGCCTGTGGTGGGCCTGGAGCGGCAACGCCTGGGTCAGCAGCAGCAATCCGGCAGCCAACATCACGCCGGCCTGCGGTGCAGCCGCGGCGGCAGCCGGCACTGCCGGGACCAGCACGACGACGTCCGCATCCACGGCTTCGCCCACCGGCAGCTTTGGCATCCAGGTGAAGGGCGACACGTTCGTCAGCGCCATCGACGGCAGTACGGTGCAGATCGTGGGCACCAATATCTCCGGTCTTGAGACCGGGTCGACCTCGCGCTGGGCTTCCTTCGCCGATGCCGGCAGCGCGTTCTGGTCCAAGGTGCTCAATTACGATGGCCAGGGCGTCAACACCGTGCGCCTGCCGCTCAACGAGGCGTCCTGGTTGAACTACACCTGCTACGACTCCGGCACTGGTGCGGCAGGCAAGCTCTACACAGCAGCGCCCGGCGGCGGCTATACCCCTGATCCGGCCGGCGTCTACCAGGCCACCGTCAGGAAAGCCGTCGCCGATGCCACCGCCGCGGGCCTGTACGTGATCCTGGACCTGCACTGGGGCTCGCCCAATAACGCAGAAGGCCAGCCGCTGTGCCCGATCGGCCAGCCAGGCTTCGCCGACGCCGATCACTCCCTCGCCTTCTGGAAGTCCGTCGCCGACACCTTCAAGGGCAATCCGGCGGTGATCTTCGAGCTGTTCAACGAACCCTTCGGCAGCAACGTGTACAAGAACTGGGTCGACGGCGCCGATGGCGCAGGCCCGGATGCCATCACGCTGCGCGATGGCGGCGCCTATTACCCGTTCGTCGAGCAGGACAACGCCGCCCACAACGCCATCAAGACCATCGGCCTCACCTGGCAGGTGGCCGGCATGCAGCAGATGCTCGACACCATTCGCGGCGAAGGCGCCACCAACGTAGTGCTGTCCGCGCCGATCGGCTGGGCCGGGGAGATCGAGACCTGGCTGGCTACAAAGCCCACCGATTCCGCAGGTCAACTCGGGGTCGCCTGGCACGTCTATGGCTACAAGAAAGGCGACGGGCCGCCGCTGGCGGTACTCGCCGCTGGCTTCCCGATCGCGATCACAGAGACCTATGGCCTGCGTGCCATCGGCGGCTACAGCTGGGCCGCCTCCCAGGGCATCGGCTATGCCTGGTGGGGCTGGAACGACTGGGGTGACCAGCCACTGAGTGCCGAGCTCGCACGGGCACCCTGGTACGCCAGCACCGCCCCTTAGGCGATTCGAGCAGCTGCGCACCCGACGACAGCTGCGCACCCGACGACAGCTTCGCACCCGTCGGCAGCCGCGCACCAGGCTGCGTCGCGAGCTGGCGACGTGCGATTCTGGTGACACTTTGCCGGCTCGCGCTTTTTTGTATTAACTGACATTCGCAATGTAAGGGCAAACCCGTCGTAAGGCGGGGACGCAAAGCCTCCGGTCTTCTGGTCCGATTGGGACACGAGATAGCGGGGTTGCCGGAGAGAAGCGGAGGATGCCTGCGCATCGCTCGCCGACGCCGTCAACACTGGTGCCGTGTCGTACCGTTCGGTAACCAGCTCACCGGAGCGCTTTGAAGGTCTTGACTTCGAGCGACCAGGGGAGCGACATGAGCGGCAGCAAGCGGACCGGCAGCAAGCGAACGATTGGCAGGTGGCCTGGAGCAGTCCTGCTGGTGGTGGCCTTGAGCGTAGCGCTCGCGGGTTGCGGAGGCGCAAGCGACGCTGGCAGCGCCGATAGCAGCACGCCCAGCTCCGACAGCTCCATCTCTAGCTCCTCGACCGCCAGCAGCGCGGCGTCGCCGCGTGTCACGGGCACCCCTCCGGACGTCGTCGCGGTCAACCAGCGCTATGACTTCCAGCCGAGCGTGACAGCAGTCAGCGGCGCCAGCCTGAGCTTCAGTATCCAGAACAAGCCCGGCTGGGCGAGTTTCAATCTGACCACCGGTGCGCTTGCGGGCACGCCAACCGCCAGTGATGCGGGCGAGTACAAGGGCATTGTCATCTCTGCCAGCGATGGCACCAGCAGCAGCGCGCTAGCCGCCTTCGCCATCCAGGTCGTCGCCGCCGGTGCCGCAACCGGCGGCACTGCCGCAGCAGCAACTGCGGCCTCGCCCAGCGGCACCATGATCCCCTCGGCCACCCAGATCGTTGATGCCGCCCTGAATGTATGGACGGTCCGCGGCGGTGCGGTTCAGGTGGGCGGCGCGGCTGCCGGCTATACCGCCAACGTCGTGCTGCTGCTGTACTTCAACGGCAGCATCTACCAGCAGAACAAGTCCTGCCTGTGGTGGAACTGGAACGGCAGCACCTGGGTGGCGAGCGGCAATCCGGCCCCAAGCCTCACCCCCGCCTGCGCCAGTGCGGTGGCCACGGCTTCCGGCAGCTCGTCGGGAGCCTCCACGTCCACCTCTACGTCCACCTCCACCACCACACCCACCGGTAATTTCGGCATCCAGGTGAAGGGCGACAAGTTCGTCAGCGCCAGCGACGGCAGCACGCTGCAGATCGTGGGCACCAATATCTCCGGCCTTGAGACCGGCTCCCCCTCGCGCTGGGCCTCCTTCGCCAACGCCGGAGTCGCCTTCTGGTCCAGGGTGATCAACTTCGATGGTCAGGGCGTCAACACCGTGCGCCTGCCGCTCAACGAGGCCTCCTGGCTGAACTACACCTGCTACGACTCGGGCACCGGTGCCTCGGGCAGCCTGTACAGCGCAGCCCCCGGCGGCGGCTATACCCCCGATCCGGCCGGCGTCTACCAGGCCACCGTCAAGAAGGCGGTCGCCGATGCCACCGCCGCGGGCCTGTACGTGATCCTCGACCTGCACTGGGGCTCGCCCAACAATTCGCAGGGCCAGCCGCTGTGCCCGATCGGCCAGCCTGCCTATGCCGACGCCGATCACTCCCTCGCCTTCTGGAAGTCCCTCGCCGACACCTTCAAGGGCAATCCGGCGGTGATCTTCGAGCTGTTCAACGAACCCTTCGGCAGCAACAACTACGGCAACTGGGTCAACGGCGCCGATGGCGCAGGTCCCGATGCCATCACGCTGCGCGATGGCGGGGCCTTCTCCCCGTTCCTGCAGCAGAACAACGAAGGCGGCAATGCCATCCACAGCGTCTCGATGAGCTGGCAGGTCGCCGGCATGCAGGACATGGTCAACACCATCCGCGCCGAGGGTGCCACCAACGTCATCCTGTCCTCCCCGATCGGCTGGGCGGGGGAGATCGAGACCTGGCTGGCGGCAAAGCCGACCGATCCGATCGGCCAGCTCGGCGTCGCCTGGCACGTGTATGGCTACAACAAGGGCACCGGCGCGCCGCTCGCAGTGCTCGCCGCAGGCTACCCGATCGCCATCACCGAGACCTATGGCCTGGGTGCCATCGGCGGCTACGGCTGGGCCGCCTCCCAGCGCATCGGCTATATCTGGTGGGGCTGGAACGACTGGGGCAATCAGCCCCTGACCGCCGATCTCAACGCCGCACCCTGGCTCGACAGCACCGCGCCCTAGAACCCTGACGCACGCCCGGGGCTTTTCCGGTGCCATCGATATAATGTCGCGCGGATATAATGTCGCGCGCCGGCCACCCACGGCCGTGCCAGCACAGGTAGGCGAGTTTGATCAGCTTGGTTGGATAAGCGTGCGTCTACCGCGTTTCCTGCATTTCTTCGGCACCGGCGTGCTGGACCAGATCCTGCTGTCCGGAGCCAACTTTGTCGCCGGCTTCCTGATGATCCGCTACACCAGCGACATATCCTATGGCCAGTTCGTGCTGGCCCAGTCGGCGGTGCTGCTGGTGCTGAGTGCGCAGTCTGCCTGGCTGTCCGGCCCGGTCACGATCGTCGCACCGGCAAAAGCGCCCGAACTGCGAGCGCAGATGATCGGCAGCCTTGGCGCCAGCCAGACGCGCTTCCTGCGTCGCGTGGCGCTGGCACTGCTGGCGATGTCGCTGGTGGCATGCGCGCTGTCACTCTGGCGCGTCAACGTCGAACTGGTGGTTGCGGGCACGATACTGGCCGCCTGGGGCGGACTGCAGCGTGAATATCGCCGCAGCATACTGCTGGTGTATTCGCGGCCGCACGCGATGCTCGGCGCGGATGCGATCTATGTGGGCGTGCTGCTGCTGGGCGTCGCGCTGGCCATGCTGGTGCGCCCCACCGCCGGACCGGTCGCCATCGCCGCGCTGGCCGCCGCGGGCCTGGCCGGCGCGCTGGTCACGCACCGCATGCTGTCGCGCGATCCGGGCTGGGTGGGCGGCGACCCGACGCCCTTCTGGCAGGAAATCCGCACCCTCGGCACCTGGTCACTGATCGGCGCGGTCATCTACTGGCTGTTCGCGCAAAGCTACAACTACGTGCTGGCCTCGCGCCTTGACCTGACCGCTGTCACCAACGTCAACGCCGCGCGCCTGGTGCTGACGCCGGTGTTCGTGTTCGTCTATGGCATCAACAACCTGCTGATGCCGGTCGCCTCGAACTGGCTGGCCAATTTCGGCCTGCCGCGCATGCTGCAGCGACTGGCACTGCTGACGCTGGCGATCACTGCGCTCGACCTGGTCTACTTCGCCATCGCCTGGTACCTGCGCGACTGGCTGATTGTCGACCTGATGCACAAGCACATCGGCGACCAGGACCGCCTGCTGATCCTGTGGGCCTGCGTCGCGCTGGTGTTCCTGCCGCGCGAAGTGCTGCAGGCGGCGCTGTTCGCCCTGCAGCGCGCGCGCTCGATGGCCTGGATGGTCGGCTTGAGTGCGGCAGTCTCGCTGACGCTGATGTGGCTGGGCATTCCGCACTGGGGCGCGGCCGCGGTGCTGATCGGACAGGTGGCCGGCGAATGCGTGAACCTGGTCGGCCTGGCGCTGATGCTGTGGTGGCAGGTCAGGCACCGCGCGGCTACGGGCAGCGCCAATGATACAGCTGCAGGTCCCCGAACCTGATCGGCGCCGGATAAGAGCTTGCGCACAGGTGCGCCTCGGACAGCGCTGGCAGCGGTTCGCCGTCCATGGACACCAGCCATTCGCCGCTCACGCCCGGCTCATCTGGCAGCGGTGTGAGTCCGTCGTAGATCGGGATGCGGTAGCCATCGTAGCGGCGCGACAGTGGCAGCGCCCCGAGCCGCTGCAGTTGCGCCGGACCCAGCCAGGCGTACACGCGCCGCCAGCGCTTGCGTGTTTGCATCACCGGGCCGTCCTCGAAGGTCAGGATGCTGCCCCAGTCAGCTCCGACCAGGTATCGATTCAGCCCCCAGAAGTCGATTTCGCGCGGCGCGTAGATGATCTCGCCGCGGCTGGCATGCGCGGCCAGGTACTGCGCCAGGTCGCGATAGCGATCGGGCCTGTCTGGCGTGATCGCCTGCAGGTAGGCCAGCAGCGCGCTGCCGGCAATGAGCGCGCTGGTCGCACACAGCGTCGCTATTATGGACGCGCTGCCCAACGCGCTGGCCTCCGCACTGGTCTCCGCACTGGTCTCCGCACTGGTCTCCGCACTGGCCAACGCACTGCCCGACGCGCTGCGCGCGCTGCGCGCCGCCTGGTCCAGTCGCGCGCCCACCGCTGCCCCGAAGGCGATGGCGACGAACGGCGCGCAGAATGCAAAGGTGCGATCGAGCCATATCGGCTGCACCAGCACGCACAGCAGCGCCCCGAACAGCAGCGGCCACACCAGGAAGCACAGCACCAGGCGCGCCAGCCGCGCGTCCGACAGCGCCGCCGCCAGCAATCCGAGCGCAACCACGCCCGCCGCCGCGATTCTCAGCCACGCTGGCAGCGTGAGCGCGCCGTAGCCGATGAGCCAGCCGCCGACCGTCTGCAGCAGCGCCGGCAACGATGGCGAGGCGGCGTGGCCGATGCTGTTGCGCGAACCGGCGCTGACCAGCCACGGCAGGTAGCTGCATGCCACGATCGCCGCGATGCCAATCCAGGTCGGCAGCGCCCGGCGGATCTGCGCCCGGCTGCCGGATGGAAACACATACAGCAGCGCCGCCGACGCCGCGATCACGCTGGCGCTGTGAATGGCGCCGAGCAGCACCAGCACGACGATCAGCGGCCAGGCACGCACCAGGCGATAGTCCGCGGCCAGTCGACCGGCGGCTATCCAGCTGAGCACCGCAAGGCAGCTGGCCATCGCGTACATGCGCAGCTCGTGCGCGAAGAAGATCTCCCCGCCCAGCACCGCGCATAACAGCAGAGCCAGCAACCCGGCCGATGACCCGAACTGGCGGCGCGTACCGAAGTACACGCCGAGCATGGCGGCCGTACTCCACGCTACCGAGTTCAGCAGCAGCCACACATCGCCGTGCCCGAGCCGGCCCCAGGCATTCAGTTGCAGGTAATACAGCGGCGGGTGCACGTCCAGCACCAGCACCGCGATCAGCGTTGCCGGAAACGACAGCTGGGCGAACGACGCGCTGAACACTTCGTCCTCCCAGAAGCCATCCTGGCCGAGTGCCACCACTCGCAGCCACAGTCCCAGGCCCAGCGCCAGTGCCGCTGCGATCGGCGCGAATACCTCGATCCTGCGTCCGGCCTGCACTACCGGCACGCTATCGGGTATGGGGGCGCGCAAACCTGCCCGGCCGCCGGCCGCTGCGCGCTGCCGCCGCGACCGCCGCTGGCGGCGCGGGCACCGGCTGGACCTGCATGCGCCAGCGCTGTTCCAGCGCCGAGCGCGCCAGTGCAAACGTCGCCAGCGACATGATCGACAGCGCAAACGCGGTCGACGACAGCCAGTCGCTCTCGGTCAGGTTATTGATCATCTCTTCGAACAGCAACGCCAGGTAGAGCGTCGCCTGGGCGTAGTTGAATTTCAGCAGCGCCAGGCTCTGGCGCAGGAACACCAGCAGGTATCCCAGCAGGCAGGTAAGGCCGACGTAGCCGAGGTCATTGAGGATATCGAGGTAGCCGTTGTGAGCCTCGGTGGGATAAAAATTCGACGCCCGGCTGATGAACACGTAGGACGGCGAGGTCGGCACCGGGCCGATCCAGTACGCGCCATAGCCGCTGCCCAGCAGCGGCTGCTGGCTGATGTGCTGGCGAATGACCGCCCAGATCTGCGTGCGACCGGAGAACGTCAGGTCCTTGCCGGTGAAGCTGATGATCGGCGACAGCAGGAAATCCAGTCCCGGAAAGATGTTCAGCACCGCCAGCGAGTACAGCAGGATGGTGCTGACGAATACCGCGATGATGAACGCCATGTAGCGCCGCTTGCCCTTGGGTGCGCGCAGCAGCAATAGCAGCAGCAGTACTGAGAACGTCGCCGACAGTATCGAAGTCGAACTGCGCGACAGCACCAGGCAGGCGCCAGAGACGCCGCAGCCGAGCAGGAATTTCCAGAGTTTCACTTCCCTGGTCAGGTAAGCATGCACCCAGAAGAAAACCGCGATGCTGGCGGCGTGCCCGAGGCCGTTCTTCTGCCCGAGCACGCCGCGCCAGGCGCCCTCCAGCGAGATGCCGGTGCCCTGCTCCTTGCCCAGCTCCGGCGCCACGATGCCGAAGATCAGCGAGGCGACCATCAGCAGCGTGAAGAACGAGCGCACGATCTGCTGGAAGCGCCGGTCATGCCAGCCGACCATCACGCAGCCGCCGCACACCAGCGCGATGGTCAGCACCGCGACGCATCGGGTCAGGGTGGTGGCCGGCTCGATCGACCAGGTCGCGCTCAGCAGGATCAGTGCCAGGAAGGCGATGAAGAAGCGGTTGACCTCGCGCGCCAGCTGCATCGCAAACGAAAAGCGCCAGATCAGCACCCCGATGCCTGCCAGCAGCAGCGACACCTTCAGCACCCGGTAGAACGGGTTAGGTTGCAGCACGATGTTGACACTCGGATGCAGCACCGTGACCGGCACGGTCATGTAGAACAGCAGCGCGCAGATCATCAGCGTCATCAACGGCTGGTACTTGCTGTCGTCCAGCCAGCCGGAATTGGCGGCGGACGCGCTGGCGGCGCGTGCCGCGCGCCTGGCCGCACGCTGCACCGAACGCTCCGACGGGCGCGGTGGTGGAGTATTTTCTGGGCGCCGCATTTAAAGTGTGGCTAGTACGTTTATGTCACATCTGGGAACGGGCGCTACGACACCCTGAAGACACCCAAGGTTAGTCGAAATGGCAGCCGCGCCATGTGACATTGCGCACCAATTCAGGCGGCGCCTGATGATAGTCTAGCCGCCGCTCCCGCGATACCACCGCGATTGTTCAAGAGGGCGCAGTATTGGCGCAGAAATCAGGCATTGCGACCAGGAGCAAGCGGCGGGTATTGATCGCAGTCGCGGCGCTGGCGACGCTGGTCTACCTGGGCGGCGCATTCGTGGTCGACTCCGCGCGCATCATTGCCGCGCTCCAGCAACTGGCGTGGCTGGGCTGCGGGCTGGTGCTGGCGCTGTCGGCCGGCAACTACGCGGTCCGGTTCGAGCGCTGGCGGGCATTCCTCAGCCGGCTCGGCCATGACCTGCCATTCGGCCGCCACCTGCTGTATTACCTGAGCGGCTTCGCATTCACCGTCAGTCCGGCCAAGGCCGGCGAAGCGGTGCGCTCGCTGTACCTTCGCGGCTATGGAGTCACCTATTCCCAGAGCATCGCGGCGCTGTTTGTCGAACGCCTGCAGGACCTGCTGGCGATGGTGCTGCTGGCGAGCCTGATCATGACTGACCGGCCGACCTACCGGCCGCTGGTGCTCGGAGCGCTGCTGCTGGTGCTGGCACTGGTGATCGGCGCCACCATCAAGGGTTTGCCGGGGCTGCTCGATCGGCTGGCCACGCGCCTCAGGCAAGCACGCCTGGTCAGCCTGCTGTCGGCGATCGCCAACCTGCTGCGCTCCTCGCGCGCACTGCTGCAGCCGCGACTGCTGCTGCTGGGTACCGCGGCTGGGGTGATCTCCTGGGGTGCAGAGGGGCTTGGATTCTACGTCGTCTGCCAGGCGCTACAGGTGCACCTGCCGCTGCTGAGCGCGATGGGAATCTATGCGCTGGCGGTACTGGCCGGCAGCGCCGCGTTCTTCCTGCCTGCCGGGCTCGGCGGCATGGAACTGGTCATGACCTCGCTGCTGGTTGCCCAGGGCGCGCCGCTGCGGGTCGCGGTGGTGGCGACGCTGCTGTGCCGCATTGCGACGCTATGGTTTGCGGTGCTGATCGGCATGGCTGCGGCACTGACCGTCGAAATGGGCCCGCAACGCGTAGTGCTGGAGCCGGCGCCGTGAATGCCAGCGCAGCAGATACCGCGGCAGCCAACGATGGGGTGCCGCTGTGCCTGGATATCGCCGGTACGCTCACGCCGGCCAATCTTCGCATCGAGCGCGCAATTCGTGCGTTCAGGGAAGCCCCGCCGCTGCTGGGCTGGCTGTTTCGCCGGCGGCGCGCAGGCGGCAGCGACAGCGCCGCCGCCAGGACGCTACCCTTCAATGCGGAGCTGCTGAGCTGGCTGCGCCAGCAGCACAGCGCCGGCCAGCGCCTGGTGCTCCTGGCCGACGGCGATCCACAGCTGGCCGAGCAGATCGCCGAGCACCTGGGGCTGTTCGATGAGATCGCGAGCACCGCGGGAGCCGGTCCGGCGGCCGAGCGAAAACGCCGCGCGCTGGTCGAGCGCTTCGGCGAGCACGGCTTTGACTATGCCGGCAGCGATGCCGCGGACATGATCGTCTGGGAGGCCTCCCGCGCTGCCCTGGTGGTCGGCGACCGCAGGCTGTCGGAACGCGTCGCACTCAAGACGCGCGTGCTGCAGTTTTTTCCGGCCAGCCGGCCGAATCTGCGCACCTGGATCAAGGCCATACGGCTGCACCAGTGGGTCAAGAACGCGCTGGTGTTCCTGCCGGCGCTGCTGGCCCATCGGATCGGCGAGCCGGGGGTCATATTGAATTCGGCGATGGCGTTCGTCGCCTTCGGCTGCTGCGCCTCGAGCGTCTACGTCACCAACGACCTGTTCGACCTGGCAGCGGACCGCGAGCACCCGCGCAAGCGCCGCCGGCCGTTCGCCGCGGCGCTGCTGTCGGTGCGCAGCGGCATCATCGCCGCCTGCATCCTGCTGCTGTGTGCGACCCTGCTGACGCTGGCGATCGGCAGCCAGTTCGCACTGGTGCTGGCCTGCTACTACGTGGTCACATGGGCCTACTCGTTGCGCCTGAAGCGCCAGGCACTGCTGGACGTGATGACGCTCGCGGGCCTGTATACGCTGCGCATCATCTCCGGCTCGGCGGCCACGCACATCGACCTGTCGTTCTGGCTGCTGGCGTTCTCGGTGTTCCTGTTCCTGAGCCTGGGCTTCGTCAAGCGCTACGCCGAACTGTACGATTCACGCAAGGCCGGCAAGCTGCATGGGCATGGGCGCGGCTATGGGCCGGACGACCTGGCGCTGATCATGAGCCTGGGCACCGCGGCGGGCTACAGCGCGGTGGTCGTCATCGCGCTGTACATCAACAGCGCGGACTCGATCGCCCTGTATCACCATCACAAGACCATGTGGCTGATCTGCCCGCTGATGCTGTTCTGGATCAGCCGCGTGTGGATGCTGACCGCGCGCGGCCAGATGCACGATGACCCGGTGGTGTTTGCGATGCGCGACCGCACCAGCCTGCTGGTCGTGGGCACGCTGGGGCTGATCGTGCTGTGGGCGATCTGAAGGCACATCGATGCCCACCGGTGTTTCCTGGGGCCGCTGGCCGCGAGCTCAACAGCGCATCATCCCGATCACGCATCGCTTCGAGCCGCTGCCGCAAGCCGCGCCGATGCTGGTGTTCGGCAACGGCCGCAGCTATGGCGACGTCTGCCTGAACGACGGCGGGACGCTGTTGGCCGCGCGCGGCCTGGACCGCTTCATCAGCTTCGATGCCGACAGCGGCGTGCTCGAATGCGAAGCCGGCGTGCTCATCAGCGAGATCATCGCTTTGACGCTGCCGCGCGGCTGGTTTCCGGCGGTGACACCGGGCACCGCGCTGGTCACGGTCGGCGGCGCGATCGCCAATGACGTGCACGGCAAGAATCACCATTGCGCCGGCAGTTTCGGTCATCACCTGCTGGGCTTTGACCTGCGCCGCTCGAGCGGCGAGGTCATCGAATGCGCGCCCGGACGCAACCCCGACTGGTTTGCCGCCACCGTCGGTGGCCTGGGGCTGACCGGCATGATCGGCACGGCGCGCCTGCAGTTGCGGCGCGTCCCCGGGGAATGGATTGCGGGCGACAGCCAGCGCTTTGGCAACCTGCAGGAATTCTTTGCGCTGGCGGCGCAATCGGATGCCGACTATGAGTACACCGCGGCCTGGCTCGACTGCGCCGCCAGCGGCGAGCGGCTCGGACGCGGCGTATTCATGCGTGGCAATCACGCGCCGCACACGGCCGTGCCGCCGCGCGTGCGCGCACGCCGCTTTCCGCTGACGCCGCCGATCTCGCCGCTCAACAGCGTGTCGGTGCGGCTGTTCAACGACCTCATCTACCATCGACCGTCCGCGCAGCAGCGGCATGCGCTGTGGCACTACCGGCCGTTCCTGTATCCGCTCGACAGCGTGCTCGACTGGAACCGGTTGTATGGCCCACGCGGTTTCTTCCAGTATCAGTGCGTGCTGCCGCCGGCCGCCGCCGGCGCGGCGCTGCCCGAGATGCTGCAGCTGATCGCGCGCTCCGGCCAGGGCTCGTTCCTGGTGGTGCTGAAGCAGTTCGGCGACCTGCCCTCGCGCGGCCTGCTGTCATTTCCGCGTCCCGGCGCGACACTGGCACTCGACTTTCCGAACCGCGGCGAGCCGACGCTACGGTTGCTCGAATCGCTCGACGCGATTACACGCGCAGCGGGCGGGGCGGTCTATCCGGCCAAGGACGCGCGCATGTCGGCGCAGTCGTTTCAGCAATACTTCCCCGCCTGGAGGCAGCTGCAGGACTACATTGATCCGCAGTTCTCGTCCTCTTTCTGGCGGCGGGTGACTGGGAGTTCGTAATGCAGCGCATCCTGATCGTCGGGGCGACCTCTGCGATCGCCGAAGCCACCGCACGGCGCTTCGCCGCCCGCGGCGACGCACTGTTCCTGGCTGGCCGCAGCGCCGAGCGACTGCAGGCCATCGCCGCCGACCTGGCGGTACGCGGCGCGCAGCAGGTAGGCAGCATGCTGTTCGATGCGCGCTCGTTCGACAGCGTCGCGCCGCTGCTGCGCGCCGCCAGCGACAGCCTTGGCGGCCTGGATGCAGCGCTGATCGCGCATGGCACGCTGTCCGACCAGGGCGCATGCCAGCAGTCGGTGGAGCTGCTGCGCGAGGAATTCGAGGTCAATGCGCTCTCGGCGATGGCGCTGTGCACGCTGCTCGCCAATCAGTTCGAGGCCCAGGGACACGGCGTCATCGCGGTGATCTCCTCGGTCGCAGGCGACCGCGGCCGGCAATCCAACTACGTCTACGGCGCCGCCAAGGCGGCGGTCACCGCGTTCACCAGCGGGCTGCGCCAGCGCCTGTACCCGAAAGGCGTGCGGGTCGTGACCATCAAGCCAGGCTTTGTCAGCACGCCGATGACAGCCGCGTTCAAGAAGGGCGCGCTATGGGCGACGCCCGATAAAGTCGCGGCCGACATCGTGCGCGCCATGGCTGGCGGCACCGCGGTCATCTACACGCCGTGGTTCTGGCGCCCGATCATGTGGATCATCAGGTGCGTGCCCGAGACGATCTTTCGCCGCCTGAAACTGTAGTGCGCTGCAGTTCCACCCGCAGTCGCGGCAGCAGCCGGAATATGCGCGGGCCGCGCACCAGGTAGCGTTTGGCGAGGCGGCCGGGGTCCTGCAGCAGGCGATACAGCCACTCCAGGTTCGTCAGCTGCATCCAGCGCGGCGCACGTCGTTCCGCGCCGGTCAGGAAATTGATCGATGCGCCGATGCACAGCGCCAGGCCGCGCGCGCGGTCGCGCTGCTTCAATTCGAGTGCCAGCAGTTCCTGCTGCGGACTGCCGACGCCGATGAAGCAGAAGCGAAATGGACTGTGCGCCTCGACGAATTCCAGCGTCTGCTCGACCGCGCGCCGGTCGCGGATGAAGCCCATCGGCGGGCTGTAGTGCTGCAGGTTCTTGAGGCCATAGATCTCGACCAGGCGCTGCGCCTGCTGCGCGCTGGCTCCGATCAGCACGATGCGGTCGCCCGGCGCAATCATCGAGAACAGCCGTGCAGTCAGGTCGCTGCCAGTGCACACCCGCGGCGCGGTGCCGCGCGTCAGGTTGAGGATGCGCGCCAGCAGCCGGCTGTCGAGCAGCACCCAGCCGGCGGCCGCGTACAGCTCGCGAAAATTCGCATCGTCCCAGTAGCGGATGACATGATCGACATTCGGCGTGACCACGTAGTCGAACGTGGCCTGGCCGTAGCTGGCTGCCAGCGGCGCGAACTGCTCGAGATCGTAGTCGTCCAGACGCAGCGTCAGTGACACAGGCACTGTTTGCAACCTCGTGATGCTCTAGAATCCTCAAAGCTATCATGATTCTGGACGCGAACAATCTTCCTGAAAATCACGCGCTGCACGCCGCCGTGTGCATCGTCGGCGCGGGCGCCGCCGGCATCAGCATGGCACTGCAGTTCATCGGCAGCGGCATCGATGTGCTGCTGCTCGAGTCGGGTGCGCTGCAGGAGGAGCCCGACACCCAGGCGCTGTATCGCGGCACGGTAGCCAACCAGCAGCTGCACAGTCCGCCCGATCGCTACCGCCAGCGCCGCTTCGGCGGCACTACCACCATCTGGGGTGGCCGCTGCATGCCGTTTGATCCGATCGACTTCGAAACGCGCGACTACGTGCCGCACAGCGGTTGGCCGTTCACGCGCGAGGCGCTGCTGCCGTACTACCCGGCAGCCAATCGCCTGTGCGAGGCCGGCGACTTCAGCTATACGGCGGCGGAGAGTTTTCGCGGCGGCGGCCGGCCGATGATCGATGGCTTCGAGAGCGCGGCATTCAGCAGCGACACGCTCGAGCGCTTCAGCTGCCCGACCGATTTCGGCGTGCGCTACGTCGAGCGGCTGCGCGCGGCGTCGAACATCAGCGTGGTACTGCACGCGAACGTCAGCGCCATACGACTGCGGCCCGCGGGCGATCGCGTGGCGGCGCT
>Ga0302157_10001546_pt1 | contig 27889 bp, 26 predicted proteins | sample I_Bog_N3_3_FD_193502 | JGI IMG/M metagenome (GOLD analysis project Ga0302157, IMG submission 193502) | Peat permafrost microbial communities from Stordalen Mire near Abisko, Sweden - I_Bog_N3_3 | ecosystem: Environmental > Terrestrial > Soil > Wetlands > Peat | place: Sweden: Abisko, Stordalen... | reverse complement strand
GCCACCCGCGCCGGCGTCGCAAGCGCCGGGTGGCAGCAGGTGAAGATCAGCCGCAGCCGGTCGTCGGCGACGTCATGGCGCTCGTCGCGGTCGGGCTCGGTCTCGTCGCGGTCATCTGCCAGCAACGGCAGCGAGCGCGCGAAGCGGGCGTTGCGGCGCAGCAGATCGAGGGCGCGCCGGCGCGCCACGGTCGTCAGCCAGGCGCCGGGGACCGCCGGCACCCCCTCGCGCGCCCAACGCTCCAGCGCCCGAGCGTAGGCGTCCTGGACGCACTCCTCGGCCAGGTCTATGTCGCGCGTCACGCGCACCGTCGCGGCGAGCACGAATGCCCACTCGCGACGGTGCGCCTGCGCCACCGCTTCCGCAACGGTTGGGGGAGCCGGTGCGCCCACTGCTCAGCCGAGGATGCGCACCGGGCGGACCTCGACGCCGCCGAAGTGGGCGGGGACCTGCTTGGCGACAGCGATCGCCTCGTCGAGGTCGGCGGCCTCGATCAGGTAATAGCCACCCAGCGCCTCCTTCGTCTCGACGAACGGCCCGTCGGTGACGGTCAGCTCGCCGGAGCCGTCGCGGCGGATCGACGTCGCCGCGCCGCTTGGCGCGAGCGCGTTGCCGCCGCTGAGCGCCGCTCCGTTGGCCTCGTAGAAGGCGACGTGCTCGGCGTGGATCTCGCGCGAGGTTGCCTCGTCGGTCGCTGCCCAGGACGCCTCGTCCTCGTAGATCAGAACCAGATACTCAGCCATCGATTGATCCTTTCGTTCGGAGCCCGCGGGACCGGGCCTTCCCCTCTACGACGAACGGCGCGCGCGCTAATCGACAGGCCCGCGCCGGCCCCGCCGCTCAGCGCTCGCCCGTCTCACCGTCCCAGTAGCCCACGCCGCTCGAGCGGCGCACGATCACGTCGTCGCTCTTGCCGGCGGTCCAGATCGCGATCTTGTCGCTGTCGGGATAGACGGTCGCTGCCGGCCAGCGCAGCGTGGAGAACATCAGCACGCGGACGGTTGCGGTGGTCTCGTTGGTCAGCTTGTGCGCGCCGTCGGCGTTCGGCGGGAAGCACATCACGTCCCACGGGGCGAGCCGCTCGCTGCCCTGCGGATGGCGCAGCGTGGGGGTGCCGTCCAGCACGAGCAGCCACTCCTCCTCCGCGTGCTCGTAGTGGTAGGGACAGATCGACTGGCCGGGCGGCAGTTCGTAGACGCTCGCGCCCAGTTGCTCGGCGGACAGCATCGGTCCGAGCCGGAAGAGCCCGGCACGGTAGCCCGAGGGGTCGTCCGGGTCGTACTCGAATCGGGGTGCTTCGATGTTGATCCGTTGCATGACGCGACGGTAGCAGCGCCGGGCCGTGCCGTCGTATCCTCACGCTGGGCGGTGGGCGGTGGGCGGTGGGCGCTGCCGGCTGCTTGCGCCGGCGGCGCTAAAGGGGCGCGCCGGCGAGGGCCGCGAGCACCCCGATTGCCGCTGCGCCCAGCAGCGTTTCGACGACGCCGCGGCGCCCCACCAGCAGCGCGATCGCGGCGGCCGCCAGCAGGCCGAACTGCCACGCCTGGGCGAGTGCCAGGGCGAGCGTGATCGCGGCGCCGAGGATTGCGCCGATCGCCGCGGGCCCGGCGCCGTCGAGGAAGGCGCGGGCGTTGGCGTTGGAGCGCAGCCGCTCGAAGCGGCTGCCGCCAAGCAGGATGAACGAGAACGACGGCGTGAAGGCCACAAACGCGGCCAGGATGCCACCGAGCAGGCCGTGGGCGGCGTAGCCCACCGCCGCGACCGTCGCAACCACCGGACCGGGAGTGATCTGGCCGAGCGCCACGGCGTTCAGGAACTGCGCGTTGGTCATCCAATGGTAGGTGTGGACCGCGTCGCCCTGCATCAGCGGGATGATCACGAAGCCGCCGCCGAACGACAGCGCGCCGACCTTGAAGGCGGTCCATGCAAGCGGGCCGAGGGCGCCGCTGCGCGCGGCCGCCGAGCCCAACGCGGCGAGCGGCCCCCAGTGGATCGACTGGAGCGAGCCGGGGCGGCGCTGGACGGCGAGCTCGAGCAGGCCGGCCGCCAGCAGCACCAGCACGAGGTAGGGGCCGATCAGCGCCGCGGCCGCGACGGATGCGCCGAGATAGGCGCCCCAGCGGGCGCGGCGCGCGCGGTCTGCCCGGACCCGCTTGAAGCTCGGCCCGAGCAGACCGCGTGCGGCTTGCACCGCCACGGCTGCGACCGCTGCGCCGGCGCCTGCGCCCGCACCTCGAATCCAGAGCGGCGGCGCGCGGGCGAGGAACACCAGCGAGAGCAGCAGGATCAGCACGACCGCTGGGACGACGAACGCGAGCCCGCCAACGATCGCGCCGGGGACACCGCCGACGCGGTAGGCACAGAAGATCGCAAGCTGCGTGGATGCCGGCCCGGGCAGCAGGCCGCAGGCCGCGTTGGCGTCCTCGAATTCGCGGGCGTCCATCCACCCCTCGCGCTCGACGACTCGGCCGCGCAGCAGCGCGATGTGGGCCGGTGGACCGCCGAAGCCGGTCAGCCCGATCTGTCCCCAGGCGCGCGCGATCCGCTCGAGCGGAACGAGCGTGCCGCCGGGATGGGCCCCGGCGCCGCATTCTGGCGATTTGGTCATCGCGCCGCGGCCGCCCTGACGCTATCCGCCCGCCCTTGCCGAGTGCGCGGCTACCCGGGCCGTGAGGCTGGCCGCCACATCCGCCCATTCGCAGTCGAGGATCGAGTACACCGCCGAGCTGCGCCTGCTGCCGTCGTGGAGGATGCGGTCATCGCGTCTGACCCCCTCGAACTGGGCCGGCAGCGCTTCGAGGGCGCGGCGCGAGCGCTCGTTGCGCGCGTTGGTCGAGAACTCGACGCGCTGGCAGCCGAGCGCGTCGAACGCGTGGCGCAGCATCAGCAACTTGGCCTCCACGTTGGCGCCGGTCCGCCACGCAGCCGGGGCCAGCCAGGTCCAGCCGATCTCAAGGCCGGCATGCTCGGGCCGCAGGGTCATGAAGCTCGTCGAGCCGACCGGCACCCCCGTGCGCGCGTCGAGCGTCGCGAAGTGGGCGCGCGTTCCCTGCTCGCTCGCGGCGAGTGCGTCGTCGAACCAGGCTCGGAATGCATCGGGCGTGGACATGTCGACGCTCCACCAGTCCCAGATCGCCTGCGCTCGCGAGGCCTCGAGCAGCGCGGTGGCGTGCGCTCGCCCGAGCGGCTCGAGGATCACGATCTTGCCGCTCAGGCGTGGCGTGAGGTTCCACACCGGCGGGATGTTCCCAGCGTCGGGGGCGGAACGCGTTCGCCCGGCGGGCGTCGCCTCCGCCCGCCGCTACGCTACGGCGAGAAGTTCTGCGGCCACGCCGCTGCGAACCCAGTTGCCGACGATGTCGCGCATCGAGAGGATGCCCACGAGCTCGGGTCCCTCCATCACCAGCACGTGGCGAAAGCCGCCGGCCGTCATCTGCTCGGCCGCGCGCGCAAGCGGCCAGTCGGGCGCCGCGTAGACGACGTTCGCGGTCAGGTAGCTGCCGACCGTCTCGGTGTCGAGGTCGCCGTCGCGGCCCGCGCAGCGGAGCACGTCGCGTTCGGTGACGATCCCGGGCGCCGGCAGGTCGTGGTCGATCACCACCGCGGCGCCGGTTCCTGCGGCGGTCATGCGGCGCGCCGCCTCGCGCATCGTGTGGCCGCTGCCCACTGTGGTCGTGACCGGGTTCATCGCCTGGCGCACCGTCATTTGCCCGTCCTCCTGGAGTCGCGGTGGCGTACGGGGGTTAGGAGCGATTGTATCGATCAGCACGAATTTTGCAACATCTGATACGAATCCTTAACGCTGCGTGGACAAGGAGGGCGCCCGCGCGCCGATCGGCGCCTCCCGCGAGCGATCGTTGCCGGCGCCGGCGCTCGCGCAGGCGCGATGAAGGCCAACCCGATTTCGGCCGCATCCCGCTTGAAACCCCGCGGGCGCGCCGGGTGGGGAGCGCGACGCGGCGGTGACCTGGACGACGCGCTGCCGCCGCCGGCCCGCGCGCGCTCACGCCGTGAGCGCCGCCGCCATCTCGTCGAAGGCCCGAACGTAGGCGTCGATCGCCTCGCTGGTGTGGGCGACCGAGAGTGTCCACTCCTCCTCGCGGCCGGGCGTCATGTAGATGCCGCGGTTCATGTTCCACAGCCACGCGAGCTCCGTTACCGCCCCGTCCTGGTTCGCCTTGAACGTCTCGTAGTCGACGACCCGCTCGCTCGAGAACGTGACGCAGCCCTTGGATCCGACGCCGACGGCGTAGCCCGGCAGGCGGTGGCGCTCGATGACGGCGTCGCATCCCCCGACGATCCGGTCGTTGAGCTCGTCGAGGTGGCGATAGGCAGCCGGTGTGAGCACCTGCTCCAGGCTCGCGCGTGCCGCTGCCATCGCCAGCGGGTTGCCGTTGTAGGTACCGACCTGGTAGACGCTGCCATCCTCGACGGCCGACATGACCTCTTCGGTGCCGCCGATGGCGCCGGCGGGGAGCCCGCCGCCGAGCGTCTTTGCCAGCGTCACCATGTCGGGTGTGACTCCGAAGCGCTCGGTCGCGCCGCCGGCGGCGATCGCGAGGCCCGTCTTGACCTCGTCGAAGATCAACACGATGCCGTGGCGTGCCGTGATCTCACGGACCTCCTTCAGGTAGCCGGCCTCGGGCAGCACGACCCCGAGGTTCATCATCGCCGCCTCCATGATCACGCAGGCAGGCGGGCGGCCCTCACGCTCGAGACGCTCGATGCGCCGCTCCATCGCGCCGGCGTCGTTGAACGGCACGGGGATCGTCAGCTGGACCACCGCGTCGGGGATTCCCGCGCCGTAGGGCAGCGAGGCGAGGTTCTCGCGGTCGCCGATCTCGTCGTAGGGGACGCCGATCGAGACCATCACGCCGTCGTGGTGGCCGTGGTAGGAGCCGAAGATCTTCATGATCGTCTCACGCCCGGTCAGCCCGCGGGCGATGCGGATCGCGTCCATCGTCGCCTCCGAGCCGGAGTTGACGAAGCGCCAGCGGTCCAGGCCGAAGCGTCGCTTGAGCTCCTCGGCGACGGTGATCGTGTCCGCCGTCACGGCCGCGAAGTGCGTGCCGAGCGCGACCCGTTCGCGCACCGCCTCGACGATGGCCGGGTGCGCATGGCCCTGGACCATTGAGCCGAACCCGTTGTGGAAGTCCCAATACTCGTTGCCGTCGACATCGCGGACCCGCGCGCCGGCGCCGTCCTCGAGATAGATCGGCCAGGGGTCGCGCAGCTGGTAGGACGACGCGACGCCGCCGCTGAGCGACTCGCAGGCGCGCTTGTACATTGCCGCGGAGCCCTGCGTTCGCGCGTTCAATTCCGCCAGCTCGCGCTCGCGCAACTCGGCGACGCGTCCGCGGTCCACCTGGACCGGACTGTGGACTGACATCGCGCACCTCCTAGCGGGCGATGACTCGACCCTGGTTGACAGCCTCAGGGCAAGTCTAGCCACTGGCGAGCGCGCAGCCAGGCGAGCCAAGCAGTCCCGCAAGGTGCGGCAGCGCAAGCGGAACGGGACGCGTCGCCATTAGACTGACCGGCTCCGTGGGGGACTGGTGTATCGGTAACACGGTGGTCTCCAAAACCGCAGCGTCAGGTTCGACTCCTGGGTCCCCCGTAGTGGCAGAGCGGGCTGGGTGCCGCATTCCAGGAGGCCTGCACCGCATGGCTCACGCCAGACAACCGCCAGGAGCTGGGGACCTCACACGCATACCCTTGGACGGCCTGCGCACCACCGTCACCGAACTAGCGTGAGATTGTGCCGGCGCGAAGGGCTCTCCGCGCGTTGCCGCCGTTCGCCATCGCAGAGACGCCCAGAGGCGCTGAGCTCTGGCTCGTTGCGTGCGCCAGCGAGCCTTCGGCAATTCGACACGGGACGAGCGGTTGGCGGGGGCCCCGGTTTCTAAGGCGAGAGGTTCTCGCTCAGCTCGCCGGGCACTTGGGGTCACTTGGTCTGTAAACGCTGTTTGGAACGCGTGTGCGTCGCGGCCCCGCGCATGCTTGTGCTCCCGCTTTGGTACCATTATGGGATGAGCAAGCAGATCGCGGTTCGGCTCCCCGACGAGCTGGTCGACTTCGTGGACGACGTCGTCAACTCGGGCGCCGGCCGCAGTCGGGCGGCGGTCGTCACCCGGGCACTGGAGCGCGAGCGCCGACGGATGATTGCCGCGAGAGACGCCGAGATACTTGGCGCCACAGGGCCGGATCCCGAGCTCGCCGGGCTCGCCGAATACGCAACCGGCCTGCCCTCTGGGCTCCGTTGATGCGGCCGATACATACCGCCCACCTGGATAAGGCACGGCCGGTGCTCGTGCTCACGCGCGAGCTCGTGCGACCACATATCAGCACCGTCACCGTCGCGCCGATCACCACGACGGTCCGCGGCCTATCGACCGAAGTGACCGTCGACGAAGCGAACGGGCTCGCCGGGGCCTCGGTCGTCAGCTGCGACAACATCACCACGATTCCCAGCAACGCCCTCGGAACGCAGATCGGCGTCCTGCTCGAACCCCAAGAGCGCGTCCTTGCCGAAGCAATCCGAGCAGCATTCGACCTCGACTGACCGCTGCCAGTCAGCGCGAGACGAGCCCGCGCTGCGCCTCAGTTGCTCGGGTTCAGGCCTCGAGGGCCCAGGACCGGAGGCCACGCTCGGCCACGGTGGCCCTTCGCTGCGGCGGCTGGCTCTCCGTCGCCGCTAGGTGCGACGCTCGAGCGCGAGCCGCACGCCGAATCCGCAACCACCCGCGTGAGGGCCAGGACAACAGATGGCCCGCGGTCGCCTCTGCGTAGGCTTCTGGGAACGCGCTCGAGCGAGTGCTCGCCCGTTGCGCGCGCCGGACCGGCGGGTTCGGCCGGCGCCCCTCATGGAAAGGATCGGTATGGCTAACACGGAACCGCCCGGAGGCACATATTCCCTAGCGGACGATCTGACGGTCACACGGGTCGGGTATGGCGCGATGCAGCTGGCCGGACCGCGCGTCTTCGGTCCGCCTGCCGACCGCGATGAGGCGATCGCAGTCCTGCGCGAGGTCGTGGCGCTCGGAATCACCCACATCGACACGAGCGACTTCTACGGTCCCCATGTCACCAACCAGATCATCAAGGAAGCGCTGCATCCCTACCCCGAGGATCTGCGGATCGTGACGAAGGTCGGCGCCCGCCGCGACGCCGAAGGCGGGTGGCCCCACGCGCGCGAGCCACACGAACTTCGCAAAGCCGTGCATGAGAACCTCGAGAACCTCGGGCTCAACTCACTGGACGTCGTCAACCTTCGCTTCGGCGGAGTCGACGCCCCGGAGCCCGGCTCCCTGGCGCAGGCCTTCGGCGCGCTTGCGGAAATGCAGCAAGAGGGGCTGATCAAGCATCTCGGCGTCAGCACCGTCACGCCGGAGCAGATCGCCGAAGCCCAATCGATCGCGCCGATCGTCTGTGTGCAGAACTACTACAACGTCGCCCACCGGGTGGACGACGCCCTGATCGCCTCGCTTGCCGAGCAGGGCATCGCCTACGTTCCCTATTTCCCGCTCGGGGGCTTCACGCCACTCCAGTCCGATTCCCTCTCGGAGGTCGCATCGGAGCTTCACGCGACGCCGATGAGCGTCGCCCTCGCCTGGCTCCTGCAGCGCTCTCCAAACCTCCTGCTCATCCCGGGCACCTCCTCGGTCGCGCATCTGCGCGACAACGTCGCCGCTGCGGCGCTCACGCTGCCCCAGGAGGCGTTGGACAGGCTCGACGCGATCGCCGGCTGAGGGGCTCGCACGGCGCCGGCGCTGCCCGATTCATGCGTGCCTTTGGTGAGGGTCCATCTTTACCGGCGCGGACCCTCAGCCTCGCGACCTCCCGGGCCGGACATCCGCGCCGCCCGGGCCCAGACGCAAGCGCCACGGCGGCCGTCGCCGCGCTCACCCAGACGGCTCAGCTCGGAGCACCCGCGCCGGCAGGCTGGTTCGCCCGCGCCCAGCGCACGACGGCGCCCGAGCCGGTGACCACCTCGCCGTCGTCGAGCACGAGAATCGGCACCGCGTTCTGGCCGCTCAGCCGCCTGATCTCGGCGCGGTCGCGGGCTCGCCGCGGCCACGTCCACAGCAGCATGGTGCCGCCCTTGACCTGCCTTCGCTCGTAGCTGTGGCCGGCATCGTCGAGCGCCTTCGCGGCGCGTGCGCAGGGGTGGGCGGGCGCGCCTGCTTTGCCGGCGGGGCATGTGTAGAGGATCATGGTGAAACAGTAACCGGCGGGCTGGTGTTGTTCAGCGCGGAGGATTGCGGCAGCGGTCGAGCCCGCCCGGGCAGCACGTGCGTTGCTCAGCGGCAACTCGCCCCCGTCGCGCCCGCCGACCCCGACGCCGATGTCCTACAGTCACGCCGTGCGACGAAGCCTCGCGGCAGGCACCGTGTGGAGCGCATTGGCTCTCGCCCTCGCGGCGGCGCCGGCGGCGGCTGCGGCGCTCGCGCTGATTCGCGTCGCTCCGCCGGGCGGCGCCTACAGCGTCGAGTTGCCGCGTGGCTGGCGGTTCGAGAATGCGAGCTACCCCTCGGATCACTCGACGCATCTTTGGTTTGACCCGGCGAACGCTCTGCGCAAGATGGAGGTCGTCCTCAGCGGCTGCGTTGGCTGCGTCAGCAGCGACGGGGCGCCGGCGCCGAGCGGCGGACTGCCGGCGGGCGTTGTCGCCCGGACCCGGCTGGGCCGCTGGGAGCTCGCCTTCGAGGCCTACTCGGGCGACGATCCCTACCCCGAGAACGGGATCGTGATCGTCGTGCACCGAGGCTCGCACGTCGACGGGTACGTCGAGGTCGGGCTGTGGCTGCCGGTAGGCGGGCACTCAACGGCGACGGCGATCCTCGACAGCTTTCACCTGAGCGGCTAGAGCCGCCGGCCGGCTCACCAGCCGCGCCGGCGCGGGCGGCGGCTCGCCCAAAAGCGCATCCCGGCGGGAGAGCCCCGCGCTCTCCCGCCGGTCCGCATCCCCCGAGCGGGGCGGCGCTGCCGCGCTACGGCGCGCTGGTGAGCCACGGCGTGAACGCCACCGTGCCCAGCGCCGTGTCGCAGCCGGGCGTGTTCGGGCCCCGGCGACAGCCCCACCAGTTGTTCCTGGCGTTCACAACGGTTCCCGGGCCGCCGCTCGCGCCCGTCCTGTTGCCGACGATCGAGTTGCCCGAAGCGGTGACGGTCGCCTGTCCGCCCGTCAGGTCGCCGTCGGTCGGCGTCGTCTGCGTGACGAACATGCCGGTTCCGAAGCCCGAGAACGAGTTGCCGCTCAGCGTGGCCGTCAGGTCGCCATAGTTGTAGCCGAGCAGGTCGGTCGTCAGGTAGGCGCCGTAGGTGCCGTTCGGGTCGGTCGTCTTCGCACCGAGTCCGCTGACGTGGTTATCGGAGAACGTCGGCCCCTGGCCGGACAGGTTGCTGCCGAAATCGGCCAGACCGATGTAGCAGCCCGACACGGTGTTCGAGTCGACCGTCGCCGAAACATAGGGGGCGAACGTGAAGATGCCGTAGCCGTTGACCGTGCAGTTCTCGACGAGGTTGTCGCGGATCACGTCCGCGGTACCGCCGAAACCGCCGTTGTTGTCGGTGTGGATGCCGCTGCCGGAGTCGAGAATGACGTTCCCGAGAAATTGGGTTCCCTCGGACCAGTTGGCCGAGATCGCGTCGTTGGCGTTGATGACCAGGTTGTCGGCGAACACGCCCGGACCGCCGAAGTTGAACATCGCGATCGAATCGGAATTCCCCTGGACGTTCTCGACGATGTCGTGGTTGAGGTTGAACGTCCCGCCTGAGGCGGCGTAGATACCGCGCAGGTAGATGTCGGAAACGGTGACCCCGGTCACGGTCAGGTCGTTCTGAATCGAGTTGGCGTCGTCGTAGTCGGTGATGATCCCGTTGGTGGCGTTGATGTCGGCGCCGCCGACCCAGACGCCGCCGCCCAGGCGGGGATTGGCGCCCTCGAGGCGCAGATCCTCGATCGTCACGTTGTCGGCATCCACGAGGATGATGTTGCTGGCCGCACCGCCGCAGAGCGAGCCGCCCGAGCAGGCCGGGTTGGAGACGGCCGGATAGATCACCGTGAGCAGGCCGAGGCCGCGCAGCGTGACCGGCTTGTTCACGACGACGTTCTCGTAGTAGGAGCCGGCCCCGATCGCGATCGTGTCACCGGCAGATGCCGCGTTGATCGCTGACTGGATGCTCGTGTAGGGGCAGCCGAGGTGACAGACATTGCGCTGTGCCGCAAGCGCCGGGCCGGCGAACGCCAGGCATCCGGCGATGACGCCGCCCGCTATGAGTGCCGCAGTCTTGCGTCGCAAATCTCTCACTCCCTTGTTTGGTGGCGTCTGGCCGAGCGACTCGCGGAACACAAGTACCGATGCGCACTTGTCCTCTTGGTATAGCGCCTGCCGGACCGAGTTGCCTGGGGACATTGCTCCCTGGTGAGTCCCGCTGAGCGATACTTCGGGCGTGGACGATCGCAACGTTCTGGGCGCAGAGCTCGAGCTCTGCGGCACCGACCCGCTCACCGGCTTCTACCGCGACGGGTGCTGCACCACGGGGCCGCAGGACCGCGGCAGCCACACGATCTGCGCCGTCGTGACGGCGGAGTTCCTCGAGCACCAGAGACGGATCGGTAACGACCTCATAACGCCCGCGCCGCGCCACGGCTTTCCTGGCCTGGTTCCAGGCGACCGCTGGTGCGTGACGGCCGCGAACTGGCTGCGCGCCCACCGCGACGGTGCCGCGGCCTACGTCGTGATGGCATCGACGCACGAGCGCGCGCTGGAGATCGTGCCGTTGGAAGCGCTCGCGGAGCATGCGGTGGACGTCCCCGCCGATGCCGGACCCTTCGCCGGTTGAGTTGCTTTCTCGTCGCGGCGCAGGCGCAGCTCAGCCGCCGCCGAGGACCGACGGATTCAGCACCGCCAGCTTCAAACCCACCACGCTCGCGTACGGGACGCTCACCGCGGCCGGCGCGCAGTAGCGCACGAGGTCGAACTCCCGCGTTCGCGTGGGAGGGGCGCAGAGCGCGAAGCCGGCGAGGCCGGCGGGCGCCACGATCGCCGGCGGATCGTGTTGCAGATCGACGACGTCGATCTCCGCCGTCACGACCGCCGCGCCGGTGGGAAGGTCGTGCAGCGGTGCGTAGATCTCGAGCGCCGGCACGCCGTCGGATGGATTCACGGCGACCACGCGTGGCCCGTGCGTGGCGGGACCGAGCGCCGCCGCGACCGCGCGCCAGTCGTCGCGCTGGTAGAAGGCGTTGCCCTCGACGCCGGCGAATGCGATCAGGCCGACGATACACAGCCCGCCGATTGCCGCCGGACCAAAGCGGCTGCGCGCCGAGGCGAGCGCGGCGAGCACGACCAGCGGCACCATCGCCGCGATCAGGTTGCGGGTTATGAGATAGTCGGCTCCGGCCAGCGCCATCGCCAGCGGCACGAACACGGCGAACGCGGCGAGGCCCAGCAGTGCCCGGTCGCATCGTCGCAGCGACGATGCGAGCGCCACCGCCGCCACCAGCGCGACGATCGTCAGCACCACGGCGTGCGGGGTGGCGTAGCCGATCAGAAACTGCTTGGGCACGGCCACGATGCGCCCGCCCAAAGCGGTCGCACTGATGAAGCCGGCGCGGTTGCCGCCGGACTGGACGATCGCGAGCGGTGAGAGAGCGGCGGCGACGGCCACCACCGCGGCCGAGGACCACGCCGCTGCGCGCGACGCTCGAGCGTGGCGCCACAGCAGCCACGCGAGCTCCGGCACGACGATGAAGACCGCGAAGTAGTGGGTGGCGAGCGCCAGGGCCGCGGCAACCGCCCATCCCCGCCAATCCTCGCGCAGCAGGCACCACAGCGAAAGCGCGCAGAGGGCGACCAGCAGCGCGTAGGCGCGAGCCTCCTGGCTGTACCAGATGAGCAGCGGATCGGCGGCGGCGAGCGCCGCGGCGGCAAGCCCGGCGCGATCGCCGCCCAGACGGCGGGCGATCAGCGCGAGGAGCACGATCGTGGCGGTCCCGAACACCGCCGACAGCGACCGCAGTCCAGCCTCGCCGGCGCCGAAGATCCGCACCCAGATCCACGCCAGCACGTAGTAGAGCGGCGGCGTCGACTCCGACTTGGGAATTCTCGCGAGCATCGAGCCCAGGGTCCGGGTCACCAGCTGATGCGTGACCGCCTCATCGAGCCAGAAGCTCTGAACGCCAAGCGTCGCGAACCGCAGCGCGGCGCCGGCGGCGCTCAGCGCCGCCAGTCCCCAGATCCATGCATCCCGCGGGCGGCGCTCAGCCATCGCCGCGGAAGGTTGTCAGACCGCGTCCGCACGCCGCGCGCGCGGACGCGCGATCGCGGCGCGCGGCGTCCACCACGAGCACGACCGTCCCGGCTTTGCGATGCTGTCGCCCGGCCCCGACGGGACGCGAGAGGAGAGGCACGATGCTGCCCGGATTGATGCAGGACGACTTCCAGCTGACGCTCCAGTACGTGTTGGCGCGGATGCGCAGCTTCCCCGCCGGCGGCGAGGTCGTCACGCTCACCGACGCGGGCGTCACGCGCGCCGGCCACGGCGAGATCGTCGAGCGCATCGACCGCCTGTCGCGCGCCCTGGGCACGCTCGGTGTCTCGCGCGGCGATCGGGTCGGCACCTTCGCATGGAACTCGCAGCGCCACTTCGAGTGCTACTTCGCGATCCCATGCGTGGGCGCCGTTCTGCACACGATCAACCTGCGCCTGTTCCCCGAGCAGATCGCCTACGTCATCAACCACGCCGAGGATCGCATCATCTTCGTCGACGACTCACTCGCGCCCGCGCTCGCGCCCCTCGCACCGGCGCTCGAGCACGTCGAACACTTCGTCGTGATGGGCGACGGGCCGACCGGCGATCTGCCGCGCGTCCTGCGCTACGAGGAGCTGCTCGAGGCGGCCGGGCCGGGGGAGGGCCCCTACCCGCAGCTGGACGAGCGCGAGGCGGCGGCGCTGTGTTACACCTCGGGCACCACGGGCAACCCGAAGGGGGTGCTCTACTCGCACCGTTCGATGACGCTCCACGCGAGTGCGATCCTGATGTCGGGGTCGCTGGGGATCGCAAGCGACGACCGCGTGCTGCTCGTCGTGCCGATGTTCCACGTCAACGCCTGGGGGCTGCCCTACGCGGCGGCGCTGAGCGGTGCGACGCTCGTGATGCCGGGTCGCCAGCTCGGCGCCGAGCCGCTCGCCAAACTGATCGAGAGCGAGTGCGCCACGACAATGGCTTGCGTCCCCACGCTCTACGCCGAGCTGCTGCGCTACGCCGACGCCCACCAGCCGGACCTGCGCTCGCTGAAGTGCGCGATCTGCGGCGGCGCGGCGATGCCGCTGGCCATGGCGCAGGCCTTCGAGGAGCGCCACGGCGTGTCGATGCTGCACGCCTGGGGAATGACCGAGACGAGCCCGATGTGCACGGTCGCGCGCGCGCCGGCCGGCGTCCACGGCGAGGCGGAGTGGGCGATCCGCGCGACGCAGGGCCGCGCCGTGCCGTTCGTCGAGCTGCGGCTCGTCGATGACTCGGGAGCGCCGCTGCAGTGGGACGGACGCTCGACGGGGGAGATCGAGGTGCGCGGTCCGTGGATCGCCAGCGGCTACTACAAGGAGGACGCCCCCGAGAAGTTCGACGACGGCTGGCTTCGCACCGGCGACATCGCGCACGTCGATCCGGCGGGCTGGGTGACCATCACCGATCGCTCGAAGGACGTGATCAAGTCAGGCGGCGAGTGGATCTCCTCCGTCGAGCTCGAGAACCAGCTGATGTCTCACCCCGCCGTGCGCGAGGCCGCCGTCATCGCCGTGCCCGACGAGCGCTGGAGCGAGCGACCGCTGGCGTGTGTCGTGGTCGAGGCCGGGGCGCAGGTCAGTGCCGAGGAGCTGGTCGAGCACCTGCGCAGCCGGGTGGTGAAGTGGTGGCTGCCGCAGGAGTTCGCGTTCGTGAGCGAGGTGCCCAAGACGAGCGTCGGCAAGTTCGACAAGCGGCGGCTGCGCGCCGCGCTGGCCGGCGGGCAACTCGAGGGCCGCACGCGTGTAGCGGAAAAGCCGAAATAGCGACGGGACTAGGCTCGCCAGTAAGAGTCCTTCGGGCTCACTACAGGAGCAGATCGCATGGGACGGCCACTGCAAGTCCCAACCAGGTCGAGACCCCCTACCTGTCGACCTTCAGCCCGAAGACCTCTTAGGGGCTCCGCCGGCAGCGCCGGCTGCGCCGGGGGGGACCCGCGGGCGATGCGCACCCTCGCCCGCCGCTGCGTTTCCGTCGCCAAACAGCGCCCGCGGCCACAGGTGCCGGGAGCGAACGACGTTCAGCTGCGCCGCGTAGAGCGTCGCCTCGGCGCCGATGTGCAGCCACACCAGCGCGCCGATCACGAGCGCGAACACGCCGTAGGTGTCGTTCGCCTTGTTCACCTCGTGCTGCACGACGTAGCCGCCGGCGTACTGCAGGATCTGCCAAAGGATCGTCGCCAGGATCGCGCCGGGCAGGATCTCGCGGACCTTCGCGGGATATGAGGTGAGCAGCACGAAGACGGCGATGAACAGGCCGAGGTCGAGCGCGAGCGACACGATCAGCGCCGCGATCGTCGCCAGCACGCCGTGGGTCGAGCCGCCGTCCACCAAGCCGTCGATCACCGTCGCGGCGATGTTGATGGCGCCAAGGATCGCGAGCAGCGCGATCCCGCGCAGTCGCCAGCGCAGCCACGAGTTGCGATGCTCGGGCGCGACGTTCCACATGCGGTCCTGCGCGATCTGCGTCGCATGCGTGACGCCCAGGCCGGCGAGCAGCGCCGTGAGCAGCCCGATCACCAGCGGCAGCCCGCCCACGCTCAGCGAGTGAAGGTTGGTGCGGATCGTCGCGCCGATCACCGGAAACGACGCCAGCGAGGAGTTCTCGATCTGATGCTGCAGCGTCGCGTCGCCGTGCAGCACGAGCCCGAGCACCGTCACCAGCACGAGCAGCAGCGGGAACAGCGAGAAGAACGCGTAGTAGGAGATCAGCCCCGCCAGCTGGCCGCCATTGTCCTCGCTGAACTTCTTGTAGACCGCGCAGGGCAGGGCGGTGGCGGGGTGGCGCTGCTGCGCGCGATCGATCGCGTGCAGCTTCGCAGCGAGTGAGCGGCGAAACGAACTGACAGCGGGCACGCGCGGGAGGTTATTGCGGATCCGCCCGCCGCCAAACGCATACACTCGCGCGCAACGGATTATGGATAGTTGCTTTCGAGCTGTCCCGGTCGTGACCGGGGGGTCGGAAAAGGCCACGATGGCGCTTGCGAGTCGCAATCTGGGCGTGGATCCCGCTGAGCAGGTCGCGGCGATCGCCGCCGCCCGGCGAAGCCGACTGCTCCGCGTCCACCGGCGCCGTCTGCGCTGGGAGGACCTCGAGGACTGCTACAGCCAGGCCACTCTCGAGTTGGTCGCGCGCTCGAGGCGAGCGCCGTTCCTCTCCAACGAGCACGTGCTGAACGCCTTGGAGCAGAAGTTCCTGAGCCGGATCGAGGACCGCCGGCGGGCAATCGGCGGGCGCAGCGCAATCGAAGCGGCAATCTCGCGAGCCGTTCCAATCGACGCCCCCGAGCACGGCGCCGGCGAGCTCGAGGATCGTCGTGCCGCGGTGGAGAACCAGGTCATCGCACGCACCGAGCTTCGCCGCCTGCGCGAGGTCATCGCCGATCTGGGCCGCGATCAGCAACTGGTGCTTGCCGCCCAGGTCTGCGTGGACATGGGGGTCGGCGAATTCTGCACCCGCTTTGGCTGGTCGGTCGAGAAGTACCGGAAGGTCGCTCAGCGTGCTCGTGGGAAACTTCGAGTGCTGGTCGAGGAATACGAACGTGGCGACCGCTGCCGCCGCCTGGAGCCGGATCTGCTCGCGATGTCCGTCGGGGCGGCGGAGGGCGAGAGCTTGACCCGAGCGCGGGCGCACGTCGCGAACTGCCCGGCCTGCTCGCGCATGGTTGGCGACCTCGACCGTGCCCCGCGGTCGGTCGCTGCACTCCTGCCACCGCCCGGAGTCATCGTGGCAGCAGGCGGTCTGGCGGCGAAGCTCGCGGCGGCATGGGCCGGCGGGCGCCGCGCGGCGACGCTGCTACGCCATCCGCTCGCCGAAACAGGGGCGGGCGGAGGGGCCGCGGTCGCCGGCGGCGGGGCGGCAGGCGTCGGCGCGCTGAAGCTTGGACTGGCAGCCGTCTGCGTCGTCGGAGCGCTCGGCAGCTACGGCGTCTGTGCGCGGCTCGGGGTCGTGCCCGGCGTGGGCTTGCTGCATCCGCCGGCGCTGGTCGAATCCGCAGGCGCCGCCGCACGGCCACACCGCCATCCTCGCCGCGCGGTTGCGCCCGCGACGCCGGCTCGCCAACCGCGCACCGTCACAGTGGCTGATCCGCCACGGCCCACGCGGACGGTTCGCCACGCGCGCGTGGCGGCGATCGTCCAGGTACAACGCGAGTTCGGCGTGCCGCCGGCGCACGCGGCGTCAGGCGCGAGCGGCGCGCTCAGCAACGCGCGCGCGAGCACTGCTGACGTCACGACTGTGACCGCGGCGGCCGCGACCAGGGCCCAGATAAGCCAGACGAAGGCGGAGTTCGGCTTCGAGAAGTAGCGATCTCGGCGGCCCGCCGTGGGGCGCCGGGGAGGTTCGACCTACCTCAGTGGCAGCGCGCTCGCGCCCCCGCCTGGATGGTTCGCCAAACCACCCGGATTCCTAGCCCAATCGCGGCGGCCCAGGGCCGATCCGACCGCCTCGGCGCCCGCCATTGGCGGATCTGCTCTGGCGTGCTCCAAACGCGTGTCCCACGGCGCGGCGACCGGTCGGAACAGGACGGCAAGGAGTCATCTTGGAGACCGTCGCGACTGCTCAGCACAAACCGCCCGCCCTTGCCGCAGTCCCGCAGGGCGCGCGCCCGCGTGGATACCGGCCGGCGTGTGGCGCCGCCCCCCGGGCGACGCACGCCAGCATCCGTGCCGTCGCTTGCGTCTGCTGCGGTCGTCCGTGATGCGCCGGCTCCCCACCGCCGTTTACCGGGTGATCGACGAGCAGGAACTGCTGGGCGGCGAGGCGGTGGATTGGGCCGCCGAAGGCGGCGCGCAGGCGGTTCGATCCCCGGTGCCCGGGCCGGTCGTGCGGCGGCGAGCTTGGCGCCCGCGGGCGGCGCACCGGCTGGGCTGGGCTTCAACGGCCTCGGCGGCGGCGGCGCTCGTGTGCGTCGCTCTCCTGCTGTTGCACCTGCCGTCGCAGACACGGACGCCGGTCGCCGAGCGCCGCGCAGCGCGCGCTGATCATCGCGACGCTCGAAGCGCACGGGTCCGGAGAGTCACGGCGCCTGCCGCACCCCGCCGCGCGCGGGCGCGACCCGCGGATCACCGCACGCTGCCCCGGCGGAGGATGAAGGCGCCTCGCCGTGGAGCCTCGCTTGGCGTCGGAGCACCGGCGGGGGTCCGGTCCGCGCCGATCACGTCGGGTTCGCGGGTGAGCTACGCGCCCGGCGTCCCCGAACCGGGTCGGGCGGCGGCCGCGCAGAACGCTGTCGCGCTCGAGTTCGGGTTCGAGCGATGACTACGAGACCCTCGCGCGCGCGCGTCACGCTCGAGCCGCGCCGGCTGTGGTCGCTGCGGGTCTCACTCGGGCTCACGCGCTGGGTGCTCTACGCCGTCGCGCTGGCCGGTGTGATCGCAACCGTGCGCACCACCATCTCGCCACCCCGCACACGGACGGTGGTCGTGCAAGCGCCACGCGTCATCGACGCCGGCGCCCGGTGGTTTGCACTGTCCTTCACGCGCGCCTACCTGACCTGGTCCGCCGATCCGTCGGTCCACCAGCGCGCGCTGAGCCCGTTTCTCGACCCTGCCGAGGATCCGGACGGCGGTCTGACGCCGGCGGGCGGCAGCTCCCAGCAGGTGCTCTGGGTCGCGATCGCCGACGCCCATGACGGAGCGGCGGGTGAACGCGACTACACCGTCGCGGCGGGCATCGCCGGCGGACCGGTGCGCTACGTCGCGATCGCCGTCGATCGGTCGGCGGACGGCCGCGAGATGCTCGCTCGATATCCGGCACTCGTCGCCGCGCCCGCGCCGGCTCGCGCCGGGTCGCTCGATGGCTCCGGTCTCGAGAGCGTCAGCAATGCGAGCGTCGTCGGCGTCCTGCAACGCGCTCTTCGTAACTACGTGGACTCCTCGGCGGACAATCTGGCCGCCGACCTCGCCCCGGGGGCGGCTGTCGCCCCAATCGTCGCCGGACTCTCGCTGCGGGCGGTTGTTCGACTGGCCGTCGAGCCCTCGGGCGCCGTGCTGGCAAGCGTGCTCGCCGGCGATTCGCGGGGCGACCTCTTCACGCTCGCCTACGAGGTGACGCTTGTGCGGCTTGGCGGCCGTTGGGAGATCGCTCGCATCCAGTCATGACCACCGAGCGAAAGGAGCACAACACGATGAGACGGATCCTTGCCGGCGCGCTGGCGCTGGGGGCTTCACTGGTGGCGCCTGCCGTCGCCAGCGCCTCGAACACGCTGATCGCGGCCAGCGGTGCCTCGCTGGAGAGCGCCGCCAGCCAGGCGAGCAGCACGGGGCGCACTGTCGCATTGAGCCTGATCGGGTTGGCGCTGGCCGTCGCCGCGGTTGTGCTCGTGTTCAAGCGCGATTTCAAGGAGGCCGTCGGCGTGCTCGCGATAGGCATCATCGCGGTGCTGCTGGCCAGTCCCGTCGGGCTCAGCGTGATCCAGAACACGGTGTCGCTGCTGTTTGGCTCAGGGTGAGCACGTCGCTTGAGATTCGCTCGTTCCGCTCGGTCTTTGCGCTGGAGCGGCGCATCTACAGAGTCGACACGCTCCGGCTGAACCCCGGCGGGATCCCGTTGCGAGGCGTCGCCTACGCGGCCGCGCTGATCGCTGCGGCGCTGGCGGCCGGAGCGCTGCCGCCGACATCGTGGCTCGACCCGCTGATCCCGTGGTACCTGCGGGACGTCGGCATGCCGCTCGCCGCCGCGATGCTGCTCGGCGCGATGCGCATAGAGGGCCGGCCGTTTCACCTCGCCGCGCTCGCTCTGCTCAGCTACGGACTGGCCCGCCGGCGGCTGGACGGACTCGCTCCGCTTCCCCACCGCTCCGGTTGGTGGCACCCGCCGGCTGTGTTGTGCATCCCGGATGGGTCAGATGCGCGATTTCGCTCGTTGCGCTACCGCGGACCCGGCGCCGTGCTCGTGCACCATGCTCACCTGCGCGCGGAGTGGCCCTCGACCCGGCGCGCCGACGTCACGCTCCACCCGCTCGCCGGGGAGCGCGGCCGGGCCTCCGCGCTCGAACTAGCTCCCGGCGCCGTGCTCGAGGTGCGCACGAGTTGAGCTCGTGGCGGCGACCCCTGCGCTTCGTCTACGGCAATTGCCTCCAGGGCTCCTGCGGCCCGTGGGCGCTGTTCGCTCTCGAGCCCTACAGCTACGCGACGCTAGCCACCGCACGCAAGCGGGAGCGGTTCGGAAGGCTGCTTGCGGCGCTCGAGTCGATGGACGCCGACGTCCAGATCATCCGCGTCGCCCGAGCGTGGACCCCGGCGGCGGACTTCGATCCGCTCGCGCGTGGGTACAGCGGACCGCACCCCGCCGCGCACGGTGCCTATCTTTCGGCGCAGCTGGCGGCGCTGGACTGCGAGCGCGCCGATCTCCCGGCCGTCTTCCTGGCTGTCAGTCTCGAACGGCCGCAGCGTGATGTCGGCGCCTTCGTCGCAGAGCTTGGCGAACGCCCGCCGCGCGAGCTGGTGAGGTCTGCTGTCCGGGCACTTCGGGGTGACTCCGTGCGCCAGCTATCCGCGGCCGAGCTAGAGCGCCTGCGGATGCGGGCCGACGAGGTCCACGCGCGGCTCGCCGCAAACCTCGAGGCCCGTCCGGCACGCACGGTCGAGGTGCAGTGGCTCGTGCGCAGAGCATTCTGCCGCGCTCTCGGCGACCCCGTGCTGGACGGGTTTCACGAGCCGCAGGCGCTGGTTTTCGAACACAACGGCGAGGCCGTGCTCGCGCCGCTGGAAGCCGACGTGATGCGCTGGAGCGACAGCTACCTCGAGCATCAAGGGCGCCGCCTGCGGATCGAATCGGAGTTGGGGGTCAGCTGGCAGGCGCACCTCGTTGCCGGTGCGCTGCCGGAAAGCGCCGCCTTTCCAAGCTCGCGCCTGGAGTTGATGTTCGCACCGGTGGAGTCGCTCTCGTTCGGAGTGGATCTCACCCTCTGCGCCCGGTTCCTGCCAAACGACCTGGCGATGCGTCTCGTGCGCCGGCGCGTACAGGATGCCGACGAGATCGCCCGCGCCGAGGCCGGCGGCGATCAGGGCGTGTCCGACAGAGGCTATGACCGCACGCAGGAGGCCCGCGATCTACTTGGCTACTTGCAGTCGGCGAGTCATCCACCGTTGTTGCGGGCGACGCTGGCGATCGCCGTTTCGGCCCTCGACGCGGATGAGCTTGAGCGGCGCGTCGACGCCGTTCGGCGCGCGTTCGGCGAAGTGCGCCTGCATCGTCCGCTCGGGGACCAGCTCCGCCTGTTCATCGCAACGTTCCCCGGCCAGCGCTCGTCCGTCGCTGGTTACGACGACGTGCTCACCACCGAACAGGTCGCCGCGATGATGCCGCTCGCCACGCACGCGGTTGGAGCGCGGCGCGGCTTCCACCTCGGGCATACGCTCAGCGGTAGCCGCCACCCGGTTCGCTTCAACCTGCGCGAGGGTTCAGACAGCGACCGCAACGCCGCGATCCTCTCGATCGGGGCGCTCGGCTCAGGTAAGACCACGCTCGACCAGAAGCTGGCCTACGAGGCCTTTCTGCTGGGCGCGCGCGTGATCGACTGCGACCCCAAGGGCGATCACCGCATGCACGAGCTGCCGGAGGTGGCGCCCCACGTCGAGACGATCGCGCTGCGCGGCGAGCGTGCCCTGCGGGGGATGCTCGATCCGCTGCGTGTGGCGCCCGAGCACATGCGCCAGGACGCCGCCGTTTCGTTCCTCTGCGATCTGCTCCCAGTGCGCTCGGAGGCCGCGTGGCAGGCGTCGGTGGCCGGTGCGGTCGACGCCGTACGACGCCGCTCGAAGGAGCCAACGTGCTTCGAGGTGATCCGGGCGCTGGCGGCCGGCGACTCGGTCGACCAGCAGGTCGCCAAGACGCTCGCGGTACACGCCGGGGCCGGCCTGACTCAGCTCGGCTTCGCGGACCCCGACGTGAGGCTCCCCGCGGTCGGAACTCGTCAGGTCACCTACCTACCGATCCGCGACCTCCCGGCTCCCCAGCCCGGAAGCGCCCGCTCCGACTACTCGCCACTCGAGCGCGTCGGAGAGCAGATGGTGCGGCTGATCGCGATGTTCGCGATGGCGTTGATGTCCGCCGAGCGCTCGCGCCTGAAGGTCTTCTCCTTCGACGAGGGGTGGCGACTGCTCGGCGACCCGGTCGGCCGCATGTTGCTCGCTTCGCTGCAGCGGATGGGGCGCAGCGAGCTCGCCGTTCCGATCATCTCCACGCAGCTTGTCACCGACACGCTGCTCGACGGCCGAGCGTCGCTCGAGAACCTCATCGGTGCGACCTTCGTATTCGGCCTGCGCTCCGAGCGCGAAGCAGGCCGTGCCCTCGAGCTGCTCGATCTCGACCCCGACGACCGGCTGCTGCGAGACAGCCTGCTCGAGTTCGACACCGGGCGTTGTCTGATGCGCGACCACCGCGGCCGCGTGGAGGCGGTGCAGGTGGAGGTCCTCGTGCCGCGGCTCCTCGCCTCGTTTTCGACCACGCCGCCGCGCCAGTGACCCGCCGTCGCGCAGCCTTCTCGTTAGCGCTCGCAGTCCTCGTGCTGGCGAGCGCACCTGTCGCCGGTGCCGACGGCACGCCGGCGCCGGTGGACGCGAGCCCGCTCGCATCTAACGGATTCTCCAGTCCGTCGTGCACCGCGCCCGAGCTGGGCTCGCAGCTCTCGGCCGCTCAGCGCACCGACTGCGCCGTGTCCGGCGTCGACGTCGCGCCGGTGCCGCTCTCCAACTACGCGGTTGACGTGAACATCCCGTCAGGTCTTGACGCGAGCGGCACCGACGACCTCTTCACCATCGTTCAGGATCTTCTCGTCACGCCAGTCTGGACCGCGCTCGTGTGGCTGATTCACGTGGTGCTCATCGCCCTCGAATGGTGCTACGCAATCGACCTGCTGGCCCCGGCGACGTTCGCCCATATCGGCGCGTCGCTTGGCGTAGTCGAGCGCGTCTTCACCGATCCTTGGCTGGGGCTGGTGCTTGCCGTCGCCGCCGTGGGCTTCGCGTGGCAGGGGCTCGTGCGCCGCCGTGTGCTTGACACGCTGGGCAAGGCGGCGCTGCTCGCAGTGATGGTGTGCGCCGGCCTGTGGATCATCGCCGACCCTGTCGGCACCGTCGGGGCTGTCGGCAACCTCGCCGATCGCGCGGCACTCGGCACCGTTGCCGCGAGCGCCACAGGAAACCCGAGCCAGCCGGTCTCGACTGTGGACGCAGCCTTCGCCGAGGTGTTCGACGCCGCGATCACGGGACCGTGGTGCTATCTGGAATTCGGCGACGTCGACTGGTGCCGGCAGCCCGCAGCGCTCGATCCCCGGCTTCGCGCGACGGCGACAAGCATCGAGCAGGAACTGCGCGCCGAGGCGTCCTGCCGCGGGCTCTCGCCGGGCCTGGTGCAATGCGCCCCGGGCGGCAGCGCGTTGCAGAGCCAGCTGTCGGGGGCCGCCACCGCGCTCGGCGAGGCGCGCACGAACGGCGAGTTGTTTCTGGCGATCCCACCCCAGGCGCTGGAACGCACGGCGTTGTCGGCTCAAACGGCGACGCCAACTCTTTACGGGACGCTCTGCGGTTCGGCCGACCCCACGGTGTGCACCGCACCAACCGCCCCGCAGGCGGAGTTTCGCACCGCCTCCGGGACGTGGCCGCGGGTCGGGGGCCTGATGCTGATCGTGGTTGGGACGCTCGGAATGCTGCTCCTGCTCGGCTTCATCGCGCTGCGACTGCTGGGTGCCGCGCTCGCGACGCTTCTCTACCTTCTGCTTGCTCCGCTGGCAGTGCTCGCCCCGGCGCTCGGAGACGCCGGGCGGGACGCGTTTCGACTCTGGCTCACGCGCCTACTCGGCGCCGCGCTGGCCAAGCTCGTCTACTCGGTCGCGCTGGGGGTCGTCCTGTTGATCGTGACGCTGTTGAGCTCGCTCGACGGCCTTGGCTGGTGGACTCAGTGGCTGCTCGTCTCGGTCTTCTGGTGGACGGCGTTCGAGCAGCGCCATCGGCTGCTCGGGCTCGTGATGCACGAGCGCGGCGAGCCTACACGCCGCGCGCCACTCGCCACGCGTGCGTGGCTCGCAGGTCGCAGCGCTCGGGCGGGCCTGGGGGCCGCCGCGCTCACGGGTCGCCTGGTCGCCGGGACCGGCGGACGGGCGGTCGAGACGATCAAGCAGATCCGCGAGTTCCCGCAGGACGGCGGTGCGCTGAAGGTGCCCGTCGCGCCGGGCCGCTCCCGACGTTCCTCGAGCGCGGGTGGCGGCGCACCGCGCGACGCGCGACGCGAGCAGCGGCTGGAAGCGCGCGCCGGGCTCGCCGCACAGGTCGCGCGGATGCGCGATGCCGCCGCGCAAATACCGGCCCGGGATGTGGCGGGCGGCGCAGCGCAGCGTGGCGAGGTCGCGGATCTCGAGCTTCGCCGCTCGCGGATCGCGGCCGGTCTTCGCGCTGCGCAGCAGCAGGGAGATCGGCGCCGGATCGTGTCGCTGCAGGCGCGGGGGCGGGCTGTGGCCGGTGAACTCGCGGCGCGAGGCGCCGGCGTGCCGGCTGGCCGCGGCGCGGGGCTGGGCGGTGAGCTGCGGACGAGGTTCGCGCGATCGACGGCGGGGCCGTTCGCCTCGGCTCGCGCGTCGCGCTCCTTCGCCCGCGCGCTCAATCAAGCAGCGATGGAACCGCCCGGAGCGCTGCTGCGTGGGGAGGCTCGCGCGGCCCCGCTGGCGGGCTTGGCCGGCATCAGCGCCTCTGAGTATCTGCGCTTCCCGCCGCTGCGACAGCGCGCCGTGCGTCTGGAGATCGAGCGAGAACTCGCCCGCCGGCGCCAGCTTCTCAGCGCGTCGGATCCCGCGCCGCGGGCCAAGCTCCGCGCGGCGGCAGCGCGCGCGACCGGGTCTGGCGGACGTGGCTTCGCCGCGCCGAGCGCGCCGCTGACGCGTCGGGCGCGCCAGTTCGGCTCGCGCGAGCCGTGAGCGCGCGAATCGCGATTCCGGCCGCCGTGGCCGCCGGCCTTTTGTGCGCCTTCGTGATGCTGGGAGGCTGCACGCTGATTCTCCTGTTTGCGGTTGTGCGCGGCGCGGAGCAGGTGGCCGCCAAGCAGGGCGACGTCGCGGGCGGCGGTCTGAAGGTCTCTGTCGCTGCCTCCGCGCAGGCGCGTGCCGACATCCCGCCGCTCTATCTCGCGCTCTATATGCAGGCCGCCGCGCGTTTCGGGCTCGACTGGGCGGTCCTTGCCGGCATCGGCCGCGTGGAATGCGATCACGGCCGCGATCCGGCTCCGTCATGCACCGTCGAGGGCCAACTCAACTCAGCCGGCGCCGGGGGGCCGGCACAGTTCCTCGTCTCGACGTGGCAGCGCTACGGGATCAGTGCGACCGGGGACGCTCCGCCAGATATGTGGAGCGCTCCAGACGCCATTCTGAGCATGGCGAATTACCTTCACGCGTGCGGCGCGCCAGGGAATTATCGACAGGCGATATATGCCTACAACCATGCTTGGTGGTACGTCGCCGAGGTGCTCGCGTGGGCTCGGACCTACACGGCCCGCTACGGTTCGCCGCCGCCATCATCCTCTCGTCGGAGCACGGTTAACAGGAAGTCGGCGCTACATTCGCACCGCCCCGGGGTCTTAAGCGTTGCTGGCGGCTAGGGGAGCGCCAGACGCCGATGAGACGCGCCAACCGCATAGCCCTGATGGCCGCCACGACGCTGCTCGGCGCGGGAGTGCTCGGCGCGACTCCGGCGCTCGCGGCCCATGACGAGCCCGTCTTCTTCGAGGCGCCGAACGCGCTGCTGACGCAGGCGACGCGGGCCGAGGCGATCACCCAGCTGCAGTCGCTCGGCGTGCACGCGCTGCGCGTGATCATCTTCTGGCGAGACGTCGCGCCCGATCCGAACCACACACATCGGCCGAACTTCGATCAGGCCAATCCGGCCGCCTACCAATGGGGAGCGTATGACTCGCTCCTCGCCGCCGCGGCGGCTCTTCACTGGAAGATCCTGCTTACCGTGAGCGGGCCGGTGCCGCGCTGGGCGACGCCGCACGGTGAGGATATCTACAGCGATCCGAGCGCCGCCGACTTTGGCAAGTTCATGGAGGCGGTCGGCAGGCACTTCGGCAAACGGGTCAAGCTCTTCTCGATCTGGAACGAGCCGAACGAGCCCGGCTTCCTGCGGCCGCAGTACGTGCATGGGAAGCTCGCCTCCGCCGCCATCTACCGCGGCCTCTTCCTGGCGGGCTACAGGGGCCTGCAGGCCTCGGGGAACTTCTCCGGCATGACCGTGCTGATGGGCGAGACCTCACCGACGGGCGTGGTCAGCCAGGGCGTGCCCGCGCCGCTTGCCTTCCTGCGCGGCGTGCTGTGTCTGAACTCCAACTACAGGCCGGTCGGGCACTGCGCGCTGCTGCCCGCCGACGGCTATGCGCAGCACCCCTACTCGAACTCGCGCGGCCCGTTCTGGGTCCCGCCGGCCGACGATGTCACGATCGCCACGATCGGGCGCCTGGTGAGCGCGCTCAACCGCGCCGCGGCGGTGCACGCGATCCGCCCGGGGCTACCGGTCTACATCACGGAGTTCGGCGTTCAGAGCGTGCCCAACCCGTTCACCGGCGTCTCGCTCGCACAGCAGGCCGAGTATCTCGCGATCTCCGAGCACATCGCGTGGGACAATCCGCGCGTCGCGTCCTTCGGCCAGTACCTGTTGCGCGACGACCGTCCGGCCGGCGGCCGCGTCGTCGGCTTCCAGACCGGTCTTGAAACCTACAAGGGCGTCGACAAGCCGGCGTATGACGGCTTCCGGCTGCCGTTGACCGTAACGCGCACCCCGACGGGCGTGTCGTTCTGGGGTCTCGTGCGCCCCGCGCACGGCGCCACCCACGTCGTCGTGCAGTACTCGAGCAACGCGGGCCGCAGCTGGTTCGCACTGGCGCACGAGCAGACCGACGGCGCCGGCGCCTGGACGGGGACCGGCCGCTTTGCGGCTTCTCGGCTGTGGCGGGCCAGCTGGGTCTCGCCGACCGGGCAGGACTTCACGGGCGCGCCGACGCGCGCCTACAGTACCTCGGGCCGGGTCGCCGCCTGAGCGCGACGCGCCGGCGCGACACCACACGCGGCAGCCGCTCGCTCAGCGGTACTTACCGGGAACCCACAGCGGGTCATCGCCGCCGTTGGCCTCCCGCGCCAGGATGAACAGCAGGTCGCTCAGGCGGTTCAGGTAGCGGAGCGTCTGCGGGCTGGCCTGCTCGCCGAGTGAGACGACGCGTCGCTCGGCTCGGCGGCACACCGTGCGGCACACGTGCAGCCACGCGGCGGCGGGCGTCCCGCCGGACAGCACGAAAGAGTGCAGCGGCTGCAACTGCGCGTTGACCTCGTCGCAGCGCTGTTCTAGCCACTCGACCTGCTCGGCCAGCAGGCGCAGGCGCTCGCGCGCGTCCTGCGCCGGCACCGAGAGATCGGCGCCGAGGTCGAACAGGTCGTTCTGGATCCGCCGCAGCCATTCGGCCGTGTGCTCAGGCAGCCCGGTCAGCGTCAGCGCGAACCCCAGGTGCGCGCCGAGTTCGTCGACAGCGCCGTAGGCCTCGATGCGGCGATCGTCCTTGCGCACCCGGCTCATGTCTCCGAGATGCGTCTCGCCACCGTCGCCGAGCTTGGTGTAGATGCGGGTCAGATTCACGGTCATCGGCTCTGCTCGCAGTGTCGCAGAGCGCTACGATGGCGCGGTAATTGGTCGGTGGCACGGGAAGCCGGTGTGAATCCGGCGCGGACCCGCCACTGTTACCGGGGAAGTCCCACCGCACGCGCGCAAGCGCACGCCACTGGCTCGCCCTAGCGAGCCGGGAAGGCGCGGCAGGATCGGCCCGGAAGCCAGGAGACCTGCGCCGACCGCAAGCCACATAGACCCTCGTGGAAAGGGGTTGGCCACTCATGCAACGCACCCATTCGGGCCGTCCGGCGCTGATCCGTCGGTTGGCGGCGACCGCTGTACTCACCGGGCTGCTGGTCGCAACCCTCGCGACCGCGTTCCTCACCTCGAGAGCCTCCGCCGGCAGCGCCGTCGCGGCCGTCACAGTACGTGTCGAGGGCACCAAGGCGACGCTCGTCCCCGCGACGCGCGTCGTTCTCCGGACCGCCAAGGTCACCAAGAACGGGATCGCCGCCGACAGCTGCGCGGGCGCCAGCGCTGCCGGCGCGCTCGAGCTTGCGACCCACGGCGACTGGACGGGAACCTGGTCAGCGTCCTACAAGTCCTACTTCCTGACGGGAATCGAAGGGCTGAGCTTCCCGAGCACCGGGGCGCAGTACTGGGCCTTCTGGGTCAACGATGCCCCGTCCGCCGCCGGGATCTGCAGCTACGACCCAAAGCCCGGCGACAGCCTCCTGTTCTTCCCGGACTGCTTCGGCAAGAAGTGCCCCAGGAGCGCTGGGGTGCTCGGCGTCAAGGCGGCCTCGGTCGCGGTGATCGGGCGACCGTTCACGGTCGCCGTAACCGCCTACAGCGACGCCAAGGGCACGCCGTCCAAGGCTGTGGGTGCGACCGTCAGCGCTGGCGGCGCCTCGGCCAAGACCACGGCCGCCGGGACCGCGACGCTGACGTTCACCCACGCCGGCGAGCTGACGCTCAAGGTGAGTGAACCGGACGCCATCCGGACTGAGGCGAGCGTT
>Ga0302157_10001543_pt1 | contig 27928 bp, 36 predicted proteins | sample I_Bog_N3_3_FD_193502 | JGI IMG/M metagenome (GOLD analysis project Ga0302157, IMG submission 193502) | Peat permafrost microbial communities from Stordalen Mire near Abisko, Sweden - I_Bog_N3_3 | ecosystem: Environmental > Terrestrial > Soil > Wetlands > Peat | place: Sweden: Abisko, Stordalen... | reverse complement strand
GCAACGCGCCGATCACATGCATCTCGGCCATCCCCGCTCCCCTTCTGAAAGCCAACGAAGGAGATGGTAGACGGCATTCTTCCGTAATCGAACCGTCTTCTGGTGGCGGCTGCTACATGATACCGCACAGCAGGGCTGCCGGCACAGCCCGTGGTAGCGGGAGCATTGGCGATCTCCTGGAGGGTTTGGGCGTCGTGGGCGACCGCGGTCTGCTGGTCGGCCAGAAGGCGACCGAACGCGGCGACGGTAGCCGCGTGAAGCTGTTTCTCCTGCACCGCTGCCGCCGCCTGCTGCCGGGCCAACAGTTCGGCCCGCACGGCACGGTCGTGCAGCGCAAGCCCCCCCCACGCGGCGCCGGCCAGAGCAACCGCCACCGCACCGATTGCCACGTACCGGCCGACCGCGCCGGACAGCAAAGACAGAAAAGCGGCGATCATGGCTGCGAACTCCGTGGCGAAGCCGCGGCCGGCGGCTGCGACATGGCAAGCAGCGCGGTCTTCTGCGCGCTGCCCGCCGAACTGCCCAGCCAGTAGTTGCACACGGCCGCGAATCCGGTGCCGAGCATGCCCAGCAGCACGTTCAGGATCGTCTCGCTGCCCGGCGGCAGGGCGTGCGTGATGGTGGCCCACAGCACCCCGCCGAACGTGCCCAGAACCACCAGGGAAACGGCAGGCGCGCCCCAGACCACGCCGCTTCCGGCGCGGGCCAGGTCCACCGCCTGCGCCCGCGCGCCGGCCACGTCGGCAAGCTTCACCTTGAGGACGTCGAGGTCGGCCTGCCGTGCCGCCTGTTCCTCCGCCGCGGCGATCTTGGCCAGTTCGATCCGCAGGTTTTCCGCCGCCTGCGGGTCCCGCCCCACCACTGCCTTCGCGGCTCCGGGATCACTGGTGCCGGTCACGGCCTGCACCGCCTGCGCAACCGCGCTGCCAACCCTTTCGCCGGTGCTGCCGAACAGCCATTTCCCGAGTTCGGGGGCCAGGCTGATGGCCAAGGATACCAGAGCGTCCATCAGACCGCGGCCACCAGGGGTTGAGCCGACAGGCCGGCGCTGGAGACCACGAGCGGCCCGGGTGTGGGAGAAGGGCGCGAAGCAGCCGTTCCGACCGCGGCTTCGAGCCTGCCGACCCGCTGCTCCACCGCGGTGACACGCTGTTGGACCGCGCTGACCTGGGCATCCACGTTGCCCTGAAGCGACGCAATCTCAGCCTTGATGCGGCCTTCCAGCGCGCCCAGAGCCGCCACGACATCCGTTTCGGCCCGGTGCAGTTTGCAGGCCACCCCGGCCCGCGCGGCGCTCAGGCCGGCCACGACGCCACGCCATGCGGGAACCACAACGTGCCGCCATGCCAACGGCGCCAGCTCCCGGACAGCGACAGCCCCGGCCACGCTCACCAGAGCCACGATGCCCGGGTTGTCCCATTCGATGCTCATGATGATGCTCCTTGCATCTGGATTGCCTGCCAGGGCAGCACGCAGAGTCGGCGCGACCAGCCCAGTCCGAAGGTCCGCCAGGTCGGCAGCGAAGCCATGAAGGCCAGGCGCTGCGCCATGAACTCGGCGCACAGGGCTGCGCCGCCCTGTTCCGTCGCCGCCTGCCTGGTGGCCGCGATGGTTTCGTTGCCGATTTCCCCGTCCACCACCGCACCGACGGCTTCCTGCAACCAGCCGGCCGCACGCCGCACGCCGTTGTTCACCGCCGCGTCGAACACCAGCAGCGCCAGGGCCGGAGAGAGATCGTCGCCGCGGATGCGCACCCAATAGTCGCGCCGGTAGATCGCAGCCGCGTCGTCCGCCGTCAGGCTGGCAATATCGACCGCCGGATAGGCCGCCGCGCTGATCCCGAACTTCGTCCCGCGCAACGCGCCGCGCCCCACCGCGCCGCCGGTCCAGTTGCCCGGATCGGCGCGCGTCGTGTCGAAACCGCCCTCGTGTCCGACCACGATGGCGAATGCCTGCTCAAAGGTGGTCATGTTTCACGTCTGACCACCAGGTGCGGTGACATCAGTGCGCCATCCAGATTATAGCCGAACACTTGGTCCTCCATGGCGACGATGCGCCGCCGCAGCTCGTCGGTGCGGATTGCCAGCGGCTGCAACCGCTGCTCGAGCTCATAACTGGACACCAGCATCTTTGACTTCTCATCGAGGATGCTGGTGTCCTTCTCCAGCGTAATGAACCGCAACTCGTGTTCGCGGCTCGTCGTCGCCAACTCATTCATGGCGCTCGTCGTGTCGGTTTCGTGCTGGGTCAGCGCGTGGCGGAACAGGTCCGCTTCGCGCCGCCATTCGGCGCGCGCGCGGATGGTGGAGAAGGCGTGCGAAAGAATTGCGCTGACCACGGCGGCGAAGGCCGGGAACAGCCATTCGGAAGGCTGTTCCATTTTCACCATTCCGTAGGTTCAACGAGGGCGCTGATCCGGTACTGCGCGTCCACGCCGCCCGGCGATGGCACGCTCCTGCTGACAGCCATGGTCCTGCCTTTTCGGTAATATCTCGTAACGTTGCGGCCAGTATCGCGCGGGAGAAGGAGCTGTTGGCATTTCCGCCTATGTCGTGCTTTCGTCGACGATCAACCCGAGCGTGGCCAGCGCCGACAGCAGGGAGGCAAGGCCGGCGTTGCCGTCGCGCGAGCCGGTAACGACAGGCGGGGTCACGACAGGCGGGGGCACCTCCAGCACCAGTTGTCCCGCCTGGATGGCCAGTCCGCTGCCAACACCGATCGGCTCCGGCCCACCCGGCCCGACGCTCGCACGTCCCAGCAGAACGCCGCTCGCCAAGGTCAGCCGCGGCTGCACCGGTTCAAGCAGCGTCGCCACGCTGACCACACATGTCTCCCCGTTCTGGCCCAGCAGAACCAGGTCAGGAGTATTGGCAGCGACGACCTGCGGCAGTTGCTCCAGCGTCGGCATGCAAAAACCTCCTTATGCCCGGGGGCACGGTCACAAAAGCCGCAAAAGCGAAACGACCGCGCGTCAGTGATCGGCGCGCCAGGTGTTCCAGGTTCCGCTCCAAATGATGCTTGCATTGGCCGGCACGGTCAGGTCCGCGCCCGAAGCGTTTTCCTGCACCGGCCACGAGCCGGAGCGGGTGAACCTGACGCTGCAATTGCAGCGGATCAGCAGTTGTCGCTCCTCCGGCACCGGCAGCCCGGCGTAGCCGAACGCACTGGCGCCAGTCCCGTTGCCAGTGATCGTCACCGGCACCTGCGTGCCCATCGCGCCATAACCGCTGCCGGCGCTGGTCATCACGACGCCGATCACCGCACCGTTGGCTATCACGGCCTGCCCTGCCGCACCGCTGCCACTGCCGCCCACCATGACGGAGGCGGTAGTGTAGCCATGCCCTCCCGCCGTCACCCGAATGAACCCGATCGTACCGGCGGCGCTTGCCTGGCTGAAGGTAAGCGTCGACTGCACGCCGCTGGGTGCCGCGGTCACCATCACACTGTCGGCGATATCCGGGATCACCAGCTGCTGTACCCCCGCGTTGTCACTCGGGTTGCAAACCAATCGCGACGCGAAGTTCCAGCGGTTGCCTTCGACGATAACCGAGTCGGTGAGTGCCGACAGGCAGTTGTTCACCTCGCCACCGACGAAGCAGTTGCGCGCCACCTGCACGCCCTGGGGCCCGTTGCGGAGCAGGATGCCGCCGGCCGAGTTGCCCGGCATGCCGATCCAGTTGCCGGTCAATGCCAGCCCCTGGCAGGCAATGCCGAAACTCAGGCCGTTCGCGTCCGCCTCCGCGTTCTCCACGACCACGCCCCAGGAAGTGCAGTCCTGGATCACGTTGCCATCCACCCGCAGGTTGGTGCTGCCGCCGCAGTTCACGCCGATACTGGCCTGTGTGACCGTGTTCCCCGACACGTCGCAGGTCACCGATCCACCGGCGTCAATGCCGAAACCGGGCGCCCCGGTCACCGTGTTTCCGATTATCCGGGAATGATCCGCATTGGCCAGCAACCCGGCCCCCGACAGCGAGGCCAGACCGTTGTTGCACAGCAGGTTGTCCTGCACCACCAGCCCCCAGCCCGACACCGCGATGCCATAGCTGGCATTGTCATGGCAAAGATTGCCGGACACCAGCACCATCAGCACGTCCGGGTTGGCGTGCCCCCAGACCGGCGGGGTGGTATTTGTCGCGTTGAAGTTGCCTATTCCGATGCCCCGGTCATTTCCCCAGCAGCGGTTGCCGATCACCTGGACCAGGTGCGCCTGCTGTTTGAAGGTGGGATCGTTATAGTCCACGCAGATACCGTAGCCGGCGTTGTTGTGGGCACGGCACTCCGCGACCAGCACGCCGTCGCAGGCCTGCACCCAGACGCCGTGGGCGGCATTGCCGGCGAACTCGCAGTCACGCACCACATGCCGGCACATCACCGGATCGGTGGCCAGGAAGACCAGGCCGCAACCCAGCGTCGGCCCGCTCGCGTTCAGGAAGGCGCAGCGATGGAAGTCGGAGGTGAGGCATTGCGTGCCAACCTGCACCCCCCAGCTCTCCAGCGTCACTGCAGCATTATTGGCGTCGAACACCACGCCCTCGGCGCGGAATCCGTCCGCCTGGATGGCAATCCACGCGCCGCCGCTCTGGCTGGCCCGCCGCAGCACGCTCAGCCCCGGCGTGCCGAGCAGCACGGTGCCGGGCTGGGTGATCGTCCACTGGCCATTGACCACATAGGTCGCATGGCCCAACCGCACCGGCCGGCCAGACGCCACCGCCGCGACAAACGCAGCGGTATCGTCGGTCACCCCGTCGCCATGCGCGCCGAACGATTCGACCGCGACCGAATCGGCAAACAGGTCGGCCAGCCGACGCGACGCGGTGGCACCGCTCGGCAGCGCAACCAGACCGGAGCCACCAACACCCGCCAGCCCGGACAGTCCCGCCATGAACTGCGCATATGGCAGCGCCATATTCTGGCCGTTCTGGCCAAGCGGCACCAGATCGCCGCCGCCCGGTGGTCCGGCCGACGGCAGCGTGGAAAAGGCCTGGACCGGCGGCACTGCCGACAGCACGCCGCCGGCAAGCGACAGCCCCGCCCCGAGCGCCACCCGCTCCGGCGCGCCTGTGCCCGCGCTGTTCCGCCCCAGCAGGCTTGCCTGCGGCACCGCCAGCGTCGGCTGCAGGCCGGCCACGATCTGGGCCCGCGTCACCTTGCGGGCAACCCCGCTCTGGCTGGCCGGGAATTCATCGGTGTCGGCCGAGGCCGCCGCCGCATCCAGCTGATCGATCGTGGGCATCCGTTCAGCCTCCGATCAGAACGGGGTTGCCGGCCTGATCCACCAGAACCTCCCCGCTTGTCGTGGTCAGCGTGCTGGTCGGCGGCTGTGCCGACACCAGCGCCAGCACCGGCAGATAGATCGCCCGCCCGATCGTCCGGCCCGCCGTCGTCCCGATCGTCACTTGCACGGAATACACCGTTCCGATCTGGCCACCGGCAAGCCAAAGCACCGCCACGCTGCCGTCGGCCACCGCCGAGGTCAGCGTCAGGTCACCCGTGCCGCCGGGCGCGATCACCACGTCAATCGTGGCAATGCCGTCCCGGTCGTTGCCAGACAGAGCCGGCGAGATGTCGAACTCGTAGTCCAGTATATCTCCCGGGTCCTTCGCTGGCCATGACAGCGGATCGGGCGCCGTCGCCAGGCTGCCGATCGGAACCGGGACGAACCCGTCGAGCACCACGCGTCGCGCGTTGCTGGGACGGGCCATTTGCGGGGCGACGGTGGACATCGGGTTGCTCCCCAGAACATGCAGGCCGGTGATTCGCGCGCGTTCAACAGCCGCAATTCTCGATGGCCGTGACCGGCGGACACGGCGACGAAAGGTGAATGCGCGGACTTGCTCAGCCGACGTGCAATTGCGCGACCTGCGATTGCAGCGCGCTGATCTCGGCGAGCAGGCCGGCGACACTTGACGAAGGAGGCTCCGCGGACGGCGGCGCCGCGAATGTTCCGTCGTTGCCTTGCAGCCAGCCCACCTGCACGGTTTTCCCGCTTACATCGACCCATTGCAGCGACGGGTGAAATAACGTGTGGATGTCCAACGCCGTTTTGATGATCTCCGCGATTAGGCGGTTCTCGACGCGCGCATACGTTTTCATGCTATGACTTCCCTTTGCTTGTCCAACACGCAAAGATTCAGTATTCCACGACAACCAGCCCGGACGCCCCGTTGCCACCGACCGCCCCGGTCCCGCCGCCCGGCGGGTTGCAGCCCCCACCGCCACCGCCACCGCCCGGGCCACCGGCCGATATACCGGTCAATACCCCCGTGGTGCCGCGGCCACTGCCCGGTCCACCGCCATCACCGCCACGTCCGGCCACCAGCACGCAGTCTGTGCCATATGCCCCCGCCTCGTTGACTGCACCTCCCACGCCGCTGCCGCCCGCCCCACCGGCGCTTTGCTGGTTGGTGGTCCCGCCACCGCCACCGGCGCCGCCGGTCGCCGACAGGTACGCCCCGAAGCTTGAGGTGCCGCCACCCGCGCCCACGCCCGGCGTCGCCGATGCCACGCCACCACCACCGACCGTTACATATATGGAACCGCCGGGCATCAGCCCGGTTACGATTCCAACCGCCCTGCCGCCAGCGCCACCGCCGCCGCCCGGCACGATGCTGCTCGTCCCCGCCGCCCCGCCGCCGCCGATAACCGTCACTTTGGCCTGGGTCACGCCATTCGGCACCACGAACACGCCGCTCGTCGTGAACGCCTGCAGGGATGCGAATCCCGGCCGCAAGTTGGGAAGTGGGTATTGCAGCCGCGGCGCGTTCGCCAGCGGCGCGATGTCGCCGGGCCCGACCACGCTCTGGCCATAGGCCAGCGTTACCACCGCGAGGCCCACCCAACCGGCATCGACGGGCGGCGGAAGCTGGCTGCCGGTCGCGGCAGCCACACCGGGGTGCGCCTGCAACTGCACCTGCTGCACCCGAGAGGTCGGCTGCGCGGTCCCCGCGTTGGCCGGCCCAAGCCAGGGCTGGGTCGGATTGCTCGCGTTGTAATAGGGCAGCACCACCGGATTGGTATCGGTCTCGACAAAAGCCGCCTCGATCAGCCAGGCCACGCTCTGACCGGCCACGGACGGCCCCGAAAGGGTCAGCGATGAGGACTCCAGGTTCACCCCCATCTTCACCAACCCATCCGCATCCGCCGGCAGCGAGCCGAACGGCGCGGAATCCACCACCGCCAAGGCGGCAATACTGCCCGGCCCGACCGCCACCGACAGCGAGTTCGGCGTCGTCGGCGTGACGTTCAGCCCATCCACCACCGTCGCGGTTCCAAGCACCGCCCGCATCAGCGCGCCGAGCGCCACCATGGTGTTGCGGTTGAGTCGCAGCAGATCCGTGTCAAGCGGAATGCTGCCCGGATAAACGATCGTGCGGTCCATTGGTGGCCCTCAGTTGGAGATTCGCATCCAGGCAATCGTGGCGGCCGGCATCACCCCGGCAACGGTGGCGGCGATCTGCTCATCGCTTACCTCGCCCCCCGCCAACGACTCATTGGCATACTCGATCGCCCCGCCCCCCCAGCCGCCGACCGGAACGCCCCATCCCGCGACGACCGATACCCCGCCGCCCTGCGGGCGGAACGCGCTGACCAGGCACTGGAACGGCATTTGCAGGCTGCCCCAGCCGCCGGCGACCCCCCAGCCGCATGCCACGCCCCAGGCGCGCGTGTCAGTCGGGCGGGCGGGTTCGAAGATCACTGGCGTGCGGCCGGTCAGATTGACCAGTGCCCGCACCAGCGCCGCCCGTGTGCCTCGTGGCTGAAGCATTGCAGCTTGCAGGCGCGCCCGATAATGGGCGTCGCCTTCGGACGGCTGGCGTGGCATTGCAGTACCGAAAAAATCTATCCCGATCATGTCCAGGAACACGTCGGTTGCGGTCGCGATGCGCGCTTGCAGGGTGACGTAACTCAGCTGCGCGTAAACCTGGGCCCACACATAGCCGATACCGGCCAGCACGGCGTCAAGCACAGGCGTGTTGCTCGCGGCACCCGCCGCCGTGTCGGGGAACCATCGCGCCGGCAGCACGGCCCGCAGCCGCGACACCATGTCGGCCTGATCTCCCGTTGCCATGTCAGGACACCGCAATCGTGCCGGCGCGGACGACCTGCGCCTGCGTTGCGGCCAGGTCGGAGGTCGCGCCGTTCAGCGTCACGGCCTCGACGGAGGCCACGCTGGGACAGTTCAGGGCCACCTGATAAATAGCGCCGAACATGAACCCGGCGCCCATCCCGCCGGCATTCACTGCCGCCGTAAGCGCCTTTCCAGCCGCCGCCACTGCTTGCGCATGCGTGTAGCCCGGCGCCGCGGTCACCGTCAGCGAAATGTTCGCCGCCACCACGTTGGGCGCGAGCACCTGGAATGCTGACCCCACCGGCCGGACCGCGTCAATGGCGGTCTGCACGTTCGCCAGCAAAGCACTGCCCGGATTCCCCGTCCCGTCGTCCACCGTAACCACGAAATTGCCGGGTGTGTCGACTGAACCCGCCGTGGTGTTCTCCCGGATGGTCCAGCTGAGCCCCTGCTGCACCGACGACACCGCATACCCGACCGCGGCTGCCGTCGCCTGGCTGCGAGTGTTGATGTAGTTCTGAAACCGCGCCCGCAACGCCGTGTCGGTCTCGGCGTCGATCCCATTGGGGAACGCCAGCGCGTTCGTCACGGTGTCAACCCCAGGGATCGCGGCCGAGATCAGCGTAATGGTGTTGGCCTGCACGTTGCCGGAACTGCCGGCCACCTCGGCCACCACCGGCACCGTTACGCTGGCCGCGCCGGCTGGTATCAAATAGCCGTTCAGCGTGGCGTTCCAGGTGGCATTGGTGGCATCCTGCGTCACATCGAAGGCCAACATGGCATCGGCCGTCTTTACCTGCGTCCCAAGCGGCAGCAATCCCGGGTTCGTCGCCGTGAAGCGCGAGAACGTCACCGCCCCGGTTGCCGCCACCGCGGGCAGCCGCGTCAGACCGAAATCGGCCACCCAGCTGTCGAGATCGGTGCCCGCGCTGGTAGCCGCCCGGGTCATCTGCAGCACTTGCAGGATCAGCCACTGCATCCACAGCCCGACCGAAGCGCTTGCTTCCAGCAACGCGCGCAACGTTGAGCCAACCGTCAGGTCAATCAGCTGTTTCGCCGAGCCCTGCACCGCGGCGGCCGCGGCCGAAACCAAGCTGGTGAACGTCTGCAGCTGCAACTGCATGGGATCAGGCTCCGTCGCTGAGGGTGAAGCCGAGCAGCTGGGTCTGTTTGGTTTCGGCGTCGGCGTAGCTCACCTGCACCGAGACCGTGCCGGCGCCATCCGAGGCCACGTCGATGGTCGGTTCCGGGGTGCGTGCCACCGCCGTCTCCTTGAAGATTTGGCTGCGGATCACCGCTCGGATGCGCATCGCATCCGCCGGCTGGCCGACGAATTGCGCGAGACCGGCGCCGTAGCCGAGTTGCCAGATATAGTCGCCGGCATTGGTCAGCAGCCGTCGCAGCACCCGCTGCTGGCCCAGCGTGGAGCCGCTCACGGTCGCCACGTCGCCGGTCGGACCGACCGAAAGGTCGGACCCGAACTGGTGCGCCAGATCGAACATCGTATCGCTCCGCTAAGGTTGCCGGCCATCAGTCCTGCGGACTGGGCGGTGAACCAGGGCTGCCATGGGTGTGCACGTCGTAATGCCCCCGCAGGCGCGCCAGCGAGCCCTGCTGGTCGTAGACATCGCCAGCGACATGCAGATCGCCGGCGATGCGCACCGTCCCGTCGTTGCACAAATGCAGAGCTGCGCCGCTACGGTGAACCAGCCAAACCTCGCCCGCCGGTACCGCCGGTGCGCGGGCCGCATCGCTGTAGCTCACGCCGACAATCACCCCGTGTTCCGCATCGCCTTCCTGCGGCACCACCAGCACCTGGTCGCCCGGCGCCGGCAGGCACACCGCGCCCCACCCCGCCCCGGCCCACGCCGACAGCACCGGCAGCCAGCCGGTCAGCACACCTTCTGGCTGCAACGACACGCGCGCCGCGTAACGGGCCGGATCGACGCTCGCCACCACCCCGAAGCGGGGCTGCCCGAGCGAACGATCCAGCGATGCCGCATGTGCCTTCAGTACATTCAGAAACCGTTCCATGGGTCCGCCATATTACTGCTGCCTACGTGCTGGCACCGACACTGAACGCCCGCAGCCATTGGGTGAAGCCGCGCGCCACGTCGAACCGTCGCTCAACCGAATTGATCCGGTAGTTGCGATCGAACGCTGTCCCGGTTCCCTGCAACAGGAACTGCTGTCCGGGCACCAGCGACAACTCGCCCGGCATCTCGGCCACGATCACCCGCTCGTGCTGGGTCAGCTCGTCCAGTCGCTGTTGCGCCAACCTCAGTGTCATATCCGGTGTCAGATTGGGTGTGATGTAGACATAGTTCAGCGTGTTTCCGCCTGCCTCGCTCGTTTGGTTGGCGGACGCCGTCTGCACGTAACATTGCGCGGCCCGACTGTGCCAACTTTTTACTGTCACCTGGATGCCTTGCGCGAGCGTCAGCGACCGTTCCAGGCGCAGCGCGCTGAGCTGCGCCATCTGCAGCACCACCGGGGCCACCGACATGTCCGCCGCGCGGAAATGCAGCGTGGTGCCTTGCACCCAGACGCCGAACCCCTCGTATTGCGCCAACGTCACCAGCAGGTCCCACTCCGTGGTCGCCCGCGCAAATCCGTCCAGCACCAGGCTGTCGTGCTCCAGCTGCCAATAGCGCCCGACCGGCGTCGTCGTGGGCTGCACGTCGGCCGATAGCCCATGCCGTGACGCCAAGGTCGTTGCGATATCGCTCGACGTCTGGTTGGCGAACGTCCCCTGCGCGCGCGCCTCGATCAACCCCGCGCTCAGGTCGCGCCCGGTCAGCCGCACCGCATCGCCGAGCAGATCGATCTCAACCGAGTCGACAGCGCCATGCAGCAGGTTCACGTAGGCTCCATCGAGTGAAATCGCGATATCGATCAGCACAGCGTTCTGATCCGCCCACCATGCGGCTCCCCGCGTCGGGTCAGCGGACAGCGCCAGCCCCAACCGGAAGCGGTCGGCGGCAAAGTGGCTGTTACTCAGGACTTCCGCCTCGAAGGCACCCGGCACAATCACGCCGTTGGCCAGCACGCGCAGCCGGGGATAACGTACCGCAACGAGTGGGTTGGGCAAGCCGCTACTGAGTGGCAATGCCGCCTCCCGCCGACGGATCGGTCGCCGGGATGTTCAACGCCACCAGCCCCGTCAGCATGGGATCGGACAGCCGGTTCGCCTGGGCGATGCGAATCCACTGCGTGGCGTCGCCAAGTTGCTGAGCGGCCACCTGGAACAGGTTGCCGCCGGTCACTGTGATCGTGCGCATGGCCCTCAGTTATCCGCGTTTGCCAGGTTGGCCCCGGCGCGGCCCACATAGCCGCGCGCGGCCGTCAGCGCGGCGAGTTGCCCGGTCAGCCCGGCGGTTGAGTTCAGCCCCGCGGCATCCGATATGGATACGGCGCCGAGCTGACCTTCGGTCGCTGCAATATGGGTATCGACCTGCTGTGACGCTTCCACCAGCGCCGCGCTCGCACTGACATAGGCGCTGCTGCCGGGCTGCGTCGCCTGCGTCGCCCCCAGCGAGCTGATTGCCGCCCCGAACGCCCCCCCGCCGCCAAGTCCCTGTGCGGTAACGAGGTCGCCAAGCACGCTCGTGGCCAGCGACACCGCCGCCTCCACCACGGGCGCCGCCTCGTCGCGCACCACTGTGCAGGTGATGCGGTAGGGCAACCAGTTGGGATGGGTGTAGTCCGCGTCAAAGCAGGCGATCACCACCGTGTAAAAGAACCCGTCCCATGTCAGCGCCCATGATCCGCCCTCCGCGCGCATGAAGTCCAGCGCGCGCGCCCGCGCTGCCGCATCGCTGCCACTGAACACGCCCGACCAAACGATGTCGGTCTCATCGCGTCCCAGCGAATCGATCACCCTTACGCCACCGGGAAGGCGGTGCACGGTCAGTTGTTGCCTGCCGCCCCAGCGCACCCGCTCCGGCAGTTCGAACTCCTGGAACAGGATCGGTCCCAGCAGCAATGCGCCCTCGGCCATCACTCAAATCCCCTGCGCTCATGTGCCATGCAACGAGCCGGGCCAGGCCGGGCCGAGCCGTGGATCGAATCCCGTGACCCCCGCCTGTGGCCGATCGGCTTCACGCGCCAGCCGGTCGGACATCCAGCGTCCGACGCGGGCACCGTCCAGATACACATCGCCCTGCACCGGCCCGGAGGACGCCGCGGCCGCCACCGGTGCCGCTGGCGACACCCCCGCGCTCGGCGTACTTCCTGCCCGCGGAGCCACCTGCGCGGCGACCGAAGCGGGTTCCCCAACAGGCGGAGCTGCGCTCCACGTGGACGAGCGCAACAACTCACGCACGGCAAGCGGCGCTTGCTGTATCTCGCCCCGATCCGACGCCGGCATCGAGACCGGCCTGTCATCTGCCACATCCGGCGCTGCCACCGCCGCCGGCTGGGCGGCGGGAACCGCCGGCGCGTAACGCGCATAGCGCGGCGGCGGCACGGCCATCACCGTCACCGCCGTAATTGCCTGACCGCGCGCCGGCGGCGCTGACCCCGGCACCGGCGCTGCCGCACGCACCGGTTGCTCAGGGGCCGCCGGCGCCGGCAGTGGTGGCGGCAGCGCGCGTTCCGGCGCAGCGGAAGCCCGTCCTGCCAACGTCACCCGCGGCATGGCCGGTGCCGAGGCCGTAGCCGGCTGCGCCGGCTTGCCTGGGGCGCGAACCGCCACCGGCTGCGCTGGCTTCACCGGCGCAACAACCGCAGCCGGCTGCTGCGACCTGGCCGCAGACTGCGGCACCGCAGGCGGCAACACCGGCGTTTCCCGCCGGTATGCCGTCTGGACGGAAGGAAAGGGCATCTCCTCCCCCACGGCCAGGCTCCGGCCAGCCGGGCGGTCCCCACCGGAGATGACCGGCGGCGCCAACCCGTGCCCGGCATCGGCCACCGTCCGCAGCCGCCCGGTCGTCGCCGCCAAGGCCCGGTCATAAGCTGCCAGGTCATCCTGCAACGCCGCGATGCCGGCTGAAACGCCGTTCTCCAGTACCAGCCGGATGCCGACCTCGTATACGTCTTCCATCACCCCCCCCGCAGCGCGTCGACGACCGCCGCAGCGACTGCCTCCGCCGCGAGCGCGCCATGTGTCGCCGCCACCGGTCCCAGCACGGGCTGTGGCGGCACGCCGGCATCGCCCCTTTCGCGCCGCCGAAGCGCGGCCGAACGCCAACCCACCAGCGCTTCGCTCCCCGCCACCTGTGCCTCGCCGTCGTCCGCCCCGGCCGCGCGCGCCGCCTCCACGATCGCGCCTGCCTGCGCCGCCAGCGCCGCCTCAGCCGCGGGTTCGAGATCCAGCCGCGCCAAGTGCCGCCTCAGCCCGCGCACGGTCATGGCCGATCCTTCCACCGCATCGACAGAAAATCGAATTCGCCGCCATCCAGCGTGCCCAGCGCGACCACCCAGGCGAGGCGCTCGTCGGCAGGCAGGCTGAACGCCACATCGAAGGGCACCCCGTTCCGGATCAGGTAGAGGCAATCCACCAGATCGGGGTGCCTGCTCAGTTTCCCGCCAGTTCTCCCGGATTCGGCGGCACCGCGCCCTCGTCGAGCGCGGCGGCCACCGCCGCCAAACCATCATCGCCCAGCCGCGCCACCAATGCCTCGACCTGCCCTTCGGTCGCCGGTGGCGGCACCGGCACGTCATCCACCGCCGCCACCGAGCACGCCAGCACCGCCATCCCGAGCCAGGGCTGGTTTTGCGCCAGCAGCGGACCGGCCGCCTTGAACAACCGCAGCTTGTCCAACGCGGTCAGCCGCCGAAGCGAAAGCACACGCCCGCGCGTGTCGGTCACGTTCGGCGCCGCCTGCGCGGCGGCCACCAGCCGCGCCGAGGGAGTCTCGAACGCCGCCTGCGGCTCCATCACAGGCTCGTCCGCCGTCCGGCGAAGAACTCAAGACGCTGCTTCACGCTGGCATCGCCCTTCCACGTGCCGGCCTGCGCCAGCTTGAACACGACTCCCGTGTACTGGTATGTGCTGGTCGACCCATCCGTCTCGCTCACATACTGATACAACGTGCCGACCGGAACCGCGGCACCGGTAAAGAACGCCGCCTCGGCCTGGGCGATGAAGTCGTCCACCGACGGCGAGCCACGCTCCAGCTCGAAATGGCCTTCCCACCCCTTGGGTAGTTCGGCGGCCATCTGCGTGCCGTCGATGCAGTCGACACGCACCGGCGCGGTCATCTGCCGGCTCTCGAACGACGTCACATGGGTCAGGTCGATCCGACCATACGGCCCCATCACCACCAATTGGCAGTCGCGGCCTACTGAAAAACTTGTGCTCGTCACCGTGTTCTCCCTTCTACGCCGCCAGGGCGCCGGACGTGTTCGTCTGCGTCTGCTGCGTTACCGTGACGGTTTGGCCGCCTTCGATGTTGACAATGAACTTCTCGTTGATCGCCTGATATTGCACTTGCGCGTCGGACTGCACGTAGCCCAGCCCGGTCCGGCTCGCCGGATTGTTCGAGGCGTCGCAGATCACGCTGAACGGCAGGTTGCCGTCGGTGCTGCCGAGCATGCCCTGCGACAGCATCCCTTGCAGGAAGCTCAGCTGAGTGGCACGGATACGCTGGAACAACGAGGCGTTGACCACCTGTCCGACATATTGCCCCATCCCGGCGGCCAGAGTCGCCGCAATGTAGTTGGTCATCCGGGTGTAGTTGTCGCCGCTGGTGGCGGCGTTGGATGAACTGTTATGCCCGCACCGGACGCCCCAATAGTACCCGCCGGGCTGCGGGTTGGAAATTACGTCGATGCCGGCCTGGAATAGCGTCTGCAATTCCGCGCTGCTGTAGGCGTTCGCCTGCCCCGAACCCGGCGTGCCCGACTTCTGGCTGCCCACCACGCTGTAAAGCGGCTTGTTCAGGCTCGACTGTTCCGGCGACAGGTTGCCCAGCCGCCCCGCCACAAAGCCCTGCGGAGAAACCAGCCGCAGCGTGGCGTTCACCTGATCGTTCCACCACAGCCAATCGCCGAACATCAGCTTGCAGGCATAGCTATCCAGCCCGGCGGCATGCTTTGCCGCGACCGCGTTGGTAATGGTATCGCCGCTCGGCCCGCACAGGATCATGTAGATCCCCTCGGACAATCCGAACGCCGCCTGCGTGGTCCATTGCGAGGAATCGGTGGCATCGGCCAGCAGGGCGATACTGCAACCCTGCCCGCGCAGCGCATACATGCCCAGGCGCGGCAATGTGTCTACGCCGACCAAATTGCTGGCCATCACATTGGCGCCGTCCTGCCCGGCCAAGCCGCTTGCAAACGTATAGGTGAATGCAGACGGCGCCGCCGCGGTCGCGTTGGCATTCGCCACCACGATCTGGCTCGGCCCACGCTGCGGCCCTTGCCCGCCATTCACCGCTGCCGCCAGGTTCTGCCAGAATGTCGTTCCGGTACCGCTGATGTTCTCGAACACCTCGATCTGGCCCCCGGGCAGCGACACCACCAGCCGCCACGTCCCCGCCTGCGACCCGGTCGTCAGCGTCACCGAGATTTGGCTACCCAGGCTGCCAGTGTACAACGCGGTGAACAGGAAGTTGGTGTTCGGGACCAGGAACTGCGCCGCCGTATCGGTGCCGTCGGTCACCCGCACACAGCGGAAATTCGATGCCCCCTGCTGCACCGCAGTCGCCACCTGCGTAGCCATGTCATGCTGCCGCGCCACGACGGGCCCGAAATTGTACGCGTAATCGGCCATGGTGGCCACGATCACGGGCTGTCCCACCGGCCCCCAACTCGCCGTGCCCACCACACCGACAACATTGGTCGGCACGCCGTTGAGCACAAGATTCTGCGGCGGCACGATCTGAACGTAGAGATCAGGCACCACCAGCGCGGTGGTATTCACGCTGCCCTGCTGGACGATCGGCATGCCTTAGGCTCCCTGCTGCGGCTGGGTCGAAGTCGGAGTGGTGGTCGGAATGACGGTCAGAGTCTGGGCTGCCGGCCGCACCCGCACCACGCAGGTCGCCTGTTCAGAGGCCGATATCGCCGCGATCGAGGCGGCATCGCCGATCACGTCGCCCTTTGCGTACGTCCCGAATGGACGCACAACGACGAGTTGGATGGTCATCGCAAACTCCCAATCAGCTGAGCAGGCTCTGAACAATGCCCGCGCCCATCGGCGCGAGCGTGGTGTCGCCGAAGATCATCGATAGCAGGACGTCCGCAACCGTCGTCAGGTAGTCCACCGAATAGACAAGGTCGCGCCGGTACAGCGCGGCATCGTGGCTCTGGTCGAACAACGTCGTCCCGACGTAGCGCAGCCGGCCACTGCTGCCGTCGCCAAAAGTAATGAAAGCGCTCGACGCCAACGCGGTGTCAATCGCGGGCGCCACCAAATCGCGAGATGTCGGAGTCGGGCACCAGCAGGTAATCCGGAATCGCTGCAACTGGCTTCGCGTCCAGCGCAGTACCGATGTGTCGGCGACGACCCGCCCAACCATGAATCCGACACCTGGCACCGTCACCGTTGACCCGCTCACCGTCGTGATCCGCTGCGAGTTGATGAGTTTCCCAAGGGTCGCCGCGACCAGATCAGGCGTGTCGCCCGCAACGGTCCGGTGCACCACCGCCAACCGGTCCACCAGCAGTCCCGCCACTTGCCCAAGACCTGCCGCCCCCGAGAACGTCGCGCTGCTGCCGGTCACCTGCACCGAAAGCGTCGCCGTTCCACCACTGGACGACACCACGCCGTCCGGCCAGCGCGTCGTATTGCGCGTCGCCCCCGCCTCCGGGAACACGGTCACATTCAGCGTGCCCGCTGCCAGATCCGCGCGCAGCGACGCGGCGTTCGGCCAGCCGCGATAAATTTTCACCGGCTGCGACAACAGCCCGGCAGAGGACAATCCATTCGGATACAGCACGCCGCTTATCATCGAGACGAGCGTGGCCTCGACGTCGGATTCGTCGGCCATCGGCCCGGAACCTCCTGCTGTGCAGATCAGGCGGTGGACTGCCGCACCAGCAGCCGCCAACCCATCTCCGTATAGTCGGCCGTCTCGACCACGCCGCAGCGGCCAAGATCGTCGGTCATGGCATCGCCGGCCAACAACCCCAGCCACTCCTGCGGCGGCAACAGCACCGACCACACGCCCTGTTGGATGTCCGTTGCGGTCGCCAGCGCGTTCTGGCCCACCCCGTCCGCCACGAACATGGCCGCCGGCCAACCGGCCAGCACGCCCGCCGCCGTGCTGCGCACCACGCCACCGTACAGGTTCGCGCCGGCAGCCACCGGCCCCGAAGGGCGCGAGAAGCTCAGCCGCCGGAGCGCCCTCACACATTGAGGCGCATGCGTCGGCGGCTGCGTCGCCACGAACCAGATGGCGCCATCCTCGCCCACCAGGAAATCGCCCGGCCGTGTGCAGCTGGCATCGAACACACCCTCCCACAACGCCTCGCCGTAACCGCCGGGACGGACCCTTTTGATGGAGGGTGGCATGAACGACGCCGGCAGCCGCAGAAAACGGTTCTCCGGCCGCAGCGGGTCGCCACCGTCGAGCGGCCGGTAGGCATCCACGCGCGCGCCAATCGCCCGCGCCGCGGTACCCAGCCCGCGCCATATCCGGTTGCTGAGCCTGCTTTGCGGCATCACACCACCAGAGTCACGCCGCCGCTTCCCAGCGCAGGCCCGGGCGGCACACCCATGAAGCCGCTCAGCCGCCGCCGCCAGTCATCGAGCAATCGCGTCCGGTCACGCACCTCATCGCGGTTGCGCGTCCAGACCGCCGCCTGGTCGGTATCGAGGTTTGCCGACGCATCCGTCACGGCCCGCTCGAGCGCCAACAGCGTGGTCAGGTAATGCCGCACCACCCCCTCCTCCGAACCGCTCAGCCACAGCAGGCGGTATTCCAGCAGCCCATAGACCTGATAGAAGCGCCACCCTTGCAGCAACCCGCCCACACCATGTGCCGGATAGCCGCAGAAGCGGCGGATGTCGGTCTTCTCAGCCTCGCTGAACGCCATGTCATCGCTCCCGCCCCACCACGGATGGCGAACCCCGGCCATGTCGGCGGACGGCGTCGCCTGCGCCGTCCGCCGCTGCCTGCCGTCAGCCGATATGCTCGATCATCACCGCCCGCTTGAAGGCGGCGTTGGTGGCGGTTGGTATCGTCGTCGGCGATGTCGTCGTGTCCGATGGCGTGCAGAACCCGCCGATCCAGTACCAGGACTGCGCGATAATCTGCTGCAGCCGGTCGATCGGCTCGCGCGTCACCATCGCCACCCCGTCCACCACCGAGATGATGCTGTCCTTCGGCGCCACGTCAGCCGCGGCCAGCCCGGCGTAGTCACCCTCGATCAGCGCCCCTCTGCCACACACGATCGGCCGCCGCACCACGGCGCCGGTGATCGTGGGGTGTGGCTGCACATAGGCCTCGGTCGTCGGAATGAAGCGCAGCCCCAGGAAGTCGTTGATCATGCCCCTCTTGAACACCTGGTTTGCCGAGGTGGCACCGATGAACAGCTGCCGGAAGTCGTTGTCGGCAAACAGTTGCCTGGCCGAAACCGGATCGAGATAGCAGTTGAACACGCCGTCGATCTCCGGCACCGCGTTCAGCCGCAACAGCGCCACCGCGTTCAGCAGCGACGACATGGTTAGCGTGTCGCCCGCCTGCAGCCCGGTCGTGTTGGTGCGCCCGTACGGCCTCACCACGGCGCTCGCGGTCGCCGCCGTCACCGTATTGAGCGCGGTCGCATCCGCCACCGTCACCGCGCTGGAAAAGGTCAGCGTGCCGGAGATGCCGCCCGGCGTGGTCGACACGTTCACCGCATCGGCGCTCGTCCCCACCAGGGTATAGGCATCCGATCCGACCGTCACGGTCAGCGACGCCGACCCGCCCACCGGGGTCTGCACGCCGTTGACGAACGTGTTCTGGAAGCCGCGCACATCGTCCACCGCAATGGTCGGCCCGGGCGCGGCCAAGGTGGTGCGCACCCGCGTATTGCCACCGAAATAGGCGGCAAACAGGGCATTGCGCGCCAGTTCGTCCAGACTGCGCGCAGCCTGCTCGCCATTGATCGCCGCGTTCACCAGGAACTGGCTGGCAATGCCCACACGGCTGGTCACCGTGTTCAGGTCGGTGGTCGCCGCATAATGGTTGATGGTGATCGTGTACTGCTCAACGCCGAAAGCCTGCGGCGTCAGCCCGTTGTCCAGATTGGTGTTGGTCGACGGAACGAGCGGCACCGTCACGCTCGGCTTGAGGCCCACACGTGTCTTGGTCAGCGTCTCACCGATGCCGACCGCGAAATCCTCGCGATCGGCCACGGCGCGATAGCCGAGGCGGCTGCGCAGCGCCTCCTCGAACTTGCGCTCGAGAAATCCCTGCTGGATGATTGGCTGCAGCGCGGCGGGAAAATTCTGGATGCCCATGCTCTACTCTCGCGGTTGCACGATCCCCGCCGCCCATCGCCGCGGGTTCTGGTCGGTCCGTCTGTCGAAGATGTTAGCGTCGGCGCAGCAGGTCGGCGCGCGCGGCAAGCCATTCCTCGGTCGTCATCTCGGTGGCCACCCGCGCCCGCGGCGGCTCGGCACGCGGCGGGGTTGCCGTGCTCGATGCACTGGCGCCGGCAAACAGCCACGGCTTGGCGCGCTTCACCGAATGCATCAGCGCCGCCGCCCCTTGCACCTCACCTGCCTCATCAATGGTCAGCGAGTCGGCGTTCACGAGCTTCAGCCCGTCGAGATCCACCATGCCGGCTGACAATGCCTCGGCCTTCAGCTCCGCACGGATCAGCCGCTCGCGGCTCTGCGCCTCCTGCTCCTCCAGGCGGCGCTGCAGCGCGGCGGCGCGCGCCTCGGCATCCTCGGTCGGTTGGTCGATCGGATTGGGTTCGCTCATGAGTTCCTCTCGGCTGCAATTCGTGCGAGTTCCGCCGGCGCGTCCTCGATATCGTAGACGTCGGCAATGGATTTGAGGGCTGTCTCCTTCGATATGGTGCCGCCGGCGGCGAGGACGCGCAGCGTCTGTGCGTCGCGCAGCCGGTCCTCGGCCGTCGGCGGATACCAGCGCGGCCATTTCAGGCCGACCCGCGCCGAAACATCTAGCCGCGGGATACGCTCTCCGTGGGTACGCAGCGCGTAGCGATTGGAAGCGCGGATCACCATCCGCGCCAGCTCCAGCAGCCCCGTTCCGTAGCTCACCCGCAGGTTGTCGGCGAGCCAGATCAGCCCCTGGTTCATCAGCTCCAGTGCCCGTCCCGACTGCGCCGCCGACAGCCGGTCCGCCGAAGCGCGGTTGCCGTGCACGCCTTCCAGAGCCAGTTCACGCAACGTACGTACATACTCGATCACGGCCGCCGCCGCGGTGCCGCCAATTTCCAGCAGTTTCGCGTCCCCCTTCTCGGACACCACCAGCGCATTGCCGCCGCCGCGGATCAGTTCGCCATCCTGCGCCGCCGGCTCGCGCACCAGCAGCGTGGGGTCCGAGCTGTATTTCAGTCCTCGTCCGGCCTGGCTGAGCTGGTAGTCGATCTCAATCGCTGTCTCGATCGCCGGGCGAAAGGTGCAGCTGCCATCAACGCCGTCGCCGCCTGGCAGGTTACGAATCCACACTATCGGGACGAAGCCGAGCCCATGCCGTACCGTGCGTGCCTCATCCACCAGCTTCACGTATTGTCGGCCCACCGGCCACGGTTCGAACCATGTTTCCGTTTCTGTATCCCAACGGCGCATGAACCAGTATGCCGGGGCTTCGTCAGCGAGCACGTACCCTTGAGCCGCCAGCTGCCGTCCCGGCACTTTGTATTTTTCTGTCACGCTCTGCAGAGCGTCCGGCTCCTCCGGGTCCCAGACCGGGGTCAGATGGACGGTATCGAGCACCTGCAGGAACACACGACCGCGCAGCACCCGCAATTGGATCGCCACCGACCCCACCGAGCCGCGCAGCGCCGCGTCCAGCATCACCCGGTTGAGCCCGGCCTCCTTGGATATGTCCGCCAGCGCCGCGCGCACCGCGGCGTTCTCGCTGTCCAGCGTCGGGAAGTGACCATCACCGAACACCAGCGCGACGCTGTCATCCACCACGATGCGGGCCAGCGGATAGCGAACCGACGGGCGGCGCCAACGCAGCTGAACATACTCGCCGGCCGAATTGCGTTCCTCGTGGAACTCGTATGGCAGCACGTCGTACAGCCGGCCTTCCAGCACCCGTTTCAGAATATCCAGGCGCCGCGCGCGCTCGCCGTAATCCGGATCGCGCGGGATCAGTCCGCAGATGGTCTCGAACATTGGTTCCTGTACCTCAGCGGGACATGATGGGCAGATGCAGACGCCGCACCGGCTGTGGCGTATCGGCCAGCATCGAGAAAGCGCGCGACAGCGCGTCGACCTGGTCGTCCTTGCGCCCGTGCGGAAAGTCGCGCAGTTCGTCCAGCAGCGGCCGGTTCCAGCCGCCGCGCAACAGCCGCAGATTGCCCGCCTCCGCCTGCGCCGCCACCGGCAGCGCGCGAGTCAGCTTGGCGCCGGTTTCAGACGACGCCACAACCCGATGCCCGGCCAACCTGGCGGCCAGCCACGCCACTTGGTGCTTGCCGGCCTGGCCCGGATCCTGTGGCAAGCCGATCGGAACCGTACGTCCGTCCTGGTGCGCGGTCATCACGATCGCCTCCTCCACTTCATGCGGGCCGCCGCGAAGCCGCACCACGTCAAGCACAATGAAACGACCGGACGGCTCGCGCCCGAGCTTCAGCCCAACCGTCCAGTCCGGATCACGCCCGTCGCCACCCGGCGTCGCCGCCAGGTCCCAGGCGCGCACGCTGCGCAGCTCCACCGGCGCCGCCTCGATGACGTCGATCTGCTTGACCGGGAAAAGCCCGCCGGCGTCACGCCGTGGTGATTGCTGGAACAATGCCGACCATACCCGGCTGCCCACCATCGCCCGCTTGCGCTCCAACGCCGCGCGGTCTTCCCAATCCGGCCACAGCGCCTCACCCGGCGCCCGTCCCAGCGGATCATCCGCTTCGGCCAGCGCGGGCAGACGCAGCACCGTCCAACCGTCATCGGATTCCTGCAGCCGCCCGCCCAGGTCGTCCGGGTGCCACCGCGTCATCACCAAAACAATCCGCGCGCGCGGTCGCAGCCGGGTGATCAGGTCGCTGCGGAACCAGTCCCATATGTGCTCGCGATGCAGCCCGCTGTCCGCCTCGGCGTGGCTCTTCACCGGGTCGTCGATCACCACCAGGTCGGCCCGGCGCCCGGTGATCGGCCCGCGCACCCCGGTGGCATAATAAGTGCCTCCATCGCTGGTCGCCCAACGCCCGGCTGCACGGTCGCCTGCCACCAGCCCGTAGCCCAGCACCTGCGCTTGCTCAGCCACCAGCCGGCGCACCTGGCGCCCAAAATGCTCCGCCAGGTCTGCTGTGTGACAGGCCGCGATCACCGCGGCGCCGCGCCGACGGTGCAGCCACCACGCCGGAAACAAAACCGAAACATAAGTCGATTTGGCGCTGCCGGGCGGCATCAGCACCATCAGGCGGTCGATCTCGCCCGCCTCCAGCCGCTCCAACTCCGCCAGAAGGCGCATATGGTGGGCCGCCGGCTGAAGCGGAGCGAGCGCCATCCTGGCCAACTCGGCCAATCCCAGCGACGAATCTGCCATTCGTCCGGGCCAAGCTCACTGCGGGTGGGAAACGCAAAACGGCGTGCCGGACCTCCGTCCGCGCACGCCGCCGATCATGTCGGGATTGATACCCCAGACCGGGGCATTTGGGCAAGGTTTTTTTTCTTGTCAGCAAGATTTTTTCCCCGACCTCTCGCCAGCGCACAGAATGTGCCGTGAACCCATTGTGCTTGCGGCAAAACCAAAAAGTCATTTCGGGAAATTCCGGGCGCCTCGCAGTGACGATCCGGCCTCCGGCCAGCATCCTTGCCTTCGAGCCGCAATTCAGCCACAATTTCCGGGTTGATGACGCACGGTTTCCAAGGCTCGATGCACGCCGTTTTATCCACGCCTTTGCCGCCAGCCCCGCTTGGGCAAGCGGTTCCTTCATGGCCACGGCCCCTACACGGGTCCGCCGCACTGGAACGGGAATAAGATTGATGATCCACAAAGCAAGAAGCGCCCTTTCGGGCGTCGTCGTATCGGTTCTGCTGATGGGTCCTGCGCTCGCACCGACGGCTCAGGCCCAAGACACCACCGGACCACGTCCCGCCGCCCCAACCGAACAGCGAAAATCCCACCAAACGCGCCATGGGCGCCAGCAGGCCGCCCTGGCACCCCGCCTCCGCCGCCCACCCGCCGTCCATGCGGTCGCCGGCAATGCCCATGCCCGGCCCGCCCTGACCCGAACCGCCGCTTTTATCGACGACGGTCCCGCCACATCCGCCGGCCACGCTTCCGGCATCCAGAGCGGCCTCGCATCCTGGTACGGCGGTTCCCGCTGGCACGGCAAGCGCACCAGCAGCGGCGACATTTACGACCAGGATGCGTTGACCGCCGCCCATGCCAATCTTCCGCTCGGCAGCCGCGTCCGCGTTACCCTGGCAGGCAGCGATCGGAATGTGGTCGTGACCATCAACGATCGTCCCGGAACCCGGCGCCGCATCATCGACCTGTCGCGCGCCGCGGCGCACGAACTCGGCATCCTCGACCGCGGCGTGGCCATGGTCACGCTGACTCCGCTCTGATCCGCCGGGGCATGGCGGCCACATTGGCCGCCTGCCTGGTCGGAGCGGGCTGTGCCGTTCCGCTCACCAGCCAGGTCCGGTATGCTGGCTCAATGCGATGTTGCACGGCCGGCGGGCAAGGCGTGGCCACGTTTGTCCGGGTCGCCGACCGGTTCAGCTTCGCCCCCTCCGACGGCGCCCTGGTCATTCCCGGCCAGGTCGCGCCCGACGGCAGCTTTTCCGGACGCCTGATCACCGGCCAACCCCATCGGGATGTCTCCGGCCCTTCCGACGCCAAGACCCCTCACTTCGTTCTCACAGTCGAGGGCCATCTCGACGACGATGCCGCCACCGGCGTCTATGTCAACCCGCGCTGCCGCACCGAGTTTCGCCTGCCCCACATCGGCACCAGCCTGCTGCCTTAGCCCGACGAGACGTGCTTGCGCCGATACCCTCTATCGCCCCATCGATTTGCGCGCCGCCGTTCGGGCGGACAACCTTGTTGTCCGCCCGAACGGTTCGCCTGCTTGGAGCGCCGTCTGGCTCAGGCCGCTGCCCCGTTCAACGCGCTGACGATCATGTCCACGCCTTGCGCGTGCCAGCGTTGCACCGCCTTGTGGTCTGCACCGAGCAGTGTCCCCAGGCGTCGCCACGGGTAAAGGTGGCGTTCGGTCAGCGGATGAACCAAGGCCCGGGCGCCGACGATCCGCCGCAGCACGGCGCGGTCGCGCGGGATCAGCGGAATCCACGCCAGCGCCTCGTCCATGCGCGTGATTCCTTCCGCCGACGGCACCGCCGGGCGCAGCCGCGACGGTGACGGATCGCCACCCTCGGCCTCGATGGCATTGCGCACAAGAGCCGCCGCATTCAGCCGGAATGCGGTCGAGTATCCGCTCTGTGGGAGGGCCATCAACGTGCGGCCCGCCTCCTCCAGGCGCGCAACCACCAGCCGCGCATCGTAATCGCCCGCCGCCGCCGGTCGCGCGCCCGTCACCCGGCGCGAGCCTGCCCGCGATTGGACCGCCGGTCTCACCGCCAGGACAGCCGCGGCCTCCTCATGCAGAGGGTTCATACGCGCCTCCCCTCGTCGCCCGGCGCCGGATAGCAAGTGCCAGCCAGCCAGGTTCCGGCGGTGAGTTCTGTCCAGGCTCGCGGGTGCCCAGCCGGCAGTGGATCGCGTGCCGGGTCCTCGCTGGCAGCCAACCCCGCCGGCGACAACCATGCCCCGATCTGCCGCCCCCGCCGCGCCGCGTCTGCCGGATCAACCCGCAATGCCTCCGCAATCGTCTCCCACGACGCACCTTCCTGGCGCATCCGCCGCAGACGGGAATCGCGGCAAGGTGTCCAGATATTGATAGCTGCCGCCATGGGGTACCCTCCTGATCTGCCCCCAAAAGGTTAATATGCCTAACATCCGTGCGTCAATTATTTTATCTGTCGTCGTTAGAATTTCTCACCTACGATGGTGGCATGATCGACACGCCCCCGCCCGCCGCCGAACTCGGTGCTCGGATCCGCACCGCCCGCCTCGCCCAGGGCCTGACCCAGGACCAGTTGGCCCGGGCCGTCGGCGTCACCCGCAGCGCGGTCGCGCAGTGGGAAACTGGCCGCGCCGGTCAGATTGGCGGCAATCTCACTCGCGTCGCGAGAGTCTTAGGCACCAGTGCCGCCTACCTGCTCACTGGTGACCAGGACCCCGGTGCGCCGCCCTTGCCGCTGCGGGCCGACGAAATGGCACTGCTGCGCGCCTACCACGATTGCCCGCCAGACGACCGCGCCCTGCTTCTCAGAACGGCCGTTCGCCTGGCCCGAACCGGGGGCAGTTCGCGCAAAAGCGGCCAGAACGGATAGGATGGCAATTCTTTGAAGTGACTGAATTAAACGCCCCAGAAACCCCTCCCTGCATCAAGGTTGGGCAGGTTTTGGCGACACGAGCAATAACCGCCCTGATTTCGGGCATCTGACACCCCGGCCTATCCCCTTCCGGCATACGCCGCCCGCAAACACGCACCTCTGCGAGCAACGGTGCGCCGCCATGCAACCAGGGAAGGCAGCAAGATTTCCATTTTTTGTGACTCGCGCATGCGCGTTAACCCTTGCCCTCACATTCGGCAATGCATTAATAGGGCTGAGAATACGGTAGCACTTATCCGAAGATCGGAATGTCAGGTAGATCGCAACGTTCGGCGTTTCCGTGTCCAGAACGGGGGCACGCGCACGCCGCAGGGTGCTCGCACCGGCTCATCCGGCCGCGCTGCTCTTGTGACATCCGGCGTAAAATTATGCAGGTCGATCGCGCCCGCACGGTTTCGAGTGATCCGACTACAACGTGTTCCTGATTTGTACCAAGCCCACTTGGTCCGGAGTGTAAAGTAAATGCCTGGCGTGACAGTATCGGGAGTCCCCGGTGTAACCACCACGATCCCATTTACCTCGTCCGCCAATACCCAACTGGCGCAAGCCGCGCTTCTCGGCGTCACCAACACATTCACGGCTCCGGCAAATTATTATACTCCCGCGAGCAGCGGCGTCACGACCGTTCCGGCCGGAACCAGCGTCGTGACCGTCACCGTTTCCGGCGGCTACACCTATTTTCCCTCGCTTCCCGCCACCAACCAGGCGCTGATTGTCAGCGGCAGCAATAACACCGTCAGTGCGATTGGCAGCAACCTCCCGACCACTGTGATCGCCGGCTCCAGCAACTCTCTGGTTTTTCTTAACAACAACACAACCGGCACCTCGAATATATTCCTCGGTGGCGGCAACAACTATGTCAGTGAGAACACGTCGGTTTCAAGCGCCGTCATCAATGTTGATGGCTCCTCGGTCTCGGCGCTGGACTCGTCGGGCGCGCAACGTGGCGGCGGATTCATCGATGGCAGTCAGGGTTCAACCACCATCAACCTGTTCAACAACGCATTCGTCCATTTGGTGGTTGGCGGCAACGACGTCGTCACGGTAGGCTCCGGCGCGCCCAATCAAATCGAAGTGCTTGGTCTCAGCGGATCCACCACCGTGGCGCCCACCATCACGGCCCAGGCGGGCTCCACGCTATACATCCCCAACGACGCCAGCGCCTTCATCGCCCCTGGCGCCGGCAACGTGGTCCTTTTCCCAGGCAACAACGGCACCGACATCGCCACGCTGTTCGGCGGCACCGGGTCTGACACCGTGTTCAGCGGATCCGGCTTCTTCCAGGGCGGCAGCGCCGGAAACAACATTATTCAGTCCGGCACGGTCAGCGGCGCCACAACTATCGTCGGCGGCGGCAACAACGATTACCTGGCTTCCTGGGCCAACAACAACACCGTCATTGCCGGCGCCGGCAATGAGACGTTGGCCGTATGGAACTCGACCGGCAACTACATCATTGGCGGCAGCGGCACCGATACCCTTTTTGGCTCGATAACTGGGCAGAACAACATCGGCTTCGGTTCCGGCTCCTCCTTGGCCTACGGACAACACGGCGCCAGCGGCACGGCCGGCAACACCTTCTTCCAGGATGTCGCCGGCGGCACTGACACCATCGGCGATTTCCTCCCCGGCCAGGACGTCTTCTCGCTCGCCCTCAGTTCCAAGTTCGAGGGGCATTCCGTCACGACCACGAACTTCGCCCAGCTTGGAACCAACGGAACCACAGTCACTCTCAGTGACGGCAGCACGATCAACTTCCTGACCGCCAAGGTCTCCACCTCCGACTTCAGCTGATCGCCAGTCGCCCGCCTTCCCGCAACGCCTCCGCCGCAACGCGGCGAAAGCGTTGCATAATTCTCCCGAACGTGGAAACCACGACCGGCCTCGTTCTTTTTGGGCAGCCCAACACCGACGAGTGGTTCCGCTGTCGCATATGCGCCCGTGCGGTACCGCATCCGCCGCCTGCCGGGTTCACAACCTGTCCGTCCTGTGGCCGTCTGCAGTTTGAGCTGCCGCCCGATGTGGACTGTCACCACCACACCGATGACCGGCGCGAGTCGGCACCAGGACCTGCTCGACATCGGCCAGGATGTGACCGCCGGCTTTGGCCGCGGGAAGCTTGCACGCTGGAGTTCGGCAATGAGAGGAAATAGCGCGATGCGCCCTCGCATGCCGTTACGCGCTATCCTGCCTGCGCGGGCCGGAGTTTTCGCCACCTGAGGCCGGCGGAAACCGCCACCTGAGGCCGGTGAATTCGCCACCCTGTTACCGGAGGCACCGAGCCCTTTGCGAGGCAAAGCCGTCGTTGACAGGCGGTC
>Ga0302157_10001541_pt1 | contig 27937 bp, 20 predicted proteins | sample I_Bog_N3_3_FD_193502 | JGI IMG/M metagenome (GOLD analysis project Ga0302157, IMG submission 193502) | Peat permafrost microbial communities from Stordalen Mire near Abisko, Sweden - I_Bog_N3_3 | ecosystem: Environmental > Terrestrial > Soil > Wetlands > Peat | place: Sweden: Abisko, Stordalen... | reverse complement strand
GACAGTTTTCGAAACGTCGCGACCGCCAGCGGCAGCCCGGCGATGACCCCGGCCTGGCGCGCGACCATGATCGCGCGGGCAGGGGCCGTTTCCGGAATGGTGGCGATCGAGGTGATGTCGCCGGCGCGGCCGAGATCTTCGTCGAGCGCGCGCTGCACCGCCTCGTCGATGGCGAGCGGCGACAGAAAGGCGTCAGGGGTCAGGAGCGAGGCGGGATTTGTCACGGGCATGTTCCAGTCAGGCGGTGAGGGATTGTGGTGGGCGCGCCGTAGCGCGAGCGAGCGTTGCTGCGATCTGGCGCGCCTCGGCCAGCGTGGTCATGGTTCGACGCGCGAGCTGCGGTCGCTCGGCCGGATAGTCGCTGCGGTCATGCGCGCCGCGACCATGCGGACGCCGCGACCAATAGCGCCGTGGTCGCCATGTTGCGCAGCGCGATATTTTTGCTCGCTTGTTCGAGGGCGGCGAAGCTTCGCACGGCCTCAGTGAGACCGTCGCCATCGCGGATCACGCCGACATGCGAGGTCATCATCGCCCGCAGCCGGGCTTCCGCCAGCGCGCTCATCGCGGCGTTTTGCGGCGCGATGTCCGTCGCCTTCAGCCGGGCGGGTGCGGCGATATCGCAGCCCTGAATATCCTCGGCGATGCGCGCGGCATAGACCACGGCCTCGAGCAGCGAGTTCGAGGCCGGCCGGTTGGCGCCATGCGCGCCAGTGCAGGATACCTCGCCGCCGGCCCACAATCCCTTCAGCGAGCTGCGGCCATGGACATCCACGGCGATGCCGCCCATGTGGTAATGCGCGGCCGGCGCCACCGGGATCGGCTGTCTGGCCGGATCGATGCCGGCGGCGATGCAGCTCGCAAACACGGTCGGGAATTTCTCGGCAAAGCGTGCGCCGAGCGCCTCGCGTGCGTCGAGGAATGCGCCGCGGCCGGCGGCGACTTCCGCGAATACGCCGCGCGCCACGATGTCGCGTGGCGCCAGTTCCGCCAGTCTGTGCCGCGCCGGCATGAAGCGTTCGCCGCTGCCGTTGATCAGGATCGCGCCTTCGCCGCGCAGCGCTTCGGTCGCCAGCGGCGCCGGATCGCGGCCGACCATGATCGCGGTGGGATGGAACTGGACGAATCCGGGGTCGGCGATCACGGCGCCGGCGCGCGCGGCGATCGCAAGCCCCGATCCGCTGGCTTCCGCCGGATTGGTGGTCGCGGCGTAGAGATGTCCGATGCCCCTGGTCGCCAGCACCACCGCGCGTGCCGGGACCGTCACGGGGTTGCCGGCAGCGTCGTCCACTTGACGCAGTTGCAGCCCGCCGATCGCGCCTTCGTCGGTCAACAGCGCCTCGGCGGCGTAACCTTCGATCAGCCGGATCGAGGGCGTCGCGCGTACCGCTTCCGTCAGCGCCGAGATGATCGCCCGCCCCGCCATGTCGCCGCGGACATGGACGATGCGGCGGGCCGAATGGGCGGCTTCGCGGCCGACCGCGAGCCTGCCTTGGAGGTCGCGATCGAACGGCACGCCATATCGCAGCAGGTCGTGGATGCGGGCGCCGGCTTCGCGCGCGATCCCCAGCGCCACCGTCGCATCGACCAGGCCGGCGCCGACCGCGACCGTATCGGCGGCATGGGCCTCCGCGCTGTCGCCCTCGGCGACCGCGGCGGCGATGCCGCCTTGCGCCCACGCCGTCGAAGCGCCGTGGCCCAGCGGCGCCGCCGAAATCACGGTGACCGGACGCGGCGCCAGTTTCAGCGCGCAGAACAACCCGGCAAGTCCGCCGCCGACAATGACGACATGGTCGGTGTTGCGGGCGAGGTCGTGAATTTGGTTGGGCATGGCCTGCGCTTTCTGCGTCGTCACCGCGTTTGGCGGTACGACCGCGTTCATCATCGCGCTCAGTTTTTCAGATTGATCATCCGCTCGACCGAACGCCGCGCCCTCTCGGCGATCAGGGGATCGATGGTCACCTCCTCGCGCAGCGTGAGCAGGCTGTCGAGAATTTTGGGCAGCGTGATCCGCTTCATGTGCGGGCACAGATTGCACGGCTGCAGCATTTCGACGTCGGGCAGTTCGGCGCGGACGTTGTCGGCCATCGAGCACTCGGTGATCATCACCACGCGCCTGGGGCGCTTGTTGCGGATCCAGTTGATCATGTGCGCGGTCGAGCCGGTGAAATCGGCTTCCGCCAGCACGTCGGGCGGGCATTCCGGATGCGCGATGATCTGAACCGAGGGGTCGGCCTCGCGATAGGCGCGCAACTCGTCGCCGGTAAAACGCTCGTGCACCTCGCAGGCGCCCTTCCAGGCGATGATCTTCACGTCGGTCTTCGACGCCACATATCTCGCCAGGTACTGATCGGGGAGGAAGATCACCGTCGGCGCGCCGAGGCTCTCCACCACTTGAACCGCGTTGGACGAGGTACAGCAGATGTCGACCTCCGCCTTCACGTCGGCCGAGGTGTTGACATAGGCCACAACCGGCACGCCCGGAAAGCGCTCGCGCAACAGCCGCACATCGGCGCCCGTGATGCTCGACGCCAGCGAACAGCCGGCGCGCTGGTCCGGGATCAGCACCGTCTTGTGCGGGTTGAGGAGCTTCGAGGTCTCGGCCATGAAGTGCACGCCGCACTGGACGATGATGTCGGCCTCGACCTTGGTGGCTTCGATCGCGAGTTGCAGGGAGTCGCCACCGATGTCCGCGACGCAGTGGAAGATCTCCGGCGTCTGGTAGTTATGCGCCAGGATCACCGCGCCGCGCGTCTTCTTCAGCTCGTTGATCGCCTTGACATAGGGCGCCATCAACGGCCATTCGACCGGCGAGATCACGTTCTTCACCCGCTCATAGAGATGGGCGGTCGAGCGCTCGACCTCCGGCGTCCACTGCAGCGACGGCGTCGGCAGCGTGCCGGCACGCGGGGCAGGACTGGTGCGGTAGCGCACCGGCGCGGCGGGATGGCCGTGAACCGGCTTTTGGAAATCGTCGGGACCGTAGATTGCAGTGATCGGCATGGTGGCCTCCTTGGAGACCCATATATACTCAATATGAGCATATATGGGTCTTGAGAAATCCGGCCTCGTTGGGCCGGCTGTTTCCGTTGGCGGTATCTGACGTCGTCCGAACCAATCCGCAGCTTCGCCGAAGGTTCACCCCGCAATGAGGAGCTTACTTATCCTCATAACGAGCAAATCAAACATAGCATGGCCCTTGCTACTTCGCCAGATGCCGGGATGGCTAAATCGTCAGGGCTGACCGCCCCGCTTTGCAACGCTGCAATGCGGCGGGAGGTTTGGCCGATATCGCGGTTGGGATTTTCATGCGAATGCATTAACTTCGCGGGGCGTCGGGGTGGTGGCGGCTTTCGCACCCCGCGCGTCGACATTTTCAATGCGATCCGCCCAATCATCGAGGAAACTGCATGGCCGCGACCGAGGGCGATCTGCGACTGGCTTCCGCTGCCGCGAGCTGGCGCACGCCGCTGGTGATCATCGTCTGCGGCTGCGCGATCGGCATGTTGAGCTTCGGACCCCGTTCCAGCTTCGGCTTCTTCATTCAGCCGATGAGCCGGGAGTTTTCATGGGGACGCGACGTCTTCGGCCTCGCGCTCGCCGTGCAGAACTTGTTGTGGGGATTGGGCCAGCCGCTGGCCGGCGCGATCGCCGACCGGTTCGGCGCATTGCGGGTGATGTGCGTCGGGGCGCTGCTCTATGCCGGCGGCCTGTTGACGATGCGCTATGCGGCGACACCGCTCTCGCTCGATCTCGGCGCCGGCGTCCTGATCGGGTTCGGCCTGTCCGGCTGCTCGTTCAATCTGGTGCTGTCGGCGTTCAGCAAACTGTTGCCGCCGGAGCGGCGCGGCGTGGCGCTCGGCGCCGGCACCGCCGCCGGCTCGTTCGGGCAATTCCTGTTCGCGCCGTTCGGCGTGGCGATGATCGGCAATTTCGGCTGGCAGACGGCGCTGATGGTATTCGCCGGGCTGATGCTGCTGATCGTGCCGCTGTCGCTGGCGCTCGCCACCCCGCCCGCGGCGCCAGGCCACGTGCCCGCGGTGGGCCAGCAGTCGTTCAGGACGGCGCTGGCGGAAGCCTTCGGCCACCGCTCCTACGTGCTGCTGGTGCTCGGTTTCTTCACCTGCGGCTTTCAGCTCGCCTTCATCACCGTGCATCTGCCGGCCTATCTGGTCGATCGCGGCATCCCGGCGCAGACCGGCGGCTGGGTGATCGCGGCGATCGGGCTGTTCAACATCATCGGCTCGCTGAGCGTGGGCTGGCTGCAGAACCGGATGCCGAAGCGCTACATCCTGTCGGCGATCTATCTTACGCGCGCGCTCTCGATCATCGCCTTCATCTCGTTTCCGGTCACCACCTTCTCCGCCATCATGTTCGGCGCCATCAGCGGCCTGACCTGGCTGTCGACGGTGCCGCCGACCTCGGCGCTGGTAGCCGTGATGTTCGGCACCCGCTGGTTTGCGACGCTGTATGGATTTGCCTTCGTCAGCCATCAGGTCGGCGGCTTCCTCGGCGTATTGCTCGGCGGGATCGTGTTCGAGAAGTTCGGATCGTACACGCCGATCTGGTGGCTGTCGGTGCTGTTCGGCGTGCTGTCGGCGCTGATCAACCTGCCGATCGTGGAAGCGCCGGTTGCGCGGCCGGTTGCGCAACCGGCCTAGCCTCGGCGTGCGTTGCTGAGCTTCACGCGGCACCGGCGTGCTGGCGGGGCTCCCCCCGGAGCAAACGTGGTGGGGCCTGCGAACGTCAGCCTCCGCCCACGCCTCGACGCCGCAGCGTGATGCAATTTGAGGATAGTATCGTTTGACATTTCTCCTCTAGAGGGCAAGATTACACCGCTTAAGTTGTAATTTGTATAACTGCACCTTTAGCGCAGCGGGCCGCCTATGCGCGCGCCCCCAATGGGAGGAGTCTCAAAATGAAGACCAGGAAGCTCATGCTGGCTGGTGCCGTCGCGGCGCTCTGCTCGGCCGCCGGCTTTGTCGCTTTGGGAAATGCCGCGACCGCCGCCAAGCACATCCCGGCCAACCGTGCCTTGAATGGCGTCGCCATGGCGATGACGCCTGACCAGTTACCCGAACAGTTTCGGACACAATTGCGGGGGGATGTGAAATCCTCCAGAGGCACCGCGACCCTGAAGCGCCAGGGTGACGACGTCGCATACACCTTCAATTGGGACGGCATGACAAGCTCGGTGATATCAGGACATTTCCACATCGCGCCGCAAGGGCAGGTGGGCATGCGCGGTTATTCGATCTGTGGCGTTGCGGGGGAGAGCCCGGCTTGCCCGAAGGGACGAAGGGCAGCATTTCCGGGGTCTGGAAGAATGCCGATATAGCCGCCTTCGAACGAGGCGACGTCACGATCGCCTTCCACACCGAGGTCTATCCCGCGCCGATCGGTGAGATCGCGGTCTACATCCCCGCGAAGAAATAACACGGCGACGGAGGCTGGCGCCAATGACGCCAGCCTCTCCGGCTCAGCACGCCGCTCGCGACGTGTGGGGATTGCCACGGATTGAAGCAACACGAAGGCACGTCTCCGCTTGCCCTCGGTGGAGGTGATTTGTGCAGGCTTGGTTTCGGGCAGGCAACCGATTGGGACAGTCATGAACAGAATAGGGTTGCTGCTTCTCGCTGTTGCGCTTGGACTTTCAGCGGCGAGCGCGGGGGTTCTGTTCGGCACGGCTCCCAAACTGTCCAGCGATTTGAATGTGCTCTGTACCGCGCCGGATCCCTTATCGACCGAGCGTACCCCACCGAACAACTCCGAAGTCAGGACGCCGCCTCGGCAAGCCTTAACCCAGCCGGCGCTGGCGTTCGAAGTCAACGGCGGCCAGGCCGATCAAGAGGTCGACTTCCTCGCGCGCGGTCGCGGCTACTCGCTGCTTTTGACGGCGGCAGAAGCCGCCCTTTGGCTCGTCGAGCCCGGCAGCGCGGCGACGCCGCCGGTGCTTCCAACTCCGTCGTCGGCAGTTTCCACCGGTCAAAAATCCGTGGCGTTGCGGATGAAACTCGTCGATGCAAACCCGCATCCCTCCCGCTCGGCGCTCGAGGAATTGCCGGGCAAGGTCAATTATCTCCTCGGCAATGATCCCGCAAAGTGGCGGCGCAATATCCCGACCTACGCGAAAGTCGGATATGGCAGTGTCTACCCCGGTGTGGACCTCGTCTATTACGGCAATCAGCGCCAGCTTGAATACGATTTCGTCGTGGCGCCCGGCGGCGATCCGAACGCGATCAAGCTGGAATTCGATGGCGCGGACGAATTGGCCGTCGATGTACAAGGCGACTTGCTGGTTCGCAAAGCGGACGCGACGGTTCAACTGCGAAGGCCGCTGGTTTACCAGGACACCAACGATGGGCGGCTGGAGATCTCCGCCGCATATGTTCTCGACGGCCTTCGGGTCGGCTTTCGCATCGACGACTACAACACCGGCAGGCCGCTGGTGATCGATCCGGTGCTGACTTACTCCACACGCCTGGGCGGCGCCGCGGGCGACGCCGCTTATGCGATCGCGCTGGATGCCGCGGGCGATGTCTATGTCACCGGAGAAACCGGCTCGACAGATTTTCCCCGCGCCAATCCGTTTCAGCGCGCTCTTGGCGGCGCCACCGATAGCTTTGTCGCGAAGCTGAGCGCCGACGGATCTCATCTGCTGTACGCCACCTATCTCGGCGGCAGCGACGCCGACGTCGGGTACGGTATTGCGGTGGATGCCGCAGGCAGCGCCTATGTCACCGGCGACACCAGATCGGGCGACTTTCCGCTGGTGGCGCCATGGCAACCCAAACTCGGTGGGGCGGCCGACGTCTTTGTCGCGAAATTGAGCAGCGACGGCTCGCGGTTGCTCTATTCCACATATTTTGGCGGCAGCGGCGGCGAGCGAGGACTGGGTATTGCGGTCGATCCCGGCGGCAATGCCTATGTGACCGGCTACACCAATTCGACGGACCTCCCCGTGGCCAACGCTTTCCAGGGTGCGTTTGCCGGGGGCAATGCCGATGCATTCGTCCTCAAGCTGAATCCCGCGGGGGCGGCGCCGGTCTATGCCACCTATCTGGGAGGTGGAAACGACAGACCGGATATCGGCACCGCGATCGCCGCCGACGCCGCCGGCAATGCCTATGTGACCGGCTTTACCAATTCTCGCGATTTTGCGACCGCTCACCCGTTGCAGCCGTTTCGCGGTCCCACCGATGCCTTTGTAACGAAATTCAACCCAAGCGGTTCTGCGCTGATCTATTCCACGTTTCTTGGCGGGACAGCCGACGATGAGGCGATGGGTATCGCCGTCGACGCCGCCGGCAGCGCCTATGTCACCGGGCATACCGAGTCGCTCAACTTTCCCACCACGGCGGGTGCTTTTCGTACCGGCTGTGTCGCCGTTCCAGCCAATCTCCCGATTGGCGATATCTGCTCCGGCGGGGATGCATTCATCAGCAAGCTCAGCCCCGATGGTTCTGCGCTGGTCTATTCCACCTACCTCAACGGCAGCCGCTTCGAAGTCGGTCGCAGTATCGCGGTGGATGCAGCCGGCAGCGCCCACGTCACCGGACTAACCAGCTCTCCGGATTTCCCGACGGTCAATCCGGTGCAGGACTCATTCGGCGGCGGAGCGCACGACGCTTTTGTCGTCAAGCTGAAGCCGGACGGCTCTGCGTTGATCTACTCGACCTATCTCGGGGGCGGCGGCGATGACGGGGCTTACGGCATCGCCGTCGACGCTGCCGGCGACGCCTGGGTGGCCGGCTACACGTCGTCGGCCGATTTTCCGCTCAGAAGGCCGTTGCGCAATTCATACCCGCAGTCGGCGCGCGGCGAGAAGGATGCCTTTGTCGCCAAAATCAGCGACAAGCCCGCCCCGCATCATTGATCGCGGCACCTCACCCTTGCATCTGCGCGGCCCGCGCCGATTGGCGCGATTCCCGCCCGGCCGCTTCAGGGCCGCGCTGCTTGGCCGGCGCGCGTCCTCGCGGCTTCGTCTGACGGCATCAGCCGCCCCGGCGGCGTACTCTCCTTTTGGTTCAGAACCTCCCTTGACGGACCCGCGACAAGTGGAAGAGAACGTCCGGACCACACCCTGGCCCGATCAGGTGAAAATCCTGAACTTCAGATAAATTCGAGGAGTCTGCATTGGGAACGTTCAAGGCCATCAGGATCGACAAGGCGGAAAAGGGCACGACCGCCGCACTGACCCAGTTCGACGAAGCCGATTTGATGGAGGGCGACGTCACCGTCCGGGTCGAATGGTCGACGCTGAACTACAAGGACGGCCTCGCCGTCACCGGCAAGGCGCCGGTGGTGCGGCGCTTTCCGATGATCGCGGGCATCGATTTCGCCGGTACCGTCGAGCAGTCGACGCACCCGCAATGGAAGCCGGGCGACAAGGTGATCTGCGACGGCTGGGGCATGGGCGAGACCCATCTGGGCGCCTATGCCGAGAAGGCGCGCGTCAAGGGCGACTGGCTGGTGCGGCTGCCCGACGGCATGTCGGCCCGCGACGCGATGTCGATCGGCACCGCCGGATACACCGCGATGCTGGCGGTGCTGGCGCTGGAAAAGCATGGCCTGACCCCGAAGCACGGTCCGATCGTCGTCACCGGCGCCGCCGGTGGCGTCGGCTCGGTCGCGACCGCGGTGCTGTCCAGGCTCGGCTATCACGTCATCGCCTCCACCGGCCGGATGTCCGAAGCCCCCTATCTGACGGCGCTGGGCGCGGCCGAGGTGATCGATCGCAATGAGCTGTCGGGGCCGGCCAAGCCGCTGGCCAAGGAGCGCTGGGCGGGCGGCATCGACAGCCTCGGCTCGACCACGTTGGCCAACCTCCTGTCGATGACGAAATATGGCGGGGCCGTCGCCGCCTGCGGCCTGGCCGCGGGCATGGACCTGCCAGCCTCGGTGGCTCCGTTCATTTTGCGCGGAGTGTGCCTTCTCGGCATCGATTCGGTGATGTGCCCGATCGAGCAGCGAAAGATCGCCTGGGACCGGCTCGCCAGCGATCTGGATCCTGGCAAACTTGCTGAAATCACTCAGGAAATTGGCCTGGACGGAGTTATCGACGCCGGCGCCAGGATCCTCGCCGGCCAGGTCCGCGGTCGAATCGTGGTAAAAATTGTCTAACGATGTTCAGACTTTACCAACCAAGCTGCTCCAATGTTGCCACGGTTGGTATGGTAAGCAGCGGGTAAAGATATCCAGGCGTTGCCCGCGCTCAGTTAGTCGGAGTTTCAGCATGCTTGCGCGTTTCGTATTGGGGGCCGTGACGGCCGGTGCGCTGATCGCGCCTGCCATGGCCGGAATGATGAATGCCGAAGAAGCCCGCCGGTTCGTGAGCGGCAAGGTGTTCGCATTCACATGTTTCGACGGTACCCGCGGTGCCGGCCGGATCCTCGACGACATGGGTGCGGCGGGCGCGGTGCAGTTCTCGGGCGCCGGTCCGGTGCGTCACCTGCGGCTGCCCGGCAATACGCTGCAGGTGCGCGGCCAGGCCGTCTGCGCCTCGATCAAGGGCATTCCGTTCGAGCCGTGTTTCAACCTCGAAAAGAAAGACGAGGTCAGCTTCCGCGGATCGGTCTCCGGCATGGGCTTTGCGTATTGCGATTTCCATCATCAGGGCGCGGCGCAGATGCTGATGGCGCGCGCGGTGGCGCGGCCGCGTTCGCTGCATTCGCCGGAGCGTACCGGCTCGATCGAAGTGTCGCACGCCGAAGTGGCGTCGCGCGTCGAGACCCCGCACGTCGAGAGTTCCAGGCTCGAACCGGTCAAATCCGAGACCAGGCCGGAGCCTGCGAAATCGGAAAGCGCGCCGGAATTGCGCCGCTCCACCGACTGATCCGCCGCGCGGCCGTTCGCAATCGGACGATCGAACAGCCGCCGGCGCATGCGCGCGCAGCGTTCCGTAGTCGTACGGTCCGATACTTTCATGTGTTGGTAGCGACTCTCGCCCCAGTTTGTCGTAGATCGGCGCCGGGACGCGCGACACATGGGTTCAAAAATGTCGACATACTTTTTCCGGATCAGCCATGGCCGCTATTCCGGAGCCTCCGATCACGGGTCGGAATTCGAGAGCCGCGATGCCGCGTGGTCCGAGATGACCAAGGTTTGCGCCAACCTGCTCGGCGGCATTTCGCGCAGCCTGAAGCAGAATGCCGAATGGCATATGGAATTGCTGGACGAGGCCAAGCAGCCCGTGTTCAGAATTCGCCTGGTCGCGGAATCCGTGGGCTAAATCTGGATCATCCAACTGCGCCGCCGCCTCCTTCCGTGGCTGCCGGCGAAAATCATTCCGTTATCAGTATTTTTACGAGGTCGAAGTTAACGGTATTGCGGAACCGTTGCGCTATTCCTCGGTCGGGGCTGAGCTCCTGAGTGCAAACCTGCGTCTCGCCGGCGGTGGAGTTTCGTCTCTTTCAACGCGGTGCAATTGCAAGGAAAGATCCATGTCGTTTTTCAACCTCCGAATTAGCGGCAGGCTCTATGCAGGCTTTGGTGCGCTGGTGCTGTTTTGTGCGGCGCTTGCCGGCTTCGGTGTTTGGCAGCTTGGCGTGATCCACGCGCAAGTCGCGACAATGACCGTGCAGTCCAACAACACGATCCGGGCCGGTGAAATCGCCATCGAGCTCGAAAGCGTCCGCCGCGCGATCCTGCGTTACGCGTTCGACAATGACGAGCAGTCCTTCGCGGAGGCCGAGACCCGGCTGAACAAATCGACCGAACTTCTGGAGGCAGTGGCGAAGGTGACCGTCGCCGAAGACCGGCGCGCCGCCTACAGGGACATCGCCAGGGATGTCGAGGATTTGAAGGCCAAGCGTATCGCGCTCGGCGAGGCCGTCCGGCAGATGGTTGCCGGCCGCGCCCTGCTGTTCAGCGAGGGCGACAAGATGGCGGCCGACGTGGAGAAGTTCGTCGAGGCCACGGAAAGAACCGATTTCTCCCAGGAAGCGGGGCCGCTCGAGACCAAGGTTCTTCTGCTTCGTGACGCGAACTGGCGAATGCTGGCGACGCGCGATCCCAACGGGATCGCCAGATTCAAGACCCAGCTCGGAAAGGCTCTGGAGCATATCCAGGCGCTCGAGGACGCCGAACTTCCGCCCAAGCTTGCGGCGCTGCTGAAGAACGTCAAGGCGAGCGTCGGCAAATATGCCGATGCGTTCGAGAAGACCGGTTCCAACCTGCTGCTCGGGGACGATCTTTACTACAAGGCCGTCACCCCCTTGACCGTCAGCGCCATCGGAAAACTCGACAAGGTGGTCGAAACGATCGGAAAGGCCTTCAAGAACACCACCGTCGAGACCGAAGAGCGCATCAACGGCACCATCACCATGCAGGAAGTCGTGGCCGGCGTCGCTGTGCTGCTCGGTCTCGTGATCGCGTTCCTGATCGCGCGCGGCATCATCAAGCCGCTGTCCGGCCTGACCTCCGGCATGAAGGAACTCGCCGGCGGCAATTTCGGCGTGGTGTTGCCCGGGCTCGATCGCAAGGACGAGGTCGGCGACATGGCCCAGGCGGTCGAAACCTTCAAGGTCAAGGCCGCGGAGAAGGCCCGCGACGAGGCCGAATCCAGGACGCGGCAGGACCAGATCGCCGCCAGTGAGCGCAAGTCTGAAATGATCAGGCTCGCCGACACTTTCGAGGCCGCCGTCGGCGAGATCGTCGAGACGGTATCGTCGGCCTCGACTGAACTGGAAGCCTCGGCCGGCAAGCTGACCAAGACCGCCGATCGCGCCCAGGAACTCACCACCATGGTCGCGGCGGCCTCCGAGGAAGCTTCCACCAACGTGCAGTCGGTGGCCTCGGCGACCGAGGAAATGGCCTCGTCCGTCAACGAGATCAGCCGCCAGGTGCAGGCATCGGCGCGGATGGCCACCGATGCGGTCGACCAGGCGCGCAAGACCAACGATCGCGTCAGCGAATTGTCGAAGGCCGCCGCCCGTATCGGCGACGTCGTCGAGCTGATCAACACCATCGCGGGCCAGACCAACCTTTTGGCGCTCAACGCCACCATCGAGGCGGCGCGTGCCGGCGAGGCCGGCCGCGGCTTTGCCGTGGTGGCGTCGGAAGTGAAGGCGCTGGCGGAGCAGACCGCGAAAGCGACCGGCGAGATCGGCCAGCAGATCGCCGGTATCCAGGCCGCTACCCAGGAGTCGGTCGGCGCGATCAAGGAGATCAGCGGCACCATCGAGAAACTGTCGGAGATTTCCTCGACCATCGCCGCCGCGGTGGAACAGCAGGGTGCGGCGACGCAGGAAATCTCGCGCAACGTCCAGCAGGCGGCGCACGGCACCCAGCAGGTATCTGCCAACATCACCGACGTGCAGCGCGGCGCCAGCGAGACCGGCTCGGCCTCGGCGCAGGTGCTGTCTTCGGCGCAGTCGCTGTCGAGCGAAAGCAGCCGCCTCAGGGTTGAAGTCGACAAATTCCTCGACACGGTGCGGGCGGCCTGACAGCGCCGTTCCTGGCGAACGAAGAAGAGAGCGGTTGGCGTCCGCGGGTTCGCAATTCCCGCGCGTCAGCCGTTTTGCATCGAGTTCATCGTTACGGCATGTGCTCGTTCGCCCAGCGCGATTTGTGGCGGGATTCGACTTGTTGTGTCGCAAGCGGGTCTAACGTTTTTCTAATGCAAATAAATTAGGCTGCTTTGGAACGCGCCATCGAGTGCCGAATCCAAATCGGCACGCGCCGTCATTTCTAAGGCGAAACTCCGGGAAGCCAGTCCCCAACCGCCACCGACCTGCGGCAACCGCCTCGCATCAGTGGCGGAGCCGCGACACGCCATTGTGCGGCGGTCCGACCAAGCAACGACCTGGTCCCGAGGGGGCCGGCCTAGATGATTGCGCCGCATCAGGCGCGGCACGTTACGGGGTAGACATCATGAACCGTCCTTCAATCCGCCTGACCCACAAGATCATGGCGATCGGCGCGGTCGGCCTGGCGGGGCTGCTTGCGTTCGGCGCGATCTATCAGATCGGGAGTTCGTCGCAGGAGGCATCGCGCGCCGTTGCCGATCGTGCACGCGCGATCTCCGATCTCAACAAGCAGCTTTCGATAGAACTGCTGGAGGCGCGCCGCAACGAAAAGAATTTTCAGCAGCGCCGGGAGGAGTCTTACGCCAGAGATCATGCAGGTGTGGTCGTTATGATCAACCGCGACTTCGATCAGCTTCAGGCCGTGGTGCAATCGGCCGGCCTCAGCAGTCTGTCCGAGAAGATCCGGCTCGCGCATGACGGCTTCAATAGCTATGCCAACGTGTTCTCCGCATTGGTGCGCGACGAGGTCAAGCTCGGTATGAATGAAACCCTGGGTTTGTCGGGGTCGCTGCGCGCGGCCGTGCACGACATCGAATCCAGGCTCAACGAAGTCGACGATCCGAGGCTGACCAGTGGAATGCTGATGATGCGCCGGCACGAGAAGGATTTCATGCTGCGGCGTGATCAGAAATACGTTGGCGAATTGAAAAAGGCCGTCACGGCGTTTTCGAAGATGCTGGCCGCCGCCGCAATTCCTCCGGCGCAGATGGCCGAATTAACCGCGAAACTGGAGAAGTATCAAAACGAATTCCTGGCCTGGGCGAATACCGCTCAGGAAGTCGCAGGCTACGATGCCAGCATGATGAAGACATTTCGAGCGATCGAACCTCTAACCGTCGAGGTCGGGCAGGGGGTTCGTCGGCTCTACGAGGAAGCCGACGCCGCCGAAGCGGAGATTCGCGGTTCAGTGAAGATGTGGATGCTGATCGCACTCGTTTTGGCGGTCGTCGTCGTGAGTGCAACGTCGTTCCTGATAGGCCGTTCGATATCCACGGCGCTATCGGCGATGGTCCGGGCGATGACCGGGCTTGCGGGCGGCGATGCCACGATCGCGATACCGGGACTCGCCCGCAAGGACGAGGTCGGCGAAATGGCCGGCGCGGTGCAGGTGTTCAAGACCAACATGGTCGAGACCGAGCGGCTGCGCGCCGAGCAATCGGAGTCCGAAGCGCGGCAGGTGCAGCAACGCAAGGCCGACATGCACAGGCTTGCCGACGCGTTCGAAGGCGCGGTCGGGGAAATCGTCGAAACCGTGTCGTCGGCGGCGACCGAACTGGAAGCGGCCGCGCGCACGTTGACGACGACGTCCGAGCGGTCGCAGGAGCTGGCCGGTGCGGTTGCGGCGGCGTCCGAGGAAGCCTCGACCAATGTCCAGTCGGTGGCCTCGGCGAGTGAGGAGATGAGTTCGTCGGTCAACGAGATCAGCCGTCAGGTCCAGGAATCGTCCCGCGTCGCCAACGATGCGGTGGAGCAGGCGCAGAAGACCAACGATCGCGTCGGCGAATTGTCGAAGGCCGCCGCCCGCATCGGCGACGTGGTCGAGCTGATCAACACCATCGCCGGACAGACCAATCTGCTGGCTCTGAATGCCACCATCGAGGCCGCGCGCGCCGGAGAGGCCGGCCGCGGTTTCGCCGTCGTGGCATCGGAAGTGAAGGCGCTCGCCGAGCAGACGGCCAAGGCGACCGGCGAGATCAGTCAGCAGATCGGCGGCATCCAGGCCGCAACGCAGGAATCGGTGGGCGCGATCAGGGAGATCGGCCACACCATCGGCCGGATGTCGGAGATATCCTCGACCATCGCCGCCGCGGTGGAGCAGCAGGGCGCGGCGACGCAGGAAATATCCCGCAACATCCAGCATGCCTCCGAAGGCACCTCGCAGGTCAGCTTCAACATCGCCGACGTGCAGCGCGGCGCCGGCGAAACCGGCTCGGCCTCGGCCCAGGTGCTGTCTTCGGCGCAGTCGCTGTCGAGCGAAAGCAACCGGCTCAAGCTCGAGGTGAACAGGTTCTTGAGTACCGTGCGCGCCGCCTGACAGTCAGTGTTGCCGCTTTTCCAGGCGATTATTTAGCTTCGTAGTCCGGTGAACTACCGACTGCGAAGTTAACCATGTCGGACATAGAGCCTGCTAATTTATTGAGATTGCCTGTCATTTGAATGCGATTCCACTCGTTAGGAAGCCTCATGAGCAGCTTCTCGCTTCGGCTAACCCACAAGATCACGGCGATCGGTATCATCGGCGTCGTCGGTGTCGTCCTGGTCGGCGGCATGCATATGTATGGCGAAGCCGCGAAGGCCGGCTACAGGGATGCGGCCGATCATGCGCGGACCATCTTCGAATTGAACAGCAAGCTCGCGATCGAACTGCTGGAAGGCCGGCGTGCGGAAAAGGATTTCCTGCTTCGCAACGACCAGAAGCGGGCAGAAGCCCAGATCGGGATCAGCAAGGCAGTCGCCTCCGACATCGACCGGCTTCACGGAAAAGTGGTAGCCATCGGCAAGGCCGATCTGGCGCGCCAGATCGAGGCCATGAGCGCCTCGCTGAGCCAGTACCAGGTGCATTTCGCCGATGTCGTCGCGGATAAAGTCCGCCTCGGCCTCGACGAGAAATCGGGCCTCGAAGGCCGCCTGCGCGGCTCGGTTCACGATATCGAGGCGCGGGTGGAGCAGTTGCAGCAGTCAAGCCTTGCGGTCACCATGCTGATGATGCGCCGGCACGAGAAGGATTTCATGCTGCGCCGCGACGCCAAATATGGCGATGAGATGAAGAAGCGGGCCTCGGAGTTCATCGTAGAGGTCGCCAAGACCGATATTGCGGAGGCCGACAAGGCTGAACTCAAGCAGAAGCTCGCCGACTACCAGCGCGATTTCTTTGCCTGGTTTGAGACGGCTCTCAAGCTCGCCGACGAGTTGAAGGCGACGTCCGAATCGTTTTCGGCGGTCGAACCGGTGATCGCGGCGGTGTCGAAGGCCGTCGACGACGTCAGGGCGGAGGCCGAGCGGTCCAACACGATGGTGGGCGAGGATATCCAGTGGAACATGGAGATCGCGATCCTGTTGATCGCGCTGGCCGTGATGGGCGCCGGACTCCTGATCGGCAGATCGGTGTCCAGGCCGCTGACCGCGATGAGGGCCGCCATGATCGAGCTTGCCAGCGGCAATTTCGCGATCGTGCTGCCGGGACTGGGCCGCGCCGACGAGATTGGCGAGATCGCGCAGGCGGTCGAAACCTTCAAGGTCAATGCTGAGCAAAAGGCCCGCGACGAAGCCGAAGCCAAGATCAAGCAGGACAAGGTTGTCGCGGAACTGCGCAAGGCGGATATGCATAGGCTCGCGGACGCGTTCGAAGGCGCGGTCGGCGAAATCGTCCAGGTCGTGTCGTCGGCGGCGACCGAACTGGAAGCGTCCGCCAGCGTGCTGACTGCAACCGCCGAGAGGTCGCAAGGACTGGCGACCATGGTCGCGGCGGCATCCGAGGAAGCTTCCACCAACGTGCAATCGGTAGCCTCCGCCAGCGAGGAGTTGACGGCATCGGTCAACGAGATCAGCCGTCAGGTCCAGGAATCGTCTCGGGTCGCCAACGATGCGGTGGAACAGGCGCAGAAGACCAACGATCGCGTCGGCGAATTGTCAAAGGCCGCCGCCCGCATCGGCGACGTGGTCGAGCTGATCAACACCATCGCCGGGCAGACCAATCTGCTGGCGCTGAATGCTACCATCGAGGCGGCGCGCGCCGGCGAGGCCGGTCGCGGCTTTGCCGTGGTGGCTTCCGAAGTGAAGGCGCTGGCCGAGCAGACGGCCAAGGCGACTGGCGAGATCGGCCAGCAGATCGGTGGCATCCAGGCGGCAACGCAGGAGTCGGTGGGCGCGATCAAGGAAATCGGCGATACCATCGGCCGGATGTCGGAGATCTCCTCGACCATCGCGGCCGCGGTGGAAGAGCAGGGCGCTGCGACGCAGGAAATATCCCGTAACATCCAGCATGCCGCCCAGGGCACCTCGCAGGTCTCCGCCAACATCGCCGACGTGGAGCGCGGTGCCAGTGAAACCGGATCGGCCTCGACGCAGGTTCTCTCCGCAGCGAAATCGCTGTCGGTCGAGAGCAACCGGCTCAGGTCGGAGGTCGGCAAATTCCTGGAATCGGTGCGGGCGGCCTGACACTCGTGTTGCCGGCGGATCGATGACGTTCGCGCGGGCAATCTCCGTAGTCCTACCGATTCGAATGCCTCAATGGTTAAGAAGATGAATCGGAACTTCGGGATATTATCGGTCAATTGCCGCTTTACTGAGCGATAACCCTCCGGAGACTGAATGTCTTTCCTTGCCCGCTTCAGGATCATCAGCAAGATCATCGCCGTGGTGCTGCTCTTGTCGGCAGTTACGGCCAGCGTCAGCTGGGTTGCGATACGCGCACTCGCGACCCTGAATGATGGGGCCGACAACATGATGTTCGCCTCCGGTCGGGCGCTTAACGCAGCGCGCGCCAATCAGAACGTGATTGCCCTGAACCGCGCCGAATTCCGCGTCGCACTCGACCCAAGCTCCGAGAACCGCGCCGAGGTCCGCAAAGTCATCGAAGAGCAGATGAAGGCTTATCAGGCGGGAATGGAGGAAGTCGGCAAAACCCGTGATGATAAAGCCCGGTCGATGTTGCCGGCCGTGAACGAGGCGATGGCGGAATACAAGCGCAGCCTGGAGAATACCCTGCGGCTGGCCGACGCAGTGAAAGACACGCAGCTGGGTGCTGACACTGCCAAATTGCGCGACTCCGCGATGACGAGCCGGGGCGCCGCCGAGAAATTGCGAGCGACTGTCAGAAGTGTCGCGGATCGTCTGAATGAGCGCGTAGAGACGTTTGCAGCTGCGGCAGTCGAGGATTATCAGACAACGTCGCGCCTGCTGATCATATTGTCGATCGTCGGAACGCTTGCCGGATTGCTGACGGGCTTCATGATTGGTCAGTACGGCATTGCAAGGCCGATCGCGCAATTGAAAGCCGTTATGGCAATACTTGCCGGCCATGACCTGACAGCAGAAATTCCGGGCACGGAGCGTCATGACGAAGTCGGCGAAATGGCCCGTACCGTGGAAGTGTTCAAGAAGAACGGTATCGAGGTCGAGCGCCTGAAGGCCGAGCAGCAGGCCGCGGAGAAGCGCGCCGCAGAACAGCGCAAGGCGGATATGTTCAAGCTCGCCGATGGCTTTGAAGCTGCCGTTGGCGAGATCGTCGAGACCGTGTCGTCGGCCTCGACCGAACTGGAGGCGTCGGCTGTGACCCTGACCAGGACCGCCGAGCACGCGCAGGAAGTTACCACGGCGGTCGCCGCGGCCTCCGAGGAAGCTTCCACCAACGTGCAGTCGGTGGCCTCGGCCACGGAGGAGATGTCCTCCTCCGTCAACGAGATCAGCCGTCAGGTGCAGGCATCGGCGCGGATGGCAGGCGAGGCGGTCGATCAGGCGCGCAAGACCAACGATCGCGTCGGCGAATTGTCCAAGGCCGCCGCCCGGATCGGCGACGTCGTCGAGCTGATCAACACCATCGCGGGCCAGACCAACCTGCTCGCGCTCAACGCTACCATCGAGGCGGCGCGTGCCGGCGAGGCCGGCCGGGGTTTCGCCGTGGTGGCTTCCGAAGTGAAGGCGCTGGCCGAGCAGACCGCGAAAGCGACCGGTGAGATCGGCCAGCAGATCGCCGGCATCCAGGCGGCGACGCAGGAATCGGTTGGCGCGATCAGGGAAATCAGCGGCACCATCGAGAAGCTGTCGGAGATTTCATCGACCATCGCTGCGGCGGTGGAAGAGCAGGGTGCAGCGACGCAGGAGATTTCCCGCAACGTGCAGCAGGCCGCCCAGGGCACCCAGCAGGTGTCGTCGAACATTACTGACGTGCAGCGCGGCGCCTCCGAGACCGGATCGGCCTCAGCGCAGGTGCTGTCGGCGGCGCAGTCGCTGTCGGGCGATTCCAACCGCCTCAAGCTCGAGGTCGGCAAGTTCCTGAGCTCGGTGAGGGCGGCCTGACCGGAAGGAGCCCGGTCCCAGGCAGCGCTTCGGCGATCCGCTGGATGCTTCCGTAATAATACGGAATCTGAAATTAACCATCTTCATCGGCACGAACGCTATTGCTCTGATGTGAGCATGCTGAGCCGATTCGGCCCTGCCGATTTCATGCGCCCATCGCGGATGAAGCGCGTCGGCGTGACCGGACTCAACCGCTCGGCGGGTGCAGGCCCGGCTTTGGACGTCGCTCCTCCGACTCCACCGGGTGCAAACCAGCATATTGGATCCCTCCCCATTCAAAGGCGCAGGTCATGAAAGCGGTTCATGCGGCAGTGATGGCGGTTGCGCTGGCGTTTGGCTCCGGACAGGCCTTCGGCCAGGAACATGCGGAGGCCGAACATCGTGCCGCGGTCCTGGAAATCGGCGCGGCCGGAGAGTGGGGAATTCCTGGTGGCAATGGGAGCTTCGGTCCCAGCGTCGGTTTGGCGGTCACGCCGATCGAGCATTTGCTGGAAATCGAGTTTGGCGTCTCGCCGATGATCAATGGTGGCGTCGTCGACTGGAAGAGCGAGATCATCTTCAAGAGGCCCTTTGAACTGTCGAAAAACGTGGAACTCATGGTTGGCGTTGGTCCCGGATGGTCAATGTCCACCAACACCGTCAGCGCCATTGCGATGCTCGACCTCATGTATTGGGCAACGCCGCAATACGGCTGGTTCGTCGAACCCAGCTACAGCTATGCTTTCAATGGCGAGCACGAGAAGAATTTGGGCCTGAAGGTCGGGCTTCTGATCGCGCTGCCCGCAAAATAGCGATCGAGAGCGATCCGGCTTCACGCCGGACGTGCTTGTTCTCGGCCGGTGCGTCTATGCCCCTGGCTGCGCGGCAGGCGTCGTCGGCGCCGCCGCCTGCTGGCGGAACAGAATCCGTTGGTACAGCCAGCCGATCGCCACCAGCACCAGCCCCAGGCACATGAACGACAGCGCGCGGTAGACCCCCGAAAGCGTCGACATGTCGATCAGGAACGCCTTCAGGATCGTCAGTGCGATCACGACGGCGGATGCGAGCCGGGCGCGCTGCGAATGGAAGACGAGGCCGATGCCGAGCAGCGCCACGCCGAACACTAGCCAGGCGATCGAATAGCTGTATTGCTCGGCGCCGCCGGTGGCGCCCGCCGTCAGCAGCGGACCGTGATAGAGCCTGCGGATTTCGAGCGTGACGTAGCAAAGCGCGAGAACCAGCGCGCCGCCGGCGATGGTGTTGGCATAGGCCGCGCGGCGCCGGCCCGCCGCCGCATAGGACAACACCAGCGCGAGCACCGCCGGCAGGGCGTAGCCGAGCAGGATCGGGTTGATGAAGGCGCCCTCGATTCGGGACGGCCAGATCGCGGGGTTGTCGAGCAATAACAGCCCGAACACGGTCGCCAGTCCGGCGAACACCGTCAGCACCACGGCGCCGACATTGTGCACGACGCTTTGGCTGCGGATCCGCAATCGTTCAAGCCCGATCGCCATCGCCAGCGCCAAGCAGACCTGCAGCCCGGTTTCGGCGAGGCTGGCCGTGTCCCGGTAGACGTCGCCGCCGTTGACGGCATGACGGATTTCCAGGAATGCCAGCAGCACGGTGAACAGGATCGCGGCGGCCTCGACCGCGCGCAGGGGAGCGTCGTCGCCGCGGCGGCGCAGGAAGATGCTGGCGCTCCAGAACGACAGCGCCGGGATGCCGTAGCCCCACAACAGCCAGTTGAAGATCGGGGTGGTGCCGACGGCATCGCCGACGATGCGTGGCTCATAGCCGGCGCGCGCCACCACGATGCCCGCGAGAATGGCGGCCAGCGTGCGCAGGAACGGGATCCGCCGCTGCATCGAAATCCACGCGGTGCCCATCGACATCAGCGCCAGCGCGATCGTCAGCCAGCCTTTTTCCAGCGCGAAGGTCAGCGCCAGCGCCAGCGCGGCGAGCGTGCCGGTGGCAAACAGCGCGGTCGAGATCGCAAGCCCCGGCCTGACGTCGCGTCTGGTCAGGATTTCGGTCGCAGCACCCCAGGCCGCCGCCAGCATCACGGCGAGGATCGCAAACGGAATCGAGCGGTCGAGATGGGCGATGCGGGCATACAGCGCGACCAGCAGCGCCAACGGCGTGAACAGGCCGGCCGCCGACCAGACTACGGGAATGATGGCGCTGACCGAACGGCCCTGCGCCAAAAACCCCGCGGCGCCGAAGCCAAAGGCAAAAATCGCGGCCGTGACCAGATGCAAGGTCACCGAAGCGTCGGTCGCGGAGGGGCCGATGCCGGGCAGCGGGCCGCCCGGCAGCACCAGCATATCCGGATTGCCGCGGACCGCCCATTCGGCGAACACGGCGAAGACGAACGCGGCGGAAGCCGCGACCGCGCCGGTGGCCGACGGCGCGCGCCACGCCACCACCAACGCGCCCGCCACCAGAACCGCAAAAACGATGATCGCGGTGTCGGCGTGCGAGCTCGCGAGCACGATCAGGGTGGCGCCCAACAGATAGGCCGCGAGCGAACCGGACGAGATCGGTTCGATCCGGCCTTGCTCCGCCGGCGGACCGAACATCAACCCGCAGACGACCAGCAGCGCGGCTAGCACAAATCCGGACATCACATGGAACGCGTGCGGCGCGACCATCGACGGTCCGCATGGCAGGCAGGGGAAGGTCCAGAGCAGCGCGAAGGCGATGGTGGTGACCGCGAGCCAGCGCCACAGCCGGATCCGCGCCAGCGCGAAGGCCGCCGCGGTGACGATGGCGAGGTAGACATAGAGCGACCAGTAGTCCGGCTCTTGCGACGACACCAGAACCGGCGTGACGAAGGCGGCGGCGATGCCGAGGCCGGCCAGCGCCGGTCCGTGCAGCAGGGCGGCCGCGAGCGTGCCCAGCGCCACCGCGCCGAGCAGGATGAACGCGGTGGCGGGCGCGAGAAAGCCGTACAGCGCGTAGGCGGCATAGACGGTGGCGAAGGCGACCGCGGTGCCGGCGGCGGTGAGGATCGCGGGAATATTGGCAATCGGCAGCGCTTCGAACGCCGAGACGCCCTCCTTGCGGCGCGTCCATTCGCCGGCCGCCAGCAGCGCCAGCGCGAACAGCCCGCCGAGCGTCGTGCGTACGCCGGGTCCGAGCAGTCCCGCATCGATCGAATAGCGCACCATGAAGAAGCCGCCGAGCGCCAGGGTCAGGCCGCCGACCCAGACCACCCAGCGGGTGCCGATGCGCTCCTCGAAACCGGGTTCGGGTTGCGGCAGCGGCGGGGGTACGGGCGTCGTGCCGCGCGCGGCGGCGGCCGGCTGGTCCTCCGCGACCGGCTCGGCATCGGCAACCGGCGGCGGTTCGGCCGCGACGCCTGGCGAGGCCTCGGCGAGCGTCTGCTGCAGTTCCTGCAACGGCGTCAGCGGCGGCGGGACGGGTCTGGCCTGCAATCCGTCCGCTTCGAGCGCGTCCAGCCGTGCGCGCAAGGCCGCGGCCTGATTGAGCGCCTTGCGCGCGAAAATGAACGCGACGGCGGCAATCAGCAGCGCAAAGAAATCGAACGGCGAATCGAACATCCGGCCTCCAGGCGATCGGCCCGGAATCAGGGCTCACCGCAGCAAAATCTTTCAGCGGCCGTCAGCGCCGGCCGCGTACGCGCAGGCCCGGCGCCGGCCGCTCCTGCAGCACCTCGCGGCGGAAGCGGAACAACGCCGCGGGCCGCCCCCCCGTTTGTGTCGACATCACCCCGGTTGGTTCGACCAATGCGCCGGTTTCCACCAGCCGGCGGAAATTCTGCTTGTGCAGATGGCGCCCCGAGATCGCTTCCACGGTCCGCTGCAATTCGGTGAGTGTGAATTCGGGCGGCAACAGTTCAAACACCACGGGGCGGTATTTCAGTTTGGCGCGCAGCCGCGCGATCGCGGTGGCCAGAATGCGGCGATGGTCGAAGCGCATCGGCACGCCGAGCACCGGTATCGACTGGCGCGCCAGCGCCACGGGCCGTCCGTCCCGGCGCGCCTCCTCGATCAATCCGGCCTCGTAGAGCAATTCGTAGCGGTCGAGCACGCGCTCCTCGTCCCACTGCGCGCCCTCGGTGCCGAAATAGAGCCGGACGCGATCCTTGCGGCTGAGCGCGCGCGCCGATTCCGGCTGCTCGGTCTGACCGGCCCAGCGCACGAGTTCGGGAAAGATGTCGCGTTCGATGATGGCCGGCCGCGCTTCCCGCCAGTCTTCCCATGGGAAGAAGCGGTACCAGCGTTCGAACGTCGCGCCGGGGGTGCGCGAGGCGTTGTCGGCGGATCGGGTCAGCGCCAGGTAACCGATCGAGGCGACATGGGCATCGGTATCGCCGGCCTGGGTGTGGCGGCCGCGGTCGCCGAACGTATAGAGCTGCTCGACATAGCCGAGCCGCAGGCCGGCCTGTTCTTCCACCCAGGCGCGCAGGCCGATCTCGAAGGTGCGGTGCGACACCGCGTCGAACGGGCCGAACGGCAGCCCCGCGAGCTTGTCGCCATCGCCGCTCGAGGCGGTGAGGATCATCGGCTCGTTGCCCTCGATCGCGACGATGGCCGCGGTCAGGCCGATTTCGATCGGCGTCAGAAGCTTTTCGCTCATCTGGCGTCGCGGGCGGGCATCAGTCGAGATCGATGCGGAACGGGCGGCTCTCGACCGTCATGCTTCCCGGCCCCATTTCGTCGAGCGCCTGCAGCATGCGCCCCTCGCGCCCCAGCGCCTTGTCCGCGAGGCTGACGATCAGGCGGTTCGGCTGGGCGATCGGAGAGGCGGCGCGGATCTGCCGCGCGATCGAAATCTCGTCGCGGTGCGGGTTGAGCAGGCAGGCCGCGGCAAAGGCGCTCGCGGTCGAGCGGCTGATGCCGGCATAGCAGTGCACGACCAGCGGCGCGCTGCGGTCCCAGCCGCGCACGAAATTCAGGACCCGCTCGATGTGGGCTTCCGAAGGCGCGACGAAGCCGTCGATCGCCTCCGTGATGTCGTCCATCTGCACTTTCAGGTGGTTGGCCGGCAGCACCGATTCCGGCCGCTGCACCTGCTCGACATTGGCCATCACGGTCAGCACGTGGCTGGCGCCGGTGGCTTTGACGGTGTCGGACAGGGCGGCGAGCGAGCAGACGTGAATCATGGCATTCCTCTTGTCGCACCAATTATAGGCCGGCGCGCGGGGCGGTGAAAGGTTGTAGGGTGGGCAAAGCGTAGCGTGCCCACCGCAATGCGCGGTCGTCTGGTCTGGTGGGCACGGCGCAAGGGCGCCTTTGCCCACCCTACGGCCACGATTACGATGGCGAGAAAACCGTCTTGAACCGCGCCAAAAACCGCTTCTCGGCCTTGGCCGCGCTCCAGGGCGTCAGATAGTCCTGGCGTGTCGCGCCCGGCAGGCCCGGATCGCGCCCGAACAGGCGTTTTGCCTCGGCCGGGGCGAAGCCGGCGAGCTCGGTCGCCTCGAGATAGGCGGCGCCGCGGTCGGCGTCCTTGATCTGCCGCGTGATCTCAGGCGAAAGCTCCGGCGGCAGTCCGAAACGGATATGGATCGCCGCCAGCAGCCGCTTTTCGACCGCCTTGTAGTCCCCGCCCAGCACCGCCTTGAACGGCGAGATCATGTCGCCGATGACATACTCCGGGGCGTCGTGCAGCAGCGCGGCCAGCCGCACGCGGGCATCGACGCGCGGGGCCTGCTCGCGCATCACGGCCTCGACCAGCAGCGTGTGCTGCGCCACCGAGAAAATATGCGTGCCGGAGGTCTGGCCGTTCCAGCGAGCGACCCGCGCCAGGCCGTGGGAGATATCGGCGATCTCGACATCCAGCGGCGAGGGGTCGAGCAGATCGAGCCGCCGTCCCGACAGCATCCGCTGCCAGACGCGGGCGGAGGCCGGCGACGCGGAAGGTTTTGGGGCGGTCATTTGACTTTGAGTCGCGGGCTGCGGGGCTTCTTGCCGCAGCTTTCATGGCAGAAGCACGTCACCAGATGATCGTTGACCATGCCGGTGGCCTGCATGAAGGCGTAGACGATGGTCGGGCCGACGAATTTGAAGCCGCGCCCCGCCAGCTCCTTCGACAGCTTGATCGAGAGCGGCGTCGATGCCGGCACGCTGGCGGTGGTCTTGAAACGGTTGACCTTCGGCTTGCCGTCGACGAAGTCCCAGAGGAATTTCGAGAAACCGGGGCCGTCTTCCATGATCTTCATGTAGGATTTGGCGCTGGCGACCGTGCCCTCGATCTTGGCGCGATTGCGGACGATGCCGGCATCGTTCATCAGCGCGTGAACCTTGTCGGCGTCGTAGCGGGCGATCTTCGACGGCTCGAAATCGTCGAACGCCCGGCGGAAATTGTCGCGCTTGCGCAGGATCGTGATCCACGACAGCCCGGCCTGGAAACCATCGAGAATCAGTTTCTCGTACAGCGCGCGGTCGTCATATTCCGGCACACCCCACTCGGTGTCGTGATAGGCCATGTAGAACGGGTCTTCGCCCGGCCACGGGCACCGGGTCAGGCCATCGGCATGCAGGCGCGCCGACCGGCTCATGCCACCGTCTGCTTCGGCGATGTCGAGAGGTCGTCGGGGTCGACGACGCGGATGGCGAGCCCGCCGGAGGTCAACGCCGATCCGGCGGCCAGCGCGTCGGCGACCCGATCGATCCTGAGCAGCGCCAGCGCGTCGTGTCCCGCGGCCGAGCCGATGCTGCCGACCGGCTTGTCGCCGGCCAGAATCGCCGTGCCCGGTTCCGGTGCGAAGCCGTCGAGCACGACGCGAACGGTTCGGGTGCGTGCGGTGCCGCGATGCTGCATCCGCGACACCACCTCCTGGCCGACGTAACAGCCCTTGTCGAAATCGACGCCGTGCAGGCGGTCCATATTGGTCTCGTGCGGAAACGCATCGCCATAGATGAAATCGAGCCCGCCGCGCGGAACTCCGGCGGCGATGCGATGCGCGTCATAGGCGGAGCCATCGACCGGTTCCGCGCCGATCAGCTCGGCGACCTTCGGCGCGAGTTCCTCGGGCACCAGAATCCGCCAACCCAGCGCGGCGTTGCGGGGATCGGCGAACGCCAGGTCGGGCATCATGGCAGGCTGGCCATCCCAGGCCGCGAGCACGCCGAGACTGTCCGACAGGTTCTCGATCGCGACCTTGGCCCGTAACTTGTAGATGTTGAGCTTGTCGGCCAGCGCCTGCGCCAGCGCGCGCGGGCAATCGATCAGGAACCCGCCGCCGTGGCCGGAAGGCGCCTCTGTGATCAGAAAATCCACGATGATCTTGCCCTGCGGCGTCAGCAGCGCCCCGAACCGGCCAAGCCCGGGCCGCAGCGCCTTCATGTCCGTGGTGACGAGGCCATTGAGGAAGTCGCGCGCGCCCTCGCCGGCAACCTTGACCACGCCCCGGTCCGGGAGAAACGCCGCTTTCATGCAAAAATCTCTTGTGACATGTTGCCATGGAACGTAAGCCGCTTGGTCATAAACGACAAGGCCCGCGCGGCCCTGGACGGGACCTCATCCTCAAGGAGCAGGCGCAGGCCTGCGTCTTGACGGATGGCAACTGGCACTGAGGCTTTTCATGCTTCGAGACGGCCCTGGCGGGCCTCCTCAGCATGAGGATCGAGCCGAACGCGAGGAATGATGAGCCAAACCTACGACGTGATTCTGAAATCCGGCACCGTGGTCAATCAGGACGGCGAGGGCGTGCGCGACATCGCCATCGCGAACGGGAGGATCGCGGCGATCGGCGCGCTCGGAGCGGCCTCGGCCGCCGAGGTGATCGACTGCAAGGGCCTCCACATCCTGCCCGGCGTGATGGACACGCAGGTGCATTTTCGCGAGCCCGGCCTGACCCAGAAGGAAGACCTGGAGACCGGTTCGCGCAGCGCCGTGATGGGCGGGGTGACGGCGGTGTTCGAAATGCCGAACACCGATCCGCTGACCGTCACCGAGGCGGCCTTCACCGACAAGGTGAAGCGCGGCCTTCATCGCATGCATTGCGATTTTGCCTTCTTCATCGGCGGCACCCGCGACAATGTGGCGGATCTGCCTGACCTCGAGCGCGCGCCCGGCTGCGCCGGCGTCAAGGTGTTCATCGGCTCGTCCACCGGCGCGCTGCTGGTGGAGGACGATGAAAGCCTGCGGCGGATCTTCCAGGTGATCCAGCGCCGCGCCGCGTTCCATGCCGAGGACGAGTACCGGCTCAACGACCGCAAGGGACTGCGCATCGAGGGCGACCCGCGCTCGCATCCGGTGTGGCGCGACGAGACCGCGGCGCTGATGGCGACCCAGCGCCTGGTCAAGCTCGCCCACGAGACCGGAAAACGCATTCATGTGCTGCATATCTCGACCAAGCAGGAGATCGAGTTCCTGCGCGACCACAAGGACGTCGCCTCCTGCGAGGCGACGCCGCATCATCTGACGCTGGCCGCACCCGAATGCTACGAGCGGCTCGGCACGCTGGCGCAGATGAATCCGCCGGTGCGCTCGGCCGATCACCGCGACGGCATCTGGCGCGGCATCGAGCAGGGCATCATCGACGTGCTCGGCTCCGATCACGCACCGCATACGCTGGAGGAGAAGGCAAAAACCTATCCGGCCTCGCCCTCGGGCATGACCGGGGTGCAGACGCTGGTGCCCTTGATGCTCGATCACGTCAATGCCGGCCGGCTGTCGCTGGCGCGCTTCGTCGATCTCACCAGCGCGGGTCCGGCGCGGCTGTACAACATCGCCTGCAAGGGCCGGATCGCGGCGGGCTATGACGCCGACCTTACGCTGGTCGATCTCAAGCGCAGCGAGACCATCACCAACAAATGGGTGGCCTCGCGCGCCGGCTGGACGCCCTATGACGGCGTCCGCGTCACCGGCTGGCCGGTCGGCACCTTTGTCAGAGGCAAGAGGGTGATGTGGCAGGGCGAGTTGACGACAGCGTCGACCGGCGAGCCGGTGCGGTTCCTGGAAACGCTGAAGGCTTAATCTCTCGCGGCGTGAAGCACGACTTCGCCGTTCGCTCCGATGCTGCGTATGGCCGCTTTGCGCCATTGGACGAAACCGCTCGCGCGGTAGGGCGCCGCGGCTGGCAGCACGGCAAATAGGATAGCGCCATGGGGCGTCCTGTCTTGAGATGAGGGGTTCGCAACCTTCACCAAGACAGGAGCATC
>Ga0302157_10001536_pt1 | contig 28050 bp, 23 predicted proteins | sample I_Bog_N3_3_FD_193502 | JGI IMG/M metagenome (GOLD analysis project Ga0302157, IMG submission 193502) | Peat permafrost microbial communities from Stordalen Mire near Abisko, Sweden - I_Bog_N3_3 | ecosystem: Environmental > Terrestrial > Soil > Wetlands > Peat | place: Sweden: Abisko, Stordalen... | reverse complement strand
CCGGCCGGGCTCAGCCTCGACCCCACGACCGGTGAGGTCACCGGATCGCCCACCTCGGCCGGCACCTCCACCTTCACGCTGGTGGTGACCGACGCACTCGGTGCCACGGCCACGCAGCCCGAGTCGGTCACCGTGGCCGCCGTCCCGACGATCACGTCGACAGGGCTGCCCGGTGGCGAGGTGGGTGTCTCCTACGAGGCCACTCCGTCGGCAACAGGTGGCACCGGTCCCTTCACCTGGTCGGTCACCGGCACACTGCCGGCCGGCCTGACCCTCGACCCCGCCACCGGTGAGGTCACCGGATCGCCCACCTCGGCCGTCACCTCCACCTTCACGCTGGTGGCCACCGACGCGCTCGGTGCCACGGCCACGCAGCCCGAGTCGGTGACCGTCCTCGGCGTGCCCACCGTCAGCTCGCCCGCCTTCGGTGCCGGCGAGGTCGGCGTCGCCTACGACACCACTCCGTCAGCCAGCGGTGGCACCGGTCCCTACACATGGTCGGTCACCGGCTCGCTGCCGGCCGGCCTGACTCTCGACCCCACGACCGGTGAGGTCACCGGATCGCCCACCTCGCCCGGCACCTCCACCTTCACCCTGGTGGCCACCGACGCGCTGGGTGCCAGCGCCACGCAACCCGAATCGGTCGACGTGGCCGCCGTGCCGACCGTCAGCTCCGCCGTGCTTCCCGCCGGCGAGGTGGGTGTCTCCTACGACGCCACTCCGTCGGCAACAGGTGGCACCGGTCCCTACACCTGGTCGGTCACCGGCACGCTGCCGGCCGGCCTGACCCTCGACCCCACGACCGGTGAGGTCACCGGATCGCCCACCTCGAGCGGTACCTCCACCTTCACGCTGGTGGCCACCGACTCGCTGGGTGCCACCGCCACGCAGTCCGAGTCGCTGGTGGTTGCGGCCGCACCCTCGATCTCCACGTCGGCACTCGACGCCGCCGAGACGGGCCAGGCGTACCAGGAGACCCCGGCGGTCACCGGCGGGACCGGTCCCTACACCTGGTCGGTCACCAGTGGCTCCCTGCCCATCGGCCTGGTCCTCGACCCGTCGACCGGCACCATCACCGGTACCCCGACCGGGAGCGGGACGTCGACGTTCACCCTGACGGTGACCGACGCCGGCGGCCGCTCCGCCGACCGGGTCGAGTCGCTGACAGTGTCCGATGTCCCCGCCATCACCTCGCCGGCGCTCACCGGCGGTGAGGTGGGGGCGGCCTACGACATCGTGCCGGTCGTCTCCGACGGCACCGGCCCCTACACCTGGTCGGTCATCGGCGGCTCGCTGCCGGACGGGCTGACCCTCGACCCCTCCACCGGTGCGGTCACCGGCACGCCGACCACCAGCGGCACGGTCACGTTCACCCTCCAGGTCACCGACTCCGTGCACAACACGGCGACGCAGGTCGAGTCCCTGGCGATCGCCAGCGCACCGACGGCGGTGGGCGGTGGGATGGTCACGGGCACGGTGGGCACGACCGTGGGCCGCCAGCTGGCGACGGTCGGTGGCACCGGTCCCTTCGACTGGTCGGTGGCCGCCGGGTCGTTGCCGGCAGGAGTGGTCCTGTGGCCGAACGGGATGGTCAGTGGGACCCCGTCAGAGGCGGGGACGTTCGTGGCGACCGTGAAGGTGACCGACTCCCACGGACAGGTGGCGTGGGCCAGCGTGACGGTGGTGGTCAGGCCCACCGGCCTCAACTCGAGGCTGATCGCCGTCACGCCGGACGCCCACGGCTACTGGATCGCAGCGTCGGACGGTGACGTCTCGGCCTTCGGCACCGCCGCCTCCTACGGCACCCTGGCCGGAAAGGCGCTCGTGGCCCCGATCGTGGGCATCGCCTCCTCGCCGGACGGCCACGGCTACTGGATGGCTGCCGCCGACGGAGGGGTGTTCGCCTTCGGCGACGCCCGATTCTATGGCTCGAAGGGCGGTCACCCCCTCAACCAGCCGGTCGTCGGTATGACGACGACACCGGACGGCCACGGCTACTGGCTGGTGGCCAGGGACGGCGGTGTGTTCGCCTTCGGCGACGCCCGGTTCTACGGCTCCAAGGGTGGGGCGCACCTCAACCGGCCCGTGGTGGGCATGGCGGCCACGTCGGACGGGCACGGCTACTGGCTGGTGGCGTCGGACGGCGGTGTGTTCACCTTCGGCGATGCCCGGTTCTACGGCTCGAAGGGTGACAAGCATCTCAACCAGCCGGTGGTGGGCCTGGCGGCCACACCCGACGGCCACGGCTACTGGCTGGCCGCTGCCGACGGTGGAGTCTTCACCTTCGGTGACGCCCGGTTCTTCGGCTCGGAGGGTGGGAAGCGCCTGAACGGACCGGTCGACGGCATCGAGGCGACGCAGGCCGGTGACGGCTATTGGCTGGTGGCCTCGGACGGCGGCGTGTTCACCTTCGGGACGGCCGGCTTCGCCGGCGCCCATCCGAAGGCTCCGCCCCGTCCGTCACGGTGGTGAGGCTCCCGCTCTCTCGGCGGAAGCGTCCCGGACGCCGATGACAGGGCCGGACCCCGGGGCGAGGCCGGCCCGCACCGGGGGGGCGCCGTGGCAGCCGGCCCGGACTACCGACCGGCGTGGCGGACGGGGGCCTCGTAGCAGGACCGGCAGACCCGGTAGCGCCCGGCCTGGTCGCCCTCAGGCTCGATCGGCGTCCCACACTCGGGGCACGGCCTGTCGGCGGGGTCCCACTCCGGTTCAGCGTGCACGGCCATGCCGTTGCATCGGCACGGCCCGGCCGGCACTTGAACGCGGTCACCTGCACGCGGTCACCTGCACGCGGTCATCTGCGTCCCGCCCGACCGACCGTCTAGCATTTCGGGGCGGCTCCGCCGGAGGCCGGTCGACACAGAGGGGGCGCCGCACCGTGAGCGCAGCGGGGAGCACAGCGCGACGATCGTGGATGAGATGGGCCACCGCGGTGGGCGCCACCCTCGCGCTGGCTCTGGCCGCATCCCCGCTGGGAGCCGGCACATCGGGACAGGCCGGTGCCACGACACCACAGGCGGCCCCGCTCTACGACCTGGCCATGGGTGACTCGCTCGGTGCCGGGGTCGGTGCCAGCCCGGCCACCGACCAGTACGTCGACCTGGTCTACCAGCACGAGCTGAGCCGCTTCCCGACGCTCGAGCTCGACAACCTCTCGTGCGGCGGGGCGACCACCCACTCGGTGATCGACGGTCCGGGCTGCACCTATGCCACCGGCACCCAGCTGGGCGATGCCGAGGCCTTCCTCCGGGCCCACCCGAGGCACGTGGCCCTCCTGACCATCGACATCGGGGCCAACGACGTGGACGACTGCCAGGTCGGTGAGTCCCTGAGCCCCACGTGCATCCAGAGCGGGCTCCAGGACATCGCAGCACAGCTGCCCACGATCCTCGACGGCCTCGAGGCCGCCTACCCGGGCCTCGCCATCTACGGGATGGACTACTACGACCCGTTCCTCGGTGAGTGGCTGCTGGGCTCCGGCGGGCAGACGGTGGCCGACCAGTCCGAGCAGCTGGTGGTGTCGTTGAACGCACTGCTGGCGCAGCTCTACGGTGCCTCGGAGGCCGCCATGGCCGATCCGGCCTCGCTCTTCCAGGTCACCGATTCCGCCCCCACCGGCTCCTATCTGGGGCTGACGGAGCCGCAGAACGTCGCCGACGCCTGCAACTGGACCCTCTTCTGCAGCGACGACGGCAACATCCACGCCAACGACACCGGCCACGCCCTGTTGGCTCAGGCCTTCGACGCGTCACTCGACGGCGTGACGGTCCCCGCCTCGAGCCTTCCGGCGGCCACGGTGGGTTCGGGCTACTCGGCGACCCTGTCGGCCACGGGCGGCCACCCGCCCTACCGATGGAAGCGGGCGCCGGGCTCAGCCGCCCTGCCCCCCGGCGTCCGGCTCACGTCGAGCGGCAGCCTGGTCGGAAAGCCCAGGCGGGCCGGCACCTTCGCGTTCGACGCCGAGGTCACCGACACCAGGCTCGACATCGCCGGTGCGCCGCCGGTCCACCTGGCCACCCGGTCGTTCCTGCTCACGGTGGTGCCGGCACCGGTCGGGACCCGCCGCCGGTGAGCTCCCCCTCGGGGACCGTCAGCCGGTGGGGACCGTCGCCCGGTCATGACCGTCGCCCGGTGAGGACCGGCACCACCGATGGCTGAGCACCTGCTGATCCAGCTCACCGACGTGCACCTCACACTCGAAGGCCCACTGTCGGCCTACTCGGATCCCCGCCGCAACCTCGTGGCCGCGCTGGAGACGCTGGCGGCGTCGGGACTCCGACCCGACGTGTTCATCCTCACCGGCGATCTGGCCAACGCCGGCGACCCGGCCTGCTACCAGGACCTCGCCCGCATCATGGACGAGGCGTCCACCCGGGTCGGAGCCACGGTGGTGTACCTCCCGGGCAACCACGACCTGCGCCCCGCCTTCCGACGGCACCTGCTCGGACAACCCGAGGCCCCGGGCCCGGTCAACCAGGTGCACTGGCACGACGGGCTCCGGATCGTTGCACTGGACACCTCGGTGCCGGGCGAGGACGCCGGGCTGCTCACCCCTGAGTCGATCGAGTTCCTGGCTACCTCCCTGTCCGACCCGGCCCCGGACGGCACGATCGTCGCCGTCCACCACCCGCCGGTGGCCTCACCGATCGGACCCATGGCACGGATCATGCTCCGCAATCCCGAGGCGCTGGCCGCGACCATCGAGGGCCGTGACGTCCGGCTGGTCATCGCTGGCCACAACCACCACGAGACGGCGGGGACCCTGGGAGGGGCGCCGGTGTGGGTGTCGCCGGCATCGGCCTACCGGCTGGACGTCCTGAGCCGGGAGGCGACCCGGGGGGTACCGGGCTGCGCCCTCTCGCGCATCGACGTCGGGGTGGCCGGCACCACCGTGCACGTGATCGAGGTACCGCTGCCGACCGGGACCTGACCCCGGCCCGCCCGCACCGGCGCTGCACCGTTTCCGTCGCGTGAACACCGCCCGATCCGACTGGGCCGCCACGCCGACGCGCTGGTAATCTCACGGCAGGTCTCAATGGCCGGGAGGCGCCTATGTGGATCATCGCTGGAGTTCTGCTCGGAGTGGTGCTCCTCGCCGGCCTGGCCGGGGTCCACACCGGTCCCCACGCCCACGGAGTGGCGGTGGCGGGGGGGATCGCGGTGGCGGCCTGGTTCCTCTTCATGGCGGCTGAGGGCCACTCGACGACGACGCTGTGGTCGCTGTTCGGCGCCGACCTGGTCGTGTCGGCGACCCTCGGCGTCATGGTCTGGAAGGCTCTGCGCCACGTCCCGGACACGGACCGTCCCTACAACTCGCTCGAGGCCGAGGAGGGTTTCGCCGTGAGCGACCTCGTCCCCAACGGCATCGTCCAGGTCCGGGGTGAGCACTGGTCCGCGGCCTCGGTCAACGGGACGGTGCGGTCGGGCACCCGGGTGCAGGTGATCCGCGACGGCGGCGTGCGGCTCGAGGTGTGGGGTGAGGACGCCGAGGCCACGCCGTCCTTGCGACCCTTCCCCTCCGGCTCCGGCGCCCGCAGTGCGGTCGGCACGGGTACGGGTACCGAGGAGGCAAGCCCATGATCGTCGAGATCCTCGCCGGGGTGGCTGGAGCCGCCGTCCTCGTCACCACGGGGCTGTCGGTCAAGATCGTCCGTGAGTACCAGCGGATCGTGCTGCTCCGCCTGGGCCGGGCCACGGGCACCCGGGGCCCGGGCCTGGTCTTCATCAACCCGCTGACCGACCGCACGTCCTGGGTCGACCTCCGGGAGCGGTTCCTGGAGATCCCCGAGCAGACCGCCATCACCCAGGACAATGCCTCGATCTCCATCGACTTCATCATCTTCTACAAGGTGGTGGACCCGGCCATGTCCGTGCTCCAGGTCCAGAACTTCGCCGCCGCGGCCCAGAACGTCGCCGCCACCACCCTCCGCAGCGTGGTCGGCGACATGCCCCTCGACGACGTCCTGTCCAAGCGCGAGGAGATGAACGCCTCACTGCGGATCCGACTCGACGATGTCACCGAGCGCTGGGGTGTGAAGGTGACGACGGTCGAGGTCCGCGAGGTCAACCCCCCCGGGGGCGTGCTGGAGGCCATGACCCGCCAGATGTCGGCGGAACGGTCCCGCCGCGCCGCCATCACGGAGGCCCAGGGCCAGAAGCAGGCGGCCATCACACTGGCCGAGGGCACCAAGGAGGCGGCCATCCTCGATGCGGAGGGGGAGCGGCAGGCGGCCATCCTCCGGGCGGAGGGACTGGCCGAAGCACTCCAGAAGATCCGGGTCGTGGGCACCGGTCTCGACGGCAACACCATGCAGCTCCAGTACCTGGAGACGCTCAAGCAGGTGGGTACGTCGCCATCGACGAAGATCGTCGTGCCGATGGAGCTGGGCGGACTGCTCAACGGGCTGCGGGGCATGCTTCCGGCCGATCCCCCGGTCGCCGCGCCGGCGGCCGACCTCACCGTTCTGGGCGACGAGGGAGCGGCGGGCCTGGCCTGACCGGCGTGCCGGCCGTCCGGACCTACCGGACCTACCGGGCGGCGCCGGGCAGGCAGTAGAAGAGGGCGATGGGCCCGAGCACGCCCGCCCCGGCCGTTCCCGATGCCGGAGGCAGGGCGGCGCAGTGCTGGTGGATCCAGACGATGCGCGAGTCGGCACTACCCTGTGCCGCTAGCACCAGGTGGAACCGTCCTTCCCCGACCATCCGCCGGAGTGCCGGGACGGTGGGGGAGGGATTGGTCCCGGTGTAGCCCCCGATGGGCAGAATCTCCTGGCCCGTGGCGTAGATGAAGGGTGCCGCCAGCACCGATGTCTGGGTGGCCATGAGGTCGGGGGCACCGTTCCTCGCCGCCTCGATGCGGGGGAGCGTCGACACACTCTGGAAGGGCGCCCCGAAGAAGGCGCGGGTGAAGGCGGTGACGGCCTGGGGCTGGAATGGCGTGTCGAAGGGCCCGAGCGTGTCGGTCACGATCGAGATCGTCGCTACGATCGGCACCAGCAGGCAGGCGAGGCCGGCGGCCACCGCGGCCACCGCGGTCAGCGTCGGGCGGTCCGGCGGCACCATGGTGGCGATCAGCAGGACCACGGCCACCACGCCGACCCCCGCCACGGCCGCGCCCAGCCAGCCGGGCAGGCCGGTCCCCGACGCCGGGAGGAGCCAGTACGCGTAGGCGGAGGTGGCGCCCGTCGTGGCCAGGACGAGGATCCGTATGGTCGGGCGGGCTCGGCCGGCCCACGCCAGTGTGACGCCGATCCCGAGGAGTGCCGCCACCGGTGGGGCCAGCGCGGCCAGGTAGTAGCTGTTGATGGTGGCGCTGACGCTGAACACCGCGCCCAGGGTGAGGAGCCACGCTCCCCACAGCACCACTCCGGCCCGCACGGGGTCGGTCCTCGGCTTCCTCCGCCGGTCCACCAGGGCCCCGACCACCACCACCAGGGCGGGCAGGACCAGCCACCCGGTGTCCCGGCCGTAGCTGCCGGTCAGGAGCCGGTTCCACGCCGGCCGGGCCGATGGCTGACGCAGCACCGGAATGCCGAGGGTCGCCCCCAGCTGGGCGTTGGGTGACGGCTGCCCGACGCGGCCGAAGCCGTTGTAGTCGAAGACCTGCTCGAACACCGAGTTGTGCTGGCTCCCGTCGACGGCCGGGCGCTGGCTGGCCGGAGTGAGGGTCACCAGCGTCATCCAGCTCAGGGACACCACCCCCACCGTGGCGATCATGGCGGCCAGACGGCCGGCCCGCGCCACCAGTCGGGTGGGACAGGCCAGCAGGTACGTGAGGCCCAGGGCCGGGACCAGCAGCCACGCCTCGATCATCTTGGCCTGGAAGGCGAGGCCCACCCAGATCCCCGCCAGCAGAACCCCGCCGGTGCGGCCGGTGGTCAACGCCCCCACCAGCGCATCGCAGGCCAGCACCAGAAGCAGGATCAACAGCGAGTCCGAGATGTTCCCTCGGTCCAGGGCCACGGTGGACGGTGTCAGGGCCAGCACCCCCGCGGCGACGATGGCGGCACCGGGGCCGGCCAACCGCCGGACCGGTCGGTAGAGGACGAGGACGGTGAGCGCGCCCTCGACCACCTGGGGCAGGTCGACCGCCCAGGTGTGGACACCGAAGACGCGTACCGACAGTGCCTGGGCCCAGAGCCCTCCGGGCAGCTTGTCGATGGAGATGGTCGCAGCGGGGTCGAAGGCGGCGAAGACGAAGTTGTGCCAACTCATGGACATGCTCCGCACCGCGGCGGCATAGAAGATCTCGATGCTGGAGCCCATCCGCCATCCCGACAGGAGTCCGCTGGCGACGGCCAGACCGAGCAGCACGGGTCGGGCCCATCCGGGCTGGCCCTCCGGCGAACGCCAGAACGCCAACCGGCCCGGCCATGACCGGCGCCCGGGGGCCTCGGCGGCCATCCCGCCGGCGGGGGTTGACTCGTTGCCGCGCACGTCAGCGGGTCCGGGACGTCCTCACCCGGGTCATCATCCCATGTCCGGCCACCGGGTCGGCTCACCACGGGCGGGCGGACGGCGGGCACGCCGCTCGCCGGCCACCGGCCAGGAAGCCTCGGATGCGTACCCGACCGCACTAGGTTCAGTGCTTCCGGCGTCCACTCCGCGACCCCGGGTCCTGTGGAGGTGACGTTGACCATGCCCGCCCGCTTCGAACTCCCGGTGCCATCGCCGGACGATGCCCGGGTGGTGGTGCCTGCTCCCGGCGACGGCCCGGGCTACTGGGCCGGGGGGCCCAGTGCGGCGCTGGCGGACGACGGGACCTTCTGGTTGGCCTACCGGTTGCGCCGCCCCATCGGTGCGGGCCGGGGCTACGCCAATGTCGTGGCCCGGTCGGACGACGGCGAGACGTTCGAGACGGTGACCGTGATCGACCGCAATCAGCTGGACTGCGATTCCCTGGAACGGCCTGCGCTGATGGCCCTCCCCGGCGGCGGCTGGAGGCTCTACCTGAGCTGCGCCACACCCGGAACCCGGCACTGGCGGGTGGACGCCCTCGACGCCGACGATCCGTCGGGATTCGACCCGGCGACCGCCACGACGATCCTCCCCGGCGACCCGGCCGACGTGGCGGTCAAGGACCCGGTGGTCAAGTTCCTCGACGGCCGCTGGCACCTCTGGCTCTGTTGCCACCCCCTCGACGAGCCCGACGAGACCGACCGGATGTCGACCTCCTACGGCACCAGCGACGACGGGATGGAGTGGACCCTCCACGACGTGGCCCTGGCCGGGCGTCCGGGTGCGTGGGACCAGCGGGGGGCGAGGGTGGCCGACGTGCGCCGGGGCCCGGGCGGCTGGCTGGCGTACTACGACGGCCGGGCCAGTCGATCGGAGAACGCCGAGGAACGCACCGGCATCGCAACCGGGACCGACCCGGGGTCGCTGACGTCCACCGGTGACGATCCGATCGGGGCGCAGCCGGACGGCTCGGGATCACTCCGCTACCTCTCGGCCCTGTCCCTCCCTGGTGGGGCCACCCGCCTGTACTACGAGACGAGCCGCCTCGACGGGGCCCACGACCTCCGCACCGAGTACGTTCCGCCGACGCGGTAGTTCCTCCACTCCTGCAGGTCCCAGCCGGTCTCCTGCTCGACGATGTCGATGTCCTCGCTGAAGTAGTCCAGCAGCTTGGCCCGTTCCCGCTCGGGCAGCTCGGGCCGGTGCTGGGGCGTCCGCTGGATCAGCCACTGCAGCGGGAGACTGACCTTCCTCCAGATCTGGGGCGGGAAGTGGCTGCCGAGCGACGCGCCGTGCCGGAAGACCGTCTGCAGTACCGAGGTCGACCACGACGGCGACACGTACCCGCCGACGTTGACGGCGGGTGCCTCGCTGAGGAGGCCTTCCTCGACGCCGAGGAACCGGCAGATGCCGTCCAGGGTGGTCTGCGGCTCGTCGACCAGCGACTTGTAGCGGATCACGTGGACCTGTTGGCGGGGGAACAAGCCGTAGAGGTGTTGGAGGTGCCGGCCGTACAGACCGGTGTCGAGGTAGCGCCAGAACGGCGCCCACCCGTCGGCGGTGCGGTGGGGCTCTTCGGCACAGGCCTCCACGAAGTCGCCGATGGGCTCGAGCCCGTCGGCCCAGAGGTGGGCCCAGTTGGAGTAGGCGCGGTCGACCGGGTCCCGCAGGATGACGATGAGCCGGGCCGCCGGGACCTGTTCGTGGATACGCCGGTGGGCGGCCGGGTCGGCCAGATAGAACGGGGTGCTCTCGCCGCGGAGGCTGCCGGCCGGCGCGGCGTCGAACAGCCGCTCGTAGTCCTCGCGCCTCCAGACCCATTCGCGGTAGCTGTGCGCGTCACCGGGCCCACCCCGGTCCGGCGGAGGTCCGTCGCAGAGGAAGAACTTGGGCTCCTTGACCGGCGACATATAGAGGTGCGGATGCTGGGCGAGGGCGACGTGGAGCGCGGTGGTGCCGGCCTTGGGCGCTCCGATGATGAAGAAGTCGGGCAGTGCCACCACTGGCTCCTCGCCGGTGCCTCACCGCGGTTCGGGGTCCGCGCATTCCCTATGAACACCATAGAGTTTATGGAAAATTAGGCGGCCGGTGGGCCTGCGTCAACCATCCGACGCGGATCGGTCACCCGGACCGAGCGGTCCCGGGGCCCGGTCTGGCCAGCCGATGCCGGCGAGACTGGCTCGGGTGCTTCGGACGGTGGTCAGGATCGGGCGGACCGCTCTTTCGCCACCTGGACGGCGAACTGGTTGAACCGCTCACCGAACACCCGGACGGTCGGATTGGTGGAGGCCGACCAGCGCCCTTCCGCTTCGATGATGGTGGCCAGGTTGGTGAGCGCGTCCTCGAGCCTGTCGAGTCGTTGCTGTGTCGTCATCCCTAGACGGTGCCCCCCGAAGTCGGCCCTGTCAACGACCGGCATCGGGGACCCGTCCGAGCCCGCCGGGTGCGAGACCATCGAGTCGCTGTTCGGCTCCCAGGCCCGTCTGGAGGCCGTCGTGACGACGGCCACCGCCGCCGTCGAGGCCTCGGGCACCTGGGGCCCCTCGGTCCGGGGCACCGGGAGCGTCGCAGGCGTGTGGCATCATCGATGCCCGGGGCGAACGGAGGACATCCATGACCAGGCACACCTCACTGCGGAGTCAGCTCTATCGCGCCGCCCGGGATCTGGGCAACGTCCAGGCGGCCGAGCGCGGCCCGACCTCGTACGCCAAGCGGGTGGCACGCCGGAAGATCTACGCCACCTCCAACGGGTTCTCCCGTCGCCTGACCCGGAGCCTGGGTCTTTAGCCGCCCCATGACCATGCCCGCCGGGTCCCGGCCCGTTCGGCCGCCGGCCCCGGCCCCGGCCCCGGCCCCGGCCCCGGGAGGACCATGCGCCTGAGCACGGTGATCCTCCCCGTCTACCCCTGGGCCGGGGAGGGTCGGAGCATCTGGACCCGGGCCGACGAACTGGGGTTCTCAGCCGGCTACACCTACGACCACCTGTCCTGGATGAGCTTTCGCGACAAGACGTGGTTCGGTGCAGTCCCCACACTGGCCGCGGCGGCCGTGGCCACACGGAACCTGCGGATCGGGCCGCTGGTCACCTCGCCGAACTTCCGCCATCCGGTGACCCTGGCCAAGGAGCTCATGTCCCTCGACGATCTGTCGGACGGTCGATTGGTGGTGGGTATCGGCTCGGGCGGCACCGGCTTCGACGCATCGGTCCTGGGTACGGGCCCGTGGACCACACGGGAGCGGTCCGATCGGTTTGCCGAGTTCGTCCCGCTGCTGGACCGGCTCCTGTCCCAACCCCGGACGTCCGAGACGGGCCGCTTCTACTCGGCGGTCGAGGCCAGGATGATCCCCGGGTGCGTCCAGGATCCACGTGCCCCCTTCGTCATCGCCGCCACCGGCCCGCTCGGCTTCGGGCTGGCGGCGACGTTCGGGGCCGGGTGGGTGACCTTCGGCGACCCGCGGCGATTCGACGGGGCCTCCGGATCGGCCGACCGCGAGGCCGTGCGGGTCCAGCTCGAGGGACTGGAGGCCGCCTGTGCCGCCCGGGGCCGGCCGTTCGGATCGATCGAGAAGGTCCTTCTCCAGAGTCCGGGCGGTGACCAGCCCCTGGACTCACTGGATGCATTCGTCGACTGGGCCGGGCACTACCGGGCGCTCGGGATCACCGAGCTCGTCGTGCACTGGCCCATCCCCGAGTCGGTGTTCGCCGCCGACCTGGCCGTCTTCGAGTCCATCGCCACCGAGGGCCTGGCCCAGCTGGGTACGGCCCCGTCGGTCGCCGGTCCCGAGGCGCCCGGGCCCTCAGCCTGACCTGAGCCATCCGCGTCGGGGAGCCGGTCAGGCCTCGGCTCCGTCGTCCTCCGCCGCCTCGGCGGGCCAGAAGAACTCGGGCTCGTGTCCCCTCGTTTCGGGGAGCGCGAAGATCACCGTGCTCAGCACCACGGCGGGCACGAAGGTGATCACGGCGGCCGTGCCGAAGCGGTTGTCCACGTCCGCCACCGCTCCGAAGGCCACCAGCCCGACCAGCGCCCCGAGGACCGAGCCGGCCACGTTCCACCCGGCCACCGAGGACCGGACCGAGGTCGGGAAGAGCTCGTTGGCCAGCGCCCCCCCGGCGGGGGCGAAGGCGCCACCGGCGGTGACGCCGGCCAGGTAGCCGACGACCAGGGCGACGCGACTGCCGCTGTAGCAGACGATGCTCGCCGCGCCGATGCAGGCGATCGACCCCGCCGCGGTGATCCGTCGTCCGATCCGGTCGGCCAGCGCCCGCCCCAGCAGGAGTCCGCCGAGGCCCAGCGCGCCGGCGGCCACCACCATGCCGGACAGGGCGATCCCCGGGAATCGCTTGACGTTCTGCGCGTAGAGATAGACGAAGCTGGTGGCGGGACCGGTGATCACGGCCAGGGAGAAGGCCACCGTCGTGACCACGGCCAGACGACGTCGATAGGGTCGGGCCACCGCCCCGAGCACCGGCAGCCGTGCCTCGTGCCTCGCCACCGACCGGAGGTACCGGTCGGGCTCGGTGACCCGACGCCCGAGCCAGGGGAGGGCGATCAGTGGGACGACGGCCAGCACCAGGATCCCCCGGTAGCCGATGGTGCCGCCGGCCAGCCCGTAGACGACGGCGGTGGCCCCCGCCCCCACGGCGTAGCCGCCGGTCACCAGGGCCACCGCCGAGGCGCGTTGCGAGGATCCGGTCTGCTCGGCCGCCTGGACCTGGGCCACGGCCGCCACGGCCGACAGGAACGGCCGTCCGCACGCGAAGATGATCACGAACGACCAATAACCGGGACTGAGGGCCGAAGCCGCGGTGATGGACAGGCCGACGCCGGTGGCCACGAGCATCACCCGCCGCCGGCCCACCCGGTCGGCCAGGCCGGCCAGCGGGAGCCCGCCGAGCGAGGCCAGTCGGACCACGGCCAGGCCCAGGCCGATCTCGGTGCCGGACAGTCCGGCCTGGTCGGCGATGGTCCGCCCGTGGAAGACATGTCCGAAGTGGGCCGCCACGTCGCCCAACGTGGCCGTCAGGCCGAATTGTCCGAATCCGGCGGCGGCGGCGACGGCGGCGACGGCCAGGATGGCCGGGTCAGACCAGCCGAGGAGACGGAGGGCCGGTCGGTGCGGGCCATCGCGGCGCGGCGTGGGTCGGCCGGCGGCGTCGGCCCCGTCGCTCATGGCCGGGAGGGATGGGGGGAGCGGCCGCGCCCGGCGGGGTGGGTGGCGCCGGCGTCCATGGGGTCAGTCTTCCCTCTCCGGGGTCCTGATGACGGTCATCGGTGGGGCAGCCCGTGCCTGCCGGCGGCTCCTCCTGAGGCCGGAGGTCGAAACGGGCTTGGTATGTTGGGCGGGTGCCAGTCGTGGAACAGTCGACCCCGCCGCAGCTCCTCTTGTCCGGCGAGATCGACATCGCATCGGCGGACGCGCTCCGGAACGCCGGTGCCCGGGCCGTCGACTCGCTGGGTCCCTCCGACCGGCTCGACGTCGACCTCTCGGGGGTCACGTTCATCGACTCCAGCGGGCTGGGGGCCCTGGTCTCCATCCGGAACGCGGCCGAGGCAGCGGGGCGTGCCATGTCCCTCCACATCGTCTCACCCAGCATCATCAGTCTGTTCGAGCTCACCGGACTGCGTGACGCCTTCACGATCGTTCCCGAGCCGCACTAAGGGCGGGTCCGCTCGCCGCTGGGGCCGGGTCCGACGCTCAGGATGCCCGCTGACGGTCCTGGACCGCTTCGGACCACTCGTGGAGGCATGAACGGCAGCGCAGTGACACGGACGGCTCGGGGCCGTTGGCTCCGGCAGCCCCTCGCACGATGAGCCGGGGGGCATCGACTGAGCCACAGTTCGGGCACTTCGGGTCTGTCCTGGATGCGGGCAACTTCCGACCTCGACGGGGAACGACGGGAGGAGCTGATGGGACGTGCGACGACTCCCGGGCAGAGTAGCGCTGCGCCGATCCGGTCGCAACGTGGTTCCGGGCACCGGGCCGGCCGGCCCCCGGCACCGGCCCGGCGGGAGGGCCCTCAGCCCCTGGCCCGGCCGAAGAACTGCTCGACGGCGGCGGCGATGCCCTGGGCGATCGCCTGCTGACCCTTGGCGCTGGCGGCGATCGATCCCTCGAAGGGATCGGTCAGATACAGGGGTTCGATGACGGTCCCCGGCATGGTGCTCGGTGTGGTGAAGTAGCCCGGCGCCGCCGGTCCCAGCAGGAGGAGATGGTTGTAGTCGGCGGCCTCGGCGGCCAGGCCGCCGGTCGACGGGTTGCCGTCCAGCGAGCCGAGGGACCCGTCGGTCTGGACCCCGTCGTCGGGGATTCCCCAGCCCTGGGCGTTCATCCGGGAGAGCACGTCCGACTGGACCAGGGTGGCCAGACGTTGGCTGGCGGCGGCGAACGGGCGGTCCGGGTCGTAGGCGGTGATGCTCCCGGCATTGTCGGTCGAGCCCCCGGCGTCGTAGTAGATGCCGACCAGGGCCCGGGCGCCGGCATCGTCGGCGCACTGGTCCCGGGCGGCGACGTCGTCATGGGCCCCCTGCAGTGTGAAGGTCCCCCGGATCAGGTCGTCGGGCGTGGGCCTGACCACGGTGGAGTCGCCGGTCCTCGACACCACCACCCGGTAGCCGCGGGCCCGGAGCAGCGCCATGGCGTCGAGCTCCACCGGAAGCGTCTCCTGGGCCTCGTCGATGGTCCGGCCCGACTCGGTCTCGCCCACGCCCCCGGGGTCGACGCCACCGTGTCCGGCATCGAGGAAGACGGTGGTGTGGCGGTTGCCGGAGGTGGGAGCGAAGGCCACACAGGACCCGGTGGCGAAGGTGGACGGATCGATGGCCCGGCCCGAGGCGGCCGTCGAGCGACGGGTCGATCGGCTTCCCGGCACGATCGCCACACCGACGGCCACGGCCACGACGACGACCAGGAGCACTCCGACCACGAGGGTCCGTCGCAGTCGGATGCCCCGGGTGGGCCGGGTCCTGGTGGGTGGCGTGGTCTGTCCCATGGCGTGGGTCCCGGGTCGGCGGGCCGACGGGCCACATCCCGGCGACGGCCGGTGTCGGGTCCGTCCGGAGCTGCCGGTGACGGTCAGGGGATGGTAGTGAACCCCGGTGGAGAATCGGCGTCGCCCGCACGGCCGGGGCCCGCCCGTCCGGGCGCCGGGCTCCGGACCGGTACGCTCTCTCCTGTGCGACGCAGGATGCTGAACGGCAAGATCCACCGTGCCCGGGTGACCGACGCCGACCTCAACTACGTGGGGTCGATCTCCATCGACCCGCTCCTGATGAAGGCCGCCGACATCGTGTCCAACGAGCAGGTGACGGTGTTGAACCTGATGAACGGGGCCCGCTTCGAGACCTACGCCATCGAGGGTGACGGGGGCCAGATCTGCCTCAACGGGGCGGCGGCCCGGCTGGCCCAGGTCGGGGACCTGGTCATCATCCTGACCTATGTCGACGTCGACGAGGCTGCGCTCGGCGACCACCAGCCCCGGGTCGTCATCGTCGACGAGGAGAACCGGCCGGTCGACCACGCCTGACCCGCCCGGCCGGCCGGGCGCCCTGTCCGCGCCCTCTGGCCGGTCGAGGGTCTAGGTATCGTCCTCCAGCACCTGGAGGTGGAGGGGCCCCTTGAGCAGTACCTTGGCGAAGGCGCCGCGGAAGGCACCGATGTCGGGACAGCCGTGCATGGCCACGATGACCTGTCGCATCCGGGGGGGCACCCGCTTGCGCCCCGCGGCGAGCAGCCACTGCCGGTGGTCGGGCGCGAACCGTCGGTCGGCACCGGCCCCGCGCCGGAGCTCCCGTCCGACGTCGGGCTCCACCGCGTCGTAGACGAAGGCCAGGATGTAGGACGACCAGGCGATGGGGAGATGGTCGGGGACGACCGGTCGACCCTCCAGACGGGCCAACTGGGCCCAGAACTCGGAGGGCACGATCCGGGCCCACTCGTCCATCTCGTCGGCGATGATGGCCTGCAGCCGGAGCTGGGTCAGCTGCCGGGCGCGGATCAGGGAGGCTCCCGTGGCGTCGTCGACGAGGGTGTCGATCCCGGTCCTCGAGCACCGTCGCACGACCCGCTCGGCCGAGTCGGCCCAGGGGAGGTGCTTCTTCCTGAGCGCTCCCGCGTCGCGTGCCTCCAGGATCCGCTCGCACAGATCGACGAGCACCTCGGTGCCGAACCCCTCGACCGGGTCGCCGTCGGCCGAGGTCCGGAAGGGGACGGCGTGCGAAGCGAGGATCGTGTCGAGCGGCGGGACGATCCGGCGGAGCCGACGCTCGGGGTTGCCGTCACCCCCGTGGTTGCCCAGCGCCAACAGGAGTTGATCTCGGGTGATCACCCGGGCGCCGTGCTCCAGCACGTGGCACTCGACCTCGGCCGTCCCGAAGTCGACCCGACCGTGGAACCGGGAGCGGCAGGGCCGGTCCACCGTGACCAGGCTCGGACCGGTCTCGTCGGCGACGGCGACACGGGCCCAGCGGGTCTGGACGGCACGCCGGGCGATCTCACTCCGCTCGGCCGGGCTCAGGGCGTCCGCCCGGGCCCTGCCCCCCTTGGTCGCCCCGAGCCGTCCCAACGCCCGCCCGGCGTCCGACGCCCGCTGCTCGGCCCGCCAGCGCTCACCTTCCATGCCCCTGCCCATGCCCCTGCACCTGCCCCTGCCCCGGCGGAACACCGCTCCTGCACCATTTCTTGCCTGCACGTTGCCTGCACGGGCAAGTATCCCGCGCCCCTTCTCCTGCCTGCGCGGGCAAGTATAGATGGCACCCGCGCCGGTACGAAAGGGCCGTTCAGAGGGGTGGCCGGTCGGGAAAATCAGGCGGTGTCTCCTATCCCTTATATTTTGAACCCCTGCCGGGTATACTTCCCCGGGGGTTCGTAGGACTCTTCCCCTCTGTCCACAGGTCGGTACTGGGCGCACGGCAGCGCATCCGATACCGACGACGCGGATTCGGGCGGGCCGTAGGAGCAGTGTCGGACGAAGGGTCGGTTCCTTGGAGAACTGGGCACGGGGACTCAAGCAGTGGTGGGACTGGCTCCTCGGTGAGGAGCCGCTGCCCGATCGTCATTCGAGGGCCATGCTGGCTGCCACGGCCGGTGTCGTCGTCGCCCTCGCCCTCGGCCTGGTCGAGGTCAACGACCACGTCTCCTCCCGCACCGTACGGGACACCGCGGCCCTGTCCACGACCACGACCACGACCACGACCACGGAGCGGTCGGGCTCCCTGGCGGTGACCAGTCCTCTCGCCGTGGCCCCAGGGTCAGGGTTCGGCCTGCCGGAGGGATCGAAGCGGGCGGCGCGCCTGGCCGAGCGACGGGCCTCCCGGCCGGCACGCGTTGCGGCGCACGCCGCCTTCCCGGCTCCCCTCACCACGGTGACGCCGAAGGCCGCCCCGACCCGGGCGGCCGCACACCGGACCACGCACGCCGGCACCACGACGTCACCGTTCATCCCACCCATCGTGGCCAAGGCGGCGCCGGGTGCCACACCGACCCCGCTGCTTGCACCGCTCTCAGCCGTCCCGACGGCGCTCGGCGCGACCCGCCAGTCCGGCTGGTCCGTGGTCTCGTGGCAGGCCCCCGCGACCGGCACCTCGGCGGTCACCGGGTACGACGTCTTCGTGGGCACGAGCCCCGGCGGCGAGTACCCCCTGCCGGCCAACGGTGCCACGCCGGTGCAGTCCACCTCCTACACCGTCACCCGGCTCACCAACGGGACGACGTACTACTTCACCGTGCGGGCGGTGACGGCCACGGGCCTGTCCGGTCCGTCCAACGAGGTGTCGGTGACGCCCACGGCGAACTACAGCCCGGTGGGCACGCTCTCGGGATCGGTCGTGGGCATGGCGGCCAATCCCCAGGGCACCGGGTACTGGCTGGCCGACGCCAAGGGCCAGGTGTCCGAACACGGTGGTGTGGCCGACTACAGCCCGGCCGTCCCCCTGGTCTCCGATGCGCCCATCATCGGCATCGCGTCAACCCCCGACGGCCTGGGCTACTGGCTGGTGGCCAGCGACGGGGGCGTGTTCTCCTTCGGTGACGCCAGGTACTTCGGCTCGACCGGCGGGAAGCGCCTCAACGCCCCCATCGTGGGCTTGGCTCCCACGCCCGACGGCCAGGGCTACTGGCTGGTGGGTGCGGACGGCGGCGTGTTCTCGTTCGGTGACGCCCGGTACCACGGGTCGACGGGGGCCTTGACGCTCAACGCCCCCATCGTCGGCATGGCCTCCACCTCGGACGGCCTGGGCTACTGGCTGGTGGCGTCGGACGGTGGCGTGTTCTCGTTCGGCGACGCCCACTTCGACGGGTCGACCGGTTCGCTGAAGCTGGTCAGCCCGGTGGTGGGGATGTCCGTCGACGCCGCGGGCACCGGCTATTGGCTGGTGGCCGGCGACGGCGGCGTGTTCTCGTTCGGCTCGGCCACCTTCCAGGGCTCGACCGGTTCGATGAGCCTGAACGCCCCGGTGTCCGGAATCGCCGTCGACCCCGTGACCGACGGGTACTGGCTCAGCTCGGAGGACGGTGGCGTGTTCGGATTCGGTGCCCCGTTCCTCGGGGCCGGCTGAGCCTCGGACCGCCCGGCCCCGGACCGCCCGGCCCCGGACCGCCGGACGCCGGAGACGGGCTGGTTCAGCCCCCGACGACCCGGTCCAGCGCCCGGGCGTGCCAGGTGGCCCGGCCGGCCCGGTCCTCGGCCCGGTCCGCCCGGGACGCAAGCAGCAGTCCGGCATTGATCCCCAGGTAGCGGAGGGGCTCGGACTCCCACCGCTTCGATCGGTGCCCGACCCAGGCCAGCGATGTCAGCTCCGAGGGCCGTTCGAGGATGAGGTCGCGCAGCGTCCGTCCGGCCAGATTGGTGGTGGAGACCCCGTCGCCGACGTAGCCGCCGGCCCAGGCCACACCGGTCTGGCGGTCCAGGCCCACCGACGAGAACCAGTCGCGGGCGATGCCGAGGGGTCCGCCCCACCGGTGGGTCACGGCGGCATCGGCCAGGTCCGGGAACAGGTCGACCAGGGTGGTCCGCAGGGCCTCGTGCACCCGGGTGTCGCCGTCGAACTCGGGCCGGATGGCCGAGCCGAAGTGGTACGGCGCCCCGCGCCCACCGAAGGCCATCCGGCCGTCTTCGGTGCGCTGCCCGTAGATCACCAGGTGACGGTGGTCGGCGAAGGTCTGCCGATCGGCCAGGCCGGCCCGCTGCCAGAACGCCTCGGACAGCGGCTCGGTGGCGATCATGAGCGAATAGACCGGGACGAGGGTGCGGGCCTCGCCCTCCAGCGTGCGGGTGTAGCCCTCGGTGGCCCGGACCACCACGGCGGCCTTGACCGTGCCGTGGTCGGTCAGCACCACCCCGGGCCGGATGGACCGCACCTCGGTCTGCTCATGGACCGTGACCCCGCGGGCCTCCACCGCCGTGGCCAGGCCGCGTACCATCCGGGCGGGGTCCACGGCGGCACAGTGGGGCGAATAGGTCCCCCCGAGCACGTGGGTGGCCCCGACCATCGCCGACGCCTCGGCCGCCGAGAGCATCCGGAGGTCCTCCTCGCCGATGCCGCGCTGCCGGGCGGCACCCACCTCGTCCCGGGTCCGCTGGAGCTGTGCCTCGGTGCGGGCCACCATGACGGTCCCACCGGGCGCGAACCCGCACTCGATGGGCTCGGTGGCCACCACCCGGCCCACCTCGCGCACGGTGGCCTCCATGGCACGGCGCATGGCCGCCCCGGCCCCCGGCCCGCCCACCCGGTCGAGCCGCTCCTCGGGGACGGCGAACAGGGCCGAGCACCAACCCCCGTTCCGCCCCGAGGCGCCGAACCCGGCCACGTCCCGCTCGAGCACCACGATGCGCAGGGAGGGGTCGGTCTCGGCGAGGTAGTATGCCGTCCACAGCCCGGTGAGGCCACCGCCCACCACCGCCACGTCGACGTCGATGTCTCCGGGGAGCGGCTCCCGCAGGGTGATGGGGGAGGGGACGCCGTCCCACCACAGGGAGAGCCGGCGGTAGTCCTCGCCTGAGGCTGGTCTCAGAGCTGCTTCCACGCCTCGGTCAGCACCGAGCGCAGGATGTCCGCCATGATCTCGAACTCCTCGGGACCGCAGGTGAGGGGCGGGGCCAGCTGCACCACCGGGTCCCCGCGGTCGTCGGCGCGGCAGATGAGCCCGGCCTCGTAGAGGGCACCGGACAGGAACCCCCGCAGCAGCCGCTCGGCCTCGTCGTCGTTGAAGGTCTCGCGGGTGTCCTTGTCCTTGACCAGCTCGATCCCGTAGAAGTATCCGGCGCCGCGGACGTCGCCCACGATGGGCAGGTCGCTGAGGGTCTCGAGGGCGGCGCGGAAGGCCCCCTCGTGCTGCCGGACGTTCTCCAGCAGCTTCTCCTTCTCGAAGATGTCCATGTTGGCCAGGGCCACCGCCGCGCTGACCGGGTGGCCGGCGAAGGTGACCCCGTGGAGGAAGCTCTCGCCGTTCAGGAACGGCTCGACCAGCCGGTCGCTGACCGCCATGGCCCCCAGCGGCGAGTAGCCGCTGGTGAGTCCCTTGGCCATGGTCACGATGTCGGGCCGGTAGTCGTAGCGCTCGGCACCGAACCAGTGGCCCAGTCGGCCGAAGGCGCAGATGACCTCGTCCGACACCAGCAGGACGCCGTAGCGGTCGCAGATCTCGCGCACCCGCTGGAAGTACCCGGGAGGGGGCGGGAAGCAGCCGCCGGCATTCTGGACCGGCTCGAGGAACACCGCCGCCACGGTGTCGGGTCCCTCGATGAGGATGGCCTGCTCGATGGCATCGGCGGCCCACTGGCCGAAGGCGTCGATGTCGTCGGCGAAGTACGGCGCCCGGTAGAAGTTGGTGTTGGGCACCTTGAAGGCTCCCGGGACCAATGGCTCGAAGGGCGTCTTGATGTCGGACAGTCCGGTGATCGACAGGGCCCCCATGGTGGCTCCGTGGTAGGCGATGTTGCGACTGATGACCTTCAGCCGATCGGGCTGGCCGGTGACCCTGAAGTACTGGCGGGCCAGCTTCCAGGCCGACTCGACCGCCTCGGAGCCGCCCGTCGTGAAGAAGATGCGGTTGCAGTCACCCGGTGTGACCTGGGCCAGACGGTCGGCCAGCTCCACCGCCATGGGGTGGGCGTAGCTCCACACCGGGAAGTAGGCCAGCGTGCTGGCCTGGCGGGCGGCGGCCTCGGCCAGCTCGGTCCGGCCGTGGCCCACCTGGCTGGTGAACAGCCCGGACAGGCCGTCGAGGTAGCGCTTCCCGTACTGGTCGTAGACGTAGACGCCCTCACCTTTCACGATGACCGGGATGTCGGACGTGTCCGACATGCGCGTGAAGTGCATCCAGAGGTGGCGGTGGGCACTCGCCTGCAGCGCCTCATTGGAAAATTCGGTCATCTGGTCCCCCAGCTATAGGTCTGTTTGGTCAGCTTCAGGTACATGAAGGTCTCGGTGTCGCGCACTCCGGGGATCTGGCGGATGACCCCGTTCAACAGCTCGAGGAGGGAGTCCTCGTCCTCGGTGACCAGCTCCACCAGGATGTCGAACGAGCCGGTGCACATCACCACGTAGTCGATGTCCTCGACGGCGGCCAGGCGCTCGGCCACCAGCCGGGTGTCGCCGTCGGCCCGGATCCCGACCATGGCCTGGCTCCGGAAGCCGATCTGGAGCGGGTCGGTGACGGCCACGATCTGCATGATCCCGGCGTCGCGCATCTTCTGGACCCGCTGGCGCACCGCCGCCTCCGACAGGCCGACGGCCTCGGCGATCGACCCGTAGGTGCGGCGGCCGTCCTGCTGGAGCTCCTCGACGATGGCCTTGCTCACGTCGTCGAGGAGCCCGGAGCCGTTGGAGCCGCTGGGTTGGCCCGTCACGCGCCCGGCCCCCGGAGCTGGGGGTGGGGACGGCGGGGTGCCACCGTCCCGGGCCGGCAGCACGAGGACGTGCGAATCGGTTGCATGCGGGTTCCGTTATAGCATTTCGAGCTGATTGAGGGGAAGAATTCGATCGGATCAGTGGCCCGAGGCGATTTCGACCGAGAAAAAACTTGTCTGCGGGCCGATCTTCGGTCACTATGAGCTATCGCAGAGGTCAGGCGGTGGGAGGACGGGCGCCGATCGGTGGCCCGGATGGAGCAGCGGCACCCTCGGGAGGAACAGTGAGCAGCACGCCCCAACAGGCCGACGCCGGGCTCGGTCGCCTGTCGAACTTCGTCGGCGGCGAGTACGTCGAGACGGTCGACGGGGCCACCTCGACCCTGGTCGACCCCAGCACCGGCGAGGGCTATCTGGAGGCCCCGGTGTCGGGCGGGAAGGACGTCGACCGGGCGTTCGACGCCGCCGCCGCCGCCTTCCCGGTGTGGCGCGAGGCCACGCCCTCGGAGCGCAGCCTGGCCCTGTTCCGCATCGCCGACGCCTTCGAGGCCCGGGCCGACGACCTGGTCCGGGTGGAGTCGGCCAACACGGGCAAGCCGATCGCGGTCACCCTGGCCGAGGAGATCCCCCAGATGGTGGACCAGATCCGCTTCTTCGCCGGAGCGGCCCGGCACCTCGAGGGCAAGTCGGCCGCCGAGTACCTGAAGGACCACACGTCGTTCATCCGGCGCGAGCCCATCGGCGTATGCGCCGCCGTCACGCCGTGGAACTACCCGTTGCTGATGGCCGTCTGGAAGTGGGCGCCCGCCATCGCGGCCGGCAACACCATGGTGCTGAAGCCGTCCGACACCACACCGGCATCGTCGCTCCTGATGGCCGAGATCATGTCCGAGTTCCTGCCCCCGGGTGTCATCAACGTCGTGTGCGGCGACCGGGGGACCGGCCGGCTGCTGGTGGAGCACCCCACGCCGGCCATGGTGTCGATCACCGGGAGCGTGCGGGCCGGCATGGAGGTGGCCGCCGCCGCCGCGTCGGATGTGAAGCGGGTCCACCTCGAGCTGGGCGGCAAGGCACCGGTGGTGGTGTTCGACGACGCTGACGTGGCCGCCGCCGCCGAGGGGATCGCCATCGCCGGCTACTTCAACGCCGGGCAGGACTGCACGGCGGCCACCCGGGTCCTGGCCGGACCCCGGGTCTACGACGACTTCGTGGCGGCGCTGGCCGAGCAGGCCGCGGCCCAGACGGTGGGCGGCCTCGACGTGGAGGACGCCGACTTCGGGCCGCTCAACAACGCCACCCAGCTGGACCGGCTCACCGGGTTCATCGAGCGCCTGCCGTCGCGGGCGGAGGTGGTGACCGGGGGCAGCCGGGTGGGATCCCGGGGTTTCTGCTTCGCCCCGACGGTGATCACCGGTCTGGAGCAGAGCGACGAGGCCATCCAGGACGAGATGTTCGGACCGGCCATCACCGTCCAGCGGTTCTCGGACGAGGACCAGGCCCTCGAGTGGGCCAACGGGGTGCGCTACGGACTGGCGTCCAGCGTGTGGACCCGGGACCACGGCCGGGCCATGCGCATGGCCAAGGGACTCGACTTCGGCGCCGTGTGGATCAACACCCACATCCCGATCGTGGCCGAGATGCCCCACGGCGGCTTCAAGCACTCGGGCTACGGCAAGGACCTGTCCGCCTACGGGTTCGAGGACTACACCCGCATCAAGCACGTGATGAGCTACATCGGCACCTGATCCACCGCCTGACCGGCCACACCACCGTCCACTGCAACTGAAGGGGAGTTCAGATGAGCACTGACGTCGTTGACAGCACCGGTAAGCCGCCGGAGGTCCCCGGCCCGTTCGGGGCCCCGGTGTCCACCGATGAGGCCGGACCCACCCTGCGGGCCAACACCCTCAACCTCTTCGACTCGACGGTGGTGGCCATCTCGTCGGTGGCCCCCGCCTACACCCTGGCCGCCACCATGGCCGTGCTGTTCCTCACCGGTGGCATCGCCTACGCCGGCCCGGCGGTCATCTGGGTCAGCTTCGTGCCGGTCCTGTTCATCGCCATCGCCTACTTCCACCTCAACCGGCGGGACCCCGACTGCGGGGCCTCCTACGCCTGGCTGTCCAAGCTGGTCCACCCGGCGGTGGGCTGGTTCAACGGGTGGGTGCAGGTGGCCACCGGCGTGATCTTCTGCGTGTCGGCGCCCATCGTGGCCGGGCAGTACACCCTCCAGCTGTTCAACGAGTGGGGCTGGGTCTCCTCGGCGACGGCCAACTCGCTGGACGCCGCCGCGGTGACGGCTGCCCTCTGGCTGGCCTTCATCACCTTCATCTGCATCTGGGGCATCCGGTGGACCACCAACTTCCAGTGGGTCCTCCTCATCATCGAATACGTGGCCGTCATCGGCTTCTCCATCTGGGGCATCGTCAAGGTGGCGGTCAAGCACCCGGCCGGTTCCACCGGCTTCCACATGTCGTGGCTGAGCCCGTTCAGCATCAGCGGCATCGGGGCCCTCACCGCCGGCTTGGCGCTCGGGGTGTTCTTCTTCTGGGGCTGGGACACCGCCACCAACCTCAACGAGGAGTCCAAGAACTCCACCAAGACCCCGGGCCAGGCCGGCATCATCGCCATGTTCCTGCTCCTGTTGGTGTTCGCCATCAATATCATCGCCGCCCAGATGCTCCTGCCCGAGAAGGCCTGGAACGCCCACCAGTCGACCATCCTCCTCTACTTCGCCCAGCAGGCCGCCGGCCACTGGGCCGGCTACGTGATGCTGGTGGCCGTGCTCTCGTCGACGGTGGCCACGACCCAGACCACCCTGCTGCCGTGCGCCCGCATCACCCTGTCCATGGCCCGTGACAGGGTCTGGCCCTCTGTCTTCGGGACGATCCAGGGGAAGCTCAAGACCCCGATGGTGGGCACGCTGATCCTGGCCTTCGTGGCCATGCTGGGCATCGTGATGACCACGCTGTCCAGCTCGATCAACAACGTCTTCCAGAACCTCATCTTGAGCATCGGCGTTCTGATCGCCTTCTACTACGGCGTGACCGGCGTGACCTGTGCCTGGGCCTACCGCAAGGTGGCCTTCCAGAAGACCAGCTTCTTCTTCACCGGTGTCCTGCTCCCCCTGGTGGGCGGCATCGTGTTGCTGTTCGTGTGTGGCTACGTGATCTACGAGGGCGGCTGGAGCGGCTCCTACGCCGACATCATCACGCTGCTCCTCGGCATCCCCCTGGTCATCATCGCCCGCTTCACCACCAAGGGCGACTTCTTCAAGCAGAAGCCCATCGCCTACACCGAGATCGGTGAGTGAGGTGGCCTCGATGATCGTCGGGGTGCCGAAGGAGGTCAAGGACGACGAGTACCGGGTAGCCATCACCCCGGCCGGCGTCCGTGAGCTCACGTCGGCCGGCCACGCCGTGCTGGTGGAGCGGGGCGCCGGGGTGGGCTCGTCCATCCCCGACGAGGACTTCACCGCCACCGGGGCCAAGATCGTGGACGACCCGGACGAGATCTGGGCCGCCTCCGACATGATCCTCGGGGTCAAGGAGCCGGTGGCCGAGGAGTACCCCCGGCTCGGCCTCCGGAAGGACCAGGTGCTGTTCACCTACCTCCACCTGGCGGCGTCCCTGCCCTGCACCGAGGCGCTGATCGCCGCGGGCAACACGGCCATCGCCTACGAGACGGTGCGCCTGGCCGACAACTCCCTGCCGCTCCTCACCCCCATGAGCGAGGTGGCCGGCCGGATGGCCCCGCTGATGGGGGCCCACCACCTGATGCGCCCGGGCGGTGGCCGGGGGGTGCTGGTGTGCGGGGTCCCCGGCGTGCGCTGCGCCAAGGTGGTGATCCTGGGGGCGGGGGTCGCCGGAATGGCGGCGGCCACCCTGGCCGTCGGGATGCACTCGGAGGTCTACATCCTCGACCGCAACCTCGAGCGCCTCCGCCAGGTCGACCACCACTTCCGCGGCGGCCTGGAGACGGTGGCCTCCAGCACCCACGCCATCGAGGAGACCTGCGTGGACGCCGACATCGTCATCGGCGCCGTCCTGGTGGTCGGGGCCAAGGCCCCCAAGCTGGTCTCCGACGACCTGGTGGGCCGGATGCGGGACGGCTCGGTGCTGGTGGACATCTCCGTGGACCAGGGTGGCTGCTTCGAGTCCACCCGCCCCACCACCCACTCCGACCCGACCTTCGAGGTCAACGGTTCGCTGTTCTACTGCGTGGCCAACATGCCCGGTGCCGTGCCCCACTCGTCCACCCACGCGCTGGTCAACGCCACACTTCCCTACGTCTTGTCCATCGCCAACCACGGGTGGCGCGACGCCGTGCGGGCCGACCCGGCCCTGGCCGAGGGAGTGAACGTGGTGCAGGGGTCGGTGGTCTACGAGCCGGTCGCCGAGGCCCACGGCATGCCGACCGCCTCGCTGGCCCCGTTCCTCGACTGAGCGACGCCCGGATGCCGCCGTCACCCCGGCCCGGTGGGCCCCTTCCTGCCCAGAGGCGAGTCCGGGGGGTCCGTCCACCCGGGGGCCAGGCGTCCGGCGGCCAGGTGGGCGGGGAGCCCGATGCCGGCCCGGAGCGACGGATCGGCCACCGGGTCGAGCCGGAGGGTGCGCAGCGGGACCTCGCCCGCCCAGACGTCCAGTGCGGCGTCGGGACCGTCACCGTCGGCGGGTGGGCCCTGGCGCACCTTGACCGACGCCTCCGACAGGTCCATCTCCAGGACCGTGGTGACGGCCAGCTCCTCGGGGGCCGGGGCCCGCACGTACCCCCACTGACCCGGTGCCACCTGGTTGCTGATGGCCTCGAGCCCCCACAGCTTGCGGTCCGGGTCGTCGAGGACGGTGAGGACGCCGTAGACCATGGCGCACCGGTAGTTGACGGCGTGCTCGAACACCGATCGGGCCAGGACCACGCCGTCGATGTGGGTCACGGTGACGCACGCCTCCACCCGTGCCTTCTTGGCGGCGCGGAGGCTGCGGCTGGCCACCGAGCCGTGCAGGTAGAGCCGGTCACCCGCCCGCCCGTAGCTGGTGGGCACCACCATGAGGGACCCGTCGACGACGATGCCGAGGTGGCAGACGAACCCGGCGTCGAGGACCGCGTGCAGGTCGGCCACCTCGTGGCTCCCCTGCTCGGGGAAGCGGCGCAGCCGTGTGCGGTCCGACGGCGGCCCGCCGGCCGGCGGGGTGGGCTCGGCCTCGCTCGACTGGGCCTGCGCCATGACCAGATCCTCCCACGTCCGCGTGGGATCCGGCACCAACCAAGGAGTAGGAGTTGCCCACAGTGAACAGGATCGGCAGCACCCCCGACGCCGGGCGCACCCGGACGGCGCCCGTCTACAACCCGGCCACCGGTGAGCAGACCGGCGAGGTGGTGCTGGCCTCGGCGGCCGACGTGGACCGGGCCGTGGCCCGTTCGACCGCCGCCTTCGACTCGTGGCGGGACACCTCTTTGACGGCGCGGAGCCGGATCCTGTTCGCCTTCCGGGAACTGGCCGACCGGCACCGCGACGACCTGGCCCGGCTGATCACCTACGAGCACGGGAAGGTGACCGAGGATGCGCGGGGCGAGGTGGCACGGGGGATCGAGGTCATCGAGTTCGCCTGCGGCATCCCCCACCTGTTGAAGGGCGAGTTCTCCGAGGATGTCTCGACCGGGATCGACGCGTCGTCGGTCCGCCAGCCCCTGGGGGTGGTGGCCGGCATCACGCCCTTCAACTTCCCGGTGATGGTGCCCATGTGGAT
>Ga0302157_10001534_pt1 | contig 28074 bp, 25 predicted proteins | sample I_Bog_N3_3_FD_193502 | JGI IMG/M metagenome (GOLD analysis project Ga0302157, IMG submission 193502) | Peat permafrost microbial communities from Stordalen Mire near Abisko, Sweden - I_Bog_N3_3 | ecosystem: Environmental > Terrestrial > Soil > Wetlands > Peat | place: Sweden: Abisko, Stordalen... | reverse complement strand
TAGGACGACACCGCCGTTCACACGGTGCTGTCGTCGCTGTCCCCGCTGCGCCGCCAGCTGTTGGCGCTCGCCTATTTCGATGGCCTCACGCACGAGGAAATCGCCGTGCACAACGGACTGCCGCTGGGAACCGTCAAATCCCACATCCGCCGGGCGCTCAAGCTCATGCGCAGCGAGCTCGATCCGCGCTAAGCGGCCTAAGCGCGCTAAGCCAGTCCGATGCAGACATACTTGGTGTCCAGGAACTCGTCGAGTCCCTGGCGTCCGCCCTCGCGGCCCAAACCCGATTCCTTGACGCCGCCGAAGGGCGCCACCGCCACGGCGGGCACGCTGTCATTCACCGCCACGATGCCCGACTGCAGCCCCTCGGTGAGCCGGATGGTGCGCGACAGGTCGCGGGTGAACACGTAGGCGGCGAGCCCGACGCTCACGTCGTTGGCCTTGGCGAGCACCTCGGCCTCGGTTTCGAAGCGGATCAGGGGCGCCACCGGCCCGAAGATCTCCTCGCCGAGGATGTCCATGCCGGCGCCGATGCCCTCGAGCACCGTCGGCTGATAAAAGTGTCCGCCGCGCGTGTGCGCCGCGCCGCCGACCAGGACTTTCGCGCCTTTCGCCAACGCATCGCGCACCAGTCGGTCGACCTTTTGGACCGCCTTGGCGCTGATCAGCGGTCCGATCACGACCCCGTCCTCCGCGCCATTGCCCACCTTCAGGGCCGCCACCTTTTGGGTGAAGCGCGCGGTGAACTCCGCGTAGATGCCCGATTGCACGTAAATGCGGTTGGCGCAGATGCAGGTCTGCCCTGCATTGCGGAATTTGCTGATCATGGCGCCCTCGACCGCCCGGTCGATGTCGGCGTCGTCGAAAATCAGCAACGGCGCATTGCCGCCGAGTTCGAGCGCGAGCTTCTTCATGGTATCCGCGCACTGGCGGTACAGCCGCTTGCCGACGGCGGTGGATCCGGTGAAGGACAGCACCCGCACCTTCGGACTGCGGCACATCACCTCGCCGGCTTCGGCGGCCCGCGTGGTGGTGACCACGTTGAACACGCCGGGCGGCACGCCCGCCTCATGCGCTAGCTTGGCGATGGCGAGGGCGCAAAGCGGTGTCTCCGCCGCCGGCTTGGCCACCATGGTGCAGCCGGCTGCGAGCGCGGCGCCGACCTTGCGGGTCAGCATGGCGATCGGGAAATTCCAGGGCGTGATGGCAACCGCCACGCCGCAGGGTTGGCGGATGGTGCTGTAGCGCTTGCCGGCGAATGCGGTGGGGATGACTTCGCCATAGGCGCGCTTCGCCTCCTCCGCGAACCATTCGAGAAAGCTGGCGGCGTACCCCACCTCGCCGCGCGCCTCGGCCAGGGGCTTGCCCTGCTCGGCGGTCATGGTCTGCGCCAGCGATTCGGCGTTGGCGAGCAGCAGGGCGTGCCATTTCTTGAGGATGGCCGAGCGCTCGTGCGCGGTCTTCGCGCTCCACGCCGGCAGCGCCTCGGCGGCCGCGTCGATGGACTGGTCGATCTGTTCGGGCGACAGGTCCGCGACCTCGGCGAGCAGTTCGCCCGTGGCCGGATTGTTGACCTTGAAGGTCGTCGTACCCGCGATCCACTGGCCCGCCACATAGGCGCGGTCAAGGTCCTGGAATCTCAGGGTCGGCGGCAGACTGGTTTTGGGAACTGACATGGGGTGAGCCTCGCGTGATAGGACGCGTGATGTGACGCGTCATGTGCGCCAATATTACTTCAGGTGCGTTCCAGGATCACGGCGATGCCCTGACCTACCCCGATGCACATGGATACCAGGGCATAGCGTGCGCCGCTGCGATGCAATTGGCGTGCCGCGGTGAGTGCGAGGCGCGTGCCCGAGGCACCCAGCGGATGGCCCACCGCGATGGCGCCGCCGTTGGGATTGACGCGCGCATCGTCGTAATCGAGGCCCAACAGCTTCAGGCAGCCGAGCACCTGCGTGGCGAAGGCCTCGTTGATTTCGATCACGTCCATGTCGGAGAGTTTCAAATTGGCGCGCGTCAGCGCCTTGGGAATGGCCGGCACCGGGCCCAGGCCCATGAGGCGCGGCGCGACGCCGGCCACCGCACCGCTCACCACCCGCGCCAGGGGCTTGACGCCCGCGCGCTCGCCCGCCGCACGCGTGCCGAGCAGCAAGGCGCCGGCGCCGTCATTGATGCCCGAGGCATTACCGGCGGTGACGAAGCCGTTCGCCATCAAGGGTTTCAAGGCCGCGAGCTTCTCTGCCGTGGTGTCGGCGCGTGGATGCTCGTCCTGGTCGATGACCTGCACAGCGCCCTTCCGGCCGGGGATTTCGACCGGTTGGATCTCGCCGGCGAAGAACTTGGCAGCCGCGGCCGCCGCGTATTTGCGCTGCGAGCCGAGGGCGAAGCGGTCGCTGTCCTCGCGGCCGATGCCGTGTTCGTGGCCGATGTTGTCGGCGGTTTCGGCGAGCGTGTCACGGCCGAATTGCTTGTCAAGCAAGGGGTTCGGGAAGCGCGAGCCGATGGCCGAATCATACATCTTCACGTCGCGTGAATAGGCGGACTCGGATTTGCCGATGGCGTAAGGCGCGCGGCTCATGCTCTCCACGCCGCCCACCACGAACAGCTCACCCTGGCCGCAGCCGGCGGCACGCGCGCCGTCGAGCACCGCGGCGAGTCCGCTGCCGCACAGGCGATTGACCGTGAGGCCGGCCACCGTGATGGGCAGCCCGGAGAGCAGGCCCGCATGACGCGCCACATTGCGGCTGTCCTCACCCGCCTGGTTGGCGCAACCGGCGATCACATCCTCGATCGATTCCTTCGGAAACGGGCTGCGCGCGAGGAGCGCGCGGATCACGCCGGCGAGCAGGTCATCGGGACGCAGCGGCGCGAGCGCGCCGGCGTGCCGGCCGAAGGGGGTTCGCAATCCGTCGTACAGATAAGCGTCGAGCATTGAGGTTCTCGCTTGAAATTCGGGGGCAAAATTATAGGAGTTTTCGGCGCTGCGGGGGGGCGCGGTCTCATCTCGGCGACTTGGTTGCTAATGGCAACTATTGTTCAATTGCCAAGTTTCCGTGCGGCGGCTGGGGCGGGCGGTAGGGGCCGCGGCTGGGCCGGCGGCTGCAGCGGGCGCGGCGCCAGAGGCCGGGCCCAATTTAGACATCATGATGCTTCTGTAATAGCATCATGACATGCGAACCACGCTGACCTTGGATGACGACGTTGCGGCACGCATTCGGGCGGAGGCGCGGCGCAGCGGCAAACCCTTCAAGACGGTCGTCAATGAATATCTGCGGGCGGGGCTGGCGCAACGGCGCGCCATTCAGGCTTTGCCCACCTTTCGCATCGAGTCGCGGAATATGGGCGGTCCCCTCCCCGGATTGTCTTATGACAATATCGCGGCGCTTCTCGATGACATCGAGGGCCCCGGCCGTCGATGAAACTCATCGACGTGAACGTGCTGCTATATGCCTACGACGACGCGTCAGCGCAGCATGCGGCATGCAGCGCATGGCTCGGCGTGGCGTTCAATGCCGAGGAAACCCTGGCACTCCCGTGGCAGACGTTGCTGGCGTTCGTGCGCATTGCGACCCATTCCCGCGCCGTGCGGCGGCCGCTGGCGGCGCAGGAGGCCTGCGCGATCGTCTCCTCGTGGATTGCACGGCCGAACGTGGCGGTCATCGGCGCGGGCGAGCGCTTTTGGGAGACATTCCAGAACCTCGTGATCGAGGCAAAGGTGAGCGGTCCACTGGTGACCGATGCGGCGTTGGCGGCCCTCGCCGTGGAGCACGGCGCGACGCTTTGCTCCACCGACAGGGACTTTCGCCGTTTCAACGGCCTGAAGCTTGAGGATCCCAGCGATACCGCGCGCACACCGTAGCGGTCCCGCCGGCCGTTCGCGGCGCCCCGGCATCTCGGGTATTCTGCCGGGCAATCATGCAAGAGCGTTATGATCCCGCTGCCGTCGAGGTGGCGGCACAGCGATTTTGGGACGAGCAACGCAGTTTCGAGGCCAGGGAGGATCCGAACCGCGAGAAGTACTACTGCCTGTCCATGTTTCCCTATCCGAGCGGCCGCCTGCACATGGGGCATGTGCGCAACTACACCATCGGCGACGTGCTGGCGCGCTTCATGCGCATGCAGGGCAGGAACGTGCTGCAGCCCATGGGCTGGGACGCCTTCGGTCTGCCTGCCGAGAATGCCGCGATGGCGAATGCCGTGCCGCCGGCCAAGTGGACTTACGACAACATCGCGCACATGCGCAGCCAGCTCAAATCGCTCGGCTTTGCGCTCGACTGGAGCCGCGAATTGACCACCTGCCGTCCGGAGTATTACCGCTGGAACCAGTGGCTGTTCCTGCGCATGCTCGAGAAGGGCATCGCCTACCGCAAGACCGGTCAGGTGAACTGGGATCCGGTGGACAAGACGGTGCTCGCCAACGAGCAGGTCATCGACGGGCGCGGCTGGCGCACCGGTGCCCCGGTTGAAAAGCGCGAAATCCCGATGTACTACCTCAAGATCACCGATTACGCCGAGGATCTGCTCGACGCGCTCGACGGCATGACGGGCTGGCCGGAGCGCGTGCGCACCATGCAGGCAAACTGGATCGGCAGGAGCGAGGGGGTGAAAATCGGCTTTCCCCATGAAATCGGCGGTGCCCTCGCGCCAGGGCGCGGCGTGCTGCAGGTGTTCACCACGCGCGCCGACACCCTCATGGGGGTGACCTTCTGCGCGGTTGCACCGGAACATCCGCTGGCGCAGCACGCGGCACGCGCTGACGCGAAGCTCGCCGGCTTCATCGAGGAGTGCCGGCGCACGCCGGCGGTAGAGGCGGCGCTCGCCACCCAGGAGAAGAAGGGCATGGCGACCGGACTGACCGTGAGCCATCCCTTAAGCGGTGCGGCGGTGCCGCTGTGGGTGGGCAATTACGTGCTCATGAGCTATGGCGAGGGCGCGGTCATGGGCGTGCCCGCCCACGATGAGCGGGATTTCGAGTTCGCACTGAAATACTCCCTGCCGATCAAGCCCGTGATCACATTGCCGGGGCGCACCTACAGCACCGCGGCCTGGGAGCCGTGGTACGCCGAGCATGGGCGCTGCGTCAATTCGGGTGCATACGACGGCCTGGAATTTCAGGCGGCGGTGGATGCCATTGCCGCCGATCTCGAGCGTCTTGGTCTCGGCGAGAAACAGACGACCTGGCGACTGCGCGACTGGGGCATCTCGCGCCAGCGCTACTGGGGCTGCCCCATCCCCATCATCCAATGCGCGGCATGCGGCGCGGTGCCGGTGCCGGATGCCGATCTGCCGGTGGTGCTGCCGGAGAATCTGGTGCCGGACGGCAGCGGCAATCCGCTGCTCAAGGATGCGGCCTTTCTCGCCTGCCGCTGCCCGAGATGCGGCGCACAGGCGCGGCGTGAGACCGACACCATGGACACATTCGTCGACTCCTCGTGGTACTTTCTGCGCTTCGCCTGTAGCGACAATGCGGGTGCCATGGTCGATGAGCGCGTGAAGTACTGGCTGCCGGTGGACCAGTACATCGGCGGCATCGAGCACGCCATTTTGCATCTCTTATATTCGCGCTTCTGGACGCGGGTGATGCGCGAGATCGGCGAGGTGCCGTTCAAGGAACCATTCGCACATCTGTTCACGCAGGGGATGGTGCTCAATGAGGTGTTCTTCCGCAAGCCGGAGTCCGGCCGCGTGGAGTACTTCAATCCCGCCGATGTCGAGGTGAGCGTGGATGCGCTCACCCAGACGCGCCTCAACGTGCTGCGCGCCGACGGCAAACCGGTCGAATCGGGCGGCATCGTCACCATGTCGAAGTCGAAGAACAATGGCGTCGATCCGCAGGCACTGGTGGCTGAATTCGGCGCGGACACGGCACGGCTGTTCACCATGTTCGCGGCGCCGCCCGAGCAAACCCTGGAATGGTCCGACGAGGGGGTGCAGGGCGCCTATCGATTCATCAAGCGGCTGTGGAAATCCGTGTACGATCATGTGGCGGCGGCGAGCGGGGTTGCCGCGGACGGGGCTGCCGCGAGCGGGGTTGCGGCGTGCCGCCACGAACCGATCGATGCCGGCAGACTGACCGAGGCGCAGCGCGCTTTGCGGCGCCAGGCGCATCAGACACTCGCCAAGGTCACCGACGACATCGGCCGGCGGCGCACCTTCAACACGGCCATCGCCGCGGTGATGGAATTGCTCAACGCGGTGTCGAAATTCGAGGCGGACGGCGCCGCGGATCGGCGCGTGACGCAGGAGGCGCTCGAGATCGCGGTTCTGTCGCTCTCGCCCATCGTCCCGCACGTCACCCACGCGCTGTGGCAGGCGCTCGGGCATGCGACGGCGCTGATCGATGAGCCGTGGATGGCGGTGGATGCGGCCGCGCTCGCCACCTCGACGCTGGAGGTCGTGGTGCAGGTCAACGGCAAACTGCGCAGCCGGATTTCGGTGCCGGTGGATGCGGATGATGCGGCGCTGCGCGCGGCGGCGCTGGCCGATCCGAACGTGCAGAAATTCGTGGGCGCCGCCGCGGTGCGCAAGGTCATCGTGGTGCGCGGCAAACTCGTGAACGTGGTGGTGTAGCCGATGAGACGGGTCTTAAGTGATTACCAGGCCGCGACGCGGCCGAGCACAGCGGCGCGCATCGGCGTTGCGGCGTGCATCGGCGTCGCGGCGCGCATCGGCGTCGCGGCGTGCATCGGTGCCGCGCTTGCGCTCGGCGGCTGCGGCTTCCGGCTGGCGGGCAGCGAAACCCTGCCGACCGTGCTCGCCAAGCCGTATTTGTCGGTGCGTAATCCGTACTCGGATTTCTCGCGCGAATTCGAGCGTCAACTGAAGACTGCGGGCGCCATGCTGCAGGTGGGGCGCGAGGGCGCGAGCGCCACCATCGATGTGTCCAAGGATCAGGTCGAGCAGCGCATCCTGTCGGTGTCCGCGCGCAACATCCCCACCGAATATGAATTGATCTACACCGTGGTCTACTCGGTGCATGCCGGCGACAAGGAAGTGCTCACGCCGCAAACCATTTTCCTGTCGCGCGACTATAGCTTCGATGAGACCGCGCTGCTGGCCAAGCAGAACGAGGCGGACATCCTGCGCGAACAGATGGCGCGCGATCTGGTCGCGATCGCGATGCGACGGTTGAGCAGACTGAATTAGGGCATGCTGCGCGTCAACGGCGTCGATCGGGTGGCGCTGGCCATCTTGCTGGAGCGCTACGGCCTGGACCTGCGCCTGGTTGCCCCCGAGGAGGTCATCCCGGGATCCTATTGGGGCGAGAGCGAGGCGGGCGTGATCGGTGCGCGGGTGTACGCGCGGCTCGACACGCCGCTGCATTCGGTGTTGCACGAGGCGGCGCATGCCATCTGCATGACACCGGAGCGGCGCGCCGGCCTCGACACCGACGCGGGCGGTGATCACCAGGAAGAAACCGCGGTCTGCTATCTGCAATTGGCGCTCGCCGACGCGCTGCCTGGCGTGGACCGCGCGCGCTTGTGTGCCGACATGGATGACTGGGGCTACAGCTTCCGACTGGGCAGCACCGCGGCCTGGTTCGAGAGGGATGCCGACGAGGCGCGCGTCTGGCTGCAGGCGCACGGCCTCATCGATTCCCAGGGGCGCGTGACCTATGTCAGCCGCTGATCCCGCACCGGATGACCCCGCGCCGCATGATCCTGCGCCGCATGATGGTGCGCCGACAGCCCCGATGACGCGACGCGCGGCGCTACTCGGGTTGGCAGCGCTGGCCGGCGGCTGCACCCGCCTCGGCTTCCTCGCCGCCAACATACCGGCTGCCTTCGGCGCCTACCGGCGACGCTCCAACATCCCCTATGGCGCCGATGCCCAGCAAATGCTGGATGTGTATCTGCCGGACGCGCCGGCGCAGAAGCGGCCGCTGGTGGTGTTCTGGCACGGCGGGCGCTGGAGTTTCGGCGACAAGGGCGATTACCGCTTCGTGGGCGCGGCGCTCGCCGGACTGGGTTACGTGGTCGTGATCCCAAATTACCGACACTACCCGCAGGTGAAAATGCCGGGCTTCATGGACGATGCCGCGCGCGCCGCGCAGTGGGCGGCGGCTCACGCCGCCGAATGGCAGGCTGATCCTGACCGGCTGCATCTCATGGGCCATTCGGCCGGCGCGCAGATGGCGGCGCTGGTGACCCTGGATCGGCGCTACTTCGCCGCCACCTCATTGCCCACGCCGAAGATCGCGGGTCTGATCGGCTTGTCGGGTCCGTATGATTTCCTGCCGCTGCTCGAAGCGGATCTGCAGGACATGTTCGGACCGCCGGCGCTGTACCCGCTGTCCCAGCCCATCAATTTCGTGCGCGCGGATGCGCCGCCGGCACTGTTGGTAGTGGGCCTGCGCGATCGGACCGTCGCGCCGAAGAACACCTTGAATTTCGCGGCCGCACTATCGGGCGTGGGCGTGCCGGTGACCCTGAGGACATACGCGAACCTCGATCATGCCGACACGGTGGCCGCCCTGAGCCTGCCGGCGCGCGGCCGCGCGCCGGTGCTCGCGGACGTGGCGGCTTTCGTCAATCCGCCGGCGGTGTGATCGCCGCGGCGCACGCGATGCTCGCGCCAACGTCAGGCTGCGGCGCCGGCCACCGGCGCCGGCACGGCGGCCGCGCTGGCGTAGCAGCGGCCGAAGCGATTGGCGAGGAAGGGTGCGAGCGCGATGTCCTCCTGCCGGATCAGCCCCGACTGCGGCAGGCGACCGGCAGCGAGCAGGTCGAGGACGGCGCAGATGCCGCCGGCGGTGGTGATCTGGATGGCGCTGCGCATGCGCCCGCCCACCGGTGCCGCGTAGATCTTGTGCGCATAGGTTTCCTGCATGAGCTGGCCCTGGCGCAGGCCGCTCACCGTCACGAACACGATGACCACGTCCTGCAGGGTGATGGGCACGGCGTTCTCGAGGATGTCCTTGAGCATTTCGCGGCGGTCGCGCAGCCGCAGATCGTTGAGCAGCGCCTTCATGATGGCGGCGTGGCCGGGATAGCGGATGGTGCGGTAATTCAGATTGCGCACCTTGCCGGCCAGGGTCTCGCACAGGGTGCCGAGGCCGCCGGAGGTGTTGAAGGCTTCATATAGCACGCCGTCGAGCGAGAATTCCTCGCACTCCTCGAGCGGCTGGGTTTCGCGCAGCTGGCCATTGACGATGGCCTCGCACGGTTCGCAGTATTCGTTGATGACGCCGTCGGTGCTCCAGGTCAGATTGTAGTTGAGGGCGTTGGAGGGAAATTCCGGCAGCGCGCCGACCCGCATGCGCAGGTCACGCAGCTCGTCGAAGCGCGAGGCCAGATCGGCGGCGACGATGGTGATGAAGCCGGGCGCCAGGCCGCATTGCGGAATGAACGCGGTGCGCGCGTCGGCAGCGAGCTGCTTGACCGCGCGCGTGCTCGCGACATCCTCGGTCAGGTCCAGATAATGGGCGCCGGCCGTCTTGGCTGCCTCCGCGATGCGCCGCGTGGCGTGGTAGGGGGCGGCGCTGAGGACGGCGAATTGTTTGCTGAGAATTTGACCCAGCCGGGCGCCGTCGGTGATGTCGGCGGCGATCCGCACCACGGGCAGGCCGGTCTCGAGCCGCGCGAGCTGCTCGGCGGAGCGATCCACCACCGTCACCGCGTAGTCGCCGCAGCCGGCCAGGCGCTCGGCGATCATCGATCCGATCTTGCCCGCCCCGATGACGACGACGTTGTGCATGGCGCTTCTCCCGATTAGACGCCTATGTTTGGCGAAACACCTTGCGAATGGTAGGGGCAAACCGCGCATTATTCAGGTGTTCGGCCGGCAATATGCAGGTATGATCTTGCGAAATGCCGGTTCTGGACCCCATCGATGCCCAATTGATCGAGGCGCTGCGCCAGGACGGCCGCGCTTCGACGGTGCAATTGGCGCGCCTGGTCGGCCGCTCGCGCACCAGTGTGCAGAGCCGCATCGAGCGCCTGCAGCGCCAGGGCGTGATCGCCGGCTTCAGCGTACGGATCGCGCCCGACCAGGATCCGGGGGCGGTGCGTGCGCACGTGATGATCAAGGTGGGCCCGAAGGAGTCGCGCGCCGTGACCGCGGCGCTCGGCGCCATTCCGCAGGTGCGCGTGCTGCACTCGGTGAGCGGCGATGTGGATCTGATCGCGATCGCGGCCGGCGCGAGCGTCGCCGAGATGGATCAGGTCATCGACCGGATTGGTGCACTGGACGGGGTCGAGCGCACCACCTCGTCGATTATACTGTCGACCAAATTCGAGCGCTGAGCCAACCTTCGAGCGCCGAGGCCACTTTCGAGCGCCGAGGCCAGCCAACCGCGGAGTGCACATGTATTCGAAACAGATGACGGCCGGTTGGGCGGACATGGATTTCAACTCGCACATGAGGAATACGGCCTATCTCGACAAGGCGGTCGACGTGCGCTTTATGTTCCTCGCCGAGCATGGCTATCCCATCGGGGAATTCGTCCGGCTGAAGCTCGGACCGGTGGCCCTGAAGGATGAGCTCGAGTATTACCGCGAGATCCAGTTGCTGCAGGAATTCACGGTCACCCTGGAACTTGCGGGCATGTCGCCCGACGGCATGCGTTGGCGCCTGCGGCACGAAGTGCTGCGGTCGGACGGCAAGATCTGCGCGAAGATCACGAGCATCGGCGGCTGGCTGGATCTGGCCGCGCGCAAACTCATCGTGCCCCCGGAGGGATTGATGGCGACGTGGAAAAAGTTGACGCCGACCACCGATTACACCGAGCTGCGCGCCGGCAGCTGATGCCTGGCAAAAACGACGTCGAGGTGTCCGAATTGGTGGCGTTCCTGAATGCGCTGTCGGGCCCGCTGCCCGACGCCACGATGCCGATGCCGCCACCCTAAAAATTCGGCGTGGGTATCGTGAGATACCCACGCCGTTCGGATTATCGCGCCGACGGGGGAGTTGGCTGGTTGCCGACGCGAGATGCTCCTAAACCTTGATCACCGCAACCCTTGGAGTCCGGGACCTTGGGGTCCGAAACCCTTTGGTGGATTGCCGCGAGGTCGAATCCATCTTGCCAAATCGCTCCGGCGGTGCGAGGTACTCTTTCTCACTGATGGTGCAATTTATTTCACCTGTCAAAGACCGGCTTGGGCGCGGCGGCCGCACGGCGGATGCGAACGCACCAGTAGGCGAACACGGTGATGGCCAGGGTGAGGCAGCTGACGTTGAAATCGCGCTGCAGGCCGGGGGTGAAGGCCATGGCGATCAGGACCGCGGCCATGCCGGCGATGCAGAGCAGGGAGAGTGCCGGAAACCACCACATGGTGATGGCAGGCGCCGGCTCGCCGCCGCGCTCGCGCCTCACCCGCAGCACGATCTGCGCCAGGGCGGTGAGCATGTACACATAGACGATCAGCGCGCCGGAGGAACTCACCAGAAAATCGAACACCGCCTGCGGCGCTTCGGTGGCGGCGATGATGCCGAGATAGCCGGCCACCGCGCCGATCAGCACCGAGGCCACCGGCACGCGGCGCGCGTTGAGCTTCACCAGCATCTGCGGCGCGTCGCCGCGGTCGGCGAGCACGAACAGCACGCGCGAGGCGACATAGAACGCCGAGTTCAGACAGGACAACACGGCGGTGAGGATGATCACGCTCATGATCGATCCGGCCCACGGCACGTGCATGGTGTTCAAGGCGAGGGTGAACGGCGATTCGCCGCCGCGCACCTGGTCCCAGGGCACCACGCAGGCGATCAGGAACACGGACAGCACGTAGAACGTCAGGATGCGCCAGATCACCGCGGAACTCATGCGCGCGATCGCGCGCTCGGGCTCGGCCGATTCGGCGGCGGCAATGGTGGTGATCTCCGCGCCGGTCATGGCGAAGAACACCGTGGGCACGGCGGCGAACACCGCGATCCAGCCGCGCGGCGTGAATCCGCCATGGCTCACGAGATTGCCGAAGGTGGCGCCATGCGGCGCGCTCCAGCCGAAGGCATAGGAGGCCGCGATGACGATGAACACGATGATGGCGGCGACCTTGATGGAGGCGAACCAGAATTCGAATTCCGCGTAGGAGCGTGCCGACAGCAGATTCACGCCGGTCATGACGGTCATCAAGGCGAGACCGATGGGCAGCGGCGGCAGCGGGATCCAGCTCTGCAGGATGCGGGCACCGGCGATGGCCTCCACCGGCACGGTGAGCACCCAGAAGTACCAGTACAGCCAGCCCACCACGAACCCCACCCCGGGCCCGAGGCCGGCGCGCGCAAAGTCGGTGAAGGAGCGCACCTCGGGCAGCGCGGTGGCCATCTCCGCCAGCATGCGCATCACCAGCAGGATCAGCAGTCCGCAGATGCCGTAGCTGATGAAGGCCGCCGGACCGCCGGCGATGATGGAGGTGCTGCTGCCAACGAACAAGCCGGCGCCGATGATGCCGCCGATCGAGATCATGGTCAGATGCCGCCCCTTGAGTGAGCGGCTGAGTTGGGTGTTCATTCGCCCTCGACGTTGATACGCGGATCACCGAGTTGCGGCACGGTGGGGCTGCCCCACAGCTGGCGCTCGCGGATCCACGGTAGCGGATAGGCGGGATGGGGGCTATCGAATTCGCGCGCCAGGCGGTGCGCGTCCCAGATGGCCTGATTCAGCTGCGCGGGCGCCTTGCAATCGCCGGTGCGGAACACCGCCCCCACGCCGTGCATCGGCCATTCGGGCCGGCGCGCCTGCAATTCGCGCCACAGCGCGGTGTCGGAGCTGCGCGAGGTGACGAGTATCACCGCGTCGGCCTCGAGGTCGAATTCGCCGCCGTTGTCCCGGCGCGGCACGGCGCCGGTGGTGGGGCCGAGCAAATCCGGTCCGAACCGGTACAGATAGGCCAGGCGCACCCGGCCGGGCTCGATGCCGACGGCCCAGTGGCTGCACAGGGTCTTGATGCCCTTCTCGAACAGCATGCGCTTGTTGTTGAAGGACTCCATGGTGAACACCCCGTACTCGGCCACATCGGCCGCGTCGCACACATAGGTGACCTGGCGTCCCTGGTCGGCCATGAGCTCGGCGAGCGCGATGCCCATGAAATGCCCGTCGCCGTCCAGAATGAGCACGCGCTTGCCGGGCACGGGCTTGCCGGTGATCACCTGGAAGGGGGTGAGCACATGCGCCAGCGAGGCGTCGGCGCCAGGGATCGGTCCGGCATTGGCGCTGCGCCCGTCGGCCTGCCAAGGCGCACCGGTGGCGAGCACCACCTGGTCGGCGCCGTATTCGAGCACGTCATCGGCGCTCATGCGCGCAACGCCGAGGTGCACCTCGACGTTCTTCTTCAGCTTGGCGAGCTGGATCTGACGGTAGCCGATGACGCGGCTCCATTCGCCGAGGCGCGGCAGCTGCGTCACCAGGCGCCAGTGGCCGCCGAGCTCGCGTTCGGCGTCGCGCAGATGCACGGTGTAGCCGCGCGCGCCGAGCACGCGTGCGCACTCCATGCCGGCGGCCCCGGCGCCCACCACCAGCACCGAACAGGGCTTGGTGGTGCGGGCGAATTTCTCCGGATGCCAGCCGCGCCGGTATTCCTCGCCGATGGTGGCGTTCTGCGTGCACATGATCTGGCCGCCCTGCTGGAACTTCGAGACACAGATGTTGCAGCCGATGCACTCGCGGATGTCCTCGTTGCGCCCCTCCATGATCTTGACGGGCAGAAACGGATCGGCGATGGACGGGCGCGCGGCACCGATGAGGTCGAGAACGCCGGCGCCGATCAGGCCCACCATGTCGTCGGGGCTGGTGAGCCGGCCGTTGCCCACCACCGGGATGCCGGGACCGAGCAGGGACCTGCCCTGCCGGATGAAGGGCGTCATCCAGCCGGCCTTGCGGTAGCGCGAGACGCCGGCATCCTCGCCCCATTCGGCATAGTCGCCGATCTTCAGGGCGACCAGATCGACCACGCCCTCGGTGCGAAAGCGTTCGAGCAGCCGCACCCCGTCCTCGTGCGCCTCGACGCCCTCGGGCCCGTGCAGGGTGTCCATCTCGAAGCGCGTGGTGATGGCGCAGCGATCGCCCAGGGCGCGCTTCAGCGCGCCGAGCAGCTCGATGAAGAATCGCGAGCGGTTCGCGAAGCTGCCGCCATAGCCGTCGGTGCGCCGGTTGAAGCGCGGCTCGAGGAATTGGATGGGCACGGTGTCATCGCCCGCCGAGACCTCCAGGATGTCGAATCCCGCCTGCTCGGCGCGCCGGCCGGCCTCGACGTACATGTTGATGACGGTGCGAATGTCGAACTCGTCCATCGCGTAGCCGTACACCGAACGCGTGGCGAACAGCGGTGAGAGCCACTGGCTCGGGCTGCGGCCGAACTCGCGCGATTCGAGCGAGGGCGCATTGCCGCCGCTGTACCAGAGCTGGATGCCCGCGAGCGAGCCGTGGCGGTGCGCCACCTCGCACATATAGCCGAGGTTCTGCACATCCCCCTGATCCCAGATGCGCGCCGAGGTGTACGGGTATTCGTCGGCCTCCGGATGGATGGAGCAGTATTCGGTGAACACCACGCCCCAGCCGCCCTCGGCCTTCATACCGCGCAGATGCGCCTGGGCGCCCGGACGCTCGGCGCCGGGGCCGGCGCAGTGTGAGGTCTGCCAGAAGCGGTTGCGGCTGGTCTTCGGGCCGATCTTCACGGGCTCGAACAAAACGTCGTACTTGCGATCGCGCGGCATGGGCTACTGCTTATACTGATAGGGAGGGAAGCCATGAACGCCACCTGGAATTTCGCGGGCAAGGCCGTGCTGGTCACGGGCTCGACCACCGGCATCGGCGAAGCCTGCGCCCGCGCCTTTGCCGGCGGCGGCGCCAGGGTCATGGTGTCGGGCCGCGATGCGCACCGCGGGCGGCGCGTGGTCGAGGCCATCGAGGCGCGGGGCGGCAGCGCCGCGTTCGCCGCGGCGGACCTGCGCGAGCCCGGCGCCTGCGAGGCGCTGCTCGGCGCGACCCTCGAGCGGCTGGGCGGCCTCGACGTGCTGGTGAACAACGCCGGAATTCTCCACAGCGCCAATGCGCCCGACACCAGCGATGCGCAGTGGCTCGAGACCATGGCGGTGAACGTCAACGCAGTGTTCTACCTGAGCCGCGCGGCGGTGCGCCACATGCGCGCCGCGGGCGGCGGCGCCATTGTGAACATCGCCTCCGAATGGGGGCTGAACGGCGAGCCGAATCACGTGGCCTACTGCGCCAGCAAGGGTGCGGTCATCCAGATCACGCGCTGCATGGCCCTGGACCATGCGCGCGAGGGCATCCGGGTCAATTCGGTGTGCCCCGGCGAGATTCATACCCACATGCTCGATGACATTCTCTCCCGGCGCGGCGGCGATCTGGCCGCGCATCTGCAGGCGCTCGCCGCCGGCGTCCCCATGCGCCGCCTGGCCAGTCCCGCCGAGGTCGCGCACTGCGTGCAGTTCCTGGCCTCGGATCTGGCGAGCTACGTGACCGGCGTGAATCTGCCCGTCGACGGCGGCAACGACGCGACGGCAGGTCCGTATCCTTGAGAGCCGCTACGAGGCGGTCACCTCGACGGGCGCCGCGGTTTCCCCCGGGCGCAACCGATGGGCGTCGCCGGCCGGTGCATGGCCGTGCTCGTAGGGCCTGGCGAGCACCATGTAGATCCCGCCGAGCACCAGCACCCCGACGGTGGTGACCAGCATGGCGTAGTTGCTGTACCAGGGATCGTTCGGACTGCGCGGCCAGAGGATGTTGACGATGGCGCCGACGCCGTAGGCGAGGGCGATAAGATTCACCGGCAGTCCCCAGGCACCCAAGGAGAAGGGGCCGGCCGGGCGCCAGCCGCGCGCGCGCGCATACAGCGCCGCGAGCACGATCATCTGGAAGGAGATGTAGATGCCGATGGCGGCGAAGCTGATGATGGTGGCGATCGCGTCCTGGAGCCACAGCGCCGAGAGCGCGATGACGGCGGGGATGGCGCCCATGGCGATGAGCGCGGCGGCCGGCACATGGTGGCCGGGCGAGAGCCGGCTGAGCGCTGCGCTGCCGAAGATCATCTGGTCGCGGGCATAGGCGAATATCAGCCGGCTGGCCGCAGCCTGCAGGCTGAGCAGGCACGAGATGAACGAGACCAGCACCACCACGATGACGGCCCGGAATCCGGCCTCGCCCATGGCGGCGCGCAGCAGCGTGACGATGGGATCCTTGTCCTTGCCCGAGACCGCGGCGCCGATGTCCCCGATCGACAGCACGAAGGCGAGGCACACCCAGGTGGCGGCGGCGCCGCCGATGTAAATGGTCATGCGCATGGCCTTCGGGATCATGCGGCTGGCGTCCGGCGTCTCCTCGGCCACATCGCCGCAGGCCTCGAAGCCGTAGTAGCAGAACATGGCGGCGAGCGAGGAGGCAAGGAAGGCGGGCCAGTAGGGGCCGTTGGGGGCGGCATAGCGGGTGTCGGTGAGCACGGCGAGCGGCTGATGCCGTGCGAACAGCAGCAGGTAGCCACCGACCACGATGGCGCCCACCAGCTCGCAGATGAAGCCGAACATCGCCACCCGCGCGAGCAGGCGCGTGCCGGAGAGATTCAGCACCGTGGTGAGGGCGATCAGCACCAGCGCGATCAGTGTGGTGGCGAGCGCGGTGGTGTCGAGCCCGAAGAGCTGCGCGAGGTAGGGGGCCACGCCCGTGGCCACCCCCGCCATGGTGCAGCACAGGGCCCAGGCATACACCCAGCCCGCCATCCACGCCCAGCGCTTGCCCACCAGGCGCCGCGCCCAGGGATACAGGCCGCCGGAGATGGGGAACTGGGAGACGATCTCGCCGAACACCAGGCACACCATGAGCTGGCCCAGGCCGACCAGGATGTAGGTCCACCACATGGGCGGCCCGCCGGCCATGAATGCGCTGGCGAAGATGGTGTACACGCCCACCACCGGCGACAGGTAGGTGAAGCCCAGCGAGAAGTTCTCCCACTTGGACATGGTGCGGTCGAAATGCGAGACGTAGCCCAGCTCCTTGAGCCGGACGGCGTCGGCGTCCACCGCGCCGACGCCCTCGTCAGTCATTGGAGTTCCGGCCATCGCCAATCACCTGTGCCATCGCCAATCACCTGTGCCATCGCCACCCATCCGTGCCTGCGACACCCACAAGCTCATCAGAATTTGTACTGGAAATCCAGGCCGATGGTGCGCGGCTGATTGGTGGACACCCGCGTGATGGCATAGGTCTGCCAGGCGAACACGGTGTTGTCGATGGTCAGCTCGGCCACCTTGTTCGTAAGGTTGGTGCCGAACAGATAGGCCGCCCAGGGCCCGCTGCTGACGCCGAGGCGCGCATCCACCAGATTGTACTGCGGCAGGATCTGCGAATAGGCGGCCTGGTCGCGCACCGGGCCCACCTCCGAGCTCGAAGCGTGGAACACGGCATTCATCCGGTCGGTGAGCGCGGTCATGTAGCTGAGCGACAGCACCGCCGTGTACTTCGGCACGTTGAGCACCCGGGTGCCGGGCGAAATGCCCGACAGGATGGCGTTCGCCGACGGGTCGCTGATGTAGGCCTGGGTCCAGGCGCCGCTCAGATCCACCGTGAGGCCCTCGGCGAGCAGCGCCGACATTTCGAGCTCGGGGCCGTACGACTTGGCATTGCCGGCATTGGTGTTGTACGGATAGCCGCAGGTGAGGGAGAGCACCTGTTGGATGTGCTCCCACTGGATGTAGTACACGTCGGCATTGACGGTGAAGCGCCGGTCGTTGAATTTCGCCTTTTCGCCGACCTCGAAACTCCACACCGAATCGGGCGTGAAGCTCGGCTGCGAGGACACGGTGACCACGCCCGCGTCGCAGTTGTAGGCGTACGGATTGATGGCGAGCACCGCGGCGGTCGGGATGGGGATGGGCAGGTTGAAGCCGCCGGGCCGCGAACCCTTGGCGATGGTGCCGTACCAAGTCAGGTCCGGCGTCGGCTCATACGCCAGGTTGATCTTCGGCAGCACGGCGCTGCCACTGGCGCTTTGCGCCAGAATCGTCGCGTCCTGGTTGACGGAGGCCGTGCCGAGGCCCGCCTGATCGGCGAAATTGCTGATCTGGAAATGGAAAAAGCGCACGCCGGCCGTGAGCTTCAAGGCATCGGTGAATTTATACGTGCCCTCGCCGAAGATGGCGCTCTGCTTCAAGGTGTCCGGATTGTTGTCGTTGAACACCACGCCATTCGGATTGGCGGCCTGCGGGCTGGGATACGGCGGCAGCGTGGGATCCGGATAGCGCAGCACGCTGTTGACCGGCGCAACGTCCGATGCGGGGCAATAACCCGAGACAGTGTGATTGGCCACCGTCGGTCCGCCGCAGGTGAGCGCGTTGGCGAAGCCGGGCTCCTGATTGTAGGTGATGTAGCCGGAGTCGAGCTTGGCGAAGTACAGGCCGCCCACCCACTGGAAGGGGCCGGTGCCGGTGGACGTCAGGCGCAGCTCCTCGCTGAACTGTTCGGTGGGATCATCCTCGACGTACAGGTTCTGGATGAAATTCGGCACATACGCGCCGCCCACCAGATGTGTGAGGTCGTTGATGTTCTGCAGGGCCTCGGTGGAGTCGGTCGATTGCTCGACGAAGCGCCGCCAATAGCTCGTGGCGGAGGTGAGCGTCGCGCCGTCGAAGGCGTATTCCAGCTTGAGGCTCGCCAGCTTGAAGGAGTCATAGTACGGTTCGGGCTGATCGTAGGGCTGATAGATGGCGAGGCCGCCGGGGTTCTCCTGGAAATTGGCGTAGCCGTCGGCATCGATGCGCTGATACATGAGGGTGGTGGTCACCGACAGCGCGTCGCTCGGCTTGACCAGCAGGATGGCGCGCGCCGAACCATAGCGCTCGAGATTCGAGCCCTTGATGTCATCGAGCACGGGTGCGGCTGCGACGTCGCCGCGGTTGCAGAAATAGGCGCAGAACGGCGAGGTGCCGGGAGAGCCGGCCGGGGTATTCGGTGACGGAAACTGGCCGGGTTGGATGACGATGCGATCGATCCAGCCGCTGGTGTACTTGTCGGTGAGCACGAAGCGCAGCGCCGTGATGTCGCCGATGGGAATGTTCATCATCAGGCTGCCGCCGCCGTTCGTGCTGCCATGCGAGGTGTCCGACACCGTGGCATCCGTCGCGCCCTCGAACACGCCGAGCTTGGGCTGGTTGGTGACCAGTTTGATGGTGCCGCCCATCGACCCCGAACCGTACAGGGTGCCCTGCGGACCGCGCAGGGTCTCCACGTGATTCAGATCGAACAAATCGGGATCGATGACGGTGCGGCCGTTCAAGGCCACGGCCGAGGCCGACAGCGGGGTCTCATCGAGGTAGAAGCCGACGGTGGCGGCGGTGCCGCCGCCGGCCGACAGGCCACGCATTTCGTACTCGGTCTGGCCGGGACCGGCGGTGCGCAGCGACACGCCGGGCACCTTGCCGACCAGATCCTCGATGTTGGCGATGTCCTGGTTTGCGAGATCATTGCCGCCGATGGCGGTCATGCTGATGGCCGTGGCCTGCACCGTCGATTCGCGCTTTTCGGCGGTGACGACGATCTCGGCCACCTCTCCGGTCTCGCCGCCAGCCGTCGCGGGGGTCGCGATGACGTTGCGCGGCACGGCCGCGCAGCACAGGGCAGCGCCGGCGGCCAATGACAAGAGCTTCTTCATGAGCGTTTCTCCCGAATGTAAGGCCACCATGCATGCGCCCGCGGTCACGCCCGCAGCGCATTCCAAAGCCGCCTGTTGCACCCGCGCATCGATTGCGAGCGGCAACACCCCCTAACTCTTTTTGATACATCCCGACCGCGGTTCATCCGCGTTATGCTTGTTCGAGAGCACAATACGTAACATAGGGTTTACTGTCACGCAAGTTTATTGCACAGCAGGCACGGGCCGCATCGCCTGTTGCGACAATGTGACAGCCGCATGAAAGCCCGCTCGCGGGTGCTGCTGCTGGCCGCGGTGTTCTCCACCAGCCTGGGAGTGGGCCTGATTTTCGGCTTCGAATCGCCGCTGATCGCCGTGGTGTTGAGCCGCGCGGGCCATTCGAATTTCGTCGTCGGTGCCGTCAATGCGGTGAGTCTGGTGGCAGTGATCGTCATCGGGCCCGCGTACCCCTCGGTGATCGCCCGCCTGGGGTTGACGCGCTCCATCATCGCCGGCGTCTGCGGCGGGACCGTGCTGCTCGCCTTCATGCCCTGGTGGCCCACGGTGCCGATGTGGGTGGTGCTGCGGATCCTGACGGGGATGGCGCTCGGACTCACCTGGATCGCGAGCGAGGTGTGGATGAATCGTGTGGCGGGCGATGCCTCGCGCGGCGCGGTGATGGGAGTGTACGGCACGGTGTTTTCCATCGGCACGGTGGCCGGTCCGCTGCTGCTCGAAGTGACCGGCACGCGCGGTTGGCAGCCCTTCCTGATCGGCGCAGCCTGCCTGCTCGCGACGCTGCTGCCGTTGCTGCTACTGCATCGCAGCCTCAGAGCCGGGCTCGTAGCGGCGCAGGGTGTTTCCAACGCAGCGGCGCCAGACGCCGGCGCGGTCGTGCAGGATCCCGGCGTGGCGGCGCGAGCGCGGCCGGTGCCGGCCTTTCTGCTGCCCGGGTTCTTCTTGCGCGCGCCCGTGATCCTGCTGGCCGCACTGGTGGCGGGCCTGGTCGAATCGGCCGATCTGTCGCTCCTGCCGCTGTACGGCCTGAACGCCGCCCTGAGCGAACGCGCCGCGGTGTGGCTGATCGCGGCATTCCTCGCGGGCAATGTGGTGCTGCAACTGCCGGTCGGCCTGCTGGCGGACCGCTTCGGGCGCCGGCGGCTGCTCGGTTTGTGCGCGCTCACCAGCGGCGTGGGACCGTTGCTGCTGCCGGCCTCGCTCGCCACGCCGGCATTGCTGTGGCCGCTGCTGTTCGTGTGGGGCGGGACGCTGTATGCCTTTTACAGCCAGGGCATCGCGCTGCTCGGCGAGGAATTCGCGGCCGCGGATCTGGCGGCGGCGAACACCCTGTTCGTGATGGTGTATTGCTGCGGCGGCGCGCTCGGACCGAGCTTGGGCGGCCTGGTCATGGATTTGTGGCCGCGCCACGGCCTGCCGGCGCTGCTCAGCGCCGCGGCACTGTCGCTGGTCGCCGGGCTGCTGATCGCGCGGGGGCAGGGGCCGGGGCGGTCCACCCGGCGCGCGCCGCATGGCGTAGGATGACCGCCATGGGTTCGAGCATGAAGCCGCTGTTCGTCAGGTCGCTCATCGTCACGTCACTCATCGCTGCCACCGCCACCGCCACCGCCGCCACCGCCACCGCCGCCACTGCCGCCAGCGCCACCGCCGCCGCCACCGCTCCGGGCCGCTCGGCGGGCGTCGAGACGCGCTCGCCCATCAGCCCGGCCCGGATGTCGGCGACCGTCCGCACCCTGGCATCGGATGCCTTCGAGGGACGCGCACCCGGCACCGCCGGCGAGGCGCGCACCGTGGCCTACCTCATCGATCGCTTCCGCGCTCTTGGCCTCGAGCCGGCCGGCGATGACGGCTTCACGCAGCCGGTGCCCCTGATTCACAACACGGCCGGCGCGCCGACGCGGCTCGAGGTGAGCGTGGGCGGCTCGGTCGTGCCGCTGCTCGCCGGACGTGACATCAATCCGCAGAGCCTGCGCGCGCTGTCGCAGGTGAGCATCGCCGGCGCGCCCATGGTGTTCGTCGGCTATGGCGTTGCGGCGCCGGAACGCGATTGGGATGATTTCAAGGGCTTCGATCTGCATGGCAAGGTGGCGGTATTCCTGGTCAATGATCCGGATTTCGAGGCGCAGCCCGGCGAGGCCGTGGCCGGCCGGTTCGGCGGCCGCGCCATGACCTATTACGGACGCTGGACCTACAAGTTCGATGAAGCCGCACGGCGCGGCGCAGTGGCGGCCTTGGTCATCCACGAGACCGGCCCCGCTGGTTACGGCTGGAACGTTGCCTCCAACTCGGTCGGCGGGTCCTATGACATCGTGCGCGGCGCCGGCGAGGCGCAACCCGTGCTGCTGCAGGCGTGGCTTGCGCGTGACGCGGCGGTCGACCTGTTCACCCGGGCCGGACTCGACTTCGAGGCGCAGAAGCGCCGCGCGCGCGACCCGCAGTTCCGGCCGCTGCCGATCGGCGATGCCCGCTTCAGCATCGAGATGCCGGTCAAATCCGAGCAGGTGCTGAGCCACAATGTCCTCGCCATGCTGTCGGGAACGACGCATGCGGGCGAGCGCATCGTGTTCGCCGCGCATTGGGACGCCTACGGCATCGGCGCGCCGGACGCCGCGGGCCGCACCATCCGGCGGGGCGCCAATGACGACGGGCTCGGCATCGCGGGCGTGCTGGAATTGGCGCGCGCCTTCGCGCATGCGCCGCGGACGCAGCGCACGCTGGTGTTCGCGGCCTGGACGGCGGAGGAGCGCGGCCTGCTCGGCTCGGAGACCTTCGCCGTGCATCCGCTGTTCGCGCTGGATGAGACCGTCGCCGACCTGACGCTCGACATTCTGCAGACGGCGGGGCCGGCGCGCGACGTGGTGCTGGTCGGTGCCGGGCAGAACGAGCTGGAGGACGATCTCAAGCGTGCGGCGGCCGCGCAGGGCCGCACCGTGACGCCGGATGCCAGACCGGAGCGCGGCTTGTTTTATCGCGCCGATCATTTCCCGCTCGCCCGGCGCGGCGTGCCGACGCTGCTGTTGATGGCGATCGGCGGCGGCGAGGATCTGCTGAACGGCGGCCGTGCGGCCGGCGATGCGTGGGTGGCCGACTACACGGCGCATTGCTACCACGAACCCTGCGATGCATGGAGCGCGGATTGGGACTTGCGGGGCGCCGCCGAGGACGTCGATCTCTTCTATCGCATCGGGCGCGACCTCGGCAATTCGCGCCGCTGGCCCGGGTGGCGGCCGGACTCGGAATTCAAGGCGATCCGCGACCGCGTGCAGCATCGCACAGCCGCGCGATGAATCTGCGCGCCATTCGCCTCACGCCGTGGTGCAGCTGTTCCCCGCGATGTAGCCCTGACAGCTGGCGCGGGCCAATCCGTGCTGACTGAAACCACCGGCTGATTCTCCCCCGCAATACAGTCCGGCGATGGCGTTGCCGGCCATGTCGAGAACCTCGCATTTCGCATTGATCCTCAATCCGGCGCGGGTGTCGTGAATATTGGGCGTGGCCCATGCGGCGTAGTACGGCGGCTTCGCGATCTTGTGAAGCGGCTTGGCCTTGCCGAAGTCGGCGTCCACCCCGGAGTCGACGAAGGCGTTGTACCGCGCGACGGTCGCCTCCAGCGTGGCGGGCGACATGGGCAGGCGCTGGTGCGGCATTTTGACGGCGCCGGCGAGTTCCGCGATGGAAGCGGCGCTGAAGAAGAATCCGGCCTTGAAATCCACGTTGGGCACGGTCGGATCCCAGTTCTCCCGGGCGACGGCATCGGCATCGAAGATCGCCCAGATCGGGCCTCCTCCGTTGTGGCCATCGCCGATGCCGGCGAGCGCGGCGTTCAGATAGTTGGCGGGGTCATATTTGATGTTCTTGGCAAGGTCAACGGTGCGTTGCATCAGGTGATGAAACATTGAATCATGCGCCGGTGCAGCGTCTGTACGCTGGCGCACCGATGGCGCGGCCAACCCGGTCCTTGGGACTTCTGGGCTTTTCCCGCGATATTTGCGAGGATTGCGCGCATGCCGCGTAGCGCGCTTGCCCCGCTGAAAACGCTGATCGCATCGACGCAGGGCAGCGCGCTCGCGCTGCCTCCCGGTCTCGCGCGCCTGTATGGCGGGTTTCGGCTGCCGGCGCCGCGTACGGGACCCTTCATCTTCAGCAATTTCGTGACCACGCTGGACGGCGTGGTCTCGCTGCGTGTCCGCGGGCACGCCAACGGCTCGGACATCAGCGGCTTCGACGCCCAGGACCGGATGGTGATGGGCCTGCTGCGCGCCGTCGCCGGCGCCGTCGTGGTCGGCTCGGGGACCTTGGCCGCGGACAGCGAGCATGTGTGGACGCCGGAGGCCATCTGTCCCGAACTCGCGCCGCACTACGCACGCCTGCGCCGATCGCTCGACCTGCCGGGTCCCCCGCTCAACGTGATCGTCAGCGGCAGCGGTTCGCTCAATCTGCGCCTGCCGGTGTTCAGCGCCGGACGGGTGCGGGTGCTCATCCTCACCACCACCGCCGGAGCGAAGCGATTGAGCCGGCAGCGCGTGCCGCCGCCGGTGGAGATTCGCGCCATCCACCGCGCAGGCGCGATTCCGGCGCGCGCCATCTGCCGCGAAGTGTGCCGCATCAGCCGGGCCGGGCGGGTGCTGGTCGAAGGCGGACCGAACCTGCTCGCCGATTTCTTCGCGCAGCACCTCATTGCCGAACAGTTCCTGACGCTGGCGCCGCAACTTGCCGGCCGCGATTCGCACGACACGCGCCCCGGTCTCATCATGGGGCACGTGTTCGCACCGCGCCATCCCTTGTGGGGCACCCTGCTCGATGCACGGCAAGGCGCAAGCCATCTGTTTCTGCGCTATCGATTCGGTCAAAGGCCTAAAGGGGAACGCTGATGCATTACCGCAAGCTCGGCAATACGGGGCTCATCGTGAGCGAACTGGCGCTAGGCACGATGCAGTTCGGCGGCAAGATGAACATGGGCAATCTCGGCCAGCAGGACACGACGCGCATGGTGAAGGCGGCCCTGGATCGGGGGATCAATTTCATCGATACCGCCGACGTGTACAGCCTCGGCGAGAGCGAGACCCTGGTGGGCAACGCCCTCAAGGGCCTGCGGCAGGAAATCGTGCTCGCCACCAAGGTCAGGCTGCCGATGAGCGGCAACTTCAATCACAGCGGCGCGACCCGCGTGAACATCCTACGCGAGGTGGAGGACAGCCTCAAACGGCTGCAAACCGACTACATCGATCTGTATCAGGTGCACGGCTGGGACAGCAACACGCCGCTCGAGGAGACGCTGCGCACCCTGGATGATCTGGTGCGCCAGGGGAAGGTCCGCTACATCGGGCTCTCCAATCTCATGTCCTGGCAGGCGGCGACCGCGCTCATGCTGCAGGAGCGCCTGGGGTTGGAGAAGTACGTGACGGCGCAGATGTATTACAGCCTCGTCGGCCGCAGCCTCGAATACGAATTCCAGTCCTTCGCCGCCTACCACCACCTCGGGATCCTGGTCTGGAGCCCGCTCGCCGGGGGGTTCCTCACGGGCAAGTACAGCCGCGCCAATCCGAGCCCCGCGGGCACGCGTTTCGGCGAGGCCGGCGCATTCGTGCCCTTCGACCGGGAGCTGGGCTACCGGGTCGTCGAGGTGCTGAAGCAGGTGGCGGCCCGCCACGGCACCAACCCCGCCGCGGTGGCGCTCGCCTGGGTGCTCGGCCGTCCGGCCGTGAGCAGCGTGATCATCGCGGCCCGCAAGGTCGAGCAGCTCGAGCAGAACATCGGCGCCGCGGATCTGCGGCTTTCAGACGATGACGTGCGCCTCCTGGACGCCGCGTCGGACCCGGGCATACCGTATCCGAAGTGGATGGTGCTGCAGTTGGACACCGCGGAGGATCCGCGCTCGAAGATCCTGTATCCGGAGCGCTACGCCGACGGCGGTCCGTGGAAAGACCTGCGCGGCGGCCGGTGACGGCGCCGCGCTATTGGTGGTAGTAGGTCCAGTTGTAATAGGTCTCGCCGAGACCCATGGTCGGGGTGTAGTTCGTGGTGTTTTGGATCAAGGTGTTGGTGCCGCCCCACGGATTCCAGGTCCACGCCATGACCGAATAGCCCTGGGTATCGGCCCACGTCAGCAGTTGAATGGCGAAGGGCGCCGGATCGATCCCCACCTCGTCGCCCATTTCGGTGAGGATCAGCGGATGTTTCGCCACGATCGGCTTGAGAATCGCGTTCAACTCCTCGAGCTTGGACGTGACGGTGTACGGATAGGAGTTCGGATACTGATGCAGGGCGGCCGCCAATTGGTTCAGAGGATCGGTGACGGGGTACTTGCTCCACCACGACAGGTCGTCATCGAAGCTGTTGCCGCCGCAGATGATGACGTTGGTGGCTCCGGTACCGCGAATCGCGTTGATCACCTGCTGGAAACCCGCCGTGTGATAGGCATAGGCCACGCGCGTCGGCTCGCCGCCGTAGGTTCCCGAGCTCAGGCCCCAGTAGTAACTCTCGGTGCCGCCGTACACCATGGCCTTGTCGGTGTCGGTGCCTTCGGGCGCGGAGCATTGTGCGCCCTTGCTCACGGGACAAACGAACGGCTCGTTGAACAGCTCGAACATCACGGCGGGGTTGTTCTTGAAGGCCTGGGCCAGCGAGATCCAAAAGGTGACCGAGTTGTCCGCGTCCATGAAGGGATTTTGCGTGTTCGCGGCAAAGTGGGCGGGTGCCGACCAATGCAGGTCGAGAATCACGTACAGCCCGGCCGCATTCGCCGCCGCCACCGTCGCCGCCACTTCCGCCTGGTAGGCCGTGCCGTCGATCGAGACGACGTTGCCCGGGATGCCGGTGACCTTGAGTCCGAGCCAGGAATCCTCGTTGAGCGGCAGGCGCACGGCATTGGCCTTCCAGGACGCGATGCGGTTGAAGTCCGGCCGGCCGCCGAGATTCGAGGACTGCCAATAATCGGTGCCGCCCCTCAGGATGACGCCGCTCTCCAGCCCGCTGACGTTCACGCCGCGCAGCTGTACCGTGTTGCCCAGGGCGTCCATCAGACAATTGCCCTTCACGCTGATCGACAGCACGGGGTGCACGGAACCGGTGAAGCTACCGCCCGGGCTGCCGCCGGCGCCGCCGTTGCCGGTGGCGCAGCCGCTGGCCACGGCACTGGCCGCTGTGGAGGAATCGTTGCCGCCGCAGGCCGCCAGCGCAGCGAACAGGGCGGCGCATGCCGCGCGCAGCAGCGCCGCCTTCAGCCTCCCCGAAATCGCCTGCTGCGTCATCCCGTGCTCGCGTGGCTCTATACATCAGCGGAATCGCTCTTTACATAAGGATAGCGCAAATGCCCACTCGTGCTGCGGGAAAACGACGCGTGCTCACCGCTGCGCGTCGCTAGACCTCGCAGGGTGTGGTAACCGCCGCGGGTACGATCGGGATCCCCGGCGATGCCTAGGGCGTGGAGGAGGCGGCGCGCTCCTGGGCGATGCGCTGGAAGACCTCTTCGCGGTGGACTTCGACATCGGCGGGCGCTGCGATGCCCACCCGACACTGATTGCCTTTGACGCCGAGGACGGTGACGACCACGTCGTCACCGATTCGAATGGTTTCGCCGATGCGGCGGGTCAGGATCAACACCGGATTCCTCCTTACGATGTCGTTTTTGGTTCTCAGATCGATACTGCAGAGAGCCGCGGCGGAATTCAATCGACCGGCGAAAATGCAGGGTTGGCCCGGCAAGCCGCATGCTTTTTTTTCAGAGATTGTCAAATGCGCCCGGCCGCCACGCGGATGACAAATTCCCGGGACTCCCCTAGTATCGCGCAGCATATGACCGACTCCCCCGCTTACACACCGCCGAAAGTCTGGACGTGGACCCCGGGCAACGGTGGCCAGTTCGCCAACATCAACCGCCCGATCGCGGGGCCGACGCATGACAAGGAGCTGCCGGTGGGGCGCCATCCGCTGCAGCTGTATTCGCTCGCCACGCCGAACGGCGTGAAGGTCACGATCCTGCTGGAGGAACTGCTGGCGCTCGGCCATGCCGGCGCGGAATACGACGCCTGGATAATCCGCATCAACCAAGGCGATCAATTCGGCAGCGGCTTCGTCGCCGTCAACCCGAACTCCAAAATACCGGCGCTCATGGACCGCAGTGCCCCCGTGCCGATCCGAGTGTTCGAGTCGGGCTCGATCTTGTTGCATCTTGCCGAGAAATTCCGCGCATTCCTGCCGGCCGCGGCGGCCACCCGCGCCGAATGCCTGTCATGGCTGTTCTGGCAGATGGGCAGCGCACCTTACCTCGGCGGCGGGTTCGGCCACTTCTACGCCTATGCGCCGATCAAGATCGAATACGCGATCGACCGCTATGCCATGGAGGTCAAGCGCCAGCTCGATGTGCTGAACCGTCGCCTGGCGCAGTGCGAATACCTGACGGGCTCCGAGTACACCATCGCCGACATCGCGGTATGGCCCTGGTACGGGGCCCTGGTGAAGGGCCTGACCTACGGAGCCG
>Ga0302157_10001532_pt1 | contig 28082 bp, 31 predicted proteins | sample I_Bog_N3_3_FD_193502 | JGI IMG/M metagenome (GOLD analysis project Ga0302157, IMG submission 193502) | Peat permafrost microbial communities from Stordalen Mire near Abisko, Sweden - I_Bog_N3_3 | ecosystem: Environmental > Terrestrial > Soil > Wetlands > Peat | place: Sweden: Abisko, Stordalen... | reverse complement strand
GCCAGATCCATGCGGAGACCGCCGCCCTGACGGTCCGGACGCCGCCCCCAGCATCGTTTTTAATCTGCGTACTCTGCGTAATCTGCGTAATCTGCGTTGAAAATTCTTTCTTTGGCGCCGGCCAACAGGCGAGGCTGCGCGGGGATGGTTGGGACTGGCGGCGATACGCCGGGGGCATTATTTTCATGGCCGGAAAAATGAGCGCACGGTGTGCCGCGGAGGCGACCTCGATGTCTGACCGTCCGACACCCGCCCTGAGCGGGATACTCACGGGGCTGGTTGCCGCCCGCAGGAATCAACCTCGGTCGCTCTTTGTGGACTTCATTCTTCTTCCGTCCCAAAGAATGCGGACGTGCCGATGTCACCGGCGGTGCCAGATCGGTTCCACCGGCGACCCCAACCGGAACCGGAGAGCCGAAAGGTGAATTACCGCCGCAGACTTTTCACTGTTTGGCTCCTGTTCAGCGGCGGCTGGATCGCGTACTGGGCCTGGCATTACGGAGCCAACTGCGCGCTGCAAGATATGGCAGGCCTCAGAGCCATCACGTGTCACTGGTCCCAGTCGGTGGATGGCGCCTGGACCGTCGTCGGTCAAACCGTTCCCATGATGCCGATGGTGCGCGATATCGCAATCACGACCCTTGCGCCGCCCGCCGCGGCATTGCTTGCCGGTCTGCTGGTGTATTGGGCGATCGTCACGATTGAGCGCCGGAGCCAGCGGCCTTAGGCGACGACCCACCACGACCGCTGCAAAGCGGCTGCCGGAACGAGATGGTATCATTCCGGCTCGGATGGAAGACGTCATCGTTGCCGTCAAGAGCGGCCATCTCGGTGTTGCCGGCCTTGATCCCCGTCGGATAGGCCCGGGTCTCGAGCGCGCGGCGCACCGTCCGGCGGCCCATGGTCATTGTGACGGCGAACGGCTCGACCGCCGCCAGGCGATGTCGGTTCAGTGCGCCGGCCCGCGCATCGACGCCGGCTGGCCGGGCAACTTGATGTTCGGGCCCACCTGAACCAGCTTCCCACCGGTGACGTGAAACACCTGCAGGTCCTGATCGATGTAGTTGCCGACATAGATGTAGTCGCTGTTCGGACTGTAGGCGATCCCCTCGGGCAGCCGTCCCAGAGGCGCCCGCGCCGTGACTGTCAGGCTGCCACCGGCGCCGACCGACATCAGCGCCAGCTCGCCGCCCTTGGTGCGGAACCAGTCGCTCTGCTTCGCCCCGGAGCCCAGCAGCAACGGGGTCGCCGCGATCCGGCCGTTCGGCGCGATGGCGAAACCCTCGGGACCGTTGCCGGGCGACATCAATCCGACGACGTGCGGGTGCGGACCGGTGGGGTCGATGATCACCTCGGCATCGCCGTTGCCCTTGCCCGCGCCGGTGTTCGAGGCAACGACGTACCGTCCGTCCGGTGTCACATCGATGTTGTAGGGATTGAACGCGGCGGGAATGTCCAGCGCCTTATCATAGGTCACGGTCTGCCCGTCGATCGACAGCACGCCGATCCTGTTCACCAGGTTCAGGCAGACGAAGGCCCGTTTCCCGTCGGGGGTTATGACCACCGCCGCGGCCTGCTCGCCCACCGGCACGTCGGCCACCAGTTTGACGGTGGTGCCCCGGATCGACACGACCGAGACGCTTTTGCCCTCGCGGTTGGCGATCAGCATCAGGTCGCCCTTGCGCGACACCGACAGGCCGGAGGGCTGCGTGCCCACGGTCACCGTATCGATCAGCTTCGGCGGATTGGCCGTCAGGTCGATGACGAACAGCTTGTTGTCGGACACGGTCTTCCACGCGCTGCCGTCCGCCACGTTCGTCACCGAACTCGCAACCAATCCAAGCTTCCCGTCGGGGGTGATCTGCAAATTCGTCGGCGGCCCAAGCAGCGAGTTGATCAGCGGCAGACTGGCTCTGATTTTCGGCGTCGCGGGATGCGAAACATCCAGCACCAGCACGGCATCCTTGCCGGGCGGACCGTTCACCTGGCCGTCCGCCCCATAGACCACCTTCTGATCCAGGCCGATCAGAATATCGGTCGTCGCCGCCCCGGCCGGGCCGGCCGCCAGCAGGCAGGCCCCGAGAAGCACGCTGCGTATCATCATGATGCCGTCTCTCCCTTGCATTGTCGCAATCGTTGGTGTCAGGGTAGAAGCCGTCATCCGGACTGGCAACCGGGTCCGGACAGGGGAGGGCAGACGATGCTGGCGTTCGATCTGGGGGCCGAGGCGGTGTTCGATCCGCGGCGGCATGTCGAGAAGATTCTGGGCAAGGTGGCCGAGGGCGATGTCACCGTCGCCTGCTGGGAGCCCGGGCAGTGCAGCCCGAACCACCTGCATCCCAACGCGACGGAAATCTATTTCTGCGTGCAGGGCGGCGGCGAAATGCACACGCCAGGCGGTTCCGTAATGATCAGGCCGGGTGGATTCGTGGTGCATCCACGCGGCGAACTGCATGAGTATGTAAATGGACCGGAACGAACCTTGCTGTTCCGGGTGCGGTATGGCGAGGACATGTCCACCCGGACCAAGGACTGGCCGACCAACCCGGACTTCCGCGCCAGGCCCGACGACACTGCGTTTTTCGGCGCTCATCCGCAGGGTTAGAGCGTTTTCACCGCACCTGGACTGGCGTGCCCCAACCGTCATGGCCGGGGCTGTCCCGGTGATGACGAATAAAGGACGATTTTGCCGCCGGTGTTGAAAATGCCCTAACCGAACCCCGGCGCCACGTCTTCCATAAAACGAGCCATTTCGTCCTTGACCATCGCATGCGGCTTCAGCCCGACGTTGAAATACAGGATCACCTCGTCGAACCCCGCCGCCTCCACCTTGTGCAGCACGTCGGCGATGCGCGCCGCCGACCCGATCAGCACCGAATTCTCCCCCAGGTCCTCCGGCAGCACCGTTCGCAACCGTTCAACCAGCCCGATAAAATACCGGTAGCTCGGCGGCGCCGTCGCGGGGTCGCCGGGAAATGCGGGAATGACGCATTCCCGGTAGTAACGGATCTGCCGCGCCCGCGCTTGCGCCTCGCTGGCGGCATCATCCGCGAAATGGATGAAGTAGCTGCACATCAGCCGCCCCGGCGTGGTGCCGTACTCGGCGCAGGTCCGGTGATACAGATCGGCCACTTGTTGCAGCCCGCCAAAGCTCAGCGCGGCAGCAAAAGGCGCCACGATCAATCCGCATCCAAGCCGAGCGGCCAGGCGGATGGAAGGTTCGGAGAATGAGGCGACATAGGCGGGGATCGGCCGCTGCACCGGCTGTGGCGTGATCGCCACGTTGTCGAACCGATAATGCCTGCCGTGATGCGAAATCGGCCCGTCCGCGTCCCACAACCGGCGCACGATCTCCATCCCCTCCTCGAAGATCGACTGGTTGTCGTCGAACGACACGCCCAGCGGCGCGTATTCGCGCCGGTCGTAGCCGCGGCCGGCGGCGAAATCGACCCGCCCGCCGCTGAGCAGGTCCAGGCTCGCCCATTGTTCCGCCACCCGGATCGGGTGGTGCAGCGGCAGCACCGTCACCGCCGGCGCCAGCCGGATCCGTTCGGTGCGCGCGGCGACATAGGCCAGCGCGAGGTCCGGACAGGACAGCACACCCAGCGTGCTGAAATGGTGCTCGCCGATCCAGGCCGAATGCATGCCAAGCCGGTCGGCATAGACCGCTTCGTCGATGATGTTCGCAACGAACTGGTTCGGCCCGCGCGGATTGTCGCGATAGGCGTTGTCGCTGAGCGTGAAGTAGCCGAAGCGCATCCCGCATCCTCCCGACTGCATCCTGGCGCTGCGACGGCCCGCGGGCAAGGGCCGCGCTCAGCCGCCAATCCCGGCAAGCCGCAAAGCGGCAAGGATGCCGGCGATCGAACCGAGGACGCTGCTCGAGACCGCTGCCAGTGCCAGCCAGGGAAACCGGACACGGCCACGCTGCATCCACAGCGCTTCGGCGGCAAAGGCGGTCCCGGCCGGTCTGCCGGCAAACAACGCGGCGTGGATCGGCAAGGCCGCTTTGGCGAGGACGATGCTCATAGCCGGGTCTCCCATCAGTTCCCCACCGACTGCACGGCGCTGAAGGGCACCGACACTGCGCCCATCTGCAACTGGACGCTGTTGTTCTGCGTGGTCACGCTGGTCGCCGTGCCGATCACGTAGAACGGCACGGCCGAGGTGGCCCCGCCGTTGCTGACGGCGTTGACCGCCACGGTATAAGCCCCGTCCGGCTGGGTCACGCCGTTGCCATCCTTGCCGTTCCAGGTCCAACTGTTGCTGCCCGCAGTACTCGTCAGTGCCGCACTCGCGACCTGGGCGCCCGAGGCGTTGGTGACCGTGATCGAAATCGGTTCGGCCGCCGGCGTGTTGTACACGATTGAGCCGGTTCCGTTCTGCAGCGACATCTGGGGCGATTGCACCTCGACCTGCTTGCCCAGGATGGCCGACGACTGTTCGACTTGCGTTGCCTGGGTCAACTGGATCAACTGCGTCAGGCTGGTGTTGGTGTTGATCTGCTGCTCGACGCTGGAGAACTGCACCAGTTCATTGGTGAACGAGTTCGCGTCCAACGGGCTGGACGGATCCTGGTTCCGCAATTGCGTCATCAGCAGGTTCAGGAAGTCGCCAAAGTTCGACGACAGCGACGACAACGCTGCGGACCCTGTGGTGCTGCTCTGGGACGCGGCGGCGGCACTGCTCTGCTGTGCCGCGACGGATGCGATGCTCATGGTGTGACCTCCGTTATGCGGTGATGTCCAGGCCGGCGCGGTACACCCGGGGCCGCTGTCCACCGGTCTGCGGGGTGTCGGTATCGGTGCCAGCGTCGCCGTTCGCGCCGCCGCCGTTGCGCGGCGACCCGTTGCCGAAGCCGCTGCTCCCCGGCCCGGTGCCGAACCCGCCACTAAATCCGGTATTGCCCTGGGCGCCGCCTTGCGCGCCGAACGACGATCCGCTGGTGTCCTGCGGCGCCAGATGCAGGGTCAAGGTCCTGCCGTCCGCCGGCACGCCAGCCTGGTCGAGCGCATGCTGCAACTGCGGCTGATCGCGGATCAACAGATCGAGTGTCTGGGGCCGCTGCACCGTGATCTCCACCCTGGCGGTCGCGTCCGGTGCTCGGTCGATCTGGATTTGCACGTGACCGAGGGTCGCCGGTTCCAGATGCAACGTGAGTCGCTGCGCACCACCGGGGGCCTGGGCGAGGCTGACCAGCGCGGGGGCCACTTGTCCAGCCGGCGACACGTCGTGTGTGCCAGATGATGACCCGGCTGCCGCGGCTGGGATCGGCGGACTCGCTTGTGGCAGAACCGGATCCGCGACCAACGGTGCCGCGCTTGGCAATGCCTCGGCCGGACCTGACGACACGGTCGCCGCATCTTTCGGGGTGTCTCCGGCAATCCTCGGCTGTGGCGCGTCGGATCGCGCCGACGTCACCGCAGCCACCGGTCCGGCCGCCTGGCTGGCGACCGCAACGGCCGGGACCGGGTCCGACGGGGCCGGCTGGATCGGGCTCACCGCGGCCGGGACGGCTGGGTTGGACGCCGTTGCGGCGGTCGGCGTTGCCATGGAAGCCATAGTCCGAGGCGCACTCGGGAAGCGTGCGGCCGGCCCGGGGGGCGTGGGCCGATCTGGTGTCTCGGCTGGGGTGACCGCCGCGACGTTGCCGCTCATGAGTTCGCTGGCCGTCGCAGGCGGTGTCAGGCCAACGGGTGTTGCCGGTGCCGCGACCGGGTTTATCGCGCTGGGTTGCGGCGCCGTGGTGGCTGCAGGCGGTTGAGCCGGCGCTGGCGCGACGGCGGCCTGACCTGATGCGGCCTGGGACACCGCGGGATCGGGCGCTGTCGCCAACGGCGATGGTGCGGCCGCCATGCCAGCCGATGCGATGTCCGCGTGCCGGCTCGTCGGGCGCCGCGTGGCGGTGAGGCCGGTTTCCGCACTTGCCGGCTGCGGTGCCACCGCGGCCGGCGCGACCGGAACCGCCGGGTTCGGCGATATCGGCACCGGAGGCGCCGGCAGCGCGGGCGCTGGTTCGCTTGTGGCTGGTTGAGCCGCCAGCGTCCGGGTCGAAGCGCTGGTGGCCGGGGGAGCGGCGGGCCCCACCGGCGCGGCAACCGGTGGTTCTGTGTGCGACGACCGCTCCCGGGTTCCCAGCGGTATCGTTTGCACGCGGGTTGGGGCGGCCGCGGGGGGTGAAATCGGCGCGGGCGTGGCGGCTGGCTGGGTCTGTGGCAACGGCGCAGGCTGCGTGGCGGCCGGCCAGCCACGGGCCTGCGGTGTCGTCGCATGCCGCGTTCCGGCTGCCTGGCCGGTTGCCCCCTTCGACGGCGCCGCCGGGACGACCGGCGCATGACCCTCGATCGACGGTGGCGGCGGAACAGGGGCCGACCGGGTCGCGCGTGTCTGATCTGGTGCCGTCGTGGTGGGCCCGGTCGCGAGGGGCGGTTCGGATGGCGTTACCGGCTGGTCTTGACCGGCGACCGGGCTGGGCGTGGGCGTGGGCGCGGCGCCGATTGGCAGATGCGGGCCCGTCGAGCCCGCGGCCTCACCGCTCACCGTGATGGCGGCACCTGGCGGGTTGGACGCCGAAGCCGGCGCGGTTTGTGCCAGGACCGGTTGCGCGGTGCCGCCAGAAGATGCGGTTGCGGGCGGCGCCTCGCTTTGCAGGGGACTCCACCCGCCCCTGTCGGCACGCTCGCTGAAGGCTTGCCGGGCGCCGGACAGGCCGGGCGATGGCGTTGGCGCGGACGCGGGCGCCTGCGTGGCGGACGCGTCCGCGTTTGGCGTTGCGACGGTTGGAACCGGATCTGGTTCGGAGCGCGGGGCCGCGCTGGGGATCTGCTGCGTGACCGGCAATGACGCCCGCGGCGGTTCAGGCGTGGCAACCGGTCCAGCGGCGGCCAGCGTTATGGAACCTGGAGGCGATGATGCTGGCCGCGGATCCGGTCCTGCCGCGGCACCCGCATTCACCGTGGGCTGTGTGGCCGGCGATGTCGGGGGTCCTGCCGGAATCGCCCCCTGAGCGGCCATGGTGGCGGATTGCGTGACCGGAGCCGGTGTTGGTGACGAGCCCCCGCCAACCCGAACAGCATCAGACGTCGTTTGTGGCACAAGCCGGGTCTGGACCGGTGTCTGCATCGGAACCGGGCCGGCGGGCGCGGCACCCGGCGCCGCCCGCTCCATGGCGCGGGCTGGATCTGGTGTTTGCATCGGAACCGGCACGGCGCCGGCGGCGTCGGAAGCTGGTAGTGGCATGGCCAGGGTCGGCGACGGCGATTGCGAGGCCCCGGCCGAGGTCGCCGGTTGAGCTTGCGACAAACCTTGGGCCGATCCGGGGCCTGCGCAGGCCGCCGGCTGAGGACCCGGCAGCGATGACCGGCCTTGCACGGCACCATGCCAGTCGTTGGCCGGGGCAAAGGCGACTTGCGCCTGGACCTGCAATGACGGCGGCCCGGCCGCCCCCCTGCCCCCGGTCGGCTGCGCCACCACAGGCTGCGATCTCGCCGATCCGGACCGCAATACCACAACCCCGTTCGGCCCGGTCTGCGCGATCGCGGCGCGTTGTGCGGGCGCGGCTGCATCCGGCGCTGGAGCAGGCTCCGCCGCCGATGAACCGGCGGCGGACAAGGCTTGATCCAGTTGCCCCGCGAACCCCGATCCACCGGCAGCGGGCTGCGGCGGAGCATTCGCCGCGGGGGCGGCGGACAGCAGGCTGGCGACTGGCAAGGCTTGCATCGCATGATCTCCTGCGTGCAGCCTGCGCAAGCCGCGTGCCAATGCGATTGCCGCGGTACACCCGTCTTCGACACCGGCATCCGGCACATTTTGCCGGGGCGTTTATGCCGACGGGTCTGTCCGGGTGTGGGCCACCCGCCCGAAATCCTGCAAATTCCGATGGCTGCAAGTTGGCACGGTTCCTGCGCATGGCCCAGCGACAGACCACGCAGGAGCCTCGCCATGTCCTTGTTCGGTGCGATGAATACCGCGATCAGCGGGATCGGTGCGCAAGCCGCCGCGTTCGGCAATATCAGCGACAACGTCGCCAACAGCCAGACCGTCGGTTTCAAGCGGGTCGATACCGCCTTCGAAGACTACCTGACGACCAGCACCGCCGCCATCAACTCGCCCGGCGCGGTGGTCGCCATTCCACAATATGTCAACAATGAGCAAGGGGCCATCAGCCAGACCTCCAACCCGCTCAACATTGCCATTGCCGGGCAGGGCTTCTTTGCGGTGTCGCAGCAGACCGGCGAGATCAGCGGTCGGCCGACCTTCAATCCGCAGCAGTTCTATTCCCGGACCGGCAATTTTCAGATGAACAAGGACGGCTACCTGGTGAACAGCGCCGGCCAGTTCCTCAACGGCTGGCCGGTTGACCAGGTGACCGGGATTGCCAACCAGAATGCCCTGGCGCCGGTCCAGGTATCGCAGAGCACTTACAACCCGGTGGCTTCGAGCGCCGTTACACTGTCGGCGAACCTGCCGGCGACACCCGCCGTCAATACGGCCACGCTGGCAGCACCGGTTTCGTCGGATATCGATGTGTACGACGCGCTCGGCACTGTGCATACGGTCTCGCTGAACTGGGTGAAGAACGCCGACAACGATTGGACGGTCTCGATCGTCGCGCCGGACGCGCAGGATACCACGGTGGTGCCGCAAACCGTGCCCCCCACTCTCAATCCGGCGCTTGGCGCCGCGGACGTCCAGTTCGGCAGCACCAGCGGCAACGCCGTGCCGGCCGGCACGGTCGGGCAGATTGCCGCGACCCAGCAGCTCGACAACAGCGGCAATCCGATCGCCAACGCCGGCACCGTCACCACCTCAGGTTATGCCGCGGATACGCCGGCGACATTGAGCTTTGCCGTGGATTTTGGATCAGGATCGCAAACCATCACGCTGAACCTGGGCACCTACGGGCAGACCGGCGGGGTGACGCAATATGCCGGCAACAGCTACCAGTTGCAGGGGCTGACCCAGAACGGTGTGGCACCCGGCAGCTTTTCCGGCGTCGTCGCGCAGGCGAACGGCGACATCGTGGTAAATTACGACAACGGCCAGACCCGCACCATCGCCCAGGTGCCGGTGGTCACCTTCAACGCGCCCGATTCACTGCAAGCGCAGAACGGCCAGGCGTTCACCGCGACGTTGAACTCCGGCACGCCGCTGGCCGAACCGGCCAGCACCAACGGCGCCGGCAACCTGGTGGTCAGCTCCGTCGAGGGGTCGAATGTCGATATCGCCAGCGAGTTTTCCCAACTGATCGTCGCGCAGTCGGCTTATTCGGCGAACACCAAGGTGATCACCACAGCCGCCCAGATGCTGCAGCAGACGATCAACATGCAGACCTGACAAGAGTCCGGCGGGAGCTAACCCGTGAGCATCGGCAACGTCCTCGATATCGCGGCCAGCGGTCTGGCCAATATCAATCTGCAGATGTCACTCATCTCGCAGAACGTCGCCAATGACGGGACGCCGAACTACGCCGTCGAGGTCAGTTCGCCGGAGAGCCTGTCGGCGAACGGGCAGCCGCTGGGCGTGGCCTCCGGCCAGGCTACCCTGCAAATCGATAACCAACTGCAGACCGAGTGCTTCAACCAGAACACCGTGGTTTCGGGCCTGCAGACGCGGCAGACCGCCTTGCAGGCGCTGGACGCGGCGCAGGGGACACCCGGCCAGGGCAACGACCTGGTGAGCCTGCTGGGGAACGTGCAAACCCAGTTGTCCACCCTGCTGACCAACCCCAATGACCAGACCCAGCAGGCGAAGGTCGTGCAGGCGGCCAGCACGCTGACCCGGGGGATCAATGCGGTCAGCGATGCCTACACCCAGCAGCGCCAGACCGCCCAGAACGGCCTGGTCAGCGCGGTGTCGACGCTGAACACCACCCTGGCCACGATCGGTTCGCTCAACAACAAAATCGTCGGTTTGCAGGTCGCCGCCCAGAGCACCGCCGACCTGCAGAACCAGCGCAACGCGGCTGTGGCGTCCCTGTCGCAATTGCTGAACGTCAAGACGCTGCAGCAGCCGAACGGCGCCTTGCTGGTGATGACCGCGTCGGGCACGGTGCTGCCGACGCAGCCCCCCTACACGCAAATCGTCGCCCCCGGTGCCGCGATCGAGCCGGGAACGAGCTATGCCGGCGGCACCATCCCGGCGATCACGCTGAACGGGGTTGACATCACCAGCCGGCTTCAGGGGGGCCAGATCGGGGCCGACCTGACGTTGCGCGACACCACATTGCCGACCTATCAGGCGGAGCTGGATGAATTCGCACAGAACCTGGCGACCCGGTTCCAGGCGCAGGGGCTGACCCTGTTCACCGATCCGTCGGGGGCGGTGCCGGCGCCGGCGACCAGCGGGCCGGTGCAGGCGTCCTATGTCGGGTTCTCGGCGACCATCCAGGTCAATCCGGCGGTCGTCGCGACGCCGTCGCTGGTGCGCGACGGCACCGACGCGGTCGCCGGCAGCCCGAGCGGGGCGGCGGCATTTACGCCGAATCCGTCGGGCGGGCCGGCCGGATTCACGACCTTGCTCAATAATGTCCTGACCTTTGCCCTGGGCACCGAGGCGCAGCCCGGCGTGGCGCAGCCTGCCTTCAACACCACCGGGCTGGGGGTGGACGGCACCCTGAACGCGCCCTTCGTCGCGCCAACCACCCTGTCGGACCTGGCAGGCGCCCTGGTGACCGCACAGGCGCAGGACAGCACCGAGACCACCAGCCAGCTCACCACGGAGCAGGCGGTGCAGACCACCTTGAACAGCAAGTTCGCATCCCAGAGCGGGGTGAACATGGACACCGAGATGTCGAGCATGATCGCGTTGCAAAACGCCTATGGCGTCAACGCCAAGATCGTCGCGACGGTGCAGACCTTGTTCAACCAACTGCTGAACTCGGTGCAGTGATGTGGCGTTTTCGCGCCGGACTTTGCCATCGCCGGCACGTCGGCGGCGATCGCGACCTCAACCCGATCCGGGCCATACCATGAGCGGCAGCATTTCGTCCCTTCCCCCGCCCGGCTATGGCGAGCTGGGCCAGATCATCGCCGACAGCACGAATGTGCATCATGCGCTCGACACGCTGACGGAGCAGGCCAGCAGCGGCCTGATTGCCAATACCTATGCGGGCCTTGGCAACGGCGCCGCAGTCACCCTGAACCTGTCGCCGCAGGTCGATGCCTTGAAAAGCTGGCAGAACAACATCGGCGCCGCGAACACCTATATGGGCGTGACGCAGAACGCGATGAGCCAGATCGAACAGGTGGCGGCGAATTTCTACGCCAAGATGCCGAACCTGAACGGGCTTGATCCGTCCGAAGTGGACAGCATCGCCGCCGATGCGAACCTGGCGTTGACCCAGGTCACCAGTCTGCTGGATACGCAGGAGAACGGGGTTTACGTCTTTGCCGGCCAGGACACCACCAACCCGCCGGTGCCCAACCCCGACAGCTTCCTGACCTCGGGCTTTTACACGCAGATTTCCGGGGCGGTGAGCGGGCTGAGTGCCAACGGCGCCGCCGCGACGACGGCCGCGACCCTGGCGATCGCGACCTCCAACGCGCCCGGCACGTCGCCGTTTTCGACCTATCTGTCGCAGCCGGCAGCCAGTCTGCAGGCGCCGGTGGTGCAGACCGGCCAGGGCATCACGCAATCGATCGGGCTGCTGGCCAGCGCCAACAGTTCGGTCGCCTCGGTTGGGACGGGCACGACCAGCACCGGGTCCTATATGCGCGATCTGCTGATGTCGCTGGCGACCTTGGGATCGCTCAGCAGTTCGCAGGTGAACGACCCGGGCTTTGCCGGTGTGGTGGCGAACACCAACACCACGCTGAACAACGCCATCACCGCGATGAACGGCGATATCGGCGTGTACGGCGACACCCAGGCGAGCCTGACCACCACCCAGACCAATCTCGGCGACACGGTGACGACGCTGACCAAGCAGGTGTCGGGCGCGCAGAATACCGACATGGCGGCGACACTGTCGAACCTGGCGCAGGTGCAAACGCAGTTGCAGGCTTCCTACCAACTCATCGCCGGCATGAGCAGCCTGTCGCTCGCAAAATTTTTGCCTGCGGCGTGAAGAAAATCGGAAAACTTCACAATCTGTTAACCAAGTCACGTCAAGATGTGCACATGCCCGCAAAAACGCGGGGGCATGCGTAACCATGGACACAAAAGGGTAAGACACCATGTCCCTGAACTCTGTTAATACCAACATCGACGCGATGATTGCGTTGCAGTCGCTGGATAAGACGAACAGCTCGCTGGCAGTCACGCAGAAGCAGGTTTCGACCGGCTATCGTGTCGCGAATTCCACCGACGACGGCGCGGCATACGCCATCGCCCAGAACGTACGATCGTCTGTCGGCGCCTTGACCAGCGCCAACCAGCAACTCGGCAACGTGCAGGGTCTGCTGTCCACCACGCAGTCCGGCCTGAACAATGTCTCCAACACCATGAACAGCATGCGCAATGTGCTGGTCAAGCTGTCGGACGGCAACGTGCAGGGCAACGACCGGACCAACTATGAAAAGCAGTACAAGTCGCTGCTGGCCAACGTGCAGACGTTCATCCAGGACGCCAGCTACAACGGCAAGACGCTGATCGGCAATATCAGCGGCAGCAACGGCACCTTCGAAGCGGTCAATGTTTCCCGCAATGAAACCGGCGGGCAGTACACGGTCGCCACGGCCGGCGGATCGGCGGTGTACACCTCGATCAGCTTCACCACCGCCCAGATGAACAGCACGACCTCGATGGCGGCGGTGATCACGGCAACTGGCACCTTCATCAACCAGTTGAACAATGTCGGCCAGAAGCTCAACCAGATCGGCTCGTCGATCAATTACGTGAACAACCAGGTCAGCTACAACAGCGACAAGATCGACTCGCTCAACAGCGGTCTTGGCTCGCTGGTGGACGCCGATCTGGCCAAGGAGTCGGCGAGCCTGCAGGCATTGCAGATTCGTCAGCAACTCGGGACCCAGGCCTTGTCGCTTGCGAACCAGGCGCCGCAGACCTTGCTGAGCCTGTTCAAATAACCGCAACCGGCCGGTAGCCGCACGGGGCGAACAGGATGTTCGTCCCCGGCCGGGACCTGCGGGCGACAACCGGCAAGCCGCCGTATCGATCCTGCGGGACCGCGCCGCCGTGCGGGGTTCCGCCAAACCTTGCCTGTTCAGGAAGGGCCGCATGTCAAATCTGGTCTTGGAGCTTCGCCAGGGCGAAATGATGATCGTCAATGGCACGCCCATACGGTTCCGCACCAAGTCGCGGATCGAACTGACGGCCAGGGCGCGATTCCTGTTCGGCAAGCAGATCATGCCGCCCGATCAGGCCGACAGTCCGGCACGCCGCATCTACTTCGCCTTGCAGTCGGCCTATATCGGTTCCGACGAAGAACGACCCGGCGGCATGGCCGCCGCCCGGGAACTGATCAACGCCTTCAAGGACGCCACCACGTCGATGCTCGCCCGTGACATCCTCGACCGCGCGCTGGCCGCGGCCGAGGCCGACGATTGCTACCTCGCACTCAAACTGACCCGCCGCATCATCAGCCACGAGGATGCGGTGCTGGGTCGCGCAAAAGACCACTTCCACGGCACGCCCTCGGGGCGGAGCCCGTCACATCTCCAAGGGGCCAATAACAGCCATGCAGAGTATGACACAGGCCACAAGGGCCTATGAATCCGCCTCGGTTTTCCGGTCCCAGCGCGAACAGGAAGCCGACGTCTTCCGACGGGTGATCGGGGCCTTGCGGGCCGCACGCAATGCCGGTCCGGTCGCCCGGGTGCGTGCGCTCGCCGACAACCGCCGCCTGTGGATGGCGGTGACCGACCTGATGCGCGATCCCGACAGCACCCTGGCGACACCGCTGCGCGCCGGGATCATCTCGGTCGGGCTGAGCGTGCAGCGCGAAATGGACCAGGACTCACCCGACTTCGACTTCCTGATCTCGATCAATGAGAACATCGTCGCCGGCCTGTCCGGCGCCCCTTGATCGCCCGAAAGGAGCCAGACGGTGAGCATCGCCACGAGTTACCTGCCGGGGATCTTCGACTTCGCTGCGTCCAGTGCCGGCGGCTCATTGTTGCAGACGCTGTATGGGATTGGCGGCCAGCCGACCAACGTCGCCGGCCAGACCCCGGTCGTGGCGCTGGAATCGGCGGAACAGAACCAGACCCAGGACGTGAAGGCGACGGCGGCGCAACCCACCGTGCAGCATGCGATCGCGGCCTTCACCGCCGGGGTGCAAAAGGCAACCAGCGTCAAGCAACTGCTCAACAATCCAGCGGTGATGCAGGTCCTGCTGACCGCCAACGGTCTCGCGGACCAGCTCAACTTTACCGCTCTGGCGCAGAAGGCGCTGACCTCGAACCTGAAGGACCCCAAGTCGCTGGCCAATACGCTGACCGACACCCGTTGGAAGTCGGTTGCCCAAACCTATAACTTTGCCACGAAGGGGCTGTCGGTCATCCAGAACCCGGCAACCATCAGCACGCTGGCCAACGCCTATGCCGAAGTGACCTGGCGCAAGTCGCTGGACGCGCAGACGCCCGGCCTGTCGAACGCCCTGACTTTCAGAGCCGAGGCCTCCACGATCACCTCGGTCGACCAGATCCTGGGCGACTCGGTGATGCGCAACGTCGTGACCACAGCGCTGGGCCTGCCGCTGGAGATCGCGATCCAGCCGCTGACCACGCAGGAAAAGGCGATCAGTTCGCGCATCGACATCAAGCAGTTCAAGGACCCGAAATTCGTCGAGACCTTCGTGCAGCGATACCTGATCGCCAACAACAGCAGCACCAATCCCAACGCCCCCACCACCACCGCCACCCCTGATCTCACCACGCTCGCCAGCCAGGCCCAGGGCCTGCTGGTCTGAACGCTCCACACCCTGGCTCAAAAGGAGCCCGCCATGAACCTGTTGCCAGCCACCGCCGACGCTGCCGCTTTGGTCCAGCGGATCGCCGAACTGCTCGATACCGGGCGCATCGGCACCGCGCGGCCGTTGCTCGCCGCCGCGCGCCGGATGTCGGAACCCTCGCCCGGCCTGTCGCAGCTCGCGGCTCGGATCGCGTTCCAGGACGGTGCGCTGGACCAGGCCCAGCGGGAGCTGGACGAGGCCGTGACCCTGGCCCCGGACCACCCCGGCCTGCGCAAGGCGCGGGCGGATCTGCGGCGGCAGATGGGGGATCTGGACGGGGCGACCCGCGATGCGGCCGAAGCGGTGATCCTGGACCGGCACGACCCCGCCGCAAAGGCCATGCTTGGCATCATGATGCTGCATCTGGGCCGCAACCAGGAGGCGGTGGCCTGCCTGCACGAGGCGGTGACCGCCGACCCGGCCGATCCGTCCTTCTGCCAGGCGTTGGCCTCGGCGCAGGAAGCCATGGGTGATCGTCCCGGGGCGCTGGCGACCCTGATGGCGGGGATCGCCGCCAGCCCGAACGTGATCGGGCTGTGCAACGCGGCCGTGCTGCTGTGCATTCGCTGCCGTGACTACCACAGAGCGGTCCACATCGCCGAAAGCGCCCGCGCCGGCGGGATCGCGGATGCCACCCTGTTCGGGCTGAAGGGCCATGCCATGGCCAGCCTGGGGCGCCACACGGAGGCGACCGAAGCCTATCAGGAAGCGCTGAAACTGCGCCCCGACGATCCCAACGTGCGGCATCTGGTCGCCGCCGCCGGCTGGCTGCCGGGTGCGAAGCGCGCGCCGGCGGCGTTCCTCACGTCGGTGTTCGACGATCTGGCCGATCGGTTCGAAAGCCATCTGATTTCATTGGGCTACCGCATCCCGGGCGCGATCCGGACGGTGCTGGAGGGCCATCCTGATATAGGCCAGGGCCACCCGGTCGGCCCGGTGCTGGACCTGGGCTGCGGCACCGGGCTGATGGCGCTGCTGATCAGCGACCTGCCCTTCGGCTCCATCACCGGCGTGGATATCGCCCCCCGCATGCTCGAGCATGCTCGGGTCAAGCAACTCTACGCCGCGCTGCACGAGGCCGACGTCCTGGACTTCCTGGCGCAGACCGGCACGCGCTGGAAGCTGGTCCTTGCCGCCGACGTGGTGGTCTATTTCGGCGCTCTGGAGGAATTGCTGGCGGCCGTGCACGCCCGGCTGGAGCCGGGTGGCTGGTTCGTCTTCTCGGTCGAGGAACTGCTGCCTGACCACGACGGCGCGGTGCCTGGCAACGGCGACTGGGTGCTGCTCCGCCAGGGGCGTTATGCCCACGCCAAGGCCTATGTGCATGAAGCTGCCTTCAAGGCCGGTTTCCGGGTGAACGCGCTGTTGCACGAGGCGGTGCGGACGGAAGCCGGCGCACCCGTGCCCGGTCTGCTGGCGGTGCTGGAACGCACCCGTCATGACGGTTGAAGTCGCACTCGATTTGCTGCGGCGGGGCGATCCCGGCGCCGCGCTGGCCGAGCTTGACCGGCCGGCGCTCGTTACCGGACAGGATACCGACCGGCTGACAGCGCGCGGCATGGTGCTGCTGGCCTGCGACCAACCCGAGGCAGCCCGCCGCTGCCTCCGCGAAGCCGCCCGCCGCCGCCCCCCCCCGCCCGCGACCTTGCTGAACCTCGCTCTGGCCGAGGACCGGACCGGTCACCCCGAACGCGCGCGCCGCCTGATGCGGGCCTTGGCCGCGCGCCTGCCGGACTGGGAGGAACCGCCGCTGCGCCTGGCCGAAAGCCTGCGCGCCGCCGGCGATGCGACCGCGGCCGAGGCGGCCTATCGCCGCGTGCTGGCGATCAATCCCGAACGCCAGGATGCGATGATTGCCCTGGGCGGGCTGCTGGTGCTGCGCGGCGCGGCGGCGGAAGCGCGCGGGCTGCTGCTGCGCTGCTGCGCGATTCGGCCCGATCGGGCGGAGGCGTGGGACACGCTGGGCCACGCGATGATGGCAACCGAGGAACCCTCCGCCGCCCGCGACGCCTTCACCGAGGCGCAGCGCCTGGCCCCGCTCGCGCTGGATTATGCCTTGCACGGGGTCGATGCGGCGGTTGCTGCCGACGAAGCCGAGGCGGAACGCGACCGGCTCGAAGCGGCCTGTGCCGCCGATCCCACCAATCCGGCCAGCCACCTGGCGCGCGGGGTGCTGCTGGAACGGCTGGGGCAGCGCAACGCGGCGATCGATGCGCTGGAAACCGCCGCGGTGCTGGCCCCGGATGCCCCATTGCCGGCCGCCTTCCTGGGCGGCGCGCTCGCGCGTTCGTTCCGCCAGCGGGAGGCGGAGCGGGCCTTGATGCGGGCCGCCGAACTCGATCCGGACAATCCCCGCATCGTGGGCGACCTCGCCGCGGTGCAGATGCGGCTCTACAAGCACGCCCGAGCGCGCGCGCTGCTGCTGGATCTGACGGAACGGTGCGGCAAGGTGATGCCGGTGCTGTGCAACCTGGCGAATGCGACCGCCTGTCTCGGCCTGCAGGATGAGGCGGTCGCGGTGGCGCGGGAGGCGATCGCGATGGCGCCGGAGGCGATGCTGCCGTGGCGCGCCCTGTGCAACAACCTGCCCTACCAATCCGGCGTCAGCGGGGCGGCGATGCTGGCGGCGCTGCGGTCCTGCGGGGAGACCCTGCCGCGCGCGGCGATGCCGCCATTGGCCAATCCGCCGGACCCGGACCGCAGGCTGGTGGTCGCGCTGATGTCGGGCAATCTGCGGGCACACCCGGTCGGCTGGCTGACGGTGGCGGGGTGCGAGGCGCTCGATCCGGATGCGTTCGATCTGGTCTGCCTGGCGCAAAGCGCGACCCCGTCCGACCATATCGGGCGGCGCTACCATGCCGCCGCAAGCGCCTGGATCGATGTCAGCGCGCTGGACGATGTGGCGCTGGCCAGGAAGGCCCGCGATCTCGGCATCGACATCCTGATCGACCTCGGCGGGTATGGCGAGGGGGCCCGGATGCCCGCCTGCGCGCATCGGCTGGCGCCGGTGCAGGTGAAATGGGTCGGCATGCAGAACCACAGCACCGGCCTGGCCGAGATGGACTGGTTCATCACCGACCGATGGGAAACGCCGCCGGCGCTGGAGAGTTGCTACAGCGAACGGATGCTGCGGCTGCCCGACGGCTATGTCTGCTACAGCCCGCCCGCCTATGCCCCCGATCCGGTGCCGCTGCCGGCCTTGGCCAACGGGCGAATCACCTTCGGCTGCTTCAACAACCTGGCCAAGGTGACGCCGGACGTGATCGCGACCTGGTCGCGGGTGCTGCTTCAGGTGCCGGATTCGGTGCTGGTGCTGAAGACACACCAGTTCGGCGATCCGGCAACCGCGGAGCGGGTGCTTGCGGCCTTCGCCCGTCATGGCGCGGGGCCCGGGCGGGTTGAACTGCGCGGCCCGTCCGGGCATCGCGCCTTCCTGGCGGAATACAACCAGGTCGATATCGTGCTGGATCCCTTCCCCTATTCCGGCGGCCTCACGACGTGTGAGGCGTTGTGGATGGGCGTTCCGACCGTGACCCTGCCGGGAGAGCTGTTCGCGTCGCGCCACTCGGCCAGCCATCTCAGCAACGCCGGGCTGGCGGACTGGGTGGCGGCGGACCTGGACGGCTATGTCGCACTGGCGGTGGCGAAGGCCGCGGACCGGGCCGGGTTGGCGGCGCTGCGGCGCGGATTGCGGGCCCGGGTGAAGGCCAGTCCGTTGTGCGATGCGCCGCGGTTCGGGCGGTCTCTGGGGTCAGCTCTGCGCCACGCGTGGCGTGAATGGTGTGGTGGGCGATGAACGCATTTTCCTCCGCGGGTTACTGGGAAAGCCGGTACCAGTCGGGTGGCACGTCGGGCGCGGGGTCCTGCGGGCGGCTGGCCGCGTTCAAGGCCGGGGTGATCAATACGCTGGTGGCGCAACAGCGGATCGCCAGCGTGATCGACCTGGGCTGCGGCGACGGCAGCCTGCTGCCGCTGCTGTCGGTGCCGGGTTACGTGGGCGTGGACGTCTCGCCGGCCGCCCTGGCCCGCTGCGCGGCTCGGTGTCCGCAGCACAGCTTCGTGCTGTTCGATGCGCTGGAGACGGTGCCGGCGGCGGAGCTGGTGCTGTCGATCGATGTGATCTTCCATCTGGTGGAGGACGCGGTCTTCGCGGGTTACATGGCGTCGCTGTTCGGCCATGCGACCCGGTTCGTGCTGGTCTATGCCAGTAATTTCGATCACGACTGGCCGTCACCGCATGTGCGGCACCGGCGTTTCACCGATCACGTGGCCGCGACTCAGCCGGACTGGCGGCTGCTGGCGCATGAGGCGAACCGGTACCCGTTCGATCCTGAGCATCCCGATGATACGTCGTTTGCGGATTTCTTTTTGTTCGGGCGGGCGGGGGTTGAGCGGGGGTGATGCGGGTTGGCACTTTCGCAGTCCTATGCGGCGAAGTTCGAGCTGGATGGCAAGTTTTTTGTTCTTAACACGGAGGAAGTGCGGAGGGCCACGAAGGGCCACGAAGAAGAGAAGATGTTGGTGGCAGAGCGTTTATCGGAACGAGTGATCGGGCTCGCGATTACCGTGCACCGGCATACCGGCCCGGGCTTGCTCGAGTCGGTTTACGAGCGGTGCCTGTGTCACGAATTGGCAGGGGCCGGCGTGCCGTTCGAGCGCCAGGCGGTGGTTCCGGTGCTGTATCGCGGCATTGCGGTCGGTGACGGGTTCAAGGCGGATATCGTGGTGGATGGCCAGATCATCCTGGAGATCAAAGCCGTTGCTTGCATTCTCCCGGCGCATCAGGCGCAGTTGCATACGTATTTACGCATGAGCGGCATCCGCGTCGGCTTGCTGTTCAATTTCAACGCCAGGCGTCTGGTCGATGGCCTGTACCGTCACGTGCTTTAATAAAATGCACATACCAAACGGCCAGGCCGGCAGCCCGAAAGGTCGCGACGGGGGCGTTGGAAGGGCGCTTGATTGCCCTCCATCCGCGAGCCGCCGCGCGGCGGTCCGATCCCTTTCAACCCGCCCACCGGCTTCGATTGCCGCCCGGTAGAGCAGAACTCCGTGGCCCTCCGCGCTTCCTCCGTGTTAAAATCAAAACATTACGATTATGGCTGGCCCCGCCCATCACATCGCTGGACCGCGCCCCCCGCTCGCGCTACTGAACCGCCCATCATGGCCCGCACCGCGACAATCACCCGCACCACCACGGAAACCGACATCACCCTGACCCTGGACCTCGACGGGTCAGGCCGCGCGGAGATCGCGACCGGCATCGGCTTCCTCGATCACATGCTGACCGCGCTCGCTCGGCACGGGTTGTTCGACCTGACGGTGCGCGCCAAGGGCGACCTGCATATCGACTTCCACCACACCACCGAGGATGTCGGCATCGTCCTCGGCCAGGCCTTTGCGCGTGCGTTGGGCGACAAGCGCGGCATCCGCCGCTTCGGCCATGCGTTGGTGCCGATGGACGAAACCCTGGCGGAGGCCGCGGTCGACATCTCCGGCCGGCCCTTTTTGGCCTGGAACGTCAGCTTCGAACGTCCGAAGATCGGCGAGATGGACACCGAACTGTTCGAGGAATTTTTCCGGGCCCTGGCCTTTAACGCCCTGGTGACCCTCCACGTCACCCGGCGCGCCGGCCACAACGCCCACCACGTCGCCGAGGCCAGCTTCAAGGCCACCGCCCGAGCCTTGCGCATGGCGACGGAGTTTGATCCGCGGGTGGGCGACGCGATCCCCTCCACCAAGGGTGCGCTATGAGGTTCTGGACCGCCCATATCCGGCCAGACGCCGAACCCATTCTGGTGCGGGAGGGTTTTGCCTGGGGTGCCCTGGTGTTTGGCCCGCTTTGGCTGGCGCTGCACCGCGCCTGGATTCCCGCCGCACTGAGCCTGGCCGCGTTTGTGCTGGCGAATGCACTGGCCCCGGCGCCGGTCGCGGGGGTCCTCAACCTCGGCCTGGCGGTGTTCCTCGGACTGACCGGCCATGACCTGCGCCGCTGGTCGATCGGCCATCGCGGTTACCTGCTGGCCTATGTCCTGGCGGCCCGCGACGAGACGGACGCCTGGTCCCGGTTGCTGACGAACCGGCCCGATCTGGCCGGCCGCTTCCTGCCGGCCGGACCCGGCCGGTGAAAGTCGCCGTCGTCGATTACGGCAGCGGCAACCTGGCCTCCGCCTCGCGCGTCCTGGTCGTCGCCGCCGAACGCGCGGGCATCCCGGCCACCGTCGTGGTGACGGCCGACCCCGATGTGGTCGCCGCCGCGGACCGCATCGTGCTGCCGGGGCAAGGGGCCTTCGCCGACTGCGCCCAGGGCCTGGCCGCGGTGTCCGGCATGCGTTCGGCGATCGAGACCGCGACGGCTGCCGGCACCCCGTTTTTCGGCATTTGCGTCGGCATGCAACTGATGGCGCAGCGCGGGCTCGAACACGCCGTGACACCCGGGTTCGGCTGGATCCAGGGCGACGTGGCGGAGATGCAGGTCCCCGGCTTGCGCCTGCCCCAGATGGGGTGGAACAGCCTGGACTTCGAACCCGGCATACATCCGCTGCTGGATGGATTGAATCCTGGCGATCATGCCTATTTCGTGCATAGTTACGCCCTGACCAACGGCGATCCGCGGGAGACGATCGCGACCACCGATTATGGCGGGCCGGTCGTGGCCTTCGTCGCCGCGGGCAACCGGGTGGGGACGCAGTTCCATGTCGAGAAAAGCCAGGAGGTCGGCATCCGTATCCTGATGAACTTTCTTCGCTGGTCGCTCTGATGGCCGGTCTCCCGCAGGCCGAAACCGAACCGGAACTCCTCGTCGAGCGGCTGACGGAGTTCGGCGACGACGATCTGCACTCGCTGTGCGAGGCCACAGACGCGGCGATCATTGACGGCGGCGGTTTCGGCTGGGTGCATCCGCCCGGCCGCCGAGCCCTGGAGGCCTATTTCCGCGGCGTCCTGCTGGTCCCCGAACGCGAGCTCTTCGTCGCGCGTCTGAATGGCGCGATCGTCGGGTCGGGACATCTGGTCCGGCCGCCCCGGAACAATGAAGCGCAGGCCTTCGCCGCCCAGTTCATGCACTCCTACATCGCCCCCTATGCGCGCGGCCACGGGCTGGCGCTCATGCTGACCCAGGGGGTGGAGGACCGCGCCCGCGATCTCGGCTATCACGTGCTGAACCTGGATGTGCGTGAAACCCAGGACGCCGCGATCCGGCTTTACGAGCGCATGGGATACATCCGCTGGGGCACGCATCCGGACTACGCGCACGTACGCGGCAAGGTCGTCCAGGGGTTCTATTACTATAAACGGCTGCGCCCGCGGCGCGGGCAGGCCGTCGAGCCGTGACCCTGACGCTGTATCCGGCCATTGACCTGAAGGACGGGCAATGCGTCCGGCTGCAGCGCGGGGCGATGGACAAGGCCACGGTGTATTCCACCGATCCGGCGGCTCAGGCGCGCGCCTGGCAGGATGCCGGATTCGGCTGGCTGCACGTGGTGGACCTGAACGGCGCTTTCGCCGGACAGCCGGTCAATGCCGCGGCGGTGCGGGCGATCCGGGGGGCGGTGAGCCTGCCGATCCAGTTGGGCGGCGGGATCCGCGATCTGGCGGGGATCGAGGCCTGGCTCAGCTTCGGCATCACCCGCGTAATCCTCGGCAGTGCGGCGGCGAAGAACCCGCCGTTGGTGATAGCGGCCTGCAAGGCATTCCCCGGCCGGATCGCGGTAGGGATCGATGCCCGCGACGGGTTCGTCGCCACCGAGGGCTGGGCGGAGACATCCACCCTGTCCGCCGCCGAGCTCGGCCTGCGGTTCGAGGACGCCGGGGTCAGCGCGGTAATCTTCACCGATATCGGCCGCGACGGCATGTTGAGCGGACTGAACCTGGACCAGACGGTCGCACTCGCCGACCGGTTGACCACCCCGGTGATCGCCTCGGGCGGAGTCGGCCGCTTGCAGGACCTGACGGCGCTTCGCCAACGAGCCATGGGTACGCGAATCGAAGGGGCGATCCTCGGGCGGGCCTTGTACGACGGTCGCGTGAACCCGGCGGAGGCCCTGGCGTTATTTTCCGCCTGATCGCGGCGATTTGACCGGATCAATCCAATACTTATCCGCTTATCCGGACGATCGCTCTGCGGTGACCTCGCTTATTGGCTTGCCACGGTCACGGCCGGCCAGTCTAAGACGCCGCATCATGTTGAAGCTCCGCGTGATTCCCTGCCTGGACGTCAAGGACGGCCGCGTCGTCAAGGGCGTGAATTTTGTGTCCCTGCGCGACGCCGGCGATCCGGTGGAGCAGGCGGCCGTCTATGACGCCGCGGGCGCCGACGAACTGACCTTCCTCGATATCACCGCCAGCCACGAGAACCGCGACACCATCCTGGATGTGGTCGCGCGCACCGCGGCGCGGGTGTTCCTGCCCTTGACCGTGGGCGGCGGCATCCGCTCGACCGAGGACATGCGCCGCCTGCTGCTGGCCGGCACCGACAAATGCAGCATCAACTCGGCCGCCGTCGCGCGCCCCGAGCTCGTGCGGGAGGCGGCGACGAAGTTCGGCAGCCAGTGCGTCGTGGTCGCGGTGGACGCCAAGCAGAGCGGACCGGGCCAATGGGAGGTCTTCACCCATGGCGGCCGCCGCCCCACCGGCATCGACACGATCGACTGGTGCCGCCAGGTGGTGTCGCTGGGGGCGGGGGAAATCCTGCTGACCAGCATGGACCGCGACGGCACCGGGACGGGCTTCGACCTCGATCTGCTGCGGGCGGTGTGCAATGCGGTGCGCGTGCCGGTGATCGCGTCCGGCGGCGTCGGCACCTTGCAGCACTTCGTCGAAGGCGCGCAGGCCGGCGCGACCGGGTTGCTGGCGGCGAGCGTGTTCCATTTCGGCACCTTCACCATCGCGCAGGTGAAAGCGGCGCTGGACGCGGCCGGCCTGCCGGTGCGCCTGCCGCGGCAGGCGGCCTGAGGATGGCGAAGTCCACCAAGAAAAAGCCAGCCGAGGCCGTGCGCAAGCCGAAAAAACGGCGCAAGACGGCAGCTCGGGTCGAGGCGGTACGGCCGGTCGAGGTCGCCGCCGACGTGATGGACCGTCTGTGGTCCGTCGTCATGAGCCGCCGCGACGCCGATCCCGCCGTCAGCCACTCCGCCCGCCTGTTATCGCGCGGTCCGGCCAAGGTGGCGCAGAAGTTCGGCGAGGAAGCGGTCGAGTGCCTGATCGAGGCGGTGGCCGGCAACCACGACGCGCTGGTCGCTGAAAGCGCCGACGTGCTGTACCATTTGATCGTGCTCTGGGTGTCCTCCGGGGTCAGCCCCGACGAGGTCTGGGCGGAACTGAAACGCCGCGAGGGCATCAGCGGCATCGCCGAAAAGGCCGCCCGAACCACCCCCCCGGTTGCGCGCCGGCTGAGAACCACGAAAATCCCCTGAGTCCTTTCAGGGAGACCCGAAATGCCGGTCAGCGGCCTGCCACCCTATGACGATACGAACATTTTCGCCCGCATCCTGCGCGGGGAGATCCCGGCGAAGACCGTCTATGAGGACGCGTGGGCGCTCGCGTTCCATGACATCAACCCGCAGGCACCGGTGCATGTGCTGGTGATCCCCAAGGGGCGCTACTGCTCCTTCGCCGATTTCAGCGCGCAGGGATCGGCTGAGGAGATCGCCGGACTGACGCGTGCGGTCGGTAAAGTGGCGCGGGACTTGGGGCTGGAGACGGACGGCTATCGCATCCTGACCAATATGGGCCAGCACGGCGGGCAGGAAGTGCCGCATTTCCACGTGCATCTGTTCGCCGGGCGGCCCTTGGGGCGGATGGTGCCGGCGGGTTAACCTTTTGGTGACCTGCATGGTGCATGATCGGTGGGGTGATGAGCATGGTAATATTCCCGGACGAGGCGACGACCGCGGCCGATGAGGCGAAGGTGCGGGCGATCCTGTCGCGATGGACGTTCCCGCCGAACGTGCGGGGATGGGAGCTTGACTTCAGGGAGGACAGTACCGGTGACCCGGCTGTTTACATCACGTTCCGCGTCGATGATGCTTTGGATCCGTCCGAGGAGACGGTGCGAAGCGTCGGGGAGTTTTCGGAGCAGATCGACAGGGAACTGCTGCGTGCGGGCCCGCATTATTTCCCGCATTTCCGCTACCAGCCTCCGGTTGGGGTGAAGCCGCCGCGGCGGAGCGGGCGCCGCCGGTGAGTCTGCATGATGACCTCATCGAGCAGGCCTGGCATCTGGCAGGCCGTGAGCCGAAGCGGCCGCGGCAGGCCAGTCTGCGGCGGGCTCTGTCTGCCGCATACTACGCCGTTTTCCACCTGCTGGTGTCGGAGGCCGCCAAAGTGGTCGCCCCTGCATCGCCGCCGGGACTTCGTTTCCGTGTCCAGCGCGCCTTCGGCCATTCTGAGATGAAGGAGGTATGCCGGACCTTTGCCGGTGGCTCGATATCCGGTCTGCGGCGCTCGACCCGGGACCTGATGCCCGAACCACTGCAGCCCGAACTTGCGTTGGTGGCCAGTCGTTTCGTGAAACTGTATGAGGTCCGGCAGGCTGCGGACTACGACCGGTCGGTCACCTACACCCGGCTTGAAGTGCGCGAACTGATACGCTTCGCCAAACTTGCCTTCCGTGACTGGCACGCCATCCGCAACACCGGCAATGCCGCCATCTTCCTTACCGCCCTGCTGCTGCAACGCCACTGGGAACGCGGCGCGGCCTAATTGGTGATCTGGATCATCTGCCGCACCTTGGGATAGACCTCACGCGCCCAGCGGGTGCCGCTGAAGACGCCGTAATGGCCGACGCCGGTCTGCAAATGATGGCTGCGCAGGTTGACCCGGATGCCCGAACACAAATCGAGCGCGGCCATCGTCTGGCCGACGGCGCAGATATCGTCGCGTTCGCCCTCCACCGTCAGCAGTGCGGTGCGGCGGATCACCTCCGGCCGCACTCTCTGCCCGTGCCAGGTCAGCCGCCCCAGCGGCAGGTCGTGGTCCTGGAAGATTTTTTGCACCGTTTCCAGGTAGAACTCGGCGGGCAGGTCCATCACCGCGCCGTATTCCGCGTAGAACGTCCGGTGGCTCTCCGCCGCGGCCTGATCGCCGCCGGCCAGGGCCCGGAACTGCGCGACATGGGCATTGATGTGACGGTCGAGGTTCATGCTCATGAAGGCGGTGAGCTGCAGGAAACCGGGATAGACCCGCCGTCCGGCGCCCTGGTACCGCCATGGCACGGTGGCGATCAGTTTCTTTTCAAACCACGCGATCGGGCGCGACTGCGCGAGTTCATTCACCTTGGTCGGGCTGATCCGCGTGTCGATCGGCCCGGCCATCAGGGTCAGGCTGCGGGGTTGCGCGATGTTCAGCGTCTCCGCCATCACCGCCGCGGCGGCGAGTGCGGCGACCGCGGGCTGGCAGACCGCAATCATGTGGCTGCCCGGGCCCAGCACTTCGAGGAAGCGGATCAGGTGATCCACGAACGAGTCGAAGCCGAAGGTCCCGGCCGAGGCCGGGATGTCGCGCGCGTTCTTCCAGTCGGTGATATAAAGATCGTGCTCAGGCAGCAGGGTCTTCACGGTGCCGCGCAGCAGGGTGGCGAAATGGCCGGACATCGGTGCCACCAGCAGCACGCGCGGCTGCACGATGTCGAGGTCCTTGCGGAAGTGCAGCAGGGTGCCGAAGGGCGTGTCGTCGGCCGCTTCCTCGGTCACGGCGACCTCGCGGTTGCCGACCTTCACCGTGTCGATCCCGTAGGCGGGCCGCTTGTGGGTCAGGCCCGATTCGGCCACCAGGCTGCAGGCGGCACCGAACTGGCGGACGGCCCCCGGCGTATAGGGGCCCAGTTCGAACAGGCGCGCCACGCCGGCGCCAACGCGGGCAAGATGGCGGACCGGATGCAACAGGTCCGCCTGGGCCTGGTAGAGCTGATAGATCATCGCCGCCCGGGTTTTGTCATCCGCTCGGTGCGTGCATGCCATGTCATCACAACCCTCGCCATTTCCGAACCGAGACTGCTATATTGCGCCGCAGCATGACAGCGTTCGGGAAGGATGTCACCATGGCAGATGCCACATTGCTGATCAGCAGCAAGAACTATTCCTCCTGGTCGCTCCGCGGCTTCCTGCTGACGCGGCTGTCCGGCCTGCCGTTCGAGGTGCAGGTCGTCTCGCCCGACGATCCGGCGAACCGGGCGGAGCTGCTGCTGCAATCGTCGTCGATCCGGATTCCCGCGCTGGTGCACGAGGGGGTGACGCTCTGGGACGTGCTGGCGATCGCGGAATATTTGAACGAGGCCTTCCCCAAGGCGAGCATGCTGCCGCACGACCGATCGGCGCGCGCCTATTGCCGCTCGATCGCCGGCGAGATGCATGCCGGGTTCCACGCGCTGCGTGGCGCGCTGCCGATGAACCTGCGGCTGTACCGGCCGGGATTCACCGTGTGGTCGGCGGTGCAGGCCGATATCAACCGGATTGCCGAAATCTGGCGGGAATGCCTGACGACCTGGAAAGGACCGTGGCTGTTCGGCAAGCACCCCAGCATTGCGGATGCGATGTATGCCCCGGTGGTCACCCGCTTCCGCACCTACGACATCAAGCTGGATCCGGTGTGCGAGCGCTATGCCCGCACCGTCATGGCCTGGCCGGACATGCAGGAATGGTGGGCCGCCGCCCAGCACGAACCCGAACAGATCGAGGAGCTGGACGTCGAGTTCTGATTCCCACCCTTATGCGGCGGGCCAGGGGGTGGGGTCGGGCACGGGGCACGGCCCTTCGACCTCGGTGGTCTTGAAATCGGCCGGGCCGACGATTTCCAGGTATTCCATGTCCGGCGAGTAGTCGAACAGGAAATGCGTGATGCCCGGCCGCTGGTGCACGCAATCCCCCGCCGCCACCAGGTGTTCGGTGCCTTCGTACATGAAACGCGCCCAGCCCTTCAGCATGATGACGATGTGGAAATCCGCCTGGTGCTGGTGCCAGCCGGTGCCTTGCTCCGGCGCCTCCTGCGCTTTGACCAGTTGGGCCAGGACCCGCCCGCCGGTCGCCTCGGCGATGCCAAGGTCGCGGTAGAGGAAAAAATCGCGCAATCCGCCGCTCAGCCAGGGCGTGTCGCCGGGCTTCAGGTGCGTAAATGTGTTGACCAGAGGTGTGTCGAGCATCGCGCAGGCTCCCCGATTTTGGCCAGGGGACGG
>Ga0302157_10001531_pt1 | contig 28096 bp, 27 predicted proteins | sample I_Bog_N3_3_FD_193502 | JGI IMG/M metagenome (GOLD analysis project Ga0302157, IMG submission 193502) | Peat permafrost microbial communities from Stordalen Mire near Abisko, Sweden - I_Bog_N3_3 | ecosystem: Environmental > Terrestrial > Soil > Wetlands > Peat | place: Sweden: Abisko, Stordalen... | reverse complement strand
CAGAAACGCCTTCCTCAGGAGAAGGTCGCTGAGATGACCGGCCTGAGTCTCAGGACGATTCAACGATTGGAGGCGGGGCATCGAGTCAGTTATGCCTCCCTACGGGCGCTTGCCGCTACCTTTCGCATTGACGTAGATGCCTTAGAGCGGGAGTTGTATGCGATGAACAGTTCAACCGAGGATTTTTTTGAAATTCCCAGATGGTTGAGGCTATTGGACGGCAAGCGCTGGTTTGGCGGTCCGGGCCTGAGCCGGCGGGATTTACACATAATCGAAGCGTTTTGCGTGGCGTGCGCCATCATTGTTATTGCGGGGTCTTTCGTTGTTGCATCGAACTCCACGGCAAAAGTGCTGGGGACGATCGGTTTCATCGAACTCCTCTGCGGCTACCTTGTATCTGTGAACATCCGTATTGGCGACAAATACAGACTTTGGCGGAGTGCGGAAGCGACGCAATTGGAATCGCCGCCGCTGAATGGGAATTGGCGCGCCGAGGCCGCTGGATACGCATACCTATTCGGGGTCGGAGTCCTGGGAACAGTGATTTTATGTTGGTTAGTCTTTTAATTCGAAGTCGGCGTCTTGAGCCCGCTTGGCGGACACCTTTCTCGAGATTGTAAATTTACCGAAGGCAGACGGTGGGCAACCTTCGCCGAAAGGTCGCCTCTGTGAGGACAGATGTTGATCCGCGCCTTTCAAGTTGGTGACGCGCCACACCTGCGCCGGGTATTCATGTCTGCGGTGCATGGGCTTGCCGTCAAGGACTACACACACGAACAGGTGATCGCATGGGCCCCTGAATTTGTGGATCCGGCGCAATGGGCGGATTACATGCGGGTGATTTCTCCATTCGTAGTTGAACATGATGGAAAGCCCGTCGGGTATGCAGATTTACAACCAAGTGGCTACATCGATCATTTCTATGTATCGGCTCCTTTCGCTGGTCAAGGGGTAGGGTCAAAGCTGATGCGTCGACTACACGAGGATGCAGCAGAGAGAGGCATCCACGTACTTGAGTCCCATGTAAGTCGAACCGCGCAGCCATTCTTTCAGCACTGGGGATTTGCAGTTATTGAGGCAAGACAGCCTGTTGTGCGCGGTGTTGTCGTACCAAATGCTCTTATGAGGAAAGACCTGTGATTCCCCACCGGACATTGACGGTGGGAACGCAGGCCGTCACGGGGGTATGGTGCGGATAAACTCAAGGCGCACTCGGCAACCAGATTCGCCTGGTCAATTCGAGTCGAAATTAGGGTTCGCGGCGGACATGCCCTGCCGCCCAACTAGCCAGGTTCGCTTTGAGAAGCGCCCCTCGTGTTGTCCCGCAACGCCGAGCAGACCTTCAGGATCGCCACGACCTCACCGCGCAGCGAACCGGGCACCTCTCCGCCACCGCTGACCGCCCGTGCGATCTGGTTGACGTTCCGGCCAATCGATCCGAGCTCGGCAATGCTGCGCTTGAGGGCCAAGAGTTCGTCCTTGGGGAGGGGCGCAAGCAGGCGTAAATGCGAACGCAAGAGAACAGCGGCGTACGTGGCCGGTCGCATGCCGCGCGCCTCGGCCCGGGCATCCAGGAGCAGCCGATCCTCGCCCGATAGGCGCACCAGCATCGGCTTACCGGCACTATTGGTTCCGGAACCCGCCAACCTGGGCGACCGCGCAATGCCCATCGGCTCGACGCGAGCGCCTTCGGCGGCCGACGCGTCATCGCGAGCGTGTATTGCGCGCGTCACCAGGCGCTTGAGCCAAGCCGCTTCCGACAGGAAATCCTGATCCGCAACCGCCTTGGCCTGGAGTTTCAGCTCCCGCGGCACGCGCGTCTTCAGAGTGTCGGTGCAACTCATGGGGCCATTTTGGCCCCATTGCTAAGCCGAAGGCTATCCTGCATCTACCCCCAATACACGCCAAAACTCCCAACCCCAGCGCCGCGGCGGCGGGCACACCGCCAGCCCTCACAACGACGATCGCATCGGCTTTGACTGCGGACAACATCATCGATCGGCATCCGTTGATCCGCCACGGAGTCCTCGTCTGCGCGACGGATACCCATTGCTCTCCGGGGTAATTGCCTTTTTTGCCCAAATACCTGGCGTGACTTCGTTGCAATTCTCTCGGAGAATCGACAGTGAGTGACAACTCGTCCCAAGGCGACCGGAACCACACTGGCTGGAAAGGTCTGCTGTGACTCGCGCCAACGCCTGCGACGCTGCTTCATCTGCATTGCAGCTGCGACTCGATTTCTCCACTCCGCCTGCGAAGCAGCAATCGCGTAGGTCAGCGTCGCCGCTCGTCACCCCGTGTCCGGCAATTCCCGCCCGCTACTTCACCCGTGCGGAGGCTGCCGCCTACATCCGGTGCAGTCTGCGGTTCCTCGATGGCATGAGCCTGCCATTCATCCGCAAAGGCCGCTGCAAGGTCTACGACCGGATTGATCTCGACGCCTACATGCAGGACGATAGGCATCGAGGGCGGGCCTATGGCCTCGTTCTCCCGGACGGACGACGCGTATGCCAAAGCACTGGGTGTATCAACCGCACCGATGCCGAAGCCCACGCCGTCCGCCTGAAGAATGAGGCACTTGAAGCCCGGCAGCAGGGGCTCCTTGGGATATTCGTGTGGCAGCAAGCGGTCGTGCGATATCTCGAGGAGTTAGCCGATAAGAGGAGCCTCTCGGATGACAAGGATCATCTGAAGAAGCTCGATCCATATCTGCGATCCCTGAAGCTGGAAGCGATCGACATGACGGTGTTGCAGCCGTTCATTCGCGATCGCAAGTTGAAGGATGGGGGTATCGAACGCGACAGTGAATCGCGCCCTCGAGGTAGTTCGGCGGATCTTGAATATCGCGCACCAGGACTGGCGATGGCTCCGTGGGGTGCCGAAGATTCGGATGCTGAAGGAACCGCGGCGGCGTGTGCGCTTCTTGAGACGCGAGGAGGCGGATCGATTGATCGAGGAATTGCCGGCCCACATGAAACCGATCGTCGAGTTTGCGCTCGCGACGGGGTGTCGTGCGGGCGAGATCCTGGGGGCTCGAATGGAGCCGCGTGGATCTGCACCGGAAAGTGGCCTGGCTCGATCACGGCACGACGAAGTCGGGCGACGGGCGCGGCATTCCGCTGAACGCGGACGCCGTGGCGGCGCTGGAAGCCACGCGGGGACAGCACCCGCGCTGGTGTTTCACCTTCGGCGGCCAACGCATCCAGCAGAGCTCGACCGCATGGGGCAAGGCAAAACAGCGTGCCGGGATCGAAGACTTCCGCTTCCACGATCTGAGGCACTATCTGCCCTCCCTGACTATGTCGGGTGGCCTCAGGCAAGCTTGCGGGCAACTCTGGATTTACATATTGCCCCGAATGAATGCACCACTGGTCACCCGACATAGTTTCAGCTTCACAGGCTGTTGAGAAAGCTCAGGAGTCGATCACCTGGCCGGAAGAGTTGCGGCCGCCCCTGTGGCGGTACTGTCTTTGCGAGGGCCTTCTCCTTCATCGCGAGAGTAGCTTCGAGATATATTTGGGTGGTCTCGACCGACTCATGTCCCAACCAGAGCGCGATGACGGCACGATCAACGCCAGCCTCGAGCAATCGGAGTGCCATGGTGTGGCGAAGCAGGTGGACTGTGACTCGTTTTCCTTTGAGCGAGGAGCAGACGCTGGTGGCGTTCGCCGCGTGCTTGGCGAGCATGTACTGGACGCCGTGGACACTCAGCCGCCCGCCTTTCACGTTCGGAAAGAGCAATCGTCCATCGCCGCGCGGTGGCTGACGGAGCCAGGCCTTCAACACCGCAACCGTGGGCTTTGCCAGCGGGGTGCAGCGTTCTTTTCTGCCCTTTCCGATCACGCGAATGTGGGCACCCGTTCCGAGGAGCAAGTCTTCGCGGGTGGCGGCGGTGATCTCCGATAGCCGTAGACCCGTTTGCACGGCGGTCAGAATGAACGCGTGGTCACGCCGTCCGATCCAGGTGCGCTGATCGGGTGCGGCAAGAAGAGCATCGACCTCAGGGCGCGTGAGAAAACGCACCAGCGTTCGGGTGAATCGTTTGCTCGGGATAGCAAGGACGCGCTGGATCTGCGCCGAGTGCGTCGGCAACTCGTAGGCCATGTACCGGAAGAAGGAGTGGACGGCGGTCAAGCGGAGGTTGCGGCTGCGAACACTCAAGCTCCGTTGCTTCTCGAGGTGATCGAGAAAAGCGGTCACCAAGGGTGCGTCGACGTCCTCGAAGAGCAGTCTGCAAGGAGCCTTGTGTAGGCGTTGCTCGGCGAACTTCAGGAACAGACGGAACGTATCGCGGTAGGAGCCGATGGTGTGGGGGCTAACCCGTCGCTCCTGCATCAGGCGGCGGGTGAAGAACCGCTCCAGGAGCGGCGCCAGATCGGTACTGGGGCTCATGGGCGCTGCTCCCAGTGCCGCTCGAGGCGCGAGACGGCTTCGCGCATCAATCCCGGCAATGCACTCAGATACCAGTACGTGTCGCTCCAGTGTACATGGCCGAGATAAGTAGCAAGGGCCGGTAAGCGCCGTTCGGGATCTTCCCCCGCCCGATACCATCGCAGCAGTGTCAGCGAGGCGAATCGATGTCTCAGGTCATGCAGACGAGGCCCACCTCGGTCCGTTGGGCCACGCAACCCAATCTGGCGGGATATGGCGTAGAAGGTTCGGCGGATGTCTCCGTCATCGAGGCGGTTACCGCGGCTCGAGACGAACAGAAAGTTCGATACGGGTCGCGTCGCCCACAATCGTTGGCGCCGTTCGAGGTAGCGTGCGAGCACCCGGCAACTCGAAGGATGCAACGGCACCAGGCGGTCCTTGCCAAACTTCGCGCCACGGATCGTGAGTACTCGCTCCTTGAGATCGACGTCCTGCAGCTGAAGGTTGCGGACTTCCCCGACCCGCATCCCCGAAACGCTCAGCAGACCCAACAGGCAGTAGTACGTGTCCGGCTGTAACCCTTCGCGCTGCAGCTTTGGGGCTGCGCGCAGCAACTCGCAGATCTCCCGATCCGAATACAGATACGGCCGAGCTCGCTTTGGGCGAAACGGCAACAGCTCTCCGGGCGGAACCTCGGTACGCGGGTCTGTGGCACGCCGGTATCGCGCGAAGGACCGCACGAAGCTCAAGTGCTGCGCCCAGGTAGCCAGTTGGGCGTCCGCTGGTTGCTTGGCCCAGGCAAGGGCCAAGGGGACCGTAATATACGGAGCCTGCTGCTGCTCCATGAAGGTGACGAAATCGATCAGCCTCGGAGCCACTCTGCGCAGCTTGAATCCGAGACTGCGACGCATCGCCAGATACTCGTGCGCGGCCTGCCGGAGCGTGTTCATCGCGCACCTCCCGGCCAGCGAAGAGCCAGTGTCCGCAGAACCTCGAGATCGACCTTGGCGTAGATCTTTGTGGTCTCGGGGCTGCGATGACCCAACAACTCGCCGATCTCCGCGAGTGAGGCACCGTGGCGCAGCATCTCGCTGGCCAATCCGTGACGAAACTGATGCGCACCACGGGTGGGCGCCTGGACTCCGGCGCGCACCAGCGCGTGCCGAACGACGGTGCTCACCGCGCTTGGCCCGAGAAATCCGCGCACCGGAGCCGTGGCACGCAGGAAAACTCGCCGACAGGGGGTGCGCGGACGCCCACGCTGCAGGTAGGCGGCGATCGCATCTCCGACATCCTTCGGTAGTGGGAGTTGATTGCGCCGACCCCCCTTGCCCCGGACGCTCAAGCAGCTGGCGTTCCAGTCGATATCCTCCAGCTCAAGCGAAACGATCTCCCCGGCGCGTAGTCCCAGCCTGGCCAGTAGGAGCACAATCGCATAGTCGCGCAGTCCAGCTACGGCACGGCGATCGACGTGCGAGAGCACCTGTCGCACGTGGTCTGCGGAAATTGCCCGAGGGATGAGTGGCTTCGACCAGTTCGCCACGATCGGCACCGCGGTGATCAAATCCGTGCGGACCTGCCCGAGGTAGCACCCGTAGCGCAAGAAGGATCGCAGAGCTGTGGTCAGCAGCTTTGCTCGTTTTACATGCAGACGTGGTGCCCGACGTCGGACGAAACTGATGACATCCGCCCCACACACCTGCGACAAATCAACGGGGCCCGTGCCGAAACAGTGCTTGAGGAACTGTGCAGCGAACGGTACGTAGTTGACGATCGTGGGTGATGCGAGCAGCCGCTCCTCGCGAAGGTACCGCTCGAACTCTCGCGCACATCGATCGGCAGCCGTAAGGCTGCCCGAGGCAATCCTCTCGGGTGCAATCACTCCCTGCTTGCGCAAATAGTCTCGAAACTGCTTCAGCGCAACTGCATCGCCGGGAAGAACCTTGCTGCGTCGCCGACGGTATCGCAGATACTGATCACAATGCTCGTTCTGAATCTCCGGTTCTTGCAGCGCGCGGCGTCCCAGCCAGCGACTGAAGTCGGCGGCAATCCGGGTCCGTTGTCGCAGTGAGTCTGGCTGATATCCCTGGTCGGCTACCCAGTCGGTAAACGGGTAAATGAAAGCAGCGACGGGTCCTTCCGGCCGCATTAGACGCAGCCGATCGTTGATGTCGTACTTCACGGTAGGCTCCTCTCCCCGATGGGGGATTAATGAAAGGAGCCAAGACTATGTCGCTGCCGTGAAGTGCGTTCGCCCTGAAAATCAGGCTGCCAAAATAGTACGAGACATAGTCAGGGATGGCAGATAGTGGCGCCTATGTCTCCGGAGACATAGGAGGCACATCTGGGCTTCCTGGCACGTGCAGAGCGGCACTTCGTTGCCGGAACTCATGGAACTGGGAGGCTGGAAGTCGTACGAGATGGTACTGCGCTATGCGCACTTGGCCCCGGAAAAACTCTGTTCCGTGGCGGGACGCATCGAGCGGCAGCAGTCGAGGGTCGTCCAGGCGCCACCGCTGGGCGCGAACGTAGCAAACAGCGCTACGTTTGCGCTACGGTCAGTGAATTGAGGCGTGCGCGACGTGCGCAAGTTCTTGATTAACTGGCGCGCCCGGACGGATTCGAACCGCCGACCACCTGGTTCGAAGCCAGGTGCTCTATCCAGCTGAGCTACGGGCGCATTGAGTGACCACTGATGGGAAGGTCGGATGCTCTTATGTGTGCATTGGCGACATTCTCCGGCTCTCATTGTACCGTTCCCGGCGGCTTCAGGGCGTCATCGCCGCGATCCGATGGACCTTGTGCGGAGCCGTGACGCTGCGTGCGGCCGGCGCCCGATGGCACGGTCGAAACTTGGCACTTGATTACATACCAACTGGTTGGTATGGTGGGACATGAGCGCATCCAAAATCGGTGCCCGGCGAAAGCTCCTGGATGCGGCATTGTCGATCATCCGAACCAAGGGCTACTCCGCCACCTCGGTGGATGAGCTCTGCGCGGCGGCATCCGTGACCAAGGGTGCGTTTTTTCATCACTTTGAGACCAAGGAAGCATTGGGTGTGGCGGCGGCCGACCATTGGGCATCCACCACCGATAGGTTTTTCGACGGTGCGCCTTACCAGCAGCTCGTCGACCCGCTCGATCGGGTGCTGGGGTACCTTGAATTTCGCAAGGCGATTCTGCGGGGCGAACTGCCGGAATTCACCTGCCTGGTCGGCACCATGGTTCAGGAGACCTTCGAGACCAGCCCGCCGATCCGCGAGGCCTGTAACCGCAGCATTGCCGGCCATGCCGCGGTGCTGGAGGCGGATATCGCGGCAGCAGTGCGGTTGCACGGAATCAAGCCGGAATGGACGGCCAAGAGTCTCGCGCTGTACACCCAGGCGGTGTTGCAGGGGGCTTTCATTCTGGCCAAGGCGGGCCGCAATCGCACCGTGGCTGCCGACTGCATCGATCATATGCTTCGCTATGTGAAATCACTGTTCCCGTCCCGAAAGAGCCTGCAACGACGCCGGCCTGGGGCGATCACACGAGGATTACAACAATGACGAGCAGCTTCATCTGGTACGAACTGTTGACCAGCGATCCCGCGGCGGCTGCGAGATTCTACGGCGAAGTGCTGGGCTGGACGGCGGGCGATTCCGGCCATCCGGGAATGGACTACCGCATCTTCAGCATGCAAGGCGTGGGCGTCGGCGGTCTGATGGCCTTTCCACCCGGCGCCGTGGAATCGGGCATGCGGCCGATGTGGCTCGGCTATGTCAGCGTCGCCGATGTCGACGCGAGCGTCGCGCGCTTTCTGGCCGCGGGCGGCGCGCTGCACATGCCCGCGCGGGACCTGCCGAACGTCGGGCGAATCGCCATGATCGCCGATCCGCAGGGTGCCCTGCTCTATGTCATGACCGCGCTCGGCAGCGGTCCGGCGACATCCTTTGCGCCGCGCAAGCCGGGCCACGGCGGCTGGCACGAGCTGCATACCAAGGATTGGGCTGCGGCGCTCGCCTTCTACCGGGACCAGTTCGGCTGGAACCAGGTTCACGCGATGGACATGGGCCACATGGGTACCTACCTGCAGTTCAATTTTGGCAGCGGCCCCATGGTCGGCGGCATGATGAATGACGCCGATGCCGACCGCCCCTTCTGGCTGTATGTATTCAATGTCGATGACATCGACACGGCCCACGGTCGCGTCATTTCCAACGGCGGCGAGGTACCGTTGGGCCCGCTTCCGGTGCCGACGGGCGAATGGGTCCTGCACGCGCGTGATCCTCAGGGCGCCAGATTTGCGCTGGTCGGCGGCAAACACTGAGGATCACCGCCTCCTCGCGGCATTCGAGGCCCGGTCAGCCGGCGGCGCGCAAACTGGCGAGCGGCGGGTAGTCGGTATAGCCGGCGGCTCCGCCGCCGTACAGGGTTTCGCTGTTCAATGGACTGAGAGGCGCATCGATTCTCAGCCTCTCGACCAGATCGGGGTTGCTGATGAACAGCTTGCCGAATGCCACCATATCGGCGGCGCCCCGGGCCACGGCGTCGAGCGCCATGCGCCGGGTGTAGCCGTTGTTGACGATCCAGGCGCCGTGCTCGTTGCCCTGTTTGAAGCGGCTGCGCAGTGCGGCGTAATCAAACGGTGCGCTGTCGCGCCCGCCGCCGGTGGCGCCCTCGATGATGTGCAGATACGCCAGCTTGAGCGGCGCAAGCTGCTCGACGAAATGATCGAACAGGCCCTGGGGGTTGCTGTCCTGCCCGGCGTCATTGACCGGCGTGACCGGCGAGAGACGCAGACCCGTGCGGCCGGCCCCGATCTCGGCGACGATGGCGTTCATGACCTCGAGCGGGAAGCGCACCCGATTCTCCATCGAGCCGCCGTAGCGGTCGGTGCGGTCGTTGATGCTGTCGCGCAGGAATTGCTCCAAGAGATAGCCATTGGCACCGTGCACTTCGACGCCGTCGAATCCGGCGGCGATGGCATTGCGGGCGGCATGGGCAAAATCCGCCACCACTCGCGGCAGTTCGTCGGCGCGCAGGGCACGCGGCTCCGACACATCCTCGAAGCCCTTGGCGGTGAAGGTCTTGGCATCGGCACGGCGTGCGGTGCTGGACACCGGCGGCTGACCATTGGGCTGCAACGACACGTGCGAAATTCTCCCCACATGCCACAGCTGCAGGATGATCTTGCCGCCCTGACGATGCACGGCATCGGTCACGCGGCGCCAACCGGCGATCTGGCCGGCGTTGTAGATCCCGGGTGTGCCGAAATAGCCCTGCCCCTCGGGTGATATCTGGGTGGCTTCCGCAATGATCAGCCCGGCTGAGGCGCGCTGCGCGTAGTACTCGGCCATCAGCGGCGTGGGTAGACGCGGTTCCCCGGCGCGGTTGCGGGTGAGCGGGGCCATCACGATGCGGTTGGCGGCGGCGATCTGTCCGAATTGAATCGGGTCGAACAAGGAGGGCATTCGTTGACCTTTGCGAAACGGCCGGGGCCGGAAACATCAACAATGCGGCCGGTTGCCGCCCTTTCAATGCGGGAACTCGACCGGGCTTCGGGCGGTCTGCATTAGAGGCTGGGTTCATCCTTTAAAAACATATAGTTACATGACATTCAGGGAACGCTGGCTGTCTTGGGCCCTTGGCCTTAAGATCATGGGGCTTCGTGACGATTCGTGCCGGTTCCGACAAAAGGTTCAGAAAACTAAAGGATTCCCGATGAAGTCTTGGATACCACTGACGCTGAGTCTCGTCCTGTGCGCCGCTGTTCACGCGCAGGAGTCATGCAACTACCCGCGGCCTCCCGATGCGCCGCCCGATGGCAACACGGCTACGAAGGACCAGATGATCGCTGCGAGAACGGACTTCAATCGCTACAACGGCGAGATGAACACCTATCTCGACTGCCTGAAGGTCAAAATCGACGCCATCACGGTCGCCGACGTCAAAGGCATGACCGACGATCAGAAAAAAGCCAATGATCAGCAGCGCAAGGTGAAGGAGAAACTCGTCCAGCAGAACAACGCCGCCGTCGACGAACTGCAGGCCAATGTCGGACGCTTCAACGAACAGCTGAAGATCTTCAAGGCCAAGCAGCAAAAGTCCTGAACCCCGGTACGGCGGAGATTCGCCGCCGCACCTCTTATTTTATGCAGGCTGGAACGCTGATGACCCCGCGTCTGGCCGAAGAGGCGATCAACTCTCGGCTGACGTGCTTGCCGATCGAATCACTGCCGCTGACGCAGTGTGTCGGGGGGACGCTGCGGGAAAACGTTTACGCGGAGCGCGATCAGCCGCCCTTCGACCGGGTCACCATGGACGGCATCGCGGTCGAAAGCGGCACGCTGCGTCGCGGCATCAAGCGCTTCCGCATCCAAGCCACCCAGGCCGCCGGCGCACCGCCGCTCAAGCTCGAAACCGGCGACCTTGCGATCGAGGTGATGACCGGCGCGATGCTGCCGGTCGGCTGCGATTGCGTGATTCCGGTCGAGCAGATCGAGGTCGCCGACGGCTACGCGAACCTGAACGCGGCCGTCGTCTCGACGCCCTATCACAACATTCACCGCCGCGGTGCCGACGGCCGCCAGGGCGCGTTATTGCTCGAAGCGGGCACCTTGCTGCGGGCGCCGGAGATTGCGGTGGCCGCATCCGCCGGCATGGCGCGCGTGCGCGTCAGCAGCCAGCCCGCGGTGATGGTCGTTTCGACCGGCGATGAGCTGATTGAGCCGGGTGAACCCATTGCCGACTACCAGGTGCGCCGCTCGAATGCGTATGCGGTGGCCGCAACCCTGCGCAAGCGCGGCTTCGGACGCATCGGCGACGATCACGTGCTCGACGACGAGAACATGCTGCGCGAGCGGCTCGCCCTGCACCTGACCACCCATGAAGTAGTGGTATTGAGCGGCGGCGTGTCCATGGGCAAATTCGATCTGGTGCCGAAGGTGCTGCTGCAGCTGGGCGTCCAGGAGGTGTTTCACAAGATCGCGCAGCGCCCGGGCAAGCCGATGTGGTTCGGCGTCGGACCCTCGGGCCAGGCCGTGTTCGGACTGCCCGGCAATCCGGTTTCGACGCTGCTATGCCTGATCCGCTACGTGATCCCCGCAGTCGCTGCGGCCATGGGCACACGGCGCGAGCTGCCGGAGCGCCTGGCGCTCGCCGCGCCGGTCACCGTGCAACCCGCCCTCACGTATTTCCTGCCGGTCGCCATCGAAGCGGACGATTGGGGCCGGCCGTGGGCGCTGCCGCGGCCGCCCAATGGATCGGGCGACTTTCTGAGCCTGGCGGGCACTGACGGTTTCGTGGAACTGCCCCCCGGTCCGAACACCTACCCGAAAGGCTTCGTCGCCAGCGTCTACCGCTGGTAACCTGCTTGCCATGACCCCTGTTCACGATATCCGCGGCGCCCATCATCCCCTGGATCGGCTGCAGAGGCCGCTGCATGACCTGCGCATCTCGGTCATGGACCGCTGCAATTTCCGCTGCCCGTATTGCATGCCGAAGGAACAATTCCACGACAAGTACCGATTTCTGCAGTCCCAGGAGCGCTTGTCCTTCGAGGAGATCGTGCGTCTGTCGACGTTGTTTGCCGGCCTCGGGGTACGCAAGCTGCGGCTCACCGGCGGCGAGCCGCTGCTGCGCACCAACCTCGCCGATCTGGTCGGCGACCTGTCGAGCATTGCGGGCATCGAGGACATCGCGCTCACCACCAATGGAGTGCTGCTGGCGCAGCACGCGGTGGACCTGCAGGCCAACGGCCTGCGGCGCGTGACCGTGAGCCTGGATTCCCTGGACGAGGCCGTCTTCAAGCGCATGAGCGGCGGGTTCGCGGCCCTGGATCAGGTCCTCGGCGGCATCGAGGCGGCCATCGCGGCCGGCCTCACGCCCGTCAAGATCAACGCCGTGATCGAGCGCGGCGTCAACGATCACACGGCGCTCGACATGGTGGAACGGTTTCGCGGCAAGCCCGTGAACGTACGCTTCATCGAATTCATGGATGTCGGCAACCGCAACGCCTGGCGTCCGGAGATGGTGGTTCCGTCGGGCGAGCTGGCCGCGCGCATCCGCGCGAGATGGCCGATGCACCCGGTCGGAGCCGGCTACCGCGGCGAGGTCGCCAGCCGCTGGCGCTTCGATGACGGCGCGGGCGAGATCGGCTTCATCTCCTCCGTAACCGCGCCGTTCTGCGGCGCCTGCAGCCGTGCACGGCTGTCCTCCGACGGCCGGTTCTACACCTGTCTGTTCGCCACCGAGGGCCTCGATTTGCGCACGCCGCTGCGGGCGGGCGCCGGCGATGCGCAATTGCTGAACTTGATCCGCGACGCGTGGCTGAACCGCGCCGATCGTTACAGCGAGCTGCGGGATGAGTTGCGGCGCAGCGAACCCGGACACAAGAAAATCGAAATGTATTACATTGGCGGCTGACACCCCGGTCCGTTGCAACCCATGACCTTCTCCCATTTGGATGCCGACCGCCGACCGACCATGGTTGACGTCAGCGACAAGACCGCCGGCAAGCGCACCGCGGTCGCGGAGGCGCGCGTGCTGTTCCCGCGCGCCGTGGCCGAGGCGTTGCGCGAGAACGGCCTGCGATCGGCGAAGGGGCCGGTGTTCGACACGGCGATCGTGGCGGGCGTCATGGGCGCCAAACGCACCCACGAGCTCATCCCCTTCTGTCATCCGCTCGCCATCGAAAGCTGCACCATCGTCATCGACCTCGACGGCGATGCCGCCGTGATCCGTTGCACGGTGAGCGTCCACCACAAGACGGGCGTGGAAATGGAAGCGCTCACCGGCGCGAGCATCGCCGCACTCACCCTCTACGACATGTGCAAGGCTCTGTCGCACGACATCGTCATCGGCGAGACGCGCCTGATCTCGAAGGACGGCGGCAAGAGCGGCTTCAGCGCCGTGCGACCGCAATGAGCAGCGCGGCGCCGGTGTTCGGATTGATTCTCGCGGGCGGTGCGAGCTCGCGCATGCAGCGCGACAAGGCCGCGCTGCGCTACGGCGGGCGGACGCAATTGGACCGGGCCTTCGATCTGGCCGCACGGCATGTGCCGCGCGTCTTTGTGTCGGTACGCGCCGCACAGGCGGCGGATCCGGCGCGCGCCGGCAAGCCCCTGATCATCGACGCTGCCGGCGGCGAAGGTCCGATCGTCGGCATACGTTCGGCATTGGCCGAATTCCCCGACAGCGCGTGGCTGGTGCTCGCCTGCGATCTGCCCTTTCTGTCGGATGGAACGCTCACGAATTTGCTGCGGGCGCGCGACCCGGCGCGCCTCGCCACGGCGTATCGCAGTGCGCATGACGGCCTGCCCGAGCCACTGTGCGCCGTTTGGGAGCCTGCCGCCGGCGCTGCGCTCGCGGCGTTTCAGGCGGCCGGCGGGCGTTGCCCGCGAAAATTTCTGAGCACCCATGATGCGCTGCTGCTCGAACCCTTCGATGCGCGCGCGCTCGACAACGTCAACACGCCGGAGGAATACGCTGCGGCCGTGCGCGCCCTCGGCCCCATGCCGGCCGTTCCCATTCAGCTCAAAATCCAGTACTACGCGCTGATGCGCGAACAGGCCGGACGCTCCGAGGAGACCGTCGAGACCGCCGCGGCCACGCCGGCCGATCTGTTCGCGGAATTGACCGCGCGCCACGGCTTCACCCTGCCGCGCGAGCGGCTGAAGGTGGCGGTCAACAGCGAATTCTGTGATTGGAGCCGGGCGCTCGCCGCCGGCGACGCCGTGGTGTTCATTCCGCCGGTGGCGGGCGGCTGATGCGCTTTCGCTTCACCACCGCCGCCATCGATCCCGAGACCGCCCGGCGCGAGCTCGTGGACGCCGCCGCCGGCGCCTGCGCGAGCTTCGAGGGCTGGGTTCGAAATTTCAACGACGGCCACGAGGTGAAGCGCCTCGAATACGAGGCATTCGCGGATCTCGCCGTCAAGGAGGGCGAGCGCATTGCGGCCGAAGCGCTGGCGCGTTTCCCGATCCGGCATGCCCTGTGCGTGCACCGCATCGGTTCGCTCGCGGTCGGCGAGATGGCGGTGTGGGTCGGGGTGAGCTCGGCGCACCGCGGGGAGGCCTTCGACGCCTGCCGCTACATCATCGACGAGGTGAAGCATCGTGTGCCGATCTGGAAGAAGGAGCATTATCTCAACGGCGATTCCGGCTGGGTGAACTGCGAGCACTGTGCCGCGGCGCGATCACCGCGGGCCGCCGTCCGCGCAGGTGATTGACGCGCGATGCAGCCGGACTATTCGCGTCAGCTGTTGCTCAGGGAAATCGGGGCGGCCGGCCAGGCGAAGCTCGAACGCGGGCGCGTGCTGGTGGTCGGCGCAGGCGGGCTCGGCAGCCCGGTTCTGCAGTATCTCGCGGGGGCCGGGATCGGCTGCCTGGGTGTGGTCGATGCCGACCGGCTCGATGCCAGCAATCTGCATCGCCAGCCGATCTACGGCTCGGCCGAGGTCGGCCGGATCAAGGTCGACCTGGCGCGCGCCGCCGTCGTGCGCATCAACCCGAGCGTGCGCGTCGAAACCCACGCAGTACGCTTCGATGCCGGCAATGCGCTGGATCTCGCCGGCGCGTACGACGTGCTCGTCGATTGCTCCGACAATTTCCGCACGAAATTCCTGATCAACGACGTGGCCGTGCTGGCGCGCAAACCCGCCGTGTTCGCAAGCGTGTATCAGTACGAAGGCCAGCTGCAGGTCTACAAACCGCAGGCGGATCACGCGTGTCTGCGCTGTCTGTGGCCGGATGCCATCACGGACGGCGTCGTCGGCAACTGTGCCGAGGCCGGTGTGCTCGGACCGGTGCCCGGGGCGCTCGGCGCGCTGCAGTCCCTGCTCGTGCTGAAGCTGCTGCTCGGCATCGGCGGACAGCTCGACGGGGAACTGATGCTGCTCGACCTGATGCATTTTTCCACCACCAAGCTCAAGGCGGTGCGCCGCCTTGAGTGCCGCGCTCCGGCCTGCGCCCGCGTGCAGGCGCCCGTGCCCGATGAGACGGGTCTCGAGATCGATCTGCAATCGCTCGCCGAGGCGGCGGCGCTCGGCCTCGAGGTGATCGACATCCGCGAGGCCGGGGAAATCGCCGCCACGCCGCTCGCGGCGCGGCACGTCCCGATGGCGGCGCTGTTGGCGGATGCGAGCGTATTGTCGCCGGGGGCTCGATATTTGCTGGTGTGCGCCTCGGGCCGGCGCAGCCTGGCGGCCGCCCGGGAGCTGCGCAAGCGCGGCTTGTCGGTGCGCTCGCTCGCCGGCGGCCTGGTCCGCCTCGCAAGGTAGCGCCCCGCGGACCCCGCCCGTGCGCTTCAGCAGCAAACTGCCGGACGTCGGCACGACCATTTTCACGGTGATGTCGCGCCGCGCGCTCGAGGAGGGCGCGCTCAACATCGGCCAGGGCTTTCCCGATTATCCCATCGATCCGCGCCTCGCCGAGGCGATCACCGGCGTGATCACGGAAGGCCACAACCAGTACGCCCCGATGGAGGGGATCACGGAGCTGCGCGAGCAGATCGCCCGCAAGCTGCAGTTGAGCCACGGCCGGCGCTTCGATCCGCTCACGGAAATCACCGTGACCTGCGGGGCGACCGAAGCGCTGTACGACGCGATTCAGGCGGTGGTCGGCGCCGGCGAGGAGGCGCTGATCTTCGATCCGGCGTACGATGCCTATGAGCCCGCGGTGCGCCTCGCGGGCGGGCGCTGCGTGCGCATACCTCTGGCGCCACCGGATTTTTCCTTCGACTGGGATCGCGTCAAGCGCGCCATCGGCGATCGCACCCGCCTCGTCATCATCAACAGTCCGCAAAATCCCAGCTGCACGGTCGCGCAGCGGGCGGATCTCGATGCACTCGCGGCCGCGATTCGCGATCGGCCCATCACCGTGCTCGCCGACGAGGTCTATGAACACGTGATCTTCGACGGCCGCCGCCACGCCTCGGTGCTCGGCCACGATGAATTGCGCGAGCGCAGCTTCGCGGTCTACTCCTTCGGCAAGGCCCTGCACGCCACCGGCTGGCGGGTGGGGTATTGCGTCGCGCCGCCCGATCTCACGCGCGAGCTGCGCAAAGTGCATCAATTCAACACCTTCAGCATCGCCGCGCCGCTGCAGCACGCGGTCGCCCGCTATCTCGACCGCTGCCCGGACGCGTGGCAGGGCCTGTCCGCGTTCTTCCAGGCCAAGCGCGACCTGCTGGTGCGGCTGCTCGGGGCTTCCGGCTTCAAGCCGGTTGCTTCGGCCGGCACCTACTTCCAGCTGGTCGACTATGGGAATCTGAGCGGCGCCGTCGATGCGGATTTCGCCGACCGGTTGATCCGCGAGGCGAAGATAGCGACCATCCCACTGTCGCCCTTCTACGAGGCACCGCCGCCAATGACGCTGCTGCGACTCTGCACGGCCAAGCGCGACGAGACGCTGCGGCTCGCGGCCGAGCGTCTGTGCGCCTTTTCCGACCGGCAGACGCGCGGCTGATCCGGGCCTGTCAGGGCCGGATCTGGCCGCCGCCCCTCACCACATACTTGTAGCTGGTCAATTGTTCGACGCCGACCGGGCCGCGTGCATGGAACTTGTCGGTGCTGATGCCGATTTCCGCCCCCATGCCGAACTCGCCGCCGTCGGCAAACTGGGTCGATGCGTTGTGCAGCACGATGGCGCTGTCGACCCGGGCCAGGAAGTGCTCGGCCGTGGCGGCGTTCTGCGTGACGATGGAATCGGTGTGCTGCGATCCATACCGTCCGATGTGCGCGATGGCCGCATCGACGCCCTCGACCACCCGGACCGCAATGATGGCGTCGAGGTACTCGGTGTGCCAATCGGCTTCGGTCGCGGGCTTGACCCTCGAATCGGTGCGCTGCGAAACGTCGTCGCCGCGCACCTCGCAGCCGGCATCGAGCAGCGCCCTGACGAGGGGCGCCAGCTGCGAGTCCGCGGCCGCGCGATCCACCAGCAGGGTCTCCGCCGCGCCACAGACGCCGGTGCGCCGCAGTTTGGCATTGAGCACGATGCTCCGGGCCATCTCCGGATCCGCATCGCGGTCGACGTAGACGTGACAAATGCCCTCCAGATGCCCGATGACCGGCACGCGTGCCTCCGCCTGCACCCGCGCAATCAGGCTCTTGCCGCCGCGCGGCACGATCACATCGATGCAGTCCGCCATGTCGGCCAGCATATAGCCCACCGCCGCCCGATCCGTGGTCGGCACCCATTGGATGCAGGTCGCCGGCAGACCGGCGCTCTTCAGCCCCTGCTCCAGACAGGCATGGATGGCGGCGCTCGAACGCGCACCCTCCGAGCCGCCGCGCAGTATGACCGCGTTGCCCGACTTCAGGCACAGCCCGCCGGCGTCCGCGGTGACGTTCGGGCGGCTCTCGTAGATGATGCCGATCACCCCGAGCGGCACGCGCACCCGCTGAATGCGCAGGCCGTTCGGCCGCAGCCATTCGGCGAGCAGCGTGCCGATGGGATCGGCGAGCCGGGCGATCTCCTCGAGACCGACAGCCGTCGCCTCGATGCGCCGCTCATCGAGCCTCAGCCGGTCGAGCAGCGCCATCGACAAGCCGCGCGCGCGCGCTTCGCGCAGATCCCAGTCGTTGGCGGCGAGCAGTGCCGGGGATTGCGCGCGCAGCGCCGCCGCCGCGGCACGCAGCGCCCGGTCCTTCTGGGCGGTGGGTGCCAGCGCCAGCGTCTGCGCGGCCGCGACCGCCGCGGCGCCCATTGCCCGCATGATCTGCGGCACCGTCGCCGGCGGCGGGGCGGCCGCGGCGGCGCTCGTCTCCTGACTCATTGAGTGTCCAGCCTCCTCATCACCGCGCCGTCAACAGCACCAGGTCGTCGCGATGAACCATTTCATCACGACCGCGAAATCCCAGCACCTTTTCGATATCCGCGGACCTGCGGCCGATGATGCGCGCAGCGTCCGCATCCGAATAGGCACAAATGCCGCGCGCCACCTCAGAGCCGTCCGGCGCGACGATGCTCACCGTGTCGCCGCGCTCGAAGTGCCCGACGGCGCCGGTCACTCCCGCCGGCAGCAGGCTCTTGCCGCCCATCAGGGCGCGCACCGCGCCCGCGTCGACCGCGATGGCCCCGGCCGGCTTCAAGGTCCCCGCGATCCATTGCTTGCGGGTGGCGAGCGGCGTGGAGCTGGGCACGAACCAGGTGCAGCGCGCACCGTCTTCGATGCGCTTGAGCGGACGCTGATGCGCCCCCTTTGCGATGCACAAATGGCAGCCCGCCGCCATGGCGATCTTGGCTGCGGCGATCTTGGTCTGCATGCCGCCCGAACCGACTGCGCTGCTCGATCCGCCCGCCATGGCCTCGATCTGCGGGGTGATCTCGAGCACGCTGGCGACGAATTCGGCGTGACGATTCGCATGCGGATTGGCGGTGTACAGCCCGTCGATGTCCGACAGCAGCACCAGGCAATCGGCGGCGGCCATCTGGGCGACCCGCGCCGCCAATCGATCGTTGTCGCCATAGCGGATCTCGGCGGTGGCAACCGTGTCGTTCTCGTTGATCACCGGCACCGCGCCGAGCGACAACAGGGTGTTGAGCGTGCCGCGTGCATTGAGGTACCGGCGGCGCTGCTCGGTGTCCCCGAGGGTCAACAGAATCTGCGCCACGGTGATGTCTTGCTGCTCCAGCAGATCCTTGTAGGCATGGGCGAGTCGAATCTGACCGACCGCGGCCGCCGCCTGGCTCTCCTCCAGCCGCAGCCGGCCCTCGAGGCCCAGGTGGCGGCGGCCGAGTGCAATGGCGCCGGAGGACACCAAAATGACCTCCTGGCCGCGCCGGCGCATGCCGGCCACGTCCACCGCCAGGCTTTCCAGCCAGGAACGATTCAAGCGGCCCGAATCTCCGTCGACGAGCAGGGCGGATCCGACTTTGACGACGATTCGTTTCGCCTGGGTCAGGCGGCGCGCGGTGGCTTTGCGGTCGGCGGCGGTCATGAGCGCACAATCTTAGCGCCTGCGCACCGCCTTGGGTGGCGGCCATTTACTTAGCCGCGCAGCCTCACCTAATATCCGGTTGCCGATCGTGAAACTGTTTCAAAAGGACGACCGCCGTGGGCAGAGAGTACGAACCGACCGTCGGGCAGTGGTATGAGGATTTGGAGAACGAAGAGACCTTCCAGGTGCTCAAAGTGGACGAGGACCGGGAAATCGTCGAGATTCAACATCTCGACGGCGATCTGGAGGAATTGGATGTCGACGGCTGGGCGGAGCTCGACCTGGAACTCATCGATGAACCCGAGGGCTGGTCCGGATCGAAGGCCGAGAAGGACGCCGAGGAAGACGAGGACGAGGACGAAGACTGGGACGACGACGACGAGGATGACGACGACCTCGACGACGCCGATGAGGAGCACGAAGAATACTGAGCCGTCAGACCCGCTCGAGCCAGCCGTGCCGGTCGGGCGCCTCGCCCTGCTGGATCGCGACCAAGTGCGAACGCAGCCGGCGCGTGAGCGCACCGACTTCGCCGTTCGCGACGAGGTGTTCCCGGCCGCGGTGGATGAGCGTGCCGACGCCGGCGAGCACGGCCGCCGTCCCCGACAGCGCCGCCTCGCCGGAGCGCACCCACTCGAGCAGCTCCTCGACGCGGAACACGCGCTCGCTCACCGCGTAGCCGAGATCGCGCGCGAGCGTCAGCAGCGAATCGCGCGTGACCCCGTGCAAGAACGTTGAATCCAGGCCGCGCGTCAGCAGCTCGCCGTCCCGGATCAGCAGGAAATTCGCGGCACCGGTCTCCTGCACCTCGCCGCCGGGACAGAACAGCACCTGGTCGGCCCGATAATTCGCCCGGGCGGCGAGCGTCGGGCCCATGGCGGCGGCGTAGTTGCCGCCGGTCTTGACCATGCCGAGATGCGCCGCCGAGCGCGTGTTGACGTCATCGACCAGGATGCGCAGCGGCTTCATGCCACCGGCGAAATAATCCCAGACGGGGCTCGCGAGCACCAGCAGCGAGGCCTCGGTCGCCGGCGTCGCGGCCGCGCCGATGTTGGCCGTGGTGCCGAACAGGATGGGCCGCAGGTACAGCGCGCCGGGAGCTTCGGGAACGGCTTCCCGGCAGCGCACGATCACCGCCCGCACCATGTCCGCGAGCTGCTGCGCGTCCGGCACCGGCAGCACCAGCTGGCGCGCGCTCTGCTGCATCCGCAGGATATGCCGGTCCATGCGAAAGATGTGCACCGAGCCGTCCGCCCGGCGAAACGCCTTGAATCCCTCGAAACAGGTGCTGGCATAGTGCAGCACATGCGCGGCGGGGCTGAGCTCGATGGCGGCGACGGGCTTGATCTCGAAATCGCCCCACTGGCCCGCCGCGTAGGCGGCCGTGGCCATGTGCGAGGTGAGCACCGTGCCGAATGCGGGTCGTTGCGGTTGTGACGTCATGAGCCTTCAGACCTTCGGAATGAACATCGTCGCCGGATGCTCCAAACGCTCCTTCAGCGCCTGGATCATGGCGGCCGCATCATAACCGTCCACGAAGCGATGATCGAACGACGACGATAAATTCATGATGCGGCGCACCGTGATGGCGCCATCGCGCACCACCGGGCGCTCCACGGCCTTGTTGAGGCCGACGATGGCCACCTCGGGCGTGTTGATCACCGGGGTCGATGCGATGCCGCCGAGTTTGCCGAGACTGGTGACGGTGATGGTCGAGCCGGTCAGCTCCTGGCGGGTTGCCTGGCCCGTTCGCGCCCGATCCGACAGACGACGGATTTCCGCGGCGAGTTCCCAGAGCCCGAGCGTCCCGGCGCTGCGGACCACGGGCACCTTCAGGCCATCCGGCGTCTGGGTCGCAATGCCGACGTGCACGGCCCGATGCCGCACCAACACGCCGCGCGCGGCGTCGTACAGAACATTGCATTGAGGGAATGATTCGAGCACCCGCGCCAGCGCCAGCACCACGAACGGCAGGTAGGTGAGCGCTGGCGCGGGCGCAATGAGAGCGCCGTTCAAGTGCCGGCGCAGCGATTCGAGCTCCGAGACGTCCACCTCCTCGACATAGGCGAAGTGCGGAATGGTGCGCTTGGCCTCGCTCATGCGCTCGGCGATCACACGGCGCACGCCGATCACCTTGATCTCGGTGGTCGACTCCGCGCTTTGCGCTGCCGGTCGTACGCCGCTCGCGAGGTCATCGCGCAGGATCCGCCCGCCGGGCCCGGAGCCGCGAACGGCGGCCAAGTCGATGCCGGCCTCGCGTGCCCGGCGGCGGTTTGCCGGCGAGGCCATGATGCGCGCGCCGTGAACGCCGACCGGCGCGCCGGCCGCGGGCGGCGGCGCTGCCGGTGCCGCGGGCTGCGGCGTAGCGGGCGCCGGCGCAGCACTCGCCGACACCTCGAAGATGATCAGTGGGGTGCCGACCGGCACCTTGTCCCCGGGTTCGCCGGTCACCGACAGCACCACACCCGATACCGGCGCCGGCACTTCGACGGCCGCCTTGTCGGTCATGACCTCGACGATCTTCTGGTCCTCGACCACGGCATCGCCGGCCTTGACATGCCAGGCGACGATCTCCGCCTCCACCGTGCCCTCGCCGAGATCCGGCAGCTTGAACACGTACTGGCTCATGCCGGCTCCATCGCCGCCCTGATCGCGGCGGCCAGCCGCGCCTGTCCCGGGAAATACTCCCATTCGAAGGCGTGGGGATAGGGGGTATCCCAGCCGGCGGCGCGCTGGATGGGCGCCTCCAGATGCCAGAAGCATTCCTCCTGGACGATGGCCGCGATCTCCGCGCCAAAGCCGGAGAGGCGGGTCGCCTCGTGCGCCACCACGCAGCGGCCGGTCTTTTTCACCGAGCTGCAGATGGCGTCCACGTCGAGGGGCACCAGCGATCGCAGATCGATGATCTCCGCGTCCAGTTCGAGCGCCGCCGCCGCCGCCTGGGCGACGTAGACCATGGTGCCGTAGGTGATGATGCTCAGCTGGGCGCCGGCGCGTACGATATCGGCCCGGCCCAGCGGCACCGTATAGTGGCCCTCCGGTACCTCGCCCTTCGGATGCGTGCTCCAGGGCACCGCCGGCTTGTTCGGGTCGCCGTCAAAGGGCCCGTTGTACAGGCGCTTCGGCTCGAAGAAGATCACCGGATCGTCGTCCTCGATGGCCGTGATCAGCAACCCCTTCGCATCGTGCGGATTCGAGGGCATCACCACCTTGAGGCCGCTGACGTGGGTGAACATGGCTTCGGGACTCTGCGAATGGGTCTGGCCGCCGCGGATGCCGCCGCCGCAGGGTGTGCGAATGGTCACCGGGGCGGTGAAATCCCCGGCGCTGCGATAGCGCAGCCGTGCCAATTCGCTTACGATCTGGTCGAAGCCCGGATAGATGTAATCGGCAAATTGGATCTCGGCAACCGGCCGCAGACCATTGACGGCCATGCCGATGGCGGCGCCGACGATGCCGCCCTCGGCGATGGGCGTATCGAGCACGCGGTGCTCGCCATACTTGCGCTGCAGCCCCTCGGTGGTGCGGAACACCCCGCCGAAGTAGCCGATGTCCTCTCCCATCAGCACCACCGACGGATCGCGCCCCAGCATGATGTCCATGGCGGAATTCAGCGCCTGGACCATGTTCATCTGTGCCATCAGCGGGAGCTCTTTTCGGCGCGCATCATGGCCCGCTGCAGCTGCAAATTCGCGGGCATCTCCTTGAACACGTCCTCGAACATCAGATCCGTGTCGAGCTTCGGTCCGTCATTGAGCGTGCCGTAAGCCACCGCCTCCCGCCAGCTGGCCGCCACCAGTTCATCGAGCTCGGCCGACAGGGCGTGGTGGCGCTCCTCGGACCACTCGCCGAGCCTGATCAAATGCCGCTTGAGCCGTTCGATCGGATCGCCGAGCGGCCAGTGCTCGGCATCATCCTTGGCGCGGTAGCGGCTCGGATCATCGCTGGTCGAGTGAGCGGCCGCCCGATAGGTGACCAGCTCGATCAGCGTCGGTCCGCCGCCGGTGCGGGCACGCTCGGCCGCCCATTGGGTGACCGCATGCACGGCGAGAAAGTCATTGCCATCGACGCGCACCCCGGCGATGCCGTAACCGGGGCCGCGGGCTGCGAAGGAGCGCTGCTCCCCGCCGGCATAGCCCTGGAACGTCGAAATCGCCCATTGATTGTTCACCACATTGAGGATCACCGGCGCCTGGTACACGGCCGCGAACAACAGGGCGTAGTGAAAGTCCGCCTCGGCGCTGCTGCCCTCGCCGAGCCAGCTGGCGGCCAGATGGTCCTCGCCCTTGATGGCGGCGGCCATCGCCCAGCCCACCGCCTGCGGAAACTGCGTCGCCACGTTGCCCGAGATGGAGAACAGATGCCCGGCGGCCGAGTGATACATCGCGGGCAGCTGGCGCCCCTTGCACGGGTCGCGGGTGTTCGAGAGCAGCTGGCACATGAGATTCACGAGCGGGATGCCGCGCGCGATCTGCAGGCCCTGATTACGGTACGACGGGAACAGCATGTCGCGCGGCGAAAGCGCCATGCACTGCGCCACCGAGACGGCTTCCTCGCCGAGCGAGCGCACGTAGAAGGTGATCTTGCCGGCGCGCTGGTTGCGCTGCATGCGCTCATCGAAGATGCGCGTCAGCAGCATGTGGCGCAGGCCGATCTGCAGCTCCGCGGCATCCAGATGCGGATTCCACGGCCCGACGGCATCGCCGGCATCGTCGAGCACGCGCACCAGTTCCACGGCAAGCGGGCCGATGTCGCGCACGCGTGCACCCACCTGGGGGCGCGCCACGGCGCCGGCCGGCGACAATTCCAGATAGCTGAAATCGGGCGCCTCGCCCGGCCTCGCGGGGGAACGCGGCAAATGCAGTCTGGAGCGCACCATGGTCAGGGCACCAACACGGTCGCGCCGACGGTGCGCCGGCCTTCGAGTGCGCGGTGCGCGTCGGCGGCCTGCTTGAGCGGCAGCGTCTGGCCGACGTACGCACGGATCTCTCCGGCCGCAAGACGCGCGAACAGATCGGCCGTGCGGCTGCGCAGATCCTCGCGCTCGGCGATGTAATCGACCAGCGTCGGCCGGGTGGCGAACAGCGAGCCGCCCAGCTGCAGATCCGTCAGCTTGAAATCCGGGATGACCCCGGAGGATTGTCCGAAACTGACGAACATGCCGCGGCGCTTCAGACAGCTGAGCGAGCCGCGCCAGGTGTCCCTGCCGACCGAATCGTAGACCACCTCGCAGCCCTTGCCGGCGGTGATCTCCCGGACGCGCGCGACGAAATCCTCGCTGCGGTAGTCGATCACCTGGGAATAGCCGTTGGCGAGGGCCACATTCGCCTTCTCGGCGGATCCGGCGGTGCCGATCGCCGTCGCACCCTTGAGCTTGAGCCATTGTCCGAGGAGCAGGCCGACACCGCCCGCCGCCGCGTGCACCAACACGGTGTCACCCGCCTTGACCGGAAAGCACGAGGTGATGAGGTACTGCGCCGTCAAGCCCTTGAGCATGATGGAGGCGGCGACCTCGAAGGAGATCGAGTCCGGCAGCCTCGCCACCCGGTCCGCCGGCACCACGCGGCGCTGGCGATAGGCGCCGAGCGGAAGGGTGTAGGCGATCCGGTCGCCCGCTTTGAATCCGGTCACCTGCGCGCCGGTGGCCAGCACCACACCGGCGGCCTCGCTGCCGAGGATCAGCGGCGTCGACGGCCAGGGATACAGCCCGGTCCTGAAATAGGTGTCGATGAAATTGACCCCGATCGCGCGGTGCTCGACCAGCACCTCGCTGGGACCCGGCGCCGCGGTCTCCAGGGGGATCCATTCCAGAGCCTCCGGACCCCCCGGTGCGCGCAGCACCTGCCCCATGGTCGCAGCCGAATTCATGTGCTTCTCACTCCCGCGACGAATCGTCGCATGCGTGCGCAGGCTTCGCGCAGGATCGCCTCGTCGGTCGCGAAGCACAGGCGCACGAATCCGCCGGTCTCGCGGCCGAACGCACCCCCATCGAGCACCGAAACCCGCTCGGCATCATACAACCCCCGCATGAAATCATAGCCGGAGAGGCCGGTGTCGCGCACATCCACCAGCATGAACATCCCCGCCTCGGGCACGCAGCAGCGCAGACCCGGCGCCCCGGCCAGCGCCGACAGTACGAAATCACGCCGCGCGGCGCAGAATTGGCGCAGCTTCGCTGCCCCGCCCGGCAGGCCGAGCGCGGTGATCGCGGCCTCCTGGATGAATCCCGGCAGGCCGAACAGCATACACATGACGAGTGCCTCCGCGTGCGCGATCAGCGCTGGCGGCCCGACCAGCCAGCCCGCGCGCCAGCCCGTCATCGCGTGGGATTTCGACAAGCTGCTGATGGTGACCACCTGGTCGGGCAGGGCGGCGGCAAGCCCGGGTACGCGCCCGCCCTCCCCCAAGGCGGCATACACCTCGTCGGCGACCACCCACAGCGCATGCCGGCGGGCCAGTTCGCCGATCACCGCCAGCTCCGGCTCATTCAGGATGACGCCGCTGGGGTTGCCGGGTGTTGCGAAGAATATCGCGCGGGTGCGCGGCGTGATCGCGGCCTCGAACGCCGCAAGATCGATGCGAAAACCGCCGGCGGCCGGCGCCGGCGCACGCACCAGCCGCGCGCCCGACACCTCGATGGTGGCCGGATACGTGGGGTACAGCGGGTCCACCGCGATCACTTCGTCGCCCGGCCCCGCGAGACACAGCGAGGCGGCGAACAGCGCATTCTGTGCGCCGGCGAGGCAGATCACTTGGTCGACGCCGACGGCTTGGCCGGTGCGCTCGCGGTGGCTGGCGGCGATGGCCTCGCGCAGCGACCGGCGGCCGGGTCCCGGGGTGTAATGCGTGTCACCGGCGCGCAGGCGCTCGACCGCGCGCTCCACCACCGGTGCGGGCGTGCCGAAGTCCGGATCGCCGACGCTCAATATGATGGCATCTTCACCGCGCTCCACGGCCCGCAGCGCCTCGTAATGGGTCCGCCACGCATCCGCGCCTTCGCCCGCGATCCGTTTCACCAGAGCCGGGAACTGCATGCGCGACCCCCATCCGCCTTGCGCCGCCCACCGGGGGCTCGCATACTTTCTCACATGTCGAACACCGTGGGGCAATACCTGGTCGGCCTGCTGGCGGCCAACGGCATTGACACGGTGTTCGGAATTCCCGGCGTACACAATCTGGAACTTTATCGGGGACTCGCCGCCTCCGGCCTGCGGCACGTGCTCGTGCACCATGAACAGGGCGCAGGATTCGCCGCCGACGGCTATGCCCGCTCGAGCGGCCGGCCGGCCGCCGCCTTCGTGATCTCGGGTCCCGGCCTCACCAACATACTGACCGCCGCGGCACAGGCGTATTCGGATTCGGTGCCGCTGCTGGTCATCGCGAGCACGCCGGCGCGCGCCACCCTCGGCAAACACTGGGGCGTGCTGCATGAATTGCGGGACCAGCACGCCGTTGCCGCGGGCGTCTTCGGCGTGGCGCGCACGGCAGCGAGCGCGGATGACGTGCGCGATCACCTGCGTGTCTGCTTCGCGTCGCTGCGCAGCGGTCGTGCGCGACCCGCTTACCTGGAAATCCCGCTCGACCTGCTGGCCGAGACCACCTCGCTGCAGGCGGCGGCGTTCGAGCCCGCAGCACCGGCGCCGCGGGCCCAGCCGGCGCAGATCGACGCGGCGATCGGTCTGCTGAGCAGCGCCGAGCGGCCGCTGATCATTGCCGGGGGCGGCGCCCGTCACGCCGGCGCCGAACTGCTCGAGCTGGTGGACAAGGTCGATGGCCTGCTGGCGACCACGGCGGCCGGCAAGGGACTGCTGCCCGAGAAGCACGCCGCGAATCTCGGCGCTTCGCTGCCGTATCGCGAAGTCCAGGCGCTCGCCGCCGATGCCGACGTGGTGCTCGCGGTCGGCAGCGAACTCGGGGAAACCGATCTGTTTGCGGGATTCAAGCTGCCGCTCGCGGGCCGCATGATCCGCATCGACATCGATCCGGAGAAGCTCGCCGATCCGTACGGCGCGGGGCTCGCGCTGTGGGGCGATGCGCGCACCAGCCTCGCCTCGATCAATCGCGGCCTGACACGGCGCACCGGATGGAGAGCGCGCAGCGGCGGCGCCGCGCCGGTGCGCGCTCTCATCGACGCGCATTTCCATGCCGGCGACGCTCCGGCGCAGCTTGCGGTGCTCGGGGCGATCCGCGCCGCCCTGCCGGCTGATTCGGTGGTGTTCAGCGACATGACCCAGATCGCGTATCTCGGCAATTACGCCTATCCGGTCGACGCGCCGGGCTGCTGGTTCCATCCCTCCGGCTACGGCACTCTGGGCTTCGCGCTGCCCGCAGCGCTCGGCGCGAAGGTCGCCTCGCCGGCGCGCGCGGTGCTGGCACTCGCCGGCGATTATGGCCTGCAATTCACGCTCAACGAGCTGATGACCGCGGTCGAGGCGGGTCATGCCCTGCCCATCGTGGTGTGGAACAATGCCGCGCTCGGCCAGATTCGCGACGACATGCTCGCGGCGCGCATTGCGCCGATCGGCGTCGTCGGCCGCAATCCGGATTTCGTGGCCCTCGCGCACGCCTGCGGCGCCGCCGGCGTGCGCGCACGCAACGCACCGGAGCTCACCGCGGCCGTGCGCGCGGCGCTGGATCGCCCCCTGCCCACCGTCATCGAAGCCGCGGCCGGCGATTATCGGTAGGCTGAAGCAGGCTAGGCGGGAGTCCTGGTCTCCAGCAAAGCGGCGATGGCGGGCGATGGGTTGCCGCCGCAATTGAGCACCACGACGCTGCGCCCGGCCCAGCGCGGCGCTTCGTTGA
>Ga0302157_10001529_pt1 | contig 28118 bp, 26 predicted proteins | sample I_Bog_N3_3_FD_193502 | JGI IMG/M metagenome (GOLD analysis project Ga0302157, IMG submission 193502) | Peat permafrost microbial communities from Stordalen Mire near Abisko, Sweden - I_Bog_N3_3 | ecosystem: Environmental > Terrestrial > Soil > Wetlands > Peat | place: Sweden: Abisko, Stordalen... | reverse complement strand
GGCGAGCTGAACAAGATGTTCGGCTGACGCAAAACAAAATAACGCAGCGGGCGCTGCGCCCGCTGCGTTCCGATTTTCGCGCACGGTCTTGCGCGTTATTTGACGCGTTACTTGCTCTGGCCGCTATCGAGCGGCGGGTTGGCGGTGCGGTTCACGTTCGGACCGATCGGCGCCGCTGACGGCGGCATTTGCGGCTGCGCCGGAGCGGCACCCGTGGTCTGACCCGGAGCCATATTGTTCCCGCGCGGGGTCACGTCACGCATGCCTGGAGGCGCTGCCGGAGGCGATGAGGAAGTATTCTGCGCGGTCGACGGACCGGCGGGATCGGTGGTCGAATGGTTCAGTCCGAAGAACACCGCGCCGAGCACCACCGCTATGCCGACCGCGAAGACCGCAATCCTGCCGCCGCTGGCGCGACCCTCGGCGAGTTCGGGGTCCATCTGCACTTCATTGTCGAGGCGAGCCGCGTTGCGCAGTTCGTCCTCCGCCCGCCGGGTGCGATAGGGATCGTTCGGGTTGAGATAGGGATCGTCAGCAGCGTTGGAACGAATGGGATCGTTCGGAATGCGCTCGTTGGCCATGACTTTGTTCCTCCATTAAACTAATGGTCAACCCGCTGGTGCCCACGCGGGTTCCTGGTTCAATGAGATGTTTTACGGGAACCCGGCGCGCTTTCGAATCAGTGCCATGCGACGCGCTACTTGCGCCGCGCCCCGGCAACCTGCTCGGGCGTCACCAGGGGTGCTGCGTTACCCCAGGCGTTGCGGATGTAATTGGTGACGTCGGCGATCTCCCGATCGGACAATGGCGCGGCATAAGCGGGCATCGATCCAGTGTTGGGCGCGCGCTGAGTCGTCATGGTCTGGGCGCCGTCGAGGATGATGCGCAGCGTGCTCAGGGGATTGGCCGCCTGCAGGTTGGCGTTGCCGGGCAGCGGCGGATAGATGCGCGGCGCGCCGCTGCCGTCCGCTTCGTGGCAGGCGATGCAGGCGTGGTCATAGACCTTTTTGCCGGCATTGATGTCGTCCTGCGGCAGCGCGGCTGCTGCCGGCTCGGGCGTGCCCGCCGGCAGATCCTTCAGAAACACCGCGATGGCGCGGACATCGGCATCGCTCATCAGCGAGGTCGAATGCCGCACGACGTCGACCATCGGTCCGCCGGCGTGGCTCCTGCCGTTGCGGCCGCTGGCCAGGTATTCGACGATGTCGTCGACGCTCCAGGATTTCAGCCCGCCGCGCGCGGCACTGTCGAGGCGCGGCGCGAACCAGCCGTCGACTGTCCCGCCGCCATAAAGGCGGCCGCGGCGGTCGGCGCCGAACAGGTTTTTCGGGGTGTGGCAGGCACCGCAATGCGCGACGCCCTCGACCAGATAGCCGCCGCGATTCCATTCCGCGCTCTTCTGCTGGTCGGGCTGGAAAATGCCCGGCCGGAAAAACAGGTAATTCCAGCCGCGCATCACCACGCGGTAATTCAGCGGCCAGCGCAATTGCGGCGGCGGCGCCTCATAGCGGAACGGCGTCAGGGTCGCGAGATAGGCCCGGATCGCGGCGATGTCGTCGCGGGTGAGTTTTGTGAAGTTCGGATAGGGGAACGCCGGATAATAGCGCGAGCCGTCGGGGTCGACGCCGTCGCGCAGCGCGCGGTGGAAATCCTCGTCGCTCCAGGCGCCCAATCCGGTGTCGCGATCCGGCGTCAGGTTGGGCGAAGTGATGGCGCCGAACGGCGTGTCGATCCGCTTGCCGCCGGCGAAGGGCCTCGCCGGATCGGCGGTGTGGCAACTCGTGCAGCCGCCCGCGATCGTCAGCGCCTGGCCGCGGGCGATGGTCTCCGCTGACGGCTCCGACCGCGCCTCGCCGAAGCCGATTGCGGTGCACAAAACCCCGATCGCGAGAATCGCCCGCATGGCGCACCGTCGTTCCTGCACCGCTTTGTCTCCCGTTGCCGTCAGTATAGCGCGAAAACGATCCGGCGCGTGTCAGGTCATTTCGTTCGGTGCCTGCGTGGCGACACAAAGCGAAAAGGGGTGCGGCGTTTTCGGGTACGAAATTGCGATTTGCGAATGCGGAACTCAGGTGCCCAGATTTGTGATGCGCGGGGCGCAAAAATCGACATAGACTGCCGCCGGTCGGACCTGGAACGGGCCTTGGGCGTTGTTCCAACGTGTTGAATGGTCAGCTAAAAACAGCCATGGCGGTCTTTGGGCCGCCGCAGGGCGCAAAGAGGGTGGAATGGGAATCAACCAGGGTCCGATCAGTCTGGATCAGAAATACACCCAAAACTCCGGCCACGTTTTCATGACGGGGATTCAGGCGCTCGTCCGCCTGCCGATGGCCCAGGTCCGCCGCGACCGCGCGGCCGGCCTCAACACCGCCGGTTTTGTCACGGGATACCGGGGCTCGCCGCTCGGCGGCTACGACCAGCAATTGTTCGCCGCGCGAAAACACCTCGAGCAGTACAACGTCAAGTTCCAGCCCGGCGTGAACGAGGATCTGGCGGCCACCGCGATCTGGGGTTCGCAGCAGCTCAATCTGTCGCCCGGCGCCCGGCACGATGGCGTGGTCGGCATCTGGTACGGCAAGGGCCCCGGCGTCGACCGCTGCGGCGACGTTTTCCGCCACGGCAACGCGGCGGGTTCGGCGAAGAACGGCGGCGTGCTGTGCCTCGCCGGCGACGACCACGGCGCCAAATCCTCCACCGTGCCGCACCAGTCCGACCACGCCTTCATCTCGGCGCTGATGCCCTATCTCTATCCTTCCAGCATCCATGAAATCATCGAGATGGGTCTGCTGGGTATCGCGATGTCGCGCTACTCAGGATGCTGGGTCGGCATGAAGGTGATCACCGAGACCGTGGAGACCACGGCGGAGGTCGATCTGACCGACGAGATGAAGCCCTTCATCATTCCCGCCGATTTCGAGATGCCGCCGGGCGGACTCAATCTGCGCTGGCCCGACGACCGCTACGACCAGGACCGCCGCCTGCAGGACTACAAGGGTTTTGCCGCGATCGCGTTTGCCCGCGCCAACAAGGTCAACCGCATCACCATGGATTCGCCGAACGCCCGCTTCGGCATCATGGCCTCGGGCAAGAGCTACGAAGACATCAGGCAGGCGCTGCGCGAACTCGGCGTGACGCCGGAAGTCGCCGCGAAGATCGGCCTGCGGCTCTACAAGATCGGGATGCCCTGGCCGCTGGAGCCGCAGGGCGTGCGCGAATTCGCGGTCGGTCTCGAAGAGATCATGATCATCGAGGAACGCCGCGAGATCGTCGAAAATCAAGTGAAGCAGGAACTGTTCAACTGGCGCGACGACGTCCGCCCGCGCATCGTCGGCAAGATGGACGAGCACGACAAGCGCTTTTTGCCGTTCGCCGAGGAACTCAGCGTCGCCTCGCTGGCAAGCTCGCTGACCGAGCGGCTGCTGCGGCTCAACCTCAATCCCGAAATCGCGGCGATGCTGCGCGCCAAGGCCGATTGGTTCAACGGCCGCCAGGCCACCCAAATGCAGGCGGTGGCGCCGATCACCCGCACGCCGTATTTCTGTTCTGGCTGCCCGCACAACACCTCGACCAAGGTGCCCGAAGGCAGCCGCGCCTTCGCCGGCATCGGCTGTCATTTCATGGCGCTGTGGATGAATCGCAGCACCGAGACCTTCACCCATATGGGCGGCGAGGGCGTGCCGTGGGTCGGCGTCGCTCCCTTCACCGACGAGGAGCACGTGTTCGCCAATCTCGGCGACGGCACCTATTTCCATTCCGGCAGCCTCGCGATCCGCCAGGCGATCGCCTCCAAGGCCAACATCACCTACAAGATCCTCTATAACGACGCGACCGCGATGACCGGCGGCCAGCATGTCGACGGCGAGCTGTCGCCGCAGCAGATCACCTTCCAGCTGCATTCCGAAGGTATCCGCGACATCTACCTCGTCTCGGAAAATCCCGACGCCTACCCGGCCTCCGACATCGCGCCGGGCACCAAGACCGCGCATCGTGACGAACTGGACGCGGTGCAGAAGACGCTGCGCCAGGTCAAGGGGGCGTCCGCCATCGTGTTCGTGCAGACCTGCGCTGCCGAAAAGCGCCGCCGCCGCAAGCGCGGCTCGCTGGAGGATCCGCAGCGCCGGGTCTTCATCAACTCGGCGGTCTGCGAGGGCTGCGGCGATTGCTCGGTGCAGTCGAACTGCATCTCGGTCGAGCCGCTGGAGACCGAACTGGGGCGCAAGCGCGCCATCAACCAGTCGACCTGCAACAAGGACTATTCCTGCGTGAAGGGATTCTGTCCGTCCTTCGTCACGGTGGACGGCGGCAAGCTGCGCAAGCGCGCGCCGGCCGATCTCGGCAATATCGGCGACCTGCCGGAACCGGCCTCGAGGCCCACGCTGGAGCGGCCCTATAACGTCGCCGTCGGCGGCGTCGGCGGCACCGGGGTGCTGACGATCGGCGCGCTGCTCGGCATGGCCGCCCATATCGAGGGCAATGCCAGCATGATCCTGGATATGTCTGGCCTCGCGCAAAAGGGCGGCGCGGTGCTGAGCCATGTGCGGCTGTCGGAGCACACCGCCGACGTCACCTGTTCGCGGATCGTCACCGGCACCGCCGATCTCGTGATCGCCGCCGACGAGGTGGTGGCCGCCGCCAAGGAAACCATGACCTTGTGCGAGTCGGGGCGCACCTACGGCGTCATCAACAGCCACGTCATCCCGACCGCCGATTTCATCCTCAACCGCGATTTCAACTTCCAGAGCGGCAAGGTCAACCACGTGCTGGAAACCGCGCTGCGCGCCGATTCCACCTTCTTCGATTTCACCAAGCCCGCCGAGATCCTGCTCGGCGATTCCATCGCCACCAACATGATGATGATGGGTTTTGCGTATCAGAAGGGATTGCTGCCGCTGTCGGCAACTTCCATCGAGCAGGCGATCGAGGTCAACGGCGTCGCCATCAAGATGAACACCCAGGCGTTCCGGCTCGGGCGTCTGGCGGCGGCCGATCCGGCGCGGATCGCGTCGATGATGAAGGGCCAGGACGAGACGGTGGCGCCGAAGACGTTGGACGCCATGTCGCTCGACGAGATCGTCGCCCATCGCAGCGCTCTCCTGACCGACTACCAGAACGAAAAGCTCGCCGCGCGCTACCGCGATCTGGTGAAGCAGGCGCGCGACGCCGCGCGCAATGGCGGGTTTGGCGACGAACTGCCGCGCGCAGTCGCGATCAATTACGCCAAACTGCTGGCCTACAAGGACGAATACGAGGTGGCGCGGCTCTATACCGACGGCCGCTTCGAGCAGAAGATCCGCGATCAGTTCGACGGCGACTTCAAGCTCAGTTTCAACCTCGCGCCGCCGATACTGGCCGGGGCCAAGGATGCGCTGGGCCGGCCTAAGAAGCGCGCGTTCGGGCCCTGGCTGATGCCGGTGTTCCGCCTGCTGGCAAAGCTGCGCGGCCTGCGCGGCACCGCCTTCGACATCTTCGGCCACAGCGCCGAGCGCAAAATGGAGCGCGACCTGATCGCCGGCTATGAGAAGGACGTCGGCCACGTGCTCAGCGTGCTGTCGCCGCTCAACCTCGACACCGCGATCGACATCCTCTCGCTGCCGGAGAGCATCCGCGGTTTCGGCCCGGTGAAGGACAAATCCGTGCAGGACGCCAAGGAGCGCTACGCGCAACTGGCAAAAGACCTCGCCAACCCGCCGCCGGCGCCAAGGCAGATCGCGGCGGAGTAGGGCGAACCCTCAGGACATCGTCGTCCCGGCCTCGAGCCGGGAATAGTGCCGCGCGATCCAACGATTCAAGAACTATCTCAGACCTCATGCTCAGGATGAGGTCGCTTTTGCAGTCGGTTGTGTGTGCGGCGACAGTGCATGCGGCAAGTACAACTTGTCATCCTCCGCGAAAGCGGAGGATCCAGTACCGCCGCGGCATCTCGATTGAATCACCAACGCCTCTGGAATACTGGGTCGCCCGGGCGACGCCGTCCTTCGGACGGCTATGCCGGGCGATGACACCGGAGGATGCTCAGGTGTTCGGGTGCCACCACCCAAATATCGCAATCGTGAGGCAAGCAGCCAGGACAGATACCTCGATGCCGATGGATATCCAGTACGTGACCGGCGCGGTATCTCTATGAACGATCAAACTCGACGGGTCTCGAAACGAGTCCAGAATCCAGTTGACCACATCGGCGTTAAAGGGCTTGATTTTCCTCTCGGCAAGGCCGAGCCGAATTTTGCGAATGGAATCGACGGACAAATAGATCGCGACGATGCGAGCGACGATTTCATAAAGGAAAAACTGCATTCAAATTTCCGTTCATCAAATGCGATGACCAGGCCGCAGGACTCATCCATCGGCAGGGCTACGGCAGTGATGGCATTCGCCCTACCTGGTTTGAGTGTGGCCGGATTTGGCGTTGGTTCAATCGCATGCCGCGCGCCTGCGCGAAAAATCCGATTTGTCGAGGCGGATCAAGGTGATTTGCCCTGTCCAGTCCCGCGTGCAAAAATAGTTCTGTTTTCCAGAAATGCAAATCAGGCTACATGATTTGCCATCCCGTCCCGGAAGAGGGGCGTTGGCCATCGTCACGAACGTTGGGGCGGGGAGCGGTGGACGCGGCGGTGCCGGCGCGCAGGGTTGAATCGCAGGGCGGGTTTCATCGATCCGTGAGCGGTCCGACGGCGCGCAGACGAACGGCATTGAAGCGGACGGCAAAAGCGTGTGGTCCTGACGCCTCAGCGGTTGGCGTCAAGTCTCGCGGAGGTGTTGCGAGCCCGACCGGGCGGACAAAACCATATTCGCGAGGCGACGGTGTCAAACAAGCCCGATCACCGGGGAGAGCGCGCCATAAGCCGTAAGACCATTGCGCAGGGAATGCCGGATTGCCTCCGCTGAACCTGTATGCTCGTGTGCGTTTCTTCTGTGCACTGTTGCACACGAGACCGCGGGCGCAGCGCGCACCCGGTATTCCCTGCGCCCTCTGTTCGAGAGGGTAAGGAAAGTCTCAGCCAAGCCCGGGTGCAAATGCGTCGCGGGGCTGCGGATGCACGCCGGCGCCACGGCAGATCGCGGCGGAGTAGCTCACCACTGTCGTCCCGGCCTTGAGCCGGGACCCAGCCACCGGCGTCGATTTCGCGAGAGCTGCATCAACAGCTGGGCCTAACCGCCAACAGCGGTGGTTATGGGCCCGGCCTTCGCCGGGGCGACAACATGGCCTGTTCGCCTGACGGAATATTTCGGTCCTTGCCAAGCCTGCCCCGAAAGGCGAGAAAACCGCTAGCCAATTTGCCGAAAAGAAACGCCAGCGGAGAACCATTTGACCATCAAGGGCAAGGCCTACCTCGCCGGGATCTACGAGCATCCGACCCGGCATGCACCCGATAAATCCACCTCTCAGCTCCATGCCGAGATCGCCAAGGGCGCGCTGGAAGACGCCGGGCTTACCAAGGCCGATATCGACGGCTATTTCTGCGCCGGCGACGCCCCCGGCGGGGTGATGGCGATGGTGGATTACCTCGGCCTGAAGGTCCGGCATTTCGATTCCACCGATACCGGCGGCTGCTCCTATCTGGTCCATCTCGGCCATGCCGCCGAGGCGATCGCCGCGGGCAAATGCTCGATTGCGCTGATCACGCTGGCGGGCAAACCGCGCACCGGGGCGATGCGGCCTCGCGCCACGGGCGCCGAGCTCGATTTCGAGGCCGCCTACGGCGCCACCACGCACAACATTTACGGCATGTGCGCCATGCGCCACATGCATGAGTTCGGCACCACCAGCGAGCAGCTGGCCTGGATCAAGGTCGCAGCCTCCCATCACGCGCAATACAACCCGCATGCGATGCTGCGTGACGTCGTCACCGTCGAGGACGTCCTCAACTCGCCGATGATCTCCGATCCGCTGCACCGGATGGATTGCTGCGTCGTCACCGACGGCGGCGGCGGACTGATCGTCACCACGGAGGCGATCGCGCGCAGCCTGAAGAAGCCGCTGGTGCGGATGATCGGGCATGGCGAGGCGATCAAGGGGCCGCGCGGCGGCAAGGATCTCGACCTGACTTATTCGGCCGGCGTCTGGTCGGGTCCGCGGGCATTCGAGGAAGCCGGCGTTACCCCGAAGGACATCAAATACGCCTCGATCTACGACAGTTTTACCATCACGGTATTGATGCAGCTCGAGGACCTCGGCTTCTGTAGGAAGGGCGAGGGCGGCAAGTTCGTCGCCGACGGCAACCTGATCTCGGGTGTCGGCAAGCTGCCGTTCAACACCGACGGCGGTGGTCTGTGCAGCAACCACCCCGTCAACCGCGGCGGCATGACCAAGATCATCGAGGCGGTGCGGCAGTTGCGCGGGCAGGCCCATCCCAAGGTGCAGGTGCCGAACTGCGATCTCGCCATCGCCCACGGCACCGGCGGCCTGCTCGGCGTCCGCCACGCCGCATCGACCTGCATTCTGGAGCGCGTGTGATGGACTCGACCGTGAAATATCCGACCCCGCAGGGCAATCCCGAGACCAAGCATTTCTGGGAGCAGACCGTCGAGGGCAAGCTATTGATCAAGCGCTGCACCGCCTGCGGCGAGGCGCATTACTTTCCGCGTTCGATCTGCCCGTTCTGCTTCTCAGACCAGACGGTGTGGGAAGAAAGCTCGGGCGAGGGCGAGATCTACTCGTTCAGCCTGATGCGCAAGTCGGCGTCGGGGCCTTACGCGATCGGCTACGTCACGCTGAAGGAGGGCCCGTCGCTTTTGACCAATTTCGTCGACTGCAACATGCACAGCCTGAAGATCGGGCAGAAGGTCAAGGTGGTGTTCAAGAGCACCGACGGCGCGCCGCTGCCGTTCTTCACGCCGGTGTGAGGTTACTTTCCCTTCTCCCCTTGTGGGAGAAGGTGGCAAGCCGCAGGCTGCCGGATGAGGGGTTTCTCTCGGCGGGCGATCTGCCAGCTGAGCCAACCCCTCACCCAAGCGAGGTTGTGGTCGGCGCCGGCGATGCCCTCTCCCAGAAGGGGAGAGGGCGTTGCGACTGGCACCGCAAGGAAAAGATATTCGGGAGAAGGTGAAAAGATGCCGATCAAGTACGACGAGCTGATGGCGCTGAAAAATCTCGGCCAGAAATACGCCTATGGCGACCGCGAGGTGATGCTCTATGCCTATGGCATCGGCATGGGCGCCGATCCCATGGACGAGAAGGAGCTGGCGTTCGTCAACGAGGCCGTTGCCAACCCGCGGCCGCTGAAGGTGGTGCCGACCTTCGCCTCGGTCGCGGCCTGGGGCGCCGGTCCCGGCGAGATGAATCTCAATCGCGTCATGGTGGTCGACGGCGAGCGCGACATCACCTTTCACCGCCCGTTGTCGACGGCCGCCCATATCACCGCCGATTCCAGCGTGCTCGACGTCTTCGACAAGGGTAAGGACAAGGGCGCGGTGATCCGGCACAAGACCGTGCTGCGCAACGAGCAGGGCGAGGAACTGGCGACCCTGGTGGCCTCGCGCTTTGCCCGCGGCGACGGCGGTTTCGGCGGGCCTTCGGAAGGCCAGCCCGGGCCGCACAAGGTGCCGACCCGCAGCCCCGACCAGACCATCGACATCACCACGCGCCCCGACCAGGCGCTGGTCTACCGGCTCTGCGGCGATCGCAATCCGCTGCACTCCGATCCCGAATTTGCAAAACGCGCCGGTTTCCCAAAGCCGATCCTGCACGGCATGTGCACCTACGGCATCACCTGCCGCGGTATCCTGCAGACCTATGCCGACTACGATCCCGGCGCCTTCCGCCAGCACGCCGCGCGGTTCTCCTCGCCGGTCTATCCCGGCGAGACCGTGACGATGGATCTGTGGAAGGATGGCAACGTGATTTCGTTCGAGGCCAAAGTGAAGGCGCGCAACGTCGCCGTCATCAAGAGCGGCAGGACGGTGCTGGGATAAGTGAGTTGCCCGTCATTCCGGGGCGATGCGAAGCATCGAACCCGGAATCTCGCGCTGACAATCTCCGGATTCCGGGTTCAGCCCTGCGGGCTGCCCCGGAATGACGGCAAACCAAAACGGGAGCAAGACACCATGGGATTACTCGACGGCAAGGTGGCGATCATCACCGGCGCGGGCGGCGGGCTCGGGGAGGCCTATGCCAAACTGTTCGCGCGCGAGGGTGCTTCGGTGGTGGTCAACGACCTCGGCGGTCCGCGCGACGGCTCCGGCGCCGACGTTTCGATGGCGCAGAAGGTGGTCAATTCGATCACGGAAGCCGGCGGCCGCGCGGTCGCCAACGGCGCCGATATCTCGACCCTGGCGGGCGGCCAGTCGGTGTTCGACGACGCCATCAAGCATTTCGGCCGCGCCGACATCCTGGTCAACAACGCCGGCATCCTGCTCGACCAGACGTTTGCGAAAGCGACCGAGGCGGCCTGGGACAAGGTTCTGAAGGTGCACCTGAAGGGAACCTTCTGCGTCAGCCAGCCCGTGTTCCGCTGGATGCGCGACAATGGCGGCGGTGTCATCGTCAATACCTCGTCGACCTCGGGCCTGATCGGCAATTTCGGCCAGAGCAATTACGGCGCCGCCAAGGGCGGCATCTGGGGGCTGTCCAACGTGCTGGCGATCGAGGGCCGCAAATACAACATCCGGATCTGGACGCTGGCCCCGGGCGCGCTGACCCGCATGACCGCCGACCTGCCGCGCTATATTGAAAACCCCGGAATGGCGCTCGGCCCTGATGGCATCGCGCCGGCCGTGCTATACATGGTCAGCGATTTGTCGGGCGACCAGACAGGCAAGTCGCTCGGCGTCTCCGGCCCCCGCGGCGTTCGCGAGATGCGGATGATGGAAAAACCGGGCTGGAAGCCGCCGCATACAGGTTGGAAGGCCGAAGATATCGCCGAGCACGCCGGCGACATCTTCTTCTCCGAGGAAGAGATCAAGATGGGCGCGCGCAGGTTTTAGCGTAAATGTCATTCCGGGGCGGCTCGTAGAGCCGAACCCGGAATCTCGAGGTTCCCCGATGTGCAATTGCACGTCTTCGGTTCACGCTTCGCGTGCCCCGGAACGACCAAAAAAACAGAGGCACCGATGACAAAACTTACCCACACCGCCGCAGGCACCTTCGCGATCGCGCCGACGCCGTTCCACGACGATGGCCGTATCGACGACAAATCGATCGACCGGATGACCGACTTCTACGCCGAGGTCGGCTGCGACGGCGTCACGGTGCTCGGCATACTCGGCGAGGCGCCGAAGCTGGACGCCGCGGAGGCGGAAGCGGTCGCGGTCCGCTTCGTCAAGCGCGCCAAGACCATGCAGATCATCGTCGGCGTCTCCGCGCCGGGCTTTGCGACCATGCGCTCGCTGGCGCTGAAATCGATGGATGCGGGTGCCGCGGGGGTGATGATCGCGCCGCCGCCGCATTTGCGCACCGACGACCAGATCACGGGCTATTTCAAGCAGGCCCAGGAAGCGATCGGCGACGACATTCCCTGGGTGCTGCAGGACTATCCGCTGACCCTGACGGTGGTGTTTACGCCGGCGGTGATCCGCAAGATCGTGATGGACTCACCGTCCTGCGTGATGCTCAAGCACGAGGACTGGCCGGGGCTGGAGAAGATTTCCGCGCTGCGCGCGTTCCAGAAGGACGGCTCGCTACGGCCATTGTCGATTTTGGTGGGCAATGGCGGGCTGTTCCTCGATTTCGAGATGGAGCGCGGCGCCGACGGCGCGATGACCGGCTACGCCTTCCCGGAACTGCTGATCGACGTGGTGAAGCTGTCGAAGGCGGGCAAGCGCGACGCAGCGCACGATCTGTTCGACGCCCACCTGCCGCTGATCCGCTACGAGCAGCAGCCCGGTGCGGGCCTCGCGGTGCGCAAATACGTGCTGCAGAAGCGCGGCATCATCGCCTCCAGTGCGCAGCGCAAGCCGGGCGCGACCATCACCGCGACCGCGAAGGCCGAAGTCGAATATCTGCTGTCGCGGGTGGCGCGGGTCGACAAGCGCGCCAACCTGCAGCCGCAATCCAGCGCGGCAGGGTAGTTCGATACATAAACCGTCATTGCGAGCGAAGCGAAGCAATCCATAGTTCAGCATGACGCGCCATGGATTGCTTCGTCGCTTCGCTCCTCGCAATGACGGAAAATGGCTTTACGACGTATCCAGGAACGCAACCTCATGTCCACCGAACCTCTGAAACCGCCGCGTCCCGCGTCCACCATCCTCTTGCTGCGCGACAGCGCCGCCGGCCCCGACGACAGCGCCGCTGGGGAAATCGAAGTCTTCATGATGGTTCGCCATTACGAGATCGACTTCAATTCCGGCGCGCTGGTGTTTCCCGGCGGCAGCGTCGACAAGGGCGACCAGGAGATCATTGCGATGCCCGAGCTGTATTCCGGCGGCGAGGGGCTCGATACCGCCACTCTGAGCTTCCGCATCGCCGCGATCCGCGAGACGTTTGAGGAAAGCGGCATCCTGCTGGCGCGTCCGCGCGGATCGAACGTGTTGGTCGATGCGAAGCGAGCGAGCGAAATCGAGGCTGCGAGCCGGGCCGCACTGTGCGATGGCAAGACCACGTTTCTGAGCGTGCTTACCGACAGCGGCATGGTGCTGGCGCTCGACGAACTCGTGCCCTATGCGCGCTGGATCACGCCGGAGGGCATGCCGAAGCGGTTCGACACCTGGTTCTTCCTCGCCGCCGCGCCGCCGGAACAGGCCGGCGCGCATGACGGCAAGGAATCCACGGATTCGATCTGGGTTTCGCCGCGCGAGGCGCTGGCGGGCGGCGAGAGCGGCCGCTTCAAGCTGCCGTTTCCCACCACGCGCAACCTGATCCGGCTCGGCAAGCAGGGAAACGTGAAGGCCGCGCTGGCTGACAGCCAGGGCAAGTCGATCGTGACCGTGATGCCGGTGATGACAAAACTCAACGGCGGCCGGCAGCTGCGGATTCCGCTCGAAGCCGGCTATGACGGCGAGGTGTTCGAAGTCGGCGCGCTCGGCTGACTTCGACACTTCGATCCAAGACGAAGTATCAGCGGGAACGATCGACTATCTTCCGCGTCAATGACTGGGGCGACCCAAAGGAATTGACGTGATGGAATCAGCGCAAACACATCTCAAGCTGAATGGCGGAGAGGACGCCGGCACGTTGCAGCTTCGGCACTGGCCAGGGGCGGGCGACCCCGTGTTCTATGTCCACGGCTTCACCTTCCCGTCGGCGCTGTCGGTTGGCTATCGGTTCGACGGACGCTCATGGGCGGATCATCTGCACGGGCGTGGCTTCGACGTCTGGGCGTTCGATTTCGCGGGCTATGGCGGCTCGACCAGGCCGGCGTCCATGAACGCGTCGGCCTCCGATCATCCGCCGATCGGCCGCGCGCCGGCCGCGGCCTGCCAGATCCGCGCGGTGGTCGATCACATCCGAAAGCAGCGTGACGGGGCGCGGGTGCATCTGGTCGCGCATTCCTGGGGCACGCTGGCCGCCGGGCTGTTCGCCGGCGACCATGCCGATTCCATCGGACGCCTGGTATTTTTCGGGCCGTTGGCGCGCCGGCAGATCGAGGGATTGCCATCGCCCGGGCGGATCGGCGCCTGGCGCGACGTCTCGGTGGCGGATCAGCTGAAGCGGTTCGTCGAGGACGTGCCGCCCGGTCATCCGCCGGTTTTGATCGAGCCGGAACTGGCGGACTGGGGGCCGGCCTTTCTGGCCAGCGATCCCGACGCGCCCGGCCGTACGCCGCCGGCGGTGCGGATTCCCAACGGGCCGCAGGCCGATATCATCGATGCCATGTCGGGCCAGCTGGCGTACGAGCCCGGGCGCATCGCGGCGCCGACGCTGATCGTTCGCGGCGGCTGGGACAGTCTCTGCCGCGATGCCGACGCGGCATGGCTGCTGGAAGCGCTCGGCGCGGCGGAAAAGGCCGATGTCGTCGTCCCCGCTGCGACCCACCTGATGCATCTCGAACGCGGGCGCGAGGGCTTGTTCGCGGCAACGGCCGACTGGCTTTCGGGGCGCCCAGCATGACGGCGATGAGCAAGACCGGCCCGCTGCATCAGAGCCTCGCGACCGAGCTGGCGCTGCTGTTGCTGCTCGCGGCACTGAGGGGCGGGTCGTACACCTTCATCAAGCTCGGCGTCGCCAGCATTCCGCCGGTCACCCTGATCGCCTAGCGGACCTCGATCGCGGGCCTGTTGCTGCTGGCGATCATGCGATGGCGCGGGGTACGGCTGCCGAATGACGCTGCGACCTGGCGGCGCTTTCTGGTCCAGGGCCTGCCTCAACAGCGTGATCCCCTGGACACTGATCGCCTGGGGCGAGCGCTCGCTTGACGCGGGGCTTGCGACGATTCTCAATTCCATCGCCGATGTTCACGTTTTTCCTGACGCTCGCGCTCGCCGGCCGCGAGACGGTGACACTGCGAAAGCTGTTCGGCGTGCTGGCGGGGATGGCCGGCATCTGCCTGATCGTCGGTATGCAGGCGCTGGGCGGGCTGGGTGAGCAACTCGTGGCCGAGTTCGCCACGGTGGCCGCGACGATCTGCTACGCCGGCGGCGCCGTGTTCAGCCGCGGCTTCAAGGGGCTCGATCCGATGGCGCCGGCGGCGGGTTCGTTGCTGGCAGGTGCTGCGATTCTGGTTCCCGTCAGCCTCGTGGTGGACCGTCCGTGTACGCTGGCGCCGTCGCTGAGCTCGATACTGGCGCTGCTCGGGCTCGCCGTGTTCTCGACCGCGCTCGCCTTCGTGATCTATTTCCGCCTGATCCAGACGCTCGGTTCGGTCGGTACCACGGCGCAAGCCTACTTGCGGGTACCGATCGGCGTCGCGCTCGGTGTGGTGTTTCTGGGTGAAAGCCTGACCTCGACGGCATGGATCGGATTGGGTTGCGTGGTGATCGGCGTGGCGGCGATGACGATACCGGCGCGGCCGGCGATGATTCCGAAGGCCTTGTAGCGGTCAACGGAACTCAAGCCGCGCTCAATGCGCAGGGGCACCGCGCGCGGAAGCGATCTGCTGCTTCAGCCCGGCGATGCCGACGGCGCCGAGCACGACGTCATTGCCGATGACATAGCCGGGCGTGCCGGTGATGCCGAGCGCACGGGCGAGAGTCGCGCTCTCCCGGATGGTGGTGCCGACCTCGTCGCTCGCCATGTCCTGTTCGAGGCGGGTCATGTCGAGCCCCTGATCCCTTGCCGCCGCGAGCGCTCGTTCCTTGTTGACGGGCCCCGGCCCGCCGAGCAGTTGCTGGTGAAAGGCGATGTATTTATCGCCACCAGGATCCTGCATGCGCACGGCCACCGCGACCGTTGCGGCTTCCGCCGAGCCCGGCCCGAGGATCGGAAATTCCTTGAGCGCGATCTTCAGCTTCGGGTCGTCCCGGAGCAGCGCGAGCATGTCGGGCAGCGCCCGCTTGCAGTAGCCGCAGCTGTAGTCGAAGAACTCGACCAGGGTGACGTCGCCATCGGGATTGCCGAGCGTCACCTGGTGCGGCGAGGCGAACAGCGCGGCCGCGTTGGCGGTGACGACGGCGCTGTGATCGGGGGCGGACTTGACCGGCGCAGCGGTGGTCGCGCTCGCGTTGGCCGCCGGCCGGCGCTTGAGGATTTCCGCCAGCACCTGCGCGATCGCCTCCGGGTGCTTCATGAAATAGGCCTTGGCGATTTCCCCGACCTCGTCGGGGTGAGTCGCCAGATAGTCCTTCACGATCGCCTCGATCTCGCCGTGAAGATCCTGCGCGGGCGCCGGATGCGGCGCCAGCAGGATCAGGCCAGCGACAGCTACCGATGCAAGCCGGGTGATGATTCGTTGTCGCATGCGTCTCTCCATCGGTCGCCGGATCCGTTTGTGTTGGTGAAATTCCGTCATCGGAACATGCCCGGTCGCGGGCCGAATGGCGGTCCGAACCGCCCGGGCCCGCCAAATCGTGGACCGAAGCCGAACGGCCTCGGCCCAAAGCGCTGTGGCCCGACCGGAATGCAGAATCCGCGTGGCGTCCGGAACATCCCGAACGGGCAGGGCGGCGGGCCGCGCGGCACGCATTCTCCATTGCGCAGGCGAAGCTCGCCGGGAGCGCATCCAGGGGGCGGCCGTCGAACGCAATCGCCGTCGCTGTCGCGGATCGTGCCCGAGGGGCAGGCGCGCAGGTTCTGCCGCCCGCATTCGCCGCTGCCGAGGCGGATGGTGCCGGCAGGGCATCCGGGCGGAAGCGGCTTGACGCAGTCGCCGTCGCGATCCCGCGTCGTGCCCGGTGCACAAGCGCCGGGCACCAGCGGGATCAATGGAGCCACCGGTCGTGACGGAAGGCCGGTTCGGCACGTCCTGCCGTCATCGCCGACGTATCGGTCGTTGCAGCACGATCCGTCGGGCATCCTGGTATAGCCCTTCGCGCATGCGGCGAGCGGTATCAGCTTTTCGCAGCTGTCGCGATGCGTCGGGTCGACCGGCCCCGGACAGCAGATTCCACCGATGGTCACATGCGAGGCCACGCAACACTGGCCGCCCACGGTTGGAATCTTCCCCGCCGCACAGCAGATCGGCGGGTGAATCGGAGGGACCACGACCTTTTCGCACTGGCTCCTGTTAGGGCCGCTCGGCGCCTGTCCGGCCGGACAGCAAATGCCGGTCGAGGTCATCTGGCTGGCGAGGCAGCAGGAGCTACCGACCGGCACGTAGCCTATTCCGCAAATCGATATCGGCGGCGGCGTCGGTGTCGGGCAGGCGCCGTTGACGAGCGGGCCGCTGCAGCAGGCCGGTGCGCCACCCGCGCCGGTATAGACCTGGCCGCTGTTGCAGCAGAAATTGCTCGGAGGAATCGGCGTCTGCCCTGCCTGACAGCTTGAATTCGAGCAGGCACCGCCGGCCGCGAGTTGCGCCGGACTGCAACATACGCCGCCGATCAGGACGTTGGGTCGCGAACAGCTGCCGCATTCCTGCGTGCCGGCGCGGCGTACCTGGCCGGGCTGGCATCCGCCCGGCGGAACGTTTGGTGGAAGGGGCGGGCTGTTCGGCGGATTGGGGGAGCCCGGGGGATTGCCAGCGTGCGGTGGAGCGCCGCCCGGCATCGGCACGCCGCCGAAGGGGAGGCCCGCGCGCTGTGGCGGGCATTGACGCAGAATGGCGATGTCACCCATGTGCCCGCGCGCCGCCGGATCGGCAGCGCTGTCGAAATAATCGATGAAGTAGCTCTCGAGCGGTGGCTCATCGTTGTGCCGAACGGCCCAGGTGCCGTTGCCCTGCATGCCGTTGATGTCAAGCGCGCCCGACTTGGCGAGCCGCGCCGCCAACGCCGCATCCGCGGGACGGCGCAGATCTTCGCCTGATGTCCACATGAAGCCGCCGCAGGAGCGGAACATGATGTTGCCGATGCGGTCGTAGTTGTAGCCGATGGCGACGCCGCCATTGCCGTTGCGGAAGTCGCGCGGAAATCCGATGGCGTATTGGTCCGGCGCTTGCTGCCAGATCCGGCGACCATCCGCTGTCGTTTCGGCCACGGCGTAGTGCAGCACGCGGCCGATTCCGGGCACCGCCAACGCTTCGAAGTCGAAGGCGCCGGTCGGGGCCGGCCGCTCTGCGAGGTATATCCGTCCCTGCTCGTCGAAGGCGATGCCGGAGATCTCGGTTGGGCCGGCGCCGGGCGGCGCCACGAGCTCGATCACGGCGCCGCCAGCGAATGAGCCGTCTGAGTTCAAGCCGACCGACCAGATCTGCAGGCTGTCGGCGACGGCGTAGTACAGGCGATGCTGATAAACCGCGAGCCCGAAAATCCGGCGTTCCGCCGCCGCGTAATTCCAGGTTGCCGGCTGCGCGCTGTCGAATGGCGGGCTCGTGATATCGATCGGCTGTCGCGTCGTCCACGGCACCGGCGGCAGGCCTTGGGCGGAGCGTCCGGCGACGCCATGATTGTAGATGCCGAGGTCGCTGCCATTTATCGCGAAATGATGGATCATTCCGTTCTCGCGATCAGCGACATAGAGCGACCTTGAATCGGAATCGAAAGCGAGCGCGCCGAGGGCTGCGCCTGAATTGCTTCTGCCGTTCAGCGTCACATTGGCGAACAGGCTCTCCTTGCCGGTCGCGCCGTCGATCTTCCAGATCGATCCGGGGCCGCCCTGCGGACCCCAAAGGCCCGGCATGAACGTGGCCTTGGGCGCGCCGACCTGGATATGCTCCGGCTGGCCGTCGGCTCCGGGTGCTGCGATCGGCAGGCCATAGGCCGAACTTGCGGCGGCGTAGATATTGGGCGGCGCATTGTCGTCGATGGCGACGCCGAATACCTGTCCAATCGCCGCGGCCGGGAAGGTGAAGGGTTTTGGCGCGCGCACGAGTTGCGCCTGCATCGGGCCGCCCATGTTGTGCAGATCGACGATGCGCAGCGACGGGCCGTTGAGGTCGATGAAGGTTTTCTTGACGGGATCGACGCCGGCCCCGATCTGCACCGGCGGCAAGGCACCCGAGAAACCGGTCACGGCGGCGTTGCCGACGCTATAGACCGGGGTCGAGACCTGCTGGGCCGTCAGCGCGGCCGGAAAAACTGAAACCATCGCGGACAGCAAGGCTGCCGCGCACAGGAATCGGATCCGCCGGCAACCGTGGCTTCGAAGCGGCAGGTGATGTTTGCGCTGCCATGCCATGACCGCCTACTGCGCAATTTGTTCGGGTTTGCAGGTCCCATTGGCCGGATCGGGGACCATGCCATTCGGGCAGCACTGCCCGCATTCCGCAACGTTGTTCGGATCGCAACAGACGCCGTCCGGCGTCATCACCTGGCCCGGCTTGGTGCAGGGCGCCACGCATTTGTTGCCGTTGACGCGGATCTGGCCGGCGACGGGACAGGGCACGCCGGTCAGCGGCGTCGGGCAGATCGAATGGGTCGGATTGAGGTTGTTGCCGCCCGGAGAACTCGGCTGGCCCCAATTCGGCGGCACGGCCGGCAGGCCGGTGCTGTCGCAGATGCAGACATAGGCCTGCGGTCCTGACGGCTGCAGCGGGTGGGTGGATTGCGAGGGGTCGTTGTTGCGATCCGCGGCCGTCGGACATTGACACGTGACGTAGTACCAGCCGGAGTCGCCGCTCGGGTCGTATTCCTGCACGCTGACGGCCTTCATCGGACTGGGGCAAACGCAGTACTGGCCGGGGCTGCAGGTGGTCAGCGCCCCCGTGTCGAGGCCGGTGAGGATGATCGTGCTGCCGTCGGGCTCCTGCTGTTCCTGGACCGGGAAATAACCCTGGTTGGGACCGCCGGTGTTGTATTCGAGGAGGTTGTTGCAGGCGGCGTAGACCGGATTGGTAGGATCGTTTCTGTAGCCGCTGCAATCCGCGGGCGGCGTGCAATTGGCCTGAACCGGCGGCGGCTGCTGGCAGCTCTGGCAGGGATTGCCGAGACCTACCAGCTGCGAAAGACCGCAGATAAAGCCCTGGATACAGTCGACGGCTTCGCTCGGGAGCTGGCCGATGCCCTGATACATCGAACAGGCACAGGTCGCGAAATCGAGCGGGTCGAGGCTGCCCAGCGCCTGCTGCACTTGTTGTGGAATCTGGGGGAGCCAACTGGTGGCGTCGTTGAGGGCGTTGCAGACCTGATTGGCGAGGTTCGGATCGGCCTCCAGTGCGGCCGTCAATCCGGTCACGACGAGGGATGATTCCGCAAACGAGGACTGGCATTGCGGCGAGTCGAGCGCGCTGGCGGTATTCTCGATTGCATTGACGATGTCGGAAATGCAATCCGCCCGCGCCGGATCCGCAAGCGCCAATGCAGTCACGATGAATATGACGACGGCCACAGCCACTCTGCGCGCCAACGAAACGAGTGGCCCGCTCTCGTCAAATGAAATGCGCTCGCCTGCCACCATGGGACAGCCGTGAGATCTGCAACTCTCAACGTACCGCGCTGGGTGGATGCTACATCCGGGCCGACGCGTACACAATGCAAAAAGATGGCCGCCGAACTATCGCGGTGTTCCCGAGCGCATGCGCCTTGCCGTCTGCGAGGATTGCCGGCATCCTGCCGCGCAAATCTGGACGCTTACAAAAGCGCCACGGACGACCGGGCAGGGAACGCATCATGGGGATTGGGCGCATCGGCGCAATCGTGGCCGTGTGGCTGACGCTCGGTGCCGCGCCGGCCGCTGTGGCGCAGGACGGCTTTCCGAACCGTCCGGTGCGCATCGTCATTCCCTATTCGGCCGGCAGCGTCGCCGACGTGTTCGCGCGCATCGTCGCCCAGAACATGGCCGCACAGTGGAACGGCACCATCCTGGTCGAATCCAAATCCGGCGCCAACGGCTCGATCGCCGCCGAGGAAGTCGCGCGCGCGGCGCCGGACGGCTACACTTGGCTCCTGGTGACGGCCTTCTTCGCCGCGAGCCCGTCGCTGTACAATACGCTGCGCTGGGATCCGCAGCGCGATTTCATTCCGATCGGCCAGATCTGCCGGGCGCCGAATTTCTTCGTCGTGCCGACCTCGCTGCCGGTGAAGAACGTCGCCGACTATGTGGCGCTGGCCAGGGCGAAACCGGGCGCGCTGAACTACAGCCACCCCGGCAAGGGCTCGACCGGGCATCTCGGCTTCGAGCTGTTCAAGCGGCTGGCCGGGATCGACGTCACCGGCGTCGGCTATCGCGGCTACCCGCAGATGCTGCCGGATATCGCCTCCGGCCTGATCACCTCGACCTTCCTGTCCGCCAATCAGGCGCTGGCGCAGGTGCAGAGCGGGTCGATCCGGATCATCGGCGCGATCAGCGACGGCCGTTCGAAATATTTTCCGGACGTGCCGACCCTGGCGGAGCAGGGTTTTGCCGAGGCGCAGGTGACGCCGTGGTTCGGCATCGTGGTGACGGCGGGGACGCCCGAGCCGGTGGTGAACCGTATCGGCGCGGCGCTGCAGGCCGCGCTGGCGGTGCCCGAGGTCCGCGACAAGCTCGACATCGCCGGATGCGAGCCAAAGGCCGCGTCACGGGCGCAATTCGCCGACATCATCAAATCCGACATCGCGCTGTGGGCGAAGGTCGTCAAGGACGCCGGCATCACCGCGGATTGACGGGCCTGGCGGTTCGGCGAGCCCACCTGCGCGTTCTGATTGGACCATGGCGCGGTATAAGTCGTATATATTGCGACGGATTGGAGCCCCGGTCTCGATGACCATGCCACCTGCATTCGCGGCGCTGCTCGCACGGATACGGTCGTTCTCGCTCTCGATCGGGCAGCTGACCTTTGGCAGCTTTTTGCTGTTGCTGGCGGTCATCACCGCGACCAGCATGGCCAGCGTCATCGCCATCCGGCACATCGATGCGACCTTTGCCGAATTGCAGCGGCTGCAGGGCGTCGGCGACCTGGCCGAGCAGATCGACCGGCGCATGAACGAGCTGCGGCTGGCGGCGCGCGAATTCGTCACCGATCAGGGCGCCCGGCCGGACCAGGTCGGCGAGGCCGCTTCGGCACTGACCGCGCTGCTGAAGAAGACGCGGCTCGAACTCGCTCCCGAGCAGCAGGACATGATCGACGGCGTCTCCGCCCGGCTGCAGAACTACCGCGACGGCATCGAGCGTGTCACCGCGCTGATCGGACGCCGCGCCGAACTGGTGGCCGCGTTGCCGCCGGTGCGGGAGCGCTTCGAACAGGCGATTGCCGGGGTGCTGGAGCGCGCCACCGCGAGAAGTCTGTTCCGCGCCCAGAACCAGGTCGCCGCGGCCTTGCTGGCCCAGGACCCCGAAGGCGCCGAGCAGGCGGCGCAGAGCATGCGGACGTTGCCGATCGACGATCCCGCGCTTCGCGCCGCGGCCGATGCCTATGCCGACGCCATCACCTCGATTTCGGGGACCGAGAGCGAGATCGCCAAGCTCGACAAGGAGGTGCTGGGCACCGAAGGCCGGCTGATCGGACGGGTCACCGAATTGCTGCGCGAAGTCAGCGCGCGGCGGGGGCGGGTGCTGTCGCGCGACTTCGCGCGGACGCTGGCGGAGACCAAGTGGCAGAGCATCGTGCTCGGCTCCTCCGGCGTCCTGATCGGGATATTTGCGGCATTGTTCGTGGTTCGTCGCACCGTGCGCCCGCTGGCCTCGATCGCAGGTTCGATCCGCGCGCTGGCGGCGGGCGAGAAGGACGCCTCGATCCCCTCGACCGATGTGAGCAACGAGATCGGCGACATCGCCCGCGCTGCCGAGGTGTTCCGCCGCACCCTGGTCGACGCCGACGCCGCGCGCGAGGCCGCCGTCCATGCGCTGGCCGAGCAACGACTCGCCGAGGAGAGCTATCGCAAGCTGTTCGAGGGCTCGGTCGACGGGATCTATGTAACGACGCCGGCCGGCGCGCTGCTCAACGCCAATCCGGCGCTGGCGCGGATGATGGGATATGACGCGCCGGAGGACCTGATCCGCGGCATCGGGGATATCGCCACCAACATCTACGTGCATCCGGCGGCACGCGCGGAATACCAGCGCCTGATGCGGCGCGACGGCATGGTGCGCGAGTTCGAGTACCAGGTGTGCCAGCGCGGCGGCGCGGTGCTCTGGCTTTCCGACAGCGCCACCGTGGTGCGTGACGAAAAGGGCGAGGTCATCCGTTATGAGGGAACGGTTCGCGACATTACCGACCAGAAACGCGCCGAGGATGCGGCCGCCGAGGGCAGGCGGATGCTGCAACAGGTGATCGATACTGTTCCGGCCGTCATCAACGTCAAGGACAAGCAGTTGCGCTATATCCTGATGAACCGCTATATGGCCGGCATTTTCGGCATCGAGCCCGCCGACGCCATCGGCCGCACCACCACCGACCTGATGTCCCGCTATGGCGCGCAAAAGACCGACGACAACGACAAGCGGGTGCTGGCGGCGGGCAGGGAACTCGGATTCTACGAAGAGGAGTATCTGGATTCGTCCGGCAGTTTGCGGCAATGGCTGGTGAACAAGCTGCCGCTGCTCGACGCCGACGGCGAGATCGAGAGCATCGTCACCGTCGCGCTCGACATCGGCGAGCGCAAGCGCGGCGAACAGGAGATGCGCAAGGCCAAGGATGCCGCCGAAGCCGCGCTGCGCAACCTGCGCGAAACCCAGAACTCGCTGATCGAGGCGGAAAAGCTCGCAGCCCTCGGCCGACTGGTGGCGGGCGTCGCCCATGAGGTCAACAATCCCGTCGGAATCAGCCTGACGGTGGCGTCCTCGCTGGAGCGCAAGACCGCGATGTTCGCCGCCGAGGTCGCGCGCGGCGATCTCAGGCGCTCCAGCCTCAACGATTTTCTCGAAACCAGCCGCGATGCCTCCTCGCAGCTGGTGGCCAATCTCAACCGCGCCGCCGAACTGATCACCTCGTTCAAGCAGGTCGCCGCCGACCGCAACTATTCGGACCAGCGCAGCTTCGATCTCGGCGATCTCACCGAGCAGGTGGTGATGAGCCTGCGGCCGGGCCTGCGGAAGGCCAACCTGACGCTGACCGTTGACTGCCAGCCCAACCTGACGATGAACTCCTATCCCGGTCCCTACGGGCAGGTGCTCACCAATCTGTTCCTCAACGCGGTGGCGCACGCGTTTCCGGACGGCAAGGCCGGCGCGGTCGATATCCGGGTGCGGGAGTCGGGCAAGGACAATGTCGAGATCCTGTTTTCCGACAATGGCTGCGGCATGTCGCTCGACGTCCGTCGCCGCGCCTTCGATCCGTTCTTCACCACCCGCCGCGATCAGGGCGGCACCGGGCTCGGCCTGCACATCGTCTACAGCATCGTCACCAATCGGCTCGGCGGCCGGCTCGATCTCGATTCCGAACCGGGCGGTGGCACCCGGATCCAGATCATCCTGCCGCGCGTCGCGCCACTGGAGCAGGCGGCGGAGTAGGGCTGGCTCCCCAATCGGTATCGCCTCAATCGGTATCGACCAGCTTGCGCAGGGTCGCCGAGAAGATCTGGCTGGCCTTGCCCACCAGCGCCGTCCCACTCATGGTGCCGGCGGTATCGGTGAAGGTGCCGGAGACGCCGACGCCGACCGGGTTCGGGCCGCCGAACAGCGGATTGGCGTCGGGGCTGGAGGTGTGGCGCTGCACCAGCACCTCACCCTTGAAGGTATCGCCCCTGGTCGTGTAGCTGCCGGTGTAAAACAGATAGGCATCGCCGCCGAGAATTTTCCCATCCCGGAACATGACCACGCCGCTGCCCTTGCCAGTTCGCCCGTCCTGCAGGCTGACATGGATCGAATACAGACCGTTTTTCATGATGCAGCCGGTTGCGACATCCGTCACGGCGGAGTCGTGGTTTGTTATGCCAAAGCGGGGCACGCAGCGTCAACGCGACAGGTTGGCCGCAGGTACCCCGCGGGGACCCCGGAGTGATCCGTTCGCTTGGGAAAATGACGCGCGGAAAATTGGCACGCGAAATGCTTTGTGATCCCTGTACTGGCCGGTGGGTGCTGGAGCGGGAGACAGGTGAGCAACTGGATCGATTCCGGCGGTGATGCACCGCGATCATTCGCCGACGACGGCCAGGAATATGGCGAGCTGGACAATCCGCGAGCCGGCCGCGCCCGCCGTTTGAAGACGACGCTAACGGTTGGTCTGGCGGTGGTGCTGCTCGGATTGGCTTCGCAACTCGGCCACGCCCGCGATCGCGGCCAGTTTGCCCACGCCAATCCCGAGCTGAAGGCATGGTTCGAAGGCCTGAAGAGCGGGAAGGGGCCGTGCTGCTCCGATGCCGACGGCACCGCGGTCAGCGATGTCGACTGGGAGTCCGGTCACGGGCATTACCGCGTGCGCATCGACGGCGAATGGGTCGATGTTCCCGACAATGCCGTCATCACCGAGCCGAACCGCATCGGCCGGACCATGGTTTGGCCGATCAGGGACGGCGTGGGCGGACTCTATATCCGTTGTTTTATGCCCGGCAGCATGACCTGACCTGGGCGGCCTCACGCATATTTCTTGTCGCGCTCTAGCAGCTCGATCGAGATGCCCTGGGGCCCGCGGATGAAACAGATGCGCACGCCCGGCCGGATCGTGGTTGGCTCCTTGGTAAATTCGACCCCCTTGGCCTTGATCTCCGCGGCGACCGCGTCGATGTCCTTGACCGTCAGCCCGAAATGATCGAGCCCCTGATAGGGCGTCACCGGCGGGGTATGCACGCCGTCGCCGGCGGTCACCGGCGCGATGAAGACATTGGCGCCGCCGAGCTTGACGTCGATCCGGCCGGGACCGCGGATGATCACGCCGCCGAGGATGTCTTCCAGCCAGGCCGCGGTCGCCTCGGGATCGGGGCTGCGCAAGTGGACGTGATCCCAGGTGACTATCGGCATCGTCGATCTCCCGTTGGCTCATTGGACGTCGCCGCTCGCGAAGCCCTGCATTGGCCGCGGCCTGTCGCGGCGGCGGGACAATTTTAGCGGCCGCTTTCCCCCATGACCATCCCCAAGACCCCCTCCACCTGGCCCGACCAGCGCCGCCGTAGCGTCCCAATATTGTCCGGTTTGGGTGGAACCATCGGCTAGCCTCATCCATTGATGAGGAAGCGGCGGAACCGCGCAATCGGCAGTCGTTGTGGGAGCCGTGCGGTGTAATGCCCGCGCGGCTTTTTTTCGGTGCGGCGCAGCAGATCCGTTTCGCCGCCATTCGATGATATGATGATGAGCACAGAGCTTTCTCGCATCGAATTGACCGGGCTCGGCGGCGACTCCCCGGGTCGGCCCGACAGCGTCGCGAACGGGTACCTCAGGCCGGGGTTGGTCTGGTTGCCGGCCGCCCTGATGGTCGGTCTGGCCGCATGGGTGGGGTTTTCCGGCTATGCCAGCAAACCTGCCGAAAGCGAAACGGTCGGCATGGCGGTGGTGGCCCCCGTTCCCGCGCCAGCGGCCGCGGCGGGCTCCGCTTTGGTCGCATTCGAGGCGCCGACCGGGGACGGCGAGGCGATCGTGCCCGAGGAGGCCGCGCCGGTCGATCGGCTGAAGATTTCCTCGCAGAACTGGCGACGAGGCGGACTGGGGTCGAACGCGCTGGTCACCTTCACGCTGCGCAACAACAACGACTATGCGGTCAAGGACATCGCGATCTCCTGTGCCTTCAGCCGCCGGGACGGAAGCCATTTGACCGACCGCGTCAGGATGCTTGCCGAAACCGTCAACACGCGCAGCCGGAAAACCTTTGCCCGCCTGCATGTCGGTTTCGTCAATATTAACGCCAGCAAGGCGAAATGTTCGCCGGTCGCAGCCCGCCACGTCTAGACCATGATCCGGCAAGGTGGTCATCCCGATCTGGCGCGGATGCACGGGGCGGAGGCAGTAACGGAGTGGTAACTTCGTTGTTAACGTCGCGCCGCAGGCCTTGGAACCAATGGCGCCATCACCAGTTAAGCGAATGACCCACGCGAACCGCGCGGATGGAGCGAAGCTGAAATGCCCCTTGCGCGCTATTTTCTATTCGTCGGCGGATTGCTGCTTGCGCTGCTGTTTGTCGCCGATGCCTGCCTGCCGAAAATGCCGGTTGCGGAAGCCGTGAACGCGGGATTCGACCCGGCCACCATCCGGATTCACTCCGATCGGAAGTGGCCCGAGCGCGTGGTCTTCGACACCAGTCACCCCGTCATCGTTCCCACGCAAACCGCGAATGCGGAACCCGTCCGTCCGGCGCCCGCGAAGGCCGCCGATACTGCGGCCACGGCGCGCTTGCGGGATTCGTTTGCGCAGTTGCAACCATCCGATCGACAGCAGGCGCAGCCGGCCGATCCGAAGAAGCCGGAAAAGAAGCTGCAACCCAAACGCCGGGTGGCGAAGCGGAACGTGGCGCCACCGATGATGCTGATGGCGCAACAACGGTCATTCGGATTCTTCGGTAACAACACCTGGTGACGCGCATTGGCGGGTGCGCGAATCGACCATGGCGCCGGCGACGGTTCCGATCGTCCTCAGCAGTCCCGGCAGATGCTCTTGATTTGGGTATCGAGCAGTTTGTCGCGCTCTTCCGAGGCGGCCTTGATGTAGGAGTCGTTGGCGTGGCGGCGGTCTGCAGCGAATCCGGCGCCATGCATGCCGTGTCCGCCAAAACCACGGACGAACCCATAGCCGCCGTGTCCACCCCGTGCATCGGCCGGGAGCCCAGAGACCTCCAGAAGCACCGCACCGAGGCCGGCCGCGGCGGCGGCAAATCGAGCTTTGCGTGCCATATCGACCCACTGTTTTCTTTGCACCGGGCAAGCATGATAGCGCCGGCCAAGGCGAAATCTTGGCAATCGCGGGGGTGTGAATCCACCCGCCGCTGCGGCGAGCGGTTCGCCGCTGCCTTGATCTTGCGCAATGTGGCCCCGGGCCCGAGATCCTAGTCTTCCCGTTGTTACGATTGGCAAAAAGGCTCCCGCCAGGAGGGTGGCATGCGAAAAGTTCCGAACCTGTCGATCTCGCCCGAAAAGGCGTTCTTCATTGTCGCCAAGGCGCGCCAAACCGACAGCAAGGCTGGCGAGTCGGACCTCGTCACCGACCTCAGCGACGACGATGCGAGCTTCGGGCTCACGGATCTGAGCAAGGGCACCGATCGCTCCGAGCTGTCCGGTTTCATTCGGGGATTGAATGTCGACGAGCAAATCGACCTGGTCGCGCTGATGTGGCTCGGCCGCGGCGACGGCGACCTCGACAATTGGCGCGACCTGCGCGCAGAGGCGGCACGCGCCCACAACAACCGGACGGCCTCCTACCTGATCGGAACGCCGATGCTCGCGGATTACCTGGAAGAGGCCTTGTCGCAGTTCGGCAAGTCCTTCGAGGATTTCGAGGAGCATCTTTGAACCGTCATCAAGACCAAACCCACCAAGACTGGAGCTGCTCAATGACAAAAATGAAAATCGGAACGGGTGACTGGATTGTGGTCTGCGATGGTCGAAAGGCGCTGATCCTGGAAAACCTCGGTGATCGCATGTATCCGAACCTGCACACCAAGGAAGTGCACGAACATCCCGATCCGCCGACGTCGACGATGGGAACCGATGCGCCGGGCAGGGTGCATTCATCGGTAGGGGGCGCGCACAGCTCGGTCGAGCAGACCGACTGGCACGAAGAATCCGAACGCGCTTTCCTGAAAACCCTGGCCGAGCGGCTCGACCTTGCGGTGACGTCCGGCGAAACCAAGGGGTTGACCATGGTCGCGTCGCCGCGGGCGCTGGGTATGATACGGGCGGACTATTCCGCAGCGGTCCGCAAGGCGCTT